>ERZ1673747.84-NODE-84-length-160486-cov-34.913757_pt1 | contig 160486 bp, 151 predicted proteins | sample MGYA00580220_ERZ1673747 | MGnify/ENA primary metagenome ERZ1673747 (study PRJEB41218, sample SAMN15661769) | gut metagenome | host: Homo sapiens | place: Canada: London | collected 2015-08-20/2019-03-30 | study: EMG produced TPA metagenomics assembly of...
TGTCAGGCCGCAAAAGGCGCCTACAGGCGCTGCTAGTAACAGAGCCTTACAGGCGCCTTCTGCAAAGCCACCGGCTATGCCGGTGGATGTTTACTGTAGGTATAAAGGGGAATCCATGCCGGAAGGCATTCCATAAGCGGCTTGCGGAGCAAGACGTCACTTTGAATAGTTCGGACCTGCGGTCGACATTTATGGATGAGTTGCCGGCCTTTTTTGCTATTTGGCTCGATTAAATGCGGCAGCGGTTTTGTTATTGCGGTGGTCTGCCTTTCAGGGGCGGATATTTGCGGAGAAAACGGCGAATATCATTCGTTTGTTTATGACGGTCCGATATTTCGGCATCCCGTGGATTTTCGAATCAAGGGGCAATACTGGCAGGATTATCCCGGCGGCGGAGCAGATGAGGTTCACCGATACGGGTATCGGGAGCTGACATGACACAGGATGTGCACCATTGAGGTGCTTTACTATGTACCGGAAAGATGGAGTGCTTTGTCTCAGATTGTCATGTGCCTGCCACAAACGGACGAGAATGGCGTTAAAAGAAACATTTTCCAGGTGTTTTCGGTTGTGATGATTTTCGACGCGAAAAATTGACGGCGGCGGCCGTATAAAAATTTCGTTCGGACAGATACTACTTTTGCCATTGATGGCAGGGAGCGGAAAGTTCCGGCATGCATTCCCTGCATAAAAGATAGATGGAAAAAGCGTATTGTGGAAGAAAGGAATTTTTGAGATGAAAGCAACTGGAATTGTCAGAAGAATTGATGATCTCGGCCGTGTGGTAATCCCCAAGGAAATCCGGCGCACCATGCGTATCCGTGAGGGGGATCCACTGGAGATTTTTACCGATAACGACGGCGAAGTGGTATTTAAGAAGTATTCCCCGATCGGAGAACTTTCCCCGTTTGCCGGACAGTATGCCGACGTCATGTCCCGCGCCTGCGGTATGGCGGTGCTGATCTGCGACCGGGATCATGTGGTGGCTGCCGCGGGCGTATCCAAAAAGGAATTTCAGGAGCGGCGGGTATCTGCTCGTCTGGAAGAACTGATGGATCAGCGCCGCACCTACCAGATTGCGGCGGGGGACGCCAATCGGGTGCAGCCGGTGGACGGCAGTGACCGTGCGGCAGCGGTAGTAGCGCCGATTCTGGCCGCGGGCGATGTCATCGGCGCCGTGTGCATGCTGCAGCCGGACAGCGGTGCGGTTCCCAATGAGGGGGATGTTCGCCTGGCGCAGGTGGCGGCGGCATTCCTCGGCAAACAGATGGAGGAATAATGCTCCGCCGGACAGGGCAAAAAGGGGATGATGCGGTGCATCATCCCCTGAAACTTTCTGCGGGCCAGGACGATGGTCCGCTTTTTGTTTTGCGGTGGAATTCAGACTCTGCGATCGACGAAATACAGCGGCTCCGTCCGCATCCGGTTCAGCGCCGCCCGGCGCAGACTTGCCGCGTCGATCAGCGCACAGTCGGCCAGTGCCGCCCGCCCAAACCGCAGGGCATCCCCGTTCAGCAGCGCCGCCGCCCGGTCATAGCGCTGGGTTATTCCGTCAAACAGATGCGGCGTATAGGCGGCGGTGTACTGCGTCCCGTCCGGCAGGATGCAGGTATAGGCAATCGGGTCAGGCGACAGGCAGTACGGCACGCCGGCCTCTTCCTCGACGCCATGCATAAAGGTGTTGGGCGTAAGCTCACAGCCGAGCATCAGGATTTTGCCTCCCTGCTCCGCCAGCCGGCGGAACGGGGAATGCGATCCCACCGGCGTGCGGTCTTCCTCATGGCCGGAAAGCATGTCAGCCGCCAGCCGGCCGACGGCACATACCGAATGCGTGGGATGTATGCTGCGCCGGACATCCGGCATGGTGCGGAACGCCTCAGACAGCTTTCCGACGCAGGAGGGGGTATCGCTGACTGAAAAAACCGGGTTCTCCTGTGTGACCGTCGCGTAGGTGAGCGCCGGCAGCAACAGGGTGCCCGTCCCGGTCAGCGCTTCACACAGCGCCTCGATGACGCCGCGGCAGCCGTCTTCCACCGGCCCGAGCGGTTTCATAGCGCTGTGGACAAGAAGGACGTCACCGGGCTGGACGCCGAGCTGGCGCAGATCCCGACAAAGCTGTTTTTTTGATGTCATTGGAGGTCGCTCCTTTCTGTTGGCATATAATCGCTTTCGTCGTCACGGGACGGCGTCCATGCGCCGTTTTGGCGGTAATATTCCGCCCGTTCATCCGCCTGTGCGGTGACTTCCTTCCCAAAGCCCAGCAGTCCGAGCAGCCGAATTGCGTTGCTGGAGCAAACGGCACCGGGGTGCAGGCGATAATCAAAGGTGATGTCGGAAGCGGTGACCTGTTCCTGAAAATGAAACAGAGTATAGCGCTTCTCCAGCAATTCGCACAGCTCAGCGTCATGCGTCGCCGCGATACACAGGCAGTCGTGCTCCGCCAGATCCTCCAGCAAAACGCTGGAGGCGGCGATGCGTTCCACCGTATTGGTGCCGCGCAGCACCTCATCGACGATGCAAAGCACGCGTTCTCCCCGCTGCGCAGCGCGGCAGATGCGCCGGATTGCCTTGATCTCGGTAACGAAATAGCTTTCTCCCGCCAGAATATCGTCGCTGAGCGCCATCGAGCTGTAAATGTGGAACGCCGGAGCGCTGTATGCTTCGCACAGGGCGGTGGCGATGCTCTGTGCAAGCAGGGCGTTGAGTGCGGCTGCCTTTAAAAAGGTGGATTTTCCCGAGGCGTTGGAGCCGGTGATCAGCAGAGAGCGTGCGGTGTCCACCGTATTGGGCACCGGATGCCGCAGCAGCGGGTGCACCATGCCTTCGGCCCGCAGCCGCAGCGGGGCGTCTGCCTCAAAAGACAGATTCGGCTCGCACCAGTATCCGGCCGCCTGCCGGTAGGATGCCGCCGCGATGGCGGCATCCAGCTCGCCCACACAGGTGTGGATAGCGGAAACCTCTTTGCTCAGCCGGCCGATGCGGTTTTTCAGCAGCTCGTATATGATCAGATCAAACAACAGAAAATTGTTGACCAGCAGCATCAGGTCGTTATTGGTTGCAAACGAGGTGCCGCCGATGCGGGTGACCGCCTTGGCCCGTTGTCCGGCCGCCGCATACGGCGCGGTCAAAAAGGCGCCGTCATCCGGCAGTGTGCGGACAATTTTCCGGTAGGCGGCAATGGTAGAGACAATGGTGTTGACAATCGGCAGATTTGTTTCCAGCCGCCGGGTCATACCGATATGATAGGCCGGCAGAAGAATGAGCAGGGCGAAAAACACCGGCACCATCCAGGAAATTTTCACCATGCACAGCCCCGATATCAGCAGCAGAATGGGCAGCAGAATGGCGATCCACAGTCCGCCCGAGCGGGCGGCAGACGGCGCAAAAGACTCGATCGTCTGCGCGGCCCGGTGCTTTCCGGTTTTCGCCAGAATCCGCTGGATGCGCACGCGCACATCGGGGTGCGTCTCCATATAACGGATCATCTCCCGGCGCCGGGTGTAGACCGCCTCCTCCAGCGCGGGGGTGCGCAGCCAGTAGTACAGCAGCTGGTCGCCCGGCGAGGTCAGGGTGTGGTTGACCCGTCGGTAGACATCGTCCATCGAGAGATCCTGCCAGGTGGTTTCGTCAATATGGAAGGCTGTCGGCTCCGCTTTGCGCCGGTGATCGAAATACCCTCGCAGGATATCGATTTCGCTGTCTTCGACAGGATCCTGCGGCATCCGGCCATACTGATCGATCATCTTTTTCTGCCATTTTTTCTTTGTCATGGCCTGTCCTTTCCTGCAAGCAGAGGTGTTTTACCGCTGTAAGCCGCCAAAAGGAGCCGGGCTTTAAACCGGCTCCTTTTTAGGGGGGATTTGCTTAAGATGAGCAGGGTCAAACCCACCCCGCCTCAACCGGTACAGGGCAGCACCTGCCGTCGTATCGCTTTTCTCACGCCTCCGAAATCGGGTTTTGTTCGACCCTGTCATCTTAACCGGAGGATGTCCTTCAGCTTCAGCCGCTGGCCATAATGCAGCACCGACGCGGAATAGATCCGAATCGACAGCAGCGCAACCACAGCGATGCAAATTATCAGCAGCACAAGCGAAATGACGATATCCATAGCAGGCACCGTCTCGTTAAGCAGCCGGAAGGGCAGCAGGAATGGAGAGGTGAACGGGATATAGGTAACGACCCGTTTGGCCGCTTCGTTGGGGATGAACATCACCAGATAGGCCGCATAGAACGCAATCAGGCTGATGAACACGGTGGGCATCATCGCCGCATTGAGATCTTCGGTGCGGCTGACCGTGGCGCCGCAAACCGAGTTGAGCACCGCGTACAGCGCGTAGCCGAGCAGGAAATACACGAGAATCAGCAGTGCGGAAGCCGGCGTGAAGGCCGACAGCGCCAGCGGCATGCCGCCGATGGTGAAATCCGCCGGCACGAGCAGCTTGTAGCCAAGCGCACCGACCACCAGGAACATCAGCATCTGCAGCAGCCCGAGCACGCCCATGCCGAGGATCTTGCCCACCAGGATGCGGGACGGCTTGGCGGAGACTACCAGCGTTTCCATCACGCGGGAAGTCTTTTCAGAAGCGACCGACATCGCCACGCCGTAGCCGTAATAATACACCGCGAAGAAGGTGAGCATGGTCAGCAGGATGCCAAGGATATACCCCGACATATCCATTTTGCTCACAATCGCCATATCATAGGCCATGTCAGACAGCGCCAGCGCGGTCATATCCGCTGAAACGCCCGCGGACTGCATCGCCTGGGACACATAGGCCGCCTTGAGCGCCGCCGTCACCGTGCCGGTCGAGGTGCCGCTCATGATGTCGTGTACATAAAACTGCACTTTGGGCAGCGTACCCGTTTCCGACGGCTGTATTTGGACGATATACACGCTGCCGTCTGTCTCAGCTTCCGCCTTGTAGCTGTCCAGCCGGCTCTCCTCGCCGACGATAACGTCGGCCTGCGGCAGCGCGGCGGCGAGCGCTTCGGCGGCGCCGGGGATGAGCTGCTGCTCATCGATCAGGTAGCAGGTTTCGGTCTTTTCGGCCGGCTCGCCCACGGAAGTGCCGGGTGTTTCGGATCCCGGCTCCGACGCATTCCCGCCGGAAAACAGATCCATGACCCGCGGCACGCAGCAGATACCCACAATCAGCACCAGCACAATAATGGTGGTCACCCAGAAGGCTTTTTTGCGTGCACCGTCCCGCAGGGTGAAGCGGAATACCGTCAGAATATCTTTCATTCAGCCTCACCCACCTTTTCTACAAAAATTTCATGCAGCGATGGCTCACGGATCTCAAAGCGCTCCGGGAAGATGTCGCGCGCCACCATATCCCGCAGGAAGCCGTTGGCCATCTCATCGCCGGTGATTTTGAATTCATAGCCGCCGGCGGTTTTTTCGATCAGCTGCAGCCCGTGCTGCTCGGCCAGCGGAAACACATCCGCTGTGCAGATGACCGACAGGTTGGTGTGGCCGTATCCCGCTTTGATCTGCCGCAGGTTGCCGGCCAGCGCCGTCCGCCCGTGGGTGAGGATCACCAGATCCTCGCAGTATTCCTCCACCGTCGCCATCTGGTGGCTGGACATCACGATGAATTTATTTTCCGCAATCAGTTCGCCGACCACACTTTTGAAGATGTCCGTGTTGATCGGGTCGAGACCACTGAACGGTTCATCAAGAAAGATCAGCTCCGGGTCATGGATCAGAGTGGCAATCAACTGGATTTTCTGCTGGTTGCCCTTTGACAGCTTTTCAGCCGGCATGTCCCGGTATTCGGTCACTCCGAGGCGTCCGAGCCAGCGGTCGGCCGACTCGAGTGCTGCCCGGCGGCTCATGCCGCGCAGTTCGCCGAAATACACAAGCTGGTCGATGACCTTCACCTTGGGATAGATGCCGCGCTCCTCCGGCATATAGCCGAAGCGCACGGTGTTTCGGTTGAGCGGGCCGCCGTTCCAGGTAATTTCCCCGGCGTCGCGGTCCATCACGCCGAGCGTCATGCGGATGGTGGTGGTTTTTCCGGCACCGTTGGTGCCGATCAGGCCGAAGACTCCCGGATGCTCCATCGAGAAGCTGAGATCGTCCACCGCCTTTCGCTCACCGAAGGATTTGCTGACGTGCTGTAAAGAAAGCCCCACAGGCATTCCCTCCTTTAGTCGATTCCTCGCTTATCATACCATGCTGCCGGGAAAAGCACAATGCCCAGCGGAAAAACCGAAAAAATTCCCCGGCCAGTAAAGTATAGGTTGCCGGTTAGCAGCAACTCTTGTGGTTTTGAATAAATATATCATTGTTACGCTGGTGGAAGCGCCTGAAAAAACGTGAAAAATAGTCTTGACAAGTATAGTCCAAAAAGATATACGTTTTGGGAATCCCGATGTATTGAATCGGCTTGTGTTGTAGGCTGTACTCACATTGAGGAGTATGCGCCTTTGTATGTGCAGCTGCCGCCGGACCGCATTATCCGGCTGTATGCGGCGGAATAAAGCACATACAAAGCCCGGACGGCAAAAATCACCGTCCGGGCTTTATATTATTCTGGCTGCGTGCCGGCAATGTCCCGCGCGACCACCACGCCGGTGACGCTGGCCTGCATCAGGCCGCGGGTGATACCCGCACCGTCGCCGATTGCATACAGGCCATCCACGGCGGTGGCAAAGCGGCGGTCAACCGCCACCTTGGAGGAATAGAATTTGACTTCCACGCCGTACAGCAACGTATTTTTGGCGTACAGTCCCGGCGCTACCTTGTCGAAGGCACGCATCGCTTCGATGAGACTGGTCAGATGGCGGTGCGGGAGTACAAAGGACAGGTCGCCCGGCACCGCGGTTTTGAGGGTGGGGATGGTGGTGGAACGGCTCAGCCGATCGGCGTCGGTGCGCCGTCCGAGCAGCAGATCACCCAGCCGCTGCACCATAATGCCGCCGCCGGTGAGCATGTTGCCGAGCTGGGCAATATAGCGGCCGTATTCAATCGGCCGGTCGAACGGTTCGGTGAAGCGGGAGGACACCAGCATCGCAAAATTGGTGTTGCCGGTTCGGCGTTCTTCCTCGGCGTAGGAATGGCCGTTGACCACCGCAAGGCCGCCATCGTAGTGCTCCTCGCTGACGATGCCGCCGGGATTCATGCAGAAGGTGCGCACCTTGTTTTCAAATGTGTCGCTGTAATAGACCATTTTGGCCTCATACAGGTGTTTAGTCAGATGGTCCATCACGGCGTTTGGCACCTCGACCCGCACACCGATATCGACCTCATTGTTGCGGGTGTCGATGCCGTTTTCCCGTGCGATATGGGTCAGCCAGTCGGCGCCTCCGCGCCCGGGAGCGGCCACCACCCGTCCGGCTTCCACCGTAAATGGTTCTGCGCCGGCGGTGTGCAGCGCAACACCGGTCACCCGGCCGTTTTCGGTGACGATGTGCTGCGCGCGGGTACGTTCGAGGAAGGTGAAACCCGCCTGCTCACGCAGCCAGAGATACATGTTCCGCAGTGTCTCAAAGCTGTATTCGGTGCCCATGTGCCGCACCGGGCAGCGGATCAGATGGATGTTATGCCGACTGCAGGCGTAGTCGATTTCCTCCACCTTTTTGTCGTTAAGCCCGTGCACTTTGTCGGGCGCACCAAAGGCGGTATAAATGGAGTCGGCGTAGCGGATGAGCTCCTGTGCCTCGTCGGCAGACATATAGTCGGTGATGTTGCCGCCCACCTCCTCCGAGAGAGACAGCTTGCCGTCGGAGAAAGCACCCGCACCCGACCAGCCGCTCATGATGTTGCAGGGCTGGCAGTTGACGCAGCGTCCGTTTTTGCGCGCTGGGCAGGCGCGTTTATCGATGGTGCGCCCTTCATCCACCATCAGTATGCTCAGCTGCGGTGCACGGCGCTTGAGCTCGATTGCGGTAAAAATACCGGCCGGACCGGCGCCGACGATCACCACATCGTAACGGTTCATTCAGGAAGCACTCCTTTGCTGGATTTTGAAAAAGCCCGCAGAAAAGCCGCTGGGATAACAGTCCCGGCGGCAGAAACCTGCTTATTATAGCGTGTACAACAAGGTTTGTCAAGACGCGGTTCCGCAACCTCCCCTCTTTCCACGGCGGCAGACCATCCGGATGGTCTGCTGAAACGGACGAAAAGAGATCATCACGTCTCGTACAAGCTTATGTCGACCTGCACATATTCCTTCTGTTTAGCGTAAGCAAAAACCGGGGATTTTCGGATATAGTCAAAAATATTTTCATCCAGCTGGTTATCCCACACAGCAGATTCAAAAGCCGCGTTTTCACGGGTTGGTGCATAAAGGACATCCACGTGGATTTGATAGAACTCATCATCTTCGTTATTAGGATACTGTCTGACTAACGAGAAATAAAAGAAAGGTTCCCCCGCAAAAGAATAGGTTCCGGTCTCAAACAGAATCATGTCCTCTTCTATCGGCGTCTGACACATCTGCTCAAAGACATCCACAATATTCTCCAGCGGCATTTTGTCTGTAATGGCCTTTTTTAAATAGGCAACGAGAGCTTCCACTTCTTTTCCTTCTTCCCTTTGGGAAAAACGGCAATCCGTCCGGCTAGTGGGGACAACCGGGTGTGGCTGCACCATTTTCCCCGACTATAAACAGATCAAATTACAGCGTGGCGATGATCGCCAGCAGCTCGAGCGGGGTGTCGCCGGTGTTGCGGATGGAATGGCATTCGCCGCTGCGGGTGACGGTGGAGTCCCCCGGCCCGACAGCAACCGCCGTGCCGTTGTCGTCAAATTCCCCCGTGCCGGTGAGGATATAGAAAAATTCTTCTTCGTCCTGATGCACATGGGTGCCGATGGAGGCACCCGCAGGCAGCGTGATACGGGAAAACAGGCGCAGCTTCGCGGCGTAATCGCCGGCCTGCAGCCCGGGCGTCAGGGTAACCGTTCCGTCTCCGCCGCGCATATGCTCCCGCTGTTCGACGGGAAGGCTATGAAATTTTCGTACCATAATCAGCCATCCTTTTTCTGTATATTTTTCTGTCGCCGGCACATCCTAACGCCATCTGACAGAAAAGGAGAATCCAGTCAATGGAAAAATATGTATGCTCGGTATGCGGTTATGTTTACGACCCGGCGGTCGGTGTGCCGGAAGAGGGCATTGCGCCTGGAACGCCGTTTGACCAGCTGCCCGAAGGCTTTCTGTGCCCGATCTGCGGCGTGGAAAAAAGTCTTTTTGAAAAGCAGGCGTGAGCTGGTCCTATCGCCCCGATCCGTGGTGATCGGGGCCTTTTTTATCCCCCGGCTGCATCCGGCGCCGTGCAGCGCATTCGCGACAGTAGCCGTACAGCTGGATGACGTGGTCGGTGATGGTGAAATCGGCGGCGGCCGCAATTTCCTGCTGCATATGTGCGAGCGGGCAGTCGGGGAGATCTACCCGGATATGGCAGTCCTTGCATACCAGGTAATGCTTGTGCTCCCCGTCGTGAACGGCTTCGTAATAGCTCTCGCCGTTATCCAGCATCCCTTGCGTGATTTCGCCGCGCGCCTTCATCGCTTCCAGATTGCGGTATACCGTCGATTTCGCCAGGTTCGGCAGCTGACGGACGGCACGCGCGTGCACCTCCTGTGCGGTCAGCGGCTGTTGTGCATGCAGCAGGATGTCCATAATCAGCTGCTTCTGCCGGGTGGTCCGCTGTTCCATGCGGCCGCCTCCTTTCTCTATTTCTATTGTATCCGGGGGAAATTCGCTTGTCAACCAGGTCTTTCGGCGGCCGTGCCGCAGGATTCGCGCTTTTTCCCTTGACAAGCGGGAAAAATTCGAGTATTGTTAATTGCGAATGGATTGCAATAACCGACACAGGCATGGAGGGGCGGCATGGGAAAACGGGTTTACGGACAGGTGGCGCTGCTGATGGCAGGCATCGTGGTGCTATCGGCGGTGATTACGCTGCTTACCGGTACAGCGCAGCATGGAAAAGCGAAAACGCGGATTGTCGCGTCGTTTTATCCGGTGTATGTGGCGGCACTGAACTTGACGCAGGGGATTGACGATGTGGAGCTGGTCAGCCTGACCGGTCCGCAGACCGGCTGCCTGCATGATTTCCAGCTGTCGCCGGATAACATGATTACTCTCTCGCAAGCGGATGTGCTGGTGATCAACGGTGCGGGAGCCGAGGCATTTCTGGATGGCGCGCGCAGCCAGTTCCCGGAGCTGCCGGTGGTGGATGCTTCGACGGGTATTCCGCTGCTGGAGAGCGGGCATGTGCACGAGCATGAGGACGGTGAAGTCCACGAGGAGCTGGTCAATGAGCATATCTGGACAAGCCCCAGCCGGTATTACCGGCAGGTGGAAAACCTGCGTGACGGACTGTGTGAGGCCGACTCTGCACACGCCGCGCAGTATCGGGACAATGCGGCGCGGTATCTTGCGAAAATTGAAGAGATCCGGACAGCTTTTGCGGAAACTGCCGCTTCGCTGCCATTTGACGGCTGCATCCTGTTTCACGAATCGCTGCGGTATTTTGCCGACGATCTGGGTCTGACGCCGCTCGCGTCCCTGCCCATCGGGGAGGACGCGGGGGTGGCCGCCGCGGATTTGGCCGCTGCGCAGCAGGCCGCGGCAGCGGCCGGACAGGTTTGGCTGCTGTACGACAGCCAGTATGACCTGACCTACGAAGATATTGCGGACAGCGCGGCGGACGGTCGGATTCTGCAGCTGGATATGGGCGTCGTCGGGAAAGAGGAGCCGGACGCTTGGCTGAATGCGATGCGGGAAAACCTGCGCAAGCTGAGGGGGGAGACGGCATGACGGTGACCAGCTGCGGGCTGCACTGCCTGAAAATTCAGCATATCGGCGTGCGTGTGGGGGAGACGGTGATTCTCGACGACGTGAACCTGCACGCCCATTGCGGCGAACTGACCGCGATTATCGGGCGCAACGGCGCGGGCAAGTCCACATTGCTCAAGGCGATTCTGGGGGAAATCCGTCACACCGGGACGGTGGAATTCAGCGGGCATACGGCAGGAGAGCGGGTGCGTAAGCCCCGTATCGGGTACGTGCCGCAGTCGCTGAACATCGACAGCGGCTCACCCGCGACGGTGTACGATATGCTGCTGTCGTATTCGTCGGCCTATCCGGCATTTCTGCCGCGGCGGAAAAAGCAGGCCGAAGCACTGCTCGCGCATCTGAAGCGCTTTTCAGCGGATATGCTGCTGGATAAGCCGGTGGGACGGCTGTCCGGCGGCGAGCTGCAGCGGGTGCTGCTCGCTGTCGCCACACTGCCGAAACCCGACCTGTTGATTCTGGACGAGCCGGTATCCGGCGTCGATAGGGCGGGGCTGGCGCAGTTTTATGAGACGGTGGACCGGCTCAAAGCCACCGATGATATGGTGATTCTGCTGGTGTCGCATGATCTCGATTATGTTCGGCGGCATGCGGACCGGGTGGTGCTGCTGGGCCACGGGGTGGCGGCGTCCGGCGATCCGGAGACGGTGTTTGCCAGCAAGGCATTCCGGTCGGCCTTTCCGGAAAAGGAGGGGACGGCATATGTTTGACACGCTGTTCGGCTGGTGGCAGTATGATTTTATGCGCAACGCTTTTGTCGCGGTACTGCTGATCATGCCGCTGTTTGCGCTGCTCGGTACGCTGGTGGTCAACAACGGCATGGCGTTCTTTTCGGATGCGCTGGGGCATTCCGCGCTCACCGGCGTGGGTATCGGCGTCCTGCTCGGCTTCACCGATACAAATCTCGTGATGATCGCCTTTGCGGTGGTGTTTGCCCTGTTGATGAACCGCATCCGCCATTCCCGGCTGTCCTCGACCGACACGGTCATCGGAGTGTTCTCGTCCTGCGGCGTAGCGCTGGGGTTGGTTATCCTCTCTCGGGGCAGCAGCTTTTCCAAATACCAGAACCTGCTTATCGGGGATATTCTGAGCATTTCCCGCGGGGAACTTGTGGTGCTCGCCGGCGCGCTGGTGGTGGTCGTGCTACTGTGGCTGCTGTGCTTCAACAGCCTGCATGCGGTAAGCCTCAGTCCGTCGCTCGCCCGCAGCAAGGGGATCCCGGTGGCGTTCCTCGACAACCTGTTTGTGGTGATTATCGCGGTCATCGTGATGCTGGCGATCCGCTGGGTGGGGCTGCTGATCATCAACGCGATGCTGATCCTGCCCGCGGCCGCGGCACGCAACGTGTCCCGCAGCATGCGCAGCTATCATGTCCTCGCACTGATTTTCGGCCTGTTCTCCGGCCTGCTCGGCCTGCTGCTGTCGTATTATCATGCGGTGGGCACCGGCCCGATGATTGTGCTGGTTGCGGCAGCGCTGTTTTTCGGCACCTTCTTTATCCGCAACCGGAATGCGTAAAATTAGAAAATTATACAGCAAAGGGCTGCCGCAAAAGCGGCAGCCCTTTGCTGTATAATTATGCGGTTTACGCTTCAGGGACAGCGCTTTCCTCCGGCATCGATTGAGCCACCGTAGTAGTTGTCTCCGCTGCCGTAGTAGCCATCGCCTCATCAAGGCTGAAGCGGATGAACTGGGCGCTGATGTAGCCCTCATCCTCGCCGTGCTGGACCTTGTACCAGTCACCTTCGCGGCCGAGCACGCTGAACTGCTCGCCCTTGTGTGCGCCGCCGATGGCGCCGTATTCCTTGCCTGGCCCACTGCGTACGTACACGCTGTCCTCCGAACACCAGCCGCGCAGCGGATAGGCCGCCGGCTCGCCCGGCAGGGTGGTGGTCGTAGCGGTCGGGGTGGTTTCGACGGTGGTAGACATAGCGGTGTCGCTCGAAGCAGCGGCAGAATCCGGCTCGCTGGATGCCGGTTCCTTGGAGCAGCCGGACAGCAGGGCGGCCATCATCAGCGCGCAGGCGATCCCTGCCGCGCCGGAAAACCAGGGGATTCTTTTCATGGAAATCGCATCCTTTCGCATCCGTTTCTCAACGGCCGGAGAAAAAACCATTCACTTTGTACAAACTATAGCACAATTCCGGGCACAATAAAAGAGAATGTCGGGACAAACCCACGATTTGGTAAGGGGGATAAAGATGCGCCGGAGATTTTTGGGAATATTGACCATGCTATTTGCCGGACTGACCGGCTGTATGGCACAGGCGGCCGATTCGGCGCCGACAAGATTTTCCACCCAGTTTGTCGGTGCGATGGATACCGTGGTTCAGCTGATCGCGTACTGCACGGACGAAGCGGAATTTACCCGCGCGGTGCAGGCGGTGCGCGGGGAACTGGAACGGCAGGAGGCGCTGCTGGATATCCATCGGCCGGACAGCGCAGTATCCCGGGTGAACGCGGCAGCGGGTGGCACGGTTGCCTGTCCGACAGAGCTGTGTATGCTGGTAGCTCGTTGTCAGGCGCTGTACGAGCGAGTGCCGGGGACGAATATCGCGATGGGCGCAGTGCTGCGGCTTTGGGAGGATGCCCGTGTATCGGGCGTGCTGCCGGATGAGGCGGCGCTGCGGCGGGCTGGGGGACATATCGCCCTCAGCCGGGTTTACGCGGATCCGGAAAACGGCGAGATCACCATTACTGATCCGGCGCAATCGCTGGATCTCGGCGCAGTGGGCAAGGGCTATGCAGCGGACGCTGCAGCCGTCCGGCTGCACGAGCTGGGGGTGACCAGTTTTTTGCTGGATTTTGGAGAAAGCACGATGGTGTGTGCCGGTGCGCCGCCGGAAAGCGGCGGCTGGACGGTTGCAGTGAGGGAGCCGGACGCCTTGCTCAACCTTTCGGGCCGGCGGGAGGTGCCGGAATACAGTGGGACGCTCACCCTTGCCGACCGATGTCTGGGGGTCAGCGGGGATTACCAGAAGTATTTTGCCTCAAGCGGGACATACTATGCGCATATCCTGGAAGAATCCACCCTGTATCCGGCACGCTACTGCCGAGCGGTGTGCGTGCTGGCACCGGATGCGTTTGCGGCGGATTACCTGTCCACTGCGCTGTTTGCGCAGCCGTATGCTGCCGCCCGGGAGGCAGCGGAGAACCTGCCAAACGTCGATGTCCTGTGGATATTTGCAGATGGCAGCCGGGAAATGACGCCAGGCTTTGCGGAGTACTGGCGGGATGAGGAATAAAGAAATGGAGGCGGTCGGATGGGCGCGAAATTCAGCGGAGGCATTGCGCTTCCGCATCAGGCCGAGCATAAAGAGGAAACGGCAAACCTGCCGGTACAGACCCTGGCCCCGCCGCAGGTGGTCATCCCGATGGCACAGGGGCTGGCCAGGCCGGCACTGCCGGTGGTGGAGCCGGGACAGACGGTGAAGAAGGGTGAGCTGATCGGCCGGTCAGACGGGAAAATGTCAGTGCCGGTACACGCGAGTGTTTCCGGCACGGTCACTGCGGTGGAACCCCGGCCCTGTGTGGAGGGCGAGGGGATGTGCGTAGTGGTGGAAAATGACGGCTGCGACACCCCGGCACCGGGACTAAAGTACCTGCCCGGCGAACAGGGCCTGCGCGCCCTCATGCGGGAAGCGGGCCTGATCGGTATGGGCGGTGCGGGCTTTCCGACCGCGGTAAAATACGAAACCGATAAGGCAATCCATTGGGTGCTGGTCAACGGCTGCGAATGCGAGCCGTATCTCACCTGTGATCATCAGCTGATGGTGCGGCATGCCGATCGGGTGGTGGCGGGCGCGGTGGCGCTCGGACAGGCGGCCGGCGCAGCGGTAAAAATCTGCGTAGAAAGCAATAAGCCGGACGCAGTGAAAAAACTGCGGGAGGCGGCGCTGCCGTTCGGGGTGGAGATTCTAGAGCTGCCAAACCGTTACCCGCAGGGTGGTGAGCGGCAGCTCATCCAGGCGGCGGTGGGACGCGAGGTTCCGGAGGGCGGTCTGCCTGCCGACGTGGGAGCGATCGTGAACAACGTTGCCACTGCGGCCGCGCTTTCTGACGCGATGGCAGGCTTCCCGCTGACCCATCGGCTGGTAACGGTGGCGGGTCAGGTGGCACACCCGGGCAACGTGTATGCGCCGGTGGGCACGCTGCTCAGCGATCTGCTTGCCTTCTGCGGCGGTGCGGGCGGCGAGGGATTGACTGCCATTTTCGGCGGACCGATGACCGGCCGGGTGCTCGACCGGCTGGACGTACCAATGACCAAGTCCACATCCGGGTTGATGCTGCTGGGGCGTTCTGGCTGGACCGAGCAGCCCTGCATCCGCTGCGGCGGCTGTGCACGGGTCTGCCCATCGAGGCTCCAGCCATTTGCCATTGACGCGGCGGTGATTGCCGGCCGGCGGGATGTCTGTGAAGCGCTGCACGCGGCGCAGTGTATATCCTGCGGCTGCTGCTCATATACCTGTCCGGCCAAGCGGCCGCTTGCCGCGCGTGTAGGTATGGCGCGGGAGGGAATCCGCGCCCGGGCGCGCGCCGCGAAACGATAAGGCGGCTTGCGCGATTGAAGGACAGTACCGCCGGAAGGACCGGCTGCCGGGGCTGGCGTCCGGCCTGCCGGTCATGCGGCACCGCTGTCTTCCCGGCTGTTGATTGAGAAAGGAAGCGATGAGCTTTGGCGATAAAACAGGAAATGGCTGCCCCGCATATCCGGAGAAAGCGCACCACATCGGCCATCATGACTGATGTGGTAATCGCGCTGCTGCCGATATGTGTGTGGGCAGTGTGGCTGTTCCGCTGGCAGGCGGCGGCCGTTCTGGTGACAACTACCGCAGTGTGCGTTCTGGCGGACTGGCTGTGCCTGAAACTTCGCGGTCGCGGCGGCTTTGACGGCAGCGGAGCGGTGACCGGTCTGCTGCTGGGACTGTCTTTGCCGGCGGGTACGGCGCTCTGGGCGGCGGCGCTGGCCAGTGTTTTCGCCGTCGCGGTGGTCAAGCAGCTGCCCGGAGGTATCGGGCGCAATCTGTTTAACCCGGCGATGGCCGGCCGTGCGCTGCTGCTGGTTACTCTGCCGCAGACGCTGGGCGGCTACGTGCGCCCGGACGCCGTATCTTCGGCTACGCCGATCGCCGAAGCCGGGCTGGACACCTCGCTGTGGCCGCTGTTCCTCGGTTATGAGAACGGCAGCCTGGGGGAAACCTCCGCACTGCTGATTCTCGTCGGGATGGTGTATCTGTGCGCGCGCGGGGTCATCCGTATGCGGGTGCCAATAACCTGTGTATGGAGTTTTGCGCTGGTGTACTGGATATTCGGTGGTTCGGCGCCCTTTACCGGGGCGGCCGCCGCACAGCTGCTGTCCGGCGGCCTGCTGCTTGGCGCGGTGTTTATGGTCACCGATTTTACTTCCAAGCCGACAACACCGGTGGGAGAATGCGTGTTTGCTGCGGGGGTCGGCATCCTGACTGCAGTGCTGCGCATCTGGGGGCCGTATCCAGAGGGGGTCTGCTTTGCCATCCTGCTGATGAATGCCGCAGCGCCGCTGATCGAATGGCTGACCATGCCGCGGGTATACGGCGTGCGCATCGGCCGCCACGCCGCTTGACGAGAGGAAGGGATAAAGAATGAAAATGTGGGGAAAAACCGTACTCAACCTGTTGATTGTCGGGGCGGTGTCGGTCGGCCTGCTGTGGGGGATGAACATGGTATCCGAAACGCTTGCCGTCCGGCAGGAAGAACAGGCGGTACGGGAGGATTTTGCCGGCTTGTTGGAGGCCGAACGATATGAGACGATGGATACCCGGGATGCTGAAGGCATCGTATCGGCCTACCGCGCACTGGATGCGTCCGGTGCGGTGATCGGGTATGCGGTTACGGTGCAGGTAAAGGGCTACGGCGGCGATATGGAGGTCAGAGCCGCGCTTTCGCCGGACGCGTCGCAGTTTATCGGCCTGCGGGTCGGGCGGAACAGCGAAACGATGGGCTATGGCTCACGTGTCACGGAGGAAGCCTTTTACCGCCAGTTCACCGCGTTGGCCGCACCAGCATCGGTGGGCGGCTATACCGGTATTGATGAGCCGGGGGATACGTCCGCGCCGCCCGCCCAAACGGTGTGGGCCGACGGTGAGTACCGGGTGCAGAAGCCGGAATATGACAATGCCGGCTACCGCGCTTTTGTGGAGCTGACCATATCCGGCGGAAAAATCACGGCGGTCAACTGGGATGCCGATAAGCGGGACAGTGATTCCACCAAAAAAGCGGAATCGCTTGCCGGACGGTATGTAATGACCGAGGACGGCCCCGGCTGGCATGAACAGGCGCAGACGATGGAAAACGCGCTGCTGACTGCACAGGATCCGGCGAAACTCGTATACAATGAGGCGGACGGCAAAACTGACGCCTATGCCGGTGTGTCGGTTGCGGTGGGGGAATTTGTTGAGCTGGCATCACAGGCTCTCGCCGAAGCGGCCGGCCGGGATAATACGGTCACCGTCCCCGGCGACAGCGGCACGGTGGACGCGGTGTCCGGTGCGACCGTATCCTCCAAAGCGGTGGTCCGCGCGGCAAATCTCGCGTATCGGTTTGTCCGTGATGCGGTTCGGTGACGGGAGAAAGGAAGGATCCGGAAGATGACGAATTCCCTGAAGACCGCGGATCGCCGCGGGCTGGCGGCCTCGACGGTGCTGCTGTGTACGGGTGCGGCGGCCGGTGTGTCGGGTTTCGGCGGGCTGCTGGTGACGGTGTTCGGTGCATGGCTGCTGCTGATCCTGATTCCGCTTGCCCGGCTGTTCCGCCCGCTGCCTTCTGCTATACGGCAGGGCGCGCTGCTGCTTGCTGCTGCTTTTTTCGCAACACTGGCGCGGGTATTGCTGCTGACGTATCTGCCCGCTTTCACAGACCGGCTACCGCCGCTGTGGCTGTTTTACGCGGCGGTGTTCAGCTGTGCGCCGGCGGCAGAGGAATGGAGCGAAACACCGCCCACCAGCGGGCGAGTCTATCTTGCCGCCCTTGCGCCGGTGGTCATCGGTGCGGTGCGGGAGCTGCTTGCCTACGGCACGATGTTTGCGGTGCGCGTCCTGCCTGCAGGCCTGTCGGCGGATTTTGCCGCCGGCGGCAGCGGCGTGGTTGCGGCTGGCCTGTTTCTTGCCTTGTTTTGTCTGCGGGGAAAGCCTGCTGCAGCGCCGTATCCGGCCCGGGGAATCCCCGCAGCGGCAGCAGCGGCGCTGACTGCGCTGATCGCTGGTGTGCTGCTCAGCCTGCTGCGGCTGATCTGGCCGGTATTTCCGGACGAATGGCTGCCGGCGGCTGCTGCGTTTATGACAGCCGTCGCGGCGCTGTTCTGGCTGTATAAACCGGACATTGCGGACGGGGTGTGGATGGCGGCAGCCGCATTTACAGTGTGGATCTCCTGCCGTTCGGCCGCACTCTGGCCGGCCCTGCTTTGGCAGCTTGCCGGCGCGGCGATCCTGTTTGCCGTCGGCTGCCTGTTCGCGGGCATCTGGTATCGGCTGGACAACAGCGACCTGCCGGGTCCCTTCCGCAGTGCGCCGGCACTGCTGACCACTGCCGGTGTGCTATGGCTGGCCTTGGCAGTGCTGTAAAAAAATCCCTGCGGCAAAACTGCCGCAGGGATTTTTTTGAGTTGGTTTCGGTCAGGCGATGGTCACAGTAACGGTTTCCCCTGCGGATACAGGTGCGACCCGCCGCACCCGATGAGCCTCGTCCGCCGGATCGTCGTCCACGAGGATGCGCACCTCGGCGTCGAAGCGGGTGGGATTGTGGATGTCGAGTGCCAGCGAACCGTCCAGCCGCCACTGCGCGGTACAGTCAACGTGATCGAGCGCCATCACCAGACCACTGTGCCGGTCCGCATAGATGCCGGGCACCTCTGCATAGGTCAGCAGCATGGAAACCTCCGGCCAGCAGGAGCCGTTGCGCACCTCGCCGATGGTTTCCCGGCCTTCCCAGTCGCTGAGCTGCACCCGTTCGTTGATGAAGCCCTCCGGCAGAAAAACGCCGTCCCAGGTCATCAGCCGCCGGCCGGCGAGTGACACGAACTGCGGGATAGCGTGCGAAATGTCCCGCAGCAGCTCGAGATAGGCGGTTTTGCCGGTGCAGCGGTACAGCCGCAGCAGGCTGTCACCGGACATGGTGCAGATGCCGGGCGCGGCGTGCTTATTCTGCGCATTGGCGAACACCGCTCCGGTCGTGTGCAGGCCCAGCCGTCCCGTCAGAGAATCCTTCGGCATATGGAAATTGTACGATACCACCCAGCTGGCCGCCTGCCGCGCGGCCTCCTCGGCGCGGGCCAGCCAGACGGCGTCCCCGGTCGCTTCGTACAGCAGCACATCGCTTTCGAGCAGGGCAAACGCCGATTCGCTGTCGGGGCACTGCGCAATTTCGCACGGGCCGCCGTTGGTGAGTCCTCTGGCGGTGAAGGTGCGGTAGTAGTATTCTCCGGCCTGCCGTGCGGTTTCGCGCAGCGCATCGTCGTCAAACCATTCGGCGGCCAGCATCAGCGCGCCGGGCACAAGCCCTGCGGCGGCAGTGCCGCCGGTGACGATTTCGCCGGTATCGATGTCGATGAACTGGCCGAACTGACCGTAGCGGGCAAAGGTCTGCGCAAAGGCATCCGCCAGCCGCCGCACGCTCCGTTCGGCCTCGGTGAGGCCCTCGCCGCACCGGCGCAGCAGCGGCAGCGCCTTAGCCAGATAAAACAGCAGGTCAGCGTCCCGCCGGGTCAGTGCAATCATCCGGCCATCTACGTGGCCGAAGGTATCGTTGATCTCGCGGCCTTCGCTGAACATCGGCACGAAATGCCCAGACTCGCGCTGCAGCCGTTCCCAGAGGAAACGCAGGTTGTTCAGGGCATGCTGATGCGGCAGGCCGTGCTCGCGCAGGAAAACATAGGGAACGATACCGCCGCCGATCCAGCCGGTCTGCCAGTCATTATACATGGGATCCCCGTCCACACCGACTCGGTAGTAGCCGCCTGCTGCGTCGTAGTTGCAGCGTTCGTACTTATCCCGGATTGCCCGGTAAGCGGCGGAAAAGGGGACACAGTGCGGCTTATCATCCCTGTCGAATTCCCGTCGGGCGTCAAACAGCTGCGCGTACAGCCCGTCCACCGTGTCGGCGGGAAAAGTGTACAGGCAAAACGGCAGCCGGATCCGCTCCCCTGCGCGGAAGGTAACGCCGCGGTCGGTGGAGGGGAAGCGGTTATTGGCGAATACATACTGTGTATCTTCGCGCACGCCCGGTGCGCTCAACCGCAGCACAGCGGAACCTGCATCCAGATCCTCTTCAAAAAACAGGCCGGTATAGCCGGCCGCGGTTTCGTGTGCGGTCAGCAGCAGCAGCGCCTGCCGGCGTTCCGGAGAAAAGCAGCCGATGGCGGGGATGGACATGTCGCCGGCGAGCAGCTGGATGCGGGAGCGGGCGTCGGTGCCGCTCAGCCGCGGAATATCGGTGATGGTCACCGGCGGCTCGAGCGCCTCGTCGGGCGTCATCACCGCATACGGCGGGTAGGCGAGCGGGATGCTGCGGAACCGGTTGCCGGCGTATACCGCCGCCGGCATCAGCAGGTAGTCCTCCCGACTCCAGCTGTTCAGAACGAATTCCAGTGACACGCTCGCCGTCAGCGCGGTCTGTCCGGTGAACATCGCCTCAAGGCTGCCGCGAAGGGCGCCGCTGTCTTTATGGAAGTCAACGCGGGCGGTCAGCGGGAATCGCTGCGCCTGCACCTGTGCCGTGCCGGTCAGAGGAAGCGGGAGCACCTCGGCGTCGACCGGATGCGCCCCGATATAGCTGCGGATTACCAGGCGGGCCTGGACAATGCTGTTTTTCATGTCCGCCATCCTTTCCCGTTGGATATAGATGTTTCCGGCCGTCCGGACGGGCCTTGGCATTTCACCGGAGCAGCCTATCCACAGGATACCGCAGTTTTTCCTCCTGCGCAAGCCAAAAAAGCAAAAATCACAACTATACCGGCAAAAAATCACCTTGTATTTTGGGTGAAAATCCGTTATGGTGAAACAGAAAACAATCGTCTTGGGAAAGGGAAACCTTTTTGCACGGTGAAGCAATCTGCGTGCACTGCGGGTGCGCTGTCGGTCCGGCGGGCATTATCCCCTTTTTTGAGCGGTGTGGCACAGCTTCCGGTTCAACCGTATCGGCTAAAGGTACAGCCCTGCAGCACGAAGGAGAAACCGGCCATACGGAGGCAGCAGCAGTCATATGTGCGGATGGAGCTCGGCTACGGAAGGCAGGATTTTGCAGTCAACGCGCAAAAACAAAAAGAATAAACAATCAAATTTATACAATTAGTAAAGGAGAGGGAAACATGAACAAGAGGTTGTGGAAAAAGTGCCTGGCAGCCTGCGGAGCGTTTACGCTGCTGCTGTGCGGTTGTGCACCGGCAGCCGAATCGTCCACTCCGGCGTCTGACGGGCCGTCAGCGGATGGCGCTTCCTCACAGACGCCGGTCACCGGTGCGACGACGGCACCAGCTGTGCCGGGTGAGCGCCGGGACTATCCGTTCAAACTCGAGCCGGCTGAGCAGGTGGAATACGCCTTTGACAAGGCACAAATGGTGCAGCCATTCTGGTACGGCAACGTGATGTATAACGAATCGCTGTGCCTGATTGAGCGGGAGGATGGTTCCAAAACCGGTGATCTGCTGCTGACCCCGAAGCGTATCGTTTCGGTGCGGAACAACGCGCTGAAAAGGGAGTATGTCGAAGGTGTCGACTGGGAATGGGACGAGGGCACCAAAACCATCCGCTGGCTGGAAGGCTCGTCCATCCCGTATTTTACGGCGGATGACATCGCCGGTAAGGACGGACTGGGCAACCTGCTCAGCAACAGCGAACAGGATAAGTACGGCAGGATGCTGTTCGGGGAAGAGGTATACTGTATCGGTTCATGGCTGTATGAGAAGCAGATCGCGGTAACTTATGTGTTTGAGGAAACCGAGTGGGATGGCCCAAATACGGGCATTAAGGGAGCCAACCTGCCGAAAACGATGCAGAGGCTGCAAAATGGTGAGGATCTGCATGTTACCGTTTTTGGCGACAGTATTTTTGAAGGCTGCGATTCCAGCGCGAAATATAACCGCCTGCCGCAGGTGCCGATGTTCCCGCAGCTGTTGGAATACGGCCTCGAAGCGGAATACGGCGGTGAGGTGACAATTTATAATCCGTCGGTCGGCGGCAAAGATTCCGCGTGGGGAGTGCAGCAGGCGCCTGAGGTGGCCAAAACCAAGACCGATCTGGCGATCATCGGTTTCGGCATGAATGACTCGGTGCGCCTCGGCGTGCAGACGGCGGAAAATGTGCAGGCGATCATGGAGGCTATCCGGGCGGAAAATCCGGATTGCGAGTTTATTGTGTGCAGCTGCATTGTCCCGAATCGGAAGTCCGGCTATATGTTCAACCAGGGGCAGCTGCCCGCTGCGTATGGAGCGCTGGAGACCGAGGGGGTGGCCGCGGTAGATATCTATTCCACCCACGAGAAGATTTTGCAGACCAAGGATTATATCGCCTGCACCGGCAATAACGTCAATCATCCGAATGACTGGCTGGCGCGGATGTATGCGATGCACCTGCTCTCGGCCCTTATTGACTATCAGGCAAAATAAAAAACAGGGGCGGCATTTGCCGTCCCTGTTTTTTTATGGGTTTTGGGTATCGGTTTGTCTGAGGGGAAATTCCGATCAAGCGAATATGTGGTTGTCCTTATGCGGCTCAATGTTTGGGTGCGGGATCGTTGGTGCCCCCGAGTAGCCAGATAACCGGCACCTTCAGTATATTCACAAAGGCGATCAATTTCTGGTCAGTTACATAGCGTTTTCCGTTTTCGCTACGCGGGAGATTGTTTCTGGTCAGGGCAATCCGTGGTGAACCTGCATCTTCGCACACAGATTGTCCTGCGCCAGCGGCGGCGTACACAGATAACGGCCGGTACGAATGCGGCTTCCGGACAGGTGCCTGCCCATTAGCCATACTGCTGCCAGCTGAGGGACTTTTTTACGGATAACAACAGAGCCATTATACGGGATAAACAGCATATTTTGGTGTTATGACACAATTTGTGCCCTGTCGTGATGCTCTGCTCCGACGGTGCCCATCAGTCCGACGGTGCCGGCGTGGCTTCGCGTTCGAGATGCCAGCGGGCGAAATAGGCACGGTTGTAGGCGACCGCCTCATCGTCCGGCTTACAGGCGGCGGCCTTTTCGTTGCAGATTTCCGCCATCGGGGTGTTGCCCAGACGGTCGTAGCATACGCACAGCTGCATGTAGGGCAGATAGTCGTAACAGTCTGGGAAAGAAAAACCACCGGTGTCCCGGCGTGTGCAGTGGGTTGCCAGATCATACCAGAAAATGGCCTGTTCAAGCCGCTGCTGCTTGAAAAAGTAGGTGCCCGCCGCACAGCAGATCTCTGCCCGGGGGGTATCCCACTCCAGACTCTGCAGAAGCGCGGGTAAAATTCGCTCCGTTTGGCCAAGTGCCTGATAGCAGGCCGACAGGGTGAGGCAGGCGTCAATGCGGTTTTCGATCCAGGCGTCCGGCTCCCGCAGAAAGATTTCCAGCTGTTCGGCGGCTTCTCTGTCGCGGCCGGTATCGTGCAGCTCGCGTCCGAGGTAGAACCGCATGCGCGGCTCAAGTGTGCCGTCCTGCCGGAGCTGATTTTCCAGAATCCGCAGGTTGCGGCCCGGTTCGTTCACCTGTTCCTTGCGATGGCATATCGCAATATCGCTGTAAATCACCTTGCCGGCCGGTGCAATGGCCTCATGAACGGCGCCGGCCCAGCGGAATCCGCAGCTGCGGCGCATCAGCCGTTCCCGGTAGCAGGTAAACACCGGTCGGCCGTTTTGGTCGAAGGCGGTGTGATAAGGCATCATAATGATATCCGCATCCGGCATGTGCCGCTTGAATTCGAGAAATTTTGCCCGGTCCTCCGCTTCAATGACGTCGTCCGCATCCAGCCACATCTGGTAATCCATGCGGGCTTTGGAAAACGCAAAGTTCCGCGCGGCGGCAAAATCGTCCCGCCAGGGATAATGATATATACTATTTGTATATTTCTTTGCTATATCAACTGTCCGATCGATTGAACCGGTGTCTACCAAAATAATTTCATCTGCAATGTCCTGTACCGCATCCAGACACCGTCCGATTACGGCCTCTTCGTTTTTGACGATCATACACAGGCTGATGGTCATGCTGCCGCTCCTTCCGGCCGGTAAAGGATATAAAGGGTCCGGCCGTTGACAGTATATGCGGCATGGCGGCGGCGCGGTCGGTTTTTTGAAAAAAAGTCGGGGAATCCCTTGACAGAAATACAGGGTTGTGCTATTATAATTTTCGCTGTCGGCGTAACCGGATGGGAACACCGCAAATAGCTAAAGATGCGGGTGTAGTTCAGTGGTAGAACCCCAGCCTTCCAAGCTGGTTGTGTGGGTTCGATTCCCATCACCCGCTCCAAATTTTTCTTGCGTCTTGCGAAGGCGCGTATATGCGCCTGTAGCTCAGCCGGATAGAGCATCTGCCTTCTAAGCAGAGGGCCAGGGGTTCGAGTCCCTTCAGGCGCGCCAATATGGTGGATGTAGCTTAGTTGGTTAAAGCGCCAGTTTGTGGCACTGGAGACCGTGGGTTCGAGTCCCATCTTCCACCCCACATGAAAAGGGACACACGCGCTGTGTGTCCCTTTTTCTCACCAAAAAACCTGCCGCTGGCGGGTGAAATACTGGGGTGTAGTCTAGTGGTAGGACAGCAGACTTTGACTCTGCCCGTGCTGGTTCGATTCCAGCCATCCCAGCCACCCCGCGAACCCGCATAAACACTGGGTTCGCGGGCTTTTTTATGTCAAGAATTGACGACGCGAAAAACGGTCAAAAACGCTTAAAAAATGGCATTTGATACGTAATTGATGCGTAATTGATAGGTTAATACGCAAGCTTGGATATATTTTTCCGTCCTTCCTCCAAGTCCACATGCGTATACTTTTGCGTGGTCGATACCGACGCGTGGCCAAGCACGTTTTGCACCGCCCTTCGATCTCCAGCCATCCCAGCCAGACCTGCGGTCGGCGATTTGCGATGAGCCGCCGGCTGCTTTTTATTTGTCAATCGATCACAGGCGGTATCTTATCCCAAACCAAATACAAAACCCCGCTTGATGGCGAGGTTTGAGAGGGGGCGGATGACAGGACAGCCACTGGTATGCAGAACACAATGCGGGCGCCGATACGACGCCGTTTCAGGCCTCGGTGTGAACAAAGGAGGCAGTTTTGACGATGCTTGCCTGTGCAAGCGAACCGTTTCTTATTATTTTCGTTTTTCGTCCGCGGTGATGTCCAGATTTACCCGCCTGGCTGGCGGCTGCCGTCCAGGTTTCCCGGCGCTCAGCGAAGCGACAAAGCGCAGCAGTCCGCCGAGCGTATCGATACGGGGCACCGCCACCTCCCGGACAATCGGAGAAGGTCCTTTTTTCGGTGGGGGAGGCGCATCTGCGGCGCGGTAAGCCTCGGCCTGCTCAAAGGTACGTGCGGAATCGAAATCATCCCGCAGCAGATGCTGCATCTCGTGCAGAAGGGCATCCTGCTGCTGCTCGGCGGAAAGCTGGGTATTGATGTAAATATTGTAGTGCCCGTCACCGTCGCGGACAGTCATCGCGCGCACGGTTGCCGGCAGGGCAATGTAACGGATGGAGCAGTCTCCCTCGTCAATCACGCAGGCCATGCCCCGTCACATTCCTTTCTCTAGGCATTTGTCGTCTGATCCGTTGCCGAACCGTCTTTGCGGGTGAAGATAATACGCTTACTGAAAAAGTAGTTCAGAACCACCACAATAACATTAACGATAAGTTTAGAAATACCGGTGTTGAAACGGGCCACATCCACCATGAGCCACATGCCTAGCTCATCGACGCCGAAGGAAAACAGCCGCGCGGTAACGAACAGGCCGAACTCGCGCAGCAGGGCGCGGATGCTTGTGGTGCTGCTCCGGAAAACGAACAGCTTGTTGACGATATACGCCACCAGCACCGAAAGCACCCAGGCGAGGGCATTGCTGATGAGATTCGGAATGCCAAGCGTATGATAGAAGACCTGATAGCTTAAAATGTTGACCACGGTGGTCACTGCGCCGAAAAAAACATAGCTGACGGTTTCCCGGTTGACCAGACGCGGAAGATTCCGTTCGGCCCACTGATACAGCCAGATGCAGGCAGCCACGGCGATACCGGCGCCTGCGGACAGCAGGCAGTCGGACACCTGCGGCAGACGTCCGGGCGTGAAAATCTGCAGCAGTTCGGCAACAACGGCAACCAGCGTACAGCCGGCGGCAGTCAGCGCGGCACTGGCATGCCGGCCCGGCCCAGAATGGGAAACGGCCAGCCATAAAACCAGTGCCAGCGCGGCATATGCCGCTGCGCTCAGCAGCGCGGGCGTAAGTGTCTGAATAATTTGTTCCGTATGAGGAGAGACCTGCCCCGCCGCCAAAGCGGCGCCCCTGACGATCAGCCAGGACGCCCAGTTTATTGCCGCTGCAGCAGCCGTCTCCTGCATGACCGAGGACAGGATCAGCAATACGGTGCCGATCAGGGCGATGCTCCAGGCGGCGATGGCCGCGCGGGAGCGTTTGGCGGTAGGCATAGGTTTCAGCCCCTTCTTACATGTTTTCAAACCGCAGGAGCGCCTGCGCGGCACCGTGCTGCGCCAGCGTTCCGGTAACCCAGTCCGCGGCCGCTTTCACTTCGTCGGATGCGTTTCCCATCGCCGCGCCGATACCGGCATAACGCAGCATATCCAGATCGTTAGCGCTGTCGCCGACCGCGAGAACGTCCTCGCGGCGTATGCCGGCCGACTCGATGACCCGGCGTATGCCGTCGGATTTGGAACATCCCTTGGGTACCACTTCGAGATAGTCGGGATGCTGAATCAAGGAGAAAAAGCCGTCCATCCACGCCTGCATGCCGGCCGTCAGCGGGGAATACAATGTGAATTTGTTGATGACGTGTCCGGCGTATACCGTCTCAAAATCCTCCGGTGTGCGCACCGGGGCGCAGCTTTTGGCCAGCTGGGGATACTTTTCCTCGTTGATGACGTACATGCCCTGTTCACCCTCGAATACACAGATGCAGCCGGTCTGCCGGCAGTCCGTGATCATCCGGCGCAGCACCTCCGGGGAGACCGTCCGGCGGTACAGGATTTTACCGTCTAGCGTGACGTGCGCGCCCGCACTGGCGACTACGCCGTCAAAACCGATATCCAGCACCGAGGGATAGATATAGCCCGAAGCCCGGCCGGTGCACAGGAAGGCCAGATGGCCCGCCGCACGGAAGCGTCGGATAGCATCGGCATCTTCTGGCGCGGGAGGGAGATTATGAACGGCCAGCGTGCCGTCCAGATCAAAGAAAGCGGCCTTACGGGAAATAGCGGACATAATGTAAACCTCCGTGAAAGGGAATCAGCCGAGGATCCGGGCCGCATTGCCGCCGAGGATGGCGTCCTGCTCCTCAGGAGAAAAGCCGTAATGTGTCAGGAAGGCGCACGCCGCCTCCAGCGCCGTCTTCTGATCCGCCCAGGGAGAGTCGGAGCCGAACAGCACATGCGTCACGCCGATACGGCGGATGATCCGGGCGAAAAGGTCGTGTGCCTCCGGATGGTTGGGCAAACAGAAACTCATATCGATGTCCACCGGCAGATCCGGCAGCCGCCGAAGCACCTCGTCCCACATTCGGTAGCCGCCCATATGCGCGAGAATGATGTGTGCATCCGGTACGGCGCCGCACAGCCGCGCAACATGCTCCGGCGTGCAGTGTACCGGGGGAGGCATACCGATATCGGCGCCGGCGTGGAAAATCACCGCAAGGCCACATTCCGCCGCGGCGCGCACTACGGCGATCACCTCGGGGCTGTCGGCGTAGCAGTTTTGGTATTCGGGATGAAGCTTGATCCCGCGCAGGCCGAGTTCCCGGATGCGGTGCACCTCTGCCTGCGCCTGCGGATTCAGCGGGTGCACGCTGCCAAAAGAGCGCAGACCCGGCTGTTTGTCCGTAAAGGCGGCAAAGTTGTTGAGCGTTTCGGAGGGCTTGGGAGAGGTCGCAATCGGCAGCACCAGGCTTATGTCGAGGCCAGCGGCACGGCTGGATGCGGTCAGTCCGGCAAGGGTAGCGTCGGTGTGCGCGTGGGCGGAACCGTAAAGGGATTCGTAGGTTCGGGTATTTTCCAGCAGGTGCGCCAGCGCGCCCGCCGCGATTTTATCGGGAAATGCGTGGGTGTGAAAATCAATCCGCATAGATTTAGTCGGTCCTTTCGCCTTTGGCAGGGGATGAGTTGTGCAGGCGTGTCTTTTCCAGCGTACGGCGCCGTACTCAGGCGGCCAACGCCGGAAAATCGTACTGCCCGTCGGCACGATACAGGATAAACGCCGTGTTGCTGCCCATCAGCTCGGTCAGCGCACGCATCTGTGCTTTTGCATCGGCGGCGGAGCCTGAACCGTCGATCCAGGGCAGCAGTTCCGGCTGTTCATCCGCCGGCATCATCCGGATGCGCCGGAGGATCTGTCCGGCCGCCAGCCGCACCGCCTCATAAGGATGGGAAGCGGGGGAATCCACTGTCTCGTCCTCGGCAGTCAGCCGGCTGCCGAGGGTGCTGGGAATCAGCACGGGGGAAATCACCGGCGCCCCAAAGGTGACCGGGTTGCCGCCGAATGCCTTGGTATCGTTGCCGAACACAGCCAGACCCGGCGCGCTGAGCATAATCTGCATATCCGGCTGCGCGGTGGTCAGATCGGTGACGAATTTTTTGAGGATGTCACCCTGGCTCATCGAGGTCCATTCCGAGGCACCGTAATAGGCGCTTTTGGTCTGGGTGGGGAACTGCACACCGTCGAGCATAACCGCGGTAAAGCCGGCATCTCCCAGCTCGCCGACCAATCCGGCGATATAGCTGTGTGCGTCCGGTGCGTACGGATTGAGCCAGGAGCGGCCGCCATTGCTGGGATCGGCGTCGTACCAGGTCCAGCTGCGGTTATCACTGTGGGTGATTTTGGCGGCGGCCAGATTTTTGGAGGCGGTGTTGTCCCGGAAGGCATACAGCCGCGGCAGGGGAGTAAACCCTTTCTCCCGCATCTGCTGTGCCGCGGCTTTCAGCTCGTCGAGCGTCAGCGCATCCTCGGTGATGCCGCCGCCGGAAACAGCCAGCGCCGTGGCGGAGACGTAGTACAGGCGCCCTTCCTCATCCTTAAGATCAAACAGCACCGCGTCGAAGCCGGCCGCGGCAGCCTGTTCCAACGTTTCGCCGAGCGCCGTCGTGTTCCGCAGCATGGAAGCCGGCAGATAAAATGCATGGGTTACCGTGCTGTCCGACGGTTTTGGCGGCTGCGGATCAACGGACGGATCGGAGGAATCCTCCGTCCGGGAACTGTCGGTTACGTCGGGGGCGGAAGTGCCGTCCGGAGACGACACCCCCGAGGACGTATCTCCGGATACAGACGGCTTGTTGTCTCCGCCCTCCATCAGGAAGCGCGCACCGAAATAACCGCCGGTCACCAGACCCGCACAGCACAGCACCGTGATGATGATTTTTAGGGGATTAGCACGCCGCTTGCGGAACAGGTTTTTGCGGCGATGGAAAGTCTTCGCCATACAAACGATCCGACCTTTCGTCAAAGAAAGTGAGTGTTCTTACAGCAGCGGGACGTTTTGGAAAAAGCCCAGCAGCGCGAGCGCCAGCAGGCCGAGATATACGAGGGTAGCCGGAAGCCCGCGAAAGGACTGCGGCATGTCGGGATTGTCCAGCCGTTCCATCCCCTCAGCGGTCAGCCAGGCCAGCACGAGGAAGCCAAGGCAGGCACCCAGCGACAGACCGATCGCACTCGGCAGGGAGGAAAAGCGGTGATTGGAAATCAGTGCGATGCCGATAACGACGTTGTTAAAGGCGGCGAGCGCGAGCAGCCGGCTCAGCCGCTGGAAGACCGCCGGCAGAAACCGGCGGAGCACCACCACGGTCAGGATGTACAGCACCGCCGCGATGGCGATCATCACGACCGGCCGGATCAGCTTGGCGAGCTGCCCGGTGCCCATAAGCCTGTCGCAGGGATAGCCGATGAGTACCGTCAGCAGCGAGAAGCCCGCCAGCAGGCCGGAAAACAGCAGGATATCCTTCGGCCGGCGCACGATGCGCAGCATAATGGAGGAACCGAAGCCGGTGGTGAGGATAAAATTCTGAATAAAGGCCGCTGCCAGAAGGTACAGCAGCAGGTCTGAAAGGACTTTCATGCTGTGCCTCCCTCCTTTTTATGCAGCCTGTGGGAGACGACCGCCTTAAACCACTGCAGGAAAGCGGCCATAAAGCCGAGCATGATGAACGCCGCGAACGGAAGCCCGGCCTCCGGCAGCTGTAAATCGATGCCCAGCGGGATGTCCCAGATGGTGTTGCTGATGGCAATTTCGCGCAGGCAGGAGACGATGCATACCACCAGCCCGAACCCACAGGCGGAGCCGAAGGCGTCGATGAGCGCGGGAACCGGCCGGCTGCCCACCGAGAAGCCTCCCGCGCGGTAGGTGAATATCGTATTGACCGCCATCAGCGGCAGATAAAGGTAGAGCTTGGCGTAGATATCGGTGGAAATGAAGCTGTCCAGAATGAACGCCGCAAGCAGCAGCAGAAGGGAAGCGCCCACCGTGTAGACGGGAGGACGCAGCCAGGAAGGGATTTTTTCACCGAACAGCGACATGCACAGGCTGGTCGGCAACAGCACGGCGGCGGTGCAGACCGTCAGGGTGACGCCGTATTTCAGGTTGACGCCGGCGCCGATGATCGGGCATATGCCGACCGCTTGGATGAGGACGATGTTCTGCAGCAGGAAGGTATCGAAAAACAGCGAGGCCAGATGTCTCCAGTCTGCTTTAGCGGGACGTCTCATGAATGAACCGCCTCCTTCCGATAGGCGAAAAAGTGCACCGCGCGCCAGCACCAGCGGTCCAGCATCGGCGCGATGGCGTTGACCAGCAGTATGGCGAAGCACACACCCTCTTCAAAGCGGCCGACATGGCGCAGGGTCATGACCAGGATGCCGGCCAGCACGCCGTAGACGATGCGGGAAAGCCAGTAACGCGGAGAAGTGACCGGATCGGTCAAAAGGAAAATGCCCCCAAACAGCAGATAGCCGGAGCACAGCTCCAGCGCAACGCTTGCCGAAGCACTGCCTGCCGTACGGGGAAACACCGCCGCAATCAGCGCGCACACCACCAGATACGGCAGTACAGTCAACGGCGACACGGTGCGGCGGATGAACAGATACAGCAGGCAGGCGGCCAGCACCACGACGGCGGTTGCGCCGATCGGGCCGGCAAAGTCGCCGGACAGCAGCGTGTACCACGGATACTGCGGATTGCCCTTGTTGTGGATCAGCGCGGCGGGAGAAAGCTCGGTGGGGATGCTGCCGAGCGGGCCGCTCAGCGGAAGCGAAATGCCGCTGCTGGGATCCGGATAGGTGAACAGCCGTGCGGAAAAGCACTGCGTGACCACGGCAATGCCGGCCGCGGCGGGATTGAAGACGTTGCGGCCGGTACCGCCGAACGGCATCTTTACCACGACGATGGCGAACGCCGCCGCGACGGCCGGAAGCCAGTACGGGGACAGCGGCGACATCATCATGCCGATGAGCGCGCCGGTGACCGCCGCCGTGCCGTCGGTCACCGACGGCCTGCGGCGCAGCAGCAGACAGATGATGGTTTCGCACAGCATGGCGGTGGCCATGCCGACCAGTACGAGCAGCACCGGCCGGAAACCGTAGTAAAAGGCTGAGAAAATGCACAGTGCGACCAGTGTGATGAGCACATCCGCCGTCATATGGGTCAATTTGTCGGAACGCCGCAGGAATGGTGCTCTGGCGGTATTATACGTCATCTTCATCCCTCCAGTCGAGCAGGATGGTGCTGTGGGCCTCCCCGGCTTCGAGTACCCGCTGGGCAACCTCGCGTCCGGCCGGGCAGACAGCGGAGCAGGCGCCGCAGCCGTCGCATTCCTCCGGATGCAGCGAGGTGAGCCGTTCATAGTGCATGTTTTCCAGCCGACGGATGATTTCATACGGCAGAAGGCCGGCATGGCAGACCTGCGCGCAGCGTCCGCAGCCGATGCAGGGGTGGAACGGTACCGTCTTGCGGGAGGTCATCGCGAGCAGGCAGGTATTGCCGGGAATGATCGGTAATTTTGTGTCGCTGACGGTTACGCCGGTCATTACGTCGCCGAGCAGGACATACGCCGGATTTTTGGCCAGACCACAAAAGGCGAGGATATCCTCAACCAGGGTGCCGAACGGCACGCGGACGTTCTGGGGATTCGCCACCGCATCACCGGCCACCGTAATCACACAGTCGCGATGCGGGATGCCGTAGGCCGCTGCCTGATAGAGGGCGAGGCAGGCCTGCACACCGATACGGCCGACCGGCTGATCGCCGGACTTGCCGAAACGGTCAACCGGATAGCGGCGGCCGACCTGGTAAACGTGTTCTTCACCCAGCCGCTGGATAATCGGCCGCCGCCGTGCGGCCGGCAGCTGGACGGCGACATGGTACGCCGGCGCTCCTGCCGCACGGGCAGCAAGGGAAAGCCCTTCAAGGACCTGCTCGGCGTTTTCGTTGAGTACGACCCAGCCGCTGGAGGTATACGGTTCGCTGTCGGTCGCATCTGCGGCGGCCAGCTGTATGGACGCCGTCCGGAAAGCACGCAAACGGCGATGCAGCGGCATGCCGTCGATTTCGTCGATGATGCCGGCCAGACGGGCGATTTCCACAATTTCGTCCGGGGCGAGGGAACGGATGTCCCGCGGCTCGGCCTGCGGCGGAAGATCCATTGCCACCTGGTCGATTACGGCGCAGGTCAGCTCGCCGAGCTGCGGATGATTGACCGGCATGGTTTCGGCCAGTACGCCGCTGACCGTGGCCAGTACCGGTGTGTCGTCGCTGTTTTCGGGTTCGATGAGCACATCGCCGCAGCGTACCGTATCGTACAGGCCGGCAGCCGGATGCACGGCCGTATCGTGGCCGGCGGAGATCGGCAGATAAATCCGGCCTGGGGTTTTCAAAGTCTCAATGGCGCGGGATGCTGCCGGCTCCTTGGCGGGGGGCAGAAAAATTCCGCGGCGCGGTAAGTTCGACATACAATATGCGCCTCCGTTCTTTGGGATTCCCGGTATGTGCCGGGCCGGCGGAAAAAAACGGATTCTCTCGACAGGATCACCGGATAAAGGTACCGGTATCCCCAGTTTTATCCGCTTGCCAAACGGCACACAGCATAATATGATAAGAGTAGGGTCTATCCTGGTGAGCGGTCTGCTTGCCCGGACGCACCCGGAATCATCGACAGGCAGGGAGGTGCAGCCGTGCAGATGGAGATGCTGGAGAACGGCTGTCTGAAAATTATGCTCTCCGAGGAGGACCTCGTCATACTGGGCTTGAATTTCGCTTCGATGGAAGAGGATAATGATGCTACACGGGATGCGATACAGATGCTGCTGCTCGCCGCCCGGGAGGAAACCGGCTTCGCACCGGAGAACGGGGTAACCGTAGAGGCTCTGCCGGTGGACGGCGGCTGCCTTCTGCTGTTTACGCCTTCGGCCGGACACCGGCGGGTACGGATGAAGCGGGCTTCCGGTCCATATATCTATGAACTGGAGGATGCGGAACAGCTGTTCCGGCTTGCGGACGGGCTGTGCCGTCTCGGCGGAGCACGGAAACGTCCGCTGCCGCCCATGGCGGGCAGCTCGCTTTACCGATTTGACGGGCGTTACCGGCTGGTGGTGTATCCGGCTTCGACGCTGCCCAAAGGCGTCGGCCAGCTGTTCGCAGAATTTGCCCGCTCGGCGGGTGAGGGAGACGCTGCCGCGGCTTTTACCGCGGAGCACGGGCAGGCGGTCGCCGTGGGCGATGCCCTGTCAAAGCTGTGCGCAGCGTTGGTCAAAGTGCCTGGATCGTCTTCACCAGGCCCGGCGCATCCGCCGATGTGAACAGGGCGCTGCCCACCACGGCAACTGTGGCGCCGGCTTCGGCTACCAGTCGTGCTGTGTCGGCGTTGATGCCGCCATCCACCTCGATGGCGGTGTCCAGCCCCCGGCGGCGGCATTCTGCACGCAGTGCGGCAATTTTCGGCAGCATGTCTGCCATGAATTTTTGTCCGCCGAATCCGGGCTCTACCGTCATCACCAGAACCATCGCGAGCTTGTCCAGCCAAGGAAATGCTGCTTCGGCCGGTGTGGCGGGTTTAAGGGTCAGCGCCGCTTTTTTGCCGAGTTTTCGAATTTCCTCCAGGGTATCCCCCAGCGGAGATGCGCATTCGGCGTGGATGTTGATGATGTCGGCGCCCGCCTTGGCGAAGGCGGGGATCAGCCGGTCGGGATATTGCATCATCAGGTGTACGTCGAGGGTCATGCTGGTCAGCGGACGGATCCGCTCAATGACGGGCGGCCCGAAACTGAGGTTGGGTACGAAAACGCCGTCCATGACATCGAGATGGACCATGTCGGCGCCGGAGCGTTCCACAAAAGCGATTTCGTCAGCCAGATGGGCGAAATCACAGGTGAGTATTGAAGGCGAAACCTGCATAACTGGTTCGGTCCTTTCTGATTTGCCGGCGCCGCCGTCCAGACGCGCGCCGGGGAGTATGATGGGACAAAGATATTTCTATTTTACATGATTCACCGGCAAAGGTCAATCCCGGACCCGCGGCGGGAGCAATAAAAAAGGCGCAGATTTCCGGAAAACCGGAGCCTGCGCCTTTTTTATCCATAAATGTACTTGTGAAGTTCCTGCACCGCCCCGGCCGGGTTGGTCAGCTGCAGGGAGGAACCTACGCCCGGCACCGACACGCCCTTGTAAGCCCCGTCCTGCGGCAGATGATAGGTGGCTTCCACCGTATAGGAGCCGTAAGAAACCGCGTCCAGGATAAAGCCGGCAAATTCTCCCTTGGACATGTTGGTGCGCACGTCGCCCAGCACCGCATCGAGTACCCGGTTGAGGGTAAAAACGTCCATCGTTTTGGCTTTGGCAATGAGCGCGGAAATCACCTTGCGCTGCCGGGCGGTGCGGCCAAAATCGCTGTCCAGCTTGCGGATGCGGGCATAGGTCAGCGCCTGTTCACCGTCGAGAAGATAGGTGCCCGCCGCGTAGGTGCCGTCGGCCGCCTGAATACCCACCACCTCGGCTTCCGCAGCGGTCAGAGAGATTTCCACCCCGTTCATGGCCTCCACGCAGGCCGAAAACGCCGGGAAATTCACCCCGATGTATTCGTCGATCTGCAGGCGGAAATTTTCCCGCATGGCGGCGGAAAGCAGATCGAACCCGCCGTAGGCATAGGCAGCATTGAGCTTGGCATAATCGTCCAGCCCATCGCCGTCCTTATCGCGCCCCGGAATGGTGATCAGCGTGTCGCGCAGGAAGGAGATCAGCCGGATAGTTTTATGGTTTTTGTCGATGGACAGCAGCATCATCACATCGGAACGCCCGACGTAGCCGGATTCCGCATCGATTCCCAGCAGCAGGATATTGGTGATGCCGTCTTCGCTGCCCTGAACCGCGATGTCCGAAAGGCCGTTGTCCGGCCGTGAGGCAGGGCTGCCCGGCGGTGTGGATTCGATCTCCTCCATTTCCTCGCCTTCCGGCAGCAGCAGGTCATCCTCTTCCGGCGGCAGGGAATCCAGATACTGTGTCGAGGAATCGTCGTAATCGACCATGCCGAGCTTCTGCCACATCCAGAGGCTGCCGATTGCGACGATAACCGCAAGAACGCCCAGCACACAGGCCAGGGCAAGTACCAGACTGCGGATGAGCGAAGCCCGTTTGGTGCGTTTTTTGGTTCGGCTGCTGCGGGATTTGGGGCGGCTGTGCGCGGCGGGTTTCTTTTTGGCGGGCATGATGAGGCACCTCCCTTTGGTTGGCGTTCTTATTTATTTTGCCCGGGCTGCCGTTACGGCAACCCGGGCAAAATTTTCATGTTTCTGAGGTTATCTCACTGTTCTTTACCATAAATCCATTCGTGCAGGGTGAGTACCGTCTGTACCGGATCGGTCAGCTCAAGTGCGCTGCCGTAAGGGCCGCTTTTACTGCGGTAGGTGCCATGATCAGCGATTACGTGGCTTTCGATCGCATAATCCTTGTACTCCAGGAGTCCCTGAACAGCCAGTTCCACCAGCGCATCTTTGGGCAGTGTGGTGACAATGTTGGCCTGCTCGAGGATGCTGATGATTTTGGCACTCAGGGCCAGGGGGTTCTGCGTGGCCTTGTTGAATGCGGCCTCAACCACCCGGCGCTGCCGTTCGGTACGGCCCCAGTCGTCGTTGTTGCCGTCGAGCGTGGCGACGTGCCGTTCACGGGAATAGTCCAGAGCCGTTTCGCCGTCCAGATGATAGGTACCGGCCGCGCTGCCAACCCCGAAATGCCGCGCTTCTTCGGCGGTCATCTCGATGTCCACACCGCCGATCTGATCAATCGCATAGGAGAATACGCCGAAATCCATCGTGACATAGCGGTCGATCTCCAACCGGAAATTTTTCTCGACCATCGCCTTGTGGCCGGGGATCCGGCCCCACGAATGGGCGGCATTGAGCTTCCATTCCACCACCGCGCCGCCATCCCGCGGAATCTGCACCAGCACGTCCCGCATCAGCGAGATGATCTGAATAGTGCGGGTTTTGGTGTTGATGGAGATGAGGATGTTGGTATCCGCCAGATGATCGTTGGGATTGACACCGAGCACGAGATAGTTGGTGACGGTGCCGGAATTTCCCTTGAGCGAGATTTCATCCACCGTTTTGGCGGCATAGTCACTCGCGAGCATTTTCACTTCATCCTGAGCCGGCTTGCTGGTATCGGCAATCACGGCATCGCTGGACGGATTGATGGGGTCAGGCGTCTGGATGGCACCGAGCGCGCGGTTGATCCAGCTGGCTGCCGCGATCAGGCCACAGCTGAGCACTACCATGAAGCCGGCGGCGATACTTGCCGCAATAATACGGGTCCGCCGTTTGTTTTTGACCTTTTTGGGGGCGTGGCTGCGAGCGGACGAATGGGCGGCAGGATGCCGCGGCTCCTGTGATTTCATATTTTTCCATTCCTTTCTTGATGCGGAGAATTCTGCTTGTCCTATCCATATAGTCGCCGGCTGGCGGCTTTTTTCTCATGGGGAATTCTTACGATTTTCTGACAGCGGTTCCTGAATGCCGGAATCGTCTGGCGCCGAAAAACAGGCCGGCGTCTCCTCATAACGGGATAAGGCAAGACTCCCCTGCGGGAGAGTATACCAGTGAATCTGTATCCGGTTGCCGAGAAACGCAATTTGGGCGGTGCTTTTTTCCAGCGGTACGGCAAAGCGGTTAAGCGGGCCACGCAGCCCGAGACCGGTGAGCTTGAGTACGCTTTCCTTTCCTGTCCACAGCCGGCAGAACGCTTCCCGCTGCCGCTCCCCCGAAAGGATATGCAGCGCGGCTGCTTCCGCCGGGTGCAGCCGACGGCAGAATCGCTCGAGCTGCTGTGTCGTGAAAGCAGCGGGCAGCCGCTGGACATCCAGGCCGACCGGTGCGTCGCTTGCTGCGGCGGCCGAGAGGCCGCCGGAGTGGGAGAGGGAGACATACCGCCGTCCATCCGGCGTTTCGACACCGGCCGCAAAGGGCTTGCCCCGGCCGTCCACTGGCCAGTTTTCCGGCACGAACCAAGGTTCTGCCAGCAGCTGCTGGATTGTCAGGCCGATCGGCGCAGGTGCAGCCGAAAGAGCCCGCTGCAGCGCACAGCAGGCCAGCGCGGCAGCGCCGGCGGATTCCCGCCGCTGCGCCGGGTGCAGACGGAAAAGCCGCTCACGCCGGGCAGGGGGCAGGCGCCGGATAAGCGCTTCCAGCGCATCCTCGGGCATGGAGGAGGTTTCGAGGGTAAGGATGCATGCGGGCATCCCGGCTCAGAACAGGCCGGAAATCCGGCCGTTTTCGTCCACGTCGATATTCTCGGCCGCCGGAACGCGCGGCAGGCCAGGCATGGTCATAATGTCACCGGTCAGCACCACCACAAAGCCCGCGCCAGCGGACAGCCGGATGGATTTGACCGTGATGCGGAACCCGGCCGGCCGGCCGAGCAGTGCCGGGTTATCCGAGAAGGAATACTGGGTCTTGGCGATGCACACCGGCAGGCCGCCGAAGCCGAGCGCCTCGAGCTTCTGCAGCTCTTTGGCCGCAGCGGGCAGGAAATCCACCCCGTCGGCGTGGTACACCTTTTCGGCCACCGCACGGATTTTTTCGGTCAGCGGTATATCATCGGTATAGGTCATGCGGAAATGGTTTTCCTGTTCGGTCAGGCGAAGCACCTCTTCGGCCAGCTCAATACCGCCCTCGCCGCCTTTGCCCCAGACCTCGGACAGCGCGACATTTGCGCCGTACGCCTGACAGCTGCGGCGCACAAGCGCCAGCTCCGCCTCGGTGTCGGTCGGGAAACGGTTGATCGCTACCACCGCCGGCAGGCCGAAGGTTTTGGTGATGTTTTCAATATGGCCGAGGAGATTCGGCAGCCCTTTTTCGAGTGCTTCGAGGTTTTCGGTGCCGAGGGATTCCTTGGCCGCACCGCCGTGATGTTTGAGCGCACGCACGGTGGCAACAATCACCACTGCATCCGGCCGCAGCCCCGCCTTGCGGCACTTAATGTCCAGGAATTTTTCGGCACCGAGATCCGCCCCGAAGCCGGCCTCGGTAACCACGTAGTCGCCGAGCTTGAGCGCCATGCGGGTGGCAATGATGCTGTTGCAGCCGTGGGCGATATTCGCGAACGGACCGCCGTGCACAAAAGCAGGGGTGTGCTCGAGCGTCTGTACCAGATTCGGCTGCAGCGCGTCCTTGAGCAGCGCCGCCATCGCGCCCTGCGCCTTGAGCTGGCCGGCGGTGACCGGCTGCTCATCGGCGGTATAGCCGACTACAATGGAGGCCAGCTTTTCCTTCAGATCGGTGATGCTGCGGGAAAGGCAGAGAATCGCCATGATCTCCGACGCCACTGTGATATCAAAACCATCCTCCCGCGGTACGCCGTTGAGGCGGCCGCCCAGGCCGTTCACAATCTGGCGCAGCTGGCGGTCGTTCATATCCACGCAGCGCTTCCAAGTGATGCGACGCACATCGATATGCAGGGCGTTGCCCTGCTGGATATGGTTATCGAGCATGGCGGCGAGCAGGTTATTGGCCGCGCCGATGGCGTGCATGTCCCCCGTAAAGTGGAGATTGATGTCCTCCATCGGGATCACCTGCGCCCAGCCGCCGCCGGCCGCACCGCCCTTAATGCCGAACACCGGGCCGAGCGACGGTTCCCGCAGGGCGAGTACCGTCTTTTTACCCAGTTTCTGCAGTGCATCGCCGAGACCCACCGTGGTGGTGGTTTTCCCTTCGCCGGCAGGGGTCGGGGTGATGGCGGTGACCAGGATCAGCCTGCCGTCCGGTCTATCCTTCAGCCGGTCAAGCAGGTTCAGGTGCACCTTAGCTTTATAATTGCCGTATAATTCGAGATCATCACGGGTCAGACCGATTTTTTCCGCAATCTGTTCGATCGGCTGCGGTGTGACGCTCTGGGCAATGTCGATATCCGAGCGGATTTCCATTCTGGCAACCATCCCTTCACAGCTATGTCGGGTTCCGTATCCGACAGGGATCCGGATACTTCCGGTGAATTCCTTTATTGTACCCAAAAAATTCCGTTTTGGCAAGACTAACCATCCGGCAAAAAGCGGAAAAACGATTAAGATTTAGAGACAAATGGTTACAAGCGGTTACAAAGGCGATGCAATTTTCCCGGCGGCGGTATGCGCCTGCCGGGAAAGAGGCAAAAGGCTGCTGTCAATGGTTTGGCAGACGCGTATGCGGCGCAGTGTTTTCAGTATCCATTACCCGGATGCCGCGCCGCAGTGCCTTTTGGCCAAAGCCCCAAAAGGCACCAAAAACGCTTTTGTTCCCCGGCGCCAAGCGAAAACACCTGCGGTATTTTTCGACGGCGCCGAATTAGCGGGAGGGGTAGTCTGGTTCTCCTCATGCAGGCAGGGTGTGGGAAAGCCGCTTTTTACGCTGACACCGGCGGCGGTGTGCACCTGCTGGTTAGAGCAGGGAATTACCGCTAAAGTCGAGCCGCGGCGTCGAAATTGCCGGCGGGCAATTTCGCTTGCCGCGAGAGAAAAGGGAGGAAAGCAACTTTTGCGTCCTTTTGTTTGCTTACAAAAGGACGTGGCTGCCGGGAAAGAGGCAAAAGGTTGCTGTCAATGGTTTGGCAGACAAACCAACAATATAATTTGTAAAAGAAATGTGACCGATGCTATTAGTTGAAGACAAATGGGAAAACGAATAGATATACGGTGAACATATTTTGCATCCAAAATCCCCAAATAGAAAAACGTTGGTATTATAGTAATAACAAAGAATGTTTGGGGGGAATGTCTATATGGCAATTCAGCACTTTTCTCTACGTATTGACAGAAGTTTGTTAGGCAAACTTCATTTCATCGCAGATTATGAAGGCCGCAGCGTGAACGGCGAGGTCCTTGCGCTCATCCGCGATGCCATCGAAAAATATGAGGAAAAGCACGGAAAGATCGAACCTGTTCCGCCGAAAAAGCGCAAATGAATTTGTACTATCCTTCATCGGTATAAAAAGCCGGCGCGGTTTTACCGCGCCGGCTTTTTTTGCCGCCTTTACTTTTTCAGGCGATATGCCTCTTTGGCGTGCGCCGCGATATTCTCTGCGCACAGGCCGTACTTTTTCAGCAGCTCCAGCGCCGGGCCGGACGAACCGAAGGTATCGTTGACGCCCACCCGCAGCACCGGTACCGGCAGCGTTTCGCAGATGACCTCCGCCACCGCGCTGCCCAGGCCGCCGATGATGCTATGCTCTTCCGCCGTTACCAGCGCACCGGTATCCCGCGCCGCCTCGACCAGAATATCGCGGTCGATCGGCTTAATGGTCGCCATATTGATCACCCGCGCCGAAATGCCTTCGCCAGCGAGCTGCTCTGCCGCAGTCAGCGCTTCGCCGACCATCAGACCGGTCGCGACGATGGTTACATCCTTACCATCCCGGAGCACCGCGCCTTTACCGATCTTAAAGGTATAATCCGCAGGGGTGACCACCGGCACCGCCAGGCGGCCGAACCGCAGGTACACCGGGCCGTTCATCTCCACTGCCGCGCGCACCGCCTGCTTCGCCTCGTTATCGTCGGCCGGATTCAGGATGGTCATGCCGGGAATGGTGCGCATGAGCGCAATATCCTCGCAGCACTGATGGGTTGCACCGTCCTCGCCGACCGAGATTCCTGCGTGGGTTGCGCCGATTTTGACGTTCAGGTGCGGGTAGCCGATGGAGTTGCGCACCTGCTCAAATGCACGGCCGGCCGCAAACATCGCAAAGGACGAAGCAAACACGATCTTGCCGGCGGCCGCCAGGCCGGCCGCTACACCCATCATATTGCCTTCCGCGATGCCGCAGTCGAAAAACCGGTCCGGATACGCCTTGCGGAAGCCGCCGGTCTTGGTGGCAGCAGCCAGGTCCGCATCCAGCACCACGAGGTTATCGTATTCGGCGCCGAGCTCCACCAGCGCTGCGCCGTAGGAGTCACGGGTCGCTTTTTTGATCACGTCAGACATGCCTATTCCTCCTCATATTTGGCAAGCTCGGCTTTCAGTTCTTCCATCGCCTGCGCGTACTGCTCCTGATTCGGGGCGCTGCCGTGCCAGCCGACCTGATTCTCCATAAAGGACACGCCCTTGCCCTTGACCGATTTCTGCACGATCGCGGTCGGCTTGCCCTTGCAGGCGCGTGCTGCCGCAAATGCCGCTTCAATCTGGTCGAAATCATGTGCGTCGATCTCCACAACGTTAAAGCCGAAGGCGGCAAACTTTTCCGGGATCGGGTACGGGGAGTTGACCTCCTCGAGCGTGCCGTCGATCTGCAGGTCATTATTGTCAACCACCAGGCACAGGTTATCCAGATTTTTATGCGCGGCAAACATCGCCGCTTCCCAAACCTGGCCCTCTTCGATCTCGCCGTCGCCAAGGATCGCATATACCCGGTAGTCCGCGCCGTCCAGTTTACCGGCAAGCGCCATGCCCGCCGCCGCCGAGATGCCCTGACCGAGCGAACCGGTGGACATGTCCACGCCGGGGGTACCTTTCATGTCGGGATGACCCTGCAGCATTGCGCCGGTATGGCGCAGCGAGCGGATCTCCTCCTCCGGGAAAAAGCCTTTGAGCGCCAGTGCACCGTAAAGCGCCGGGGCAGTATGTCCTTTCGACAGCACCAGGCGGTCGCGCTCCGACCATTTCGGCTGTGCGGGATCCACCTGCATCTCCTGAAAATACAGATAGGCTAGGGTATCGGCGATCGACAGCGATCCGCCCGGATGTCCGCTTTTGGCATTATACGTGCCCTCGATGACCAGCATGCGGATGCGGGTGGCCAGCGCCGACAGCCGCTTCTTGGAGGCAGCGTCCATGAATACGATCTTCCTTTCTCCTGACGATATTTTTCCGCCGGCCGCACTTTTCGCCTGCCGGCAATTCCGTGTCCCATTATAGCACATACGGGCGAAAAAAAATAGTGGCATCTTGCCGTTCTTGTCCGATATTGAAAAAGTGAATTCAGGATTGTTGACAAGAGAAGATTTACGAAATGTATAACAGAACGTTTACCTATCCTTTACATTGCGGCTGAAAAGCCGCAAATACTCCACCATTTCCACAGAGTTTTCCACCATTTTTGCCGCGGGGCCGTCCGTAAAGGGGAAATTCCTGCGTGTATAAACGGGGAGCGGCGGGCAAATCTCCCGAATTTGGAGTTTACAAAAGGTCTCAAAGCATGTATAATAGGTGTCAAAACTGCCCCGGCGGCGGTTGTGACCGGCTTGAAGCCGGTTTTTCAAGGAGGAAATGTGCGATGTTAAAGCTTAAGCGGGCGTTATGCGCCGTACTGACTGCGGTTCTGGTGATGGGAACGCTGCTCGCGTCCGGCTGTTCGACGCCGAAATACGCCGTTACCCTCGACGGCCAGCAGTACGAAACGGGTGAATACCTGGCCTATCTCTATCTTGCATACAGCCAGGTTATGCAGCAGGCACAGTACTACCTCTATATGCAGAGCATGCAGGGCGGCAGCACGGTTAAGGACGTGTGGGATCTGGAACTGCCCTACGGCGAAGAAGAGGATGCCCCCACGCTCAAGCTGGAGGCCTATATCAAGCAGCTGGCCAAGGACATGATGATCCGCCAGCGCGCGCTGGAAAACAAGCTCACCGAGTACGGCATTTCCCCGAGTCAGGAGGATATCGACGAGGTGAACACCCAGCTGAATCAGTACGGTGCGGACGATCTGCTCAAGCTCGGTATCAGCAAGGAGCATTTTGCGGCCGCCTATCGTGCTGTGCAGCTCAACGACAACGCGCTGTTCTACGGCCTCTACGACGGCGAGACCAATCCCGAGGCGCCCTTCATGATGCCGGAGGAGGAAATCCGGAAGTATTTCACCGACAACTATCTGAGCTACAAGGTCATTGAGATTGCGCTGACCGATGATGACGGCAAGGAACTCAGCGACGAGGAAAAGCAGAAGGTTTACGACCGGTTGGATGGCTATCTGAAAATCTACAACGAAACCGGCGATTTCGATAAGGCAATCGAGAAATACAATGAGGACGAAAAGGCCGCCGACAAGGATGACGATGCCGACGGCGACGACGCCACCACGACAACCACGACCACTGAGGCGCCCACAACCACGACTACAACGGCGGCGGACGGCGATGAGGATGCCGACGACAGCGGCGATGATGAAGAGGAAGTCAAGGATCCGAACCGCAAGGATATCGACGCGAAGACCTACACCGACGAGGATTTTGTCAAGGCGGTGCAGTCGGTCAATGTGAATGAAGCCAAGCGGGTGGAATACAAGAAAAGCGCGACCAAGCTGACCGCGGCGCTGATTCTGCGGCTGGATCCCGAAGAGGGCGAGGGGCGCGAGGATTTCTACAAGGAAAACCGCGAGTCGATCATTTCTAAAGAGAAGAGCGACGCCTATGACGAGCTGATGGATCCGGTGATCGAGGAACTCGGCAAGACTTGGACGCCGGATGACTCCGCGATTAAAAAGTGCAGCCCAAAGAATTTTGAGAAGGATGCAGCATAAGCCGATCTTTAAAATGCCTCGCCATTTGGCGGGGCATTTTTGTCCGCGTATGACTGAAGTGGTGCGGCTGGTACGGCCGATCGATGGATTTTAAAAAAGTGGGATTTCGGTGGAATTTCCGGCATAGACCTTTGAGGGGATGCCATGGACGGCAGAATGGCAGCCGGCAGAAAATAACACAGCGCCGCATATGCGGTGGTCCGGGAGGAATGGCGATGCGGGATGAAGGGAAGCGGTATGATCCGTATACGGCCGCGGCGATACGGGCCAACCGCCTGCAGCGGGAGAAACGGCGCCGCCGCAGACAGATACGGCGATGGTGTATGTTTTTCGGCATACTGGCGGTATTTGCGGCAGCGGCCGGGCTGCTGGTCAAGTGTACGCGGCAGCCGCGGGTTGATCTGACGAAGATCGAAAGCCCCGCCTGGATCGAGCAGGCATTTCTCGATCCGGACGGCGACGCGCGCACCGGGGAGACAATTCCGGTGGTACGGGATATCGCGATCCATTACGTCGGCAATCCCGGCACCTCCGCGATGGGCAACCGCAGCTATTTCAACCAGCCGGGGGTGGAGGTCTGCTCTCATTTTATCGTCGGGCTCGACGGCGAGATCGTGCAGTGCCTGCCGCTGTATGAAAAATCTGCTGCCACCAATCAGCGCAACATCGACACCATATCGATTGAAGTATGCCATCCCGACGAAACGGGAAAATTCAGCGAAGAAACCTATGCGGCGCTGATCCGGCTGGCGGCTTGGCTGTGTGAGGAGCTGCAGCTGGACGAGGAGAACCTGATTCGGCACTACGACGTGACCGGCAAGCTGTGCCCGTTGTATTATGTGGAGCATGAGGACGCCTGGGAGCAGCTCAAACGCGATGTTGGCACGCAACTTGCTGCCAGTGGGGAGTGAGCTGGCAACCGATACAGGCGGACAAACAAATGAAAAAAGAAGGCCGCGGCAAATAAAACCGTTTGCCGCGGCCTTCTTTTTATTGTGGGAAAAGGCAGTCACCGGTCCGGTGGCAGGCTCAGGTTTCGGCCTGCTCCGGCACCTCGCACGCAGCGGCCGTCTCTTCCTGCCGGGCGCCGGCCATCCCGTTTAGCGCCCGGGCGATCTGCTGTGCGCAGGCCTGCCTGCCGGCACGGCCTTCGGCACAGTAGATCGGTGTGCCGGTATAAATGGTTTTTTCCTCCCGACTGCAGTGCACCGGAATAAAAGCGACATCCACGCCGCTGTGCGAGCGGGTCATGCCTGCTATGCCCGCAAATCCGGCATAGGTCTCGCCTATAAAAGCGCTTTTGCTTTGGTAATCCACGTCCGGACACAGCACAATGCTGTGTCCTTCCGACAGCAGATCCACTGAGGTGCGCATGGTCTGGCGCAGGCGGGTGTCGCCGCGATAGACCGGCACGGCGCCGATAGCGGAAAACAGCCCTGGGATCACCAGCGAAAGCACGCCCGAAACCACTGCGGCGGCTGGCTTCGGCCAGCCGAACCGCTGTGTGAAGGTATAGTGATAATACTGGTCAAAGCAGGATTTCCGCCGGCAGAATTTCCAGTATACCCACATATGCGACTCCGGCAGGCATGCCACCGCGTGGATCGGCCCGAACAGGTTTTGATGATGCACCACATATACACAGGGCTGCTCCGGCAGCGGCGTCTGATGCACGACGCGGTAGCGCAGCATACCCTTGGCGCAGCGCTTGAGTGTACGGCCGAAGCCGTTCCAGCGCGGCGTTTTAGACATAACAGCGTTGGCTCCTTTCCTGATTCAAGAGGCGGGATCATCCTTGGGCTTTGGGCGGATTTTGCGTTTGCTTTTGGCGAACACCCAGCGCAGCTGCACCTGATAGCTGGCCAGCGCCAGCAGCAGGTCGGTCAGCAGCTTGGCGAGCATTTCGCCCATGCCCGCAAATTCGCACAGCAGGGTGGTACCGGTGATACTCACCACCAGCTGTACCGCCCACAGACAGTAGTATTTCCAGATGGTTCCGCTGATCCCACGGTTCTGAGCGGTTGGCAGGCGGCGATTGCACAGATAATTGACCATGCTGGACGCCGTACGGGCGATCACCGCCGCGACAAGCACCCTTGATCCGAGCGGCCAGGCGGCAAACAGCAGCTTGACCAGCAGGCAGTACACCAGCACGTCCGCCACGGCAGACAATACCGCCGAAAAACTGTAATGGAGGGCGCCGCTGAGAATCCGGAACAAAATCGGCAGCGAATCCGCCAGGGTGCGGTAGTGGCTGCCCTCATTGTTATCGAAATACAGCGCTTCAATCGGAATCTGGGTGAACTCCACGGCGCTGCGCTTTGCCCACATGAGCATATTCAGCTCGTAATCGTAGCGGTCCCCTTTTAATTCGGCCAGTTCGGACAGCATCCCGGCCGGGATGCCGCGCAGACCCGTCTGGGTGTCCGGCAGACAAATGTCGTACAGCACCCGCAGCGCAAAGCTGGTCGCCCGATTGCCCGCGAGCGAGCGCTTCGGGGTGTTTTTATCAAAGCGGCGCTGAGCCAGCACCAGCGTATCCGGCGCCTTTTTGAGTCCCTCCACCACCAGCCGTACGTCCTCGGCGGTATGCTGGCCGTCACAATCTGCGGTGACCACCGCGTCCAGATCCGGGTCGGCCTCCAGCAGGCGGAAAGCGGTTTTCAGTGCGGCGCCTTTACCGCGGTTGACTTCGTGCCGCAGCACTCGGCACCCTTCCCGTTCCAGCGCATCAAACAACGCCGCATAGGCGGGACCGCCTCCGTCGTCCACCACCGTAATCGCGGTGAAGCCGGATGCTTTCAGATCGGCGACATAGCGCGACAGCCGTTCGTCCGGCTGGTACGCGGGGATGACCACTTCCACGTGCATGTCGGTTTTCTCCTTGTTTTTGCGGAATATTCAAAAAGTATACTTTTTTAGACAAATGTGCATATCGGTACGATACGACATTTTATAGTTACCCTGACCAAATATGGTCAGGGTATTTTTTGTGATCTGCTGCAAAATCTATTCGTGCGAACGATAGATTCAGGTGTCCTATAAAGTATACCAAGTTATTTTGCCGGGCGCAACCCGGATAGATTGTCCTTTCGCGTTTCTTAAGAAATCCTTTTCCTTTTCTTCGGTACGCGGCGAAAATCCCCGGACGTTTTAGGACTGGAGCGACAGATTCTGCCGGCAGGCACTTCGGGAACGGCGGTACTATTCTGCTGCGGCGCGGGTATCCGCACTGCGGTATCCCGGCGTTCGGTTGGTATTCAAGCGTATGCGGGCAGCCTATTCCAGAAGTTCGAGCAGCTGGTCCGGGGTAAGCGAGGCCACAAAGCTGTCGCCGGAGGGGAGGATGGCATCCGACAGGCGCTGTTTTTCCTCCTGAAGGCGGAGAATGCGGTCCTCTACCGTATCCGAGGCGATGAGCTTATATACCTGCACGCTGTGGGTCTGACCGATGCGGTGGGCGCGGTCGGTCGCCTGATTTTGGGCGGCCAGGTTCCACCAGGGATCGTAATGGATCACAATGTCCGCACCGGTCAGGTTCAGGCCGGTCCCGCCCGCTTTGAGCGAAATCAAAAACACGTCGGTGTCGTCCTGATTGAAGCTCTCGACAAGCGCGGCGCGCTGCTCCTTCGGCGTGGAGCCGCGCAGGGTGCACGAGCGCAGTCCCTCCGCCGCGATGCGCGTTTCGAGCCGCTCGAGCATCGAGGTAAACTGCGAGAACAGCAGCACCTTATGCCCGCCGGCGGCCGCTTCGTGCAGCAGTTCCATGCAGGAATCCAGCTTGGCGCTGCCGCCGGCGTAATCCTCCCGGCAAAGCGCCGGATCGCAGCAGAGCTGCCGCAGCCGGGTCAGCACTGCGAGCACGGTGATATGGCTTCCGCCGAAGCCGCGCTCCGCAAAGGCATGCCGCAGCTGATTCCTGGCGTCAGCGAGCGCACTGCGGTACAGTGCCTGCTGCTCCTCATACAACGCACAGCGCACGATGCTCTCGGATTTCGGCGGTAGCTCCCGCAGCACCTCCTGCTTGAGCCGCCGCAGGATAAACGGTTCGGTCATGCGCCCGAGCCGCTCGAGCGCCGCCGTATTGCCGCCGCGCACGATCGGGATCTCGAACCGCTCCCGGAACCGGGTATAGCTGTACAAAAAGCCGGGCATCAGAAAATCGAATATGCTCCACAGCTCGCTCAGGCGGTTTTCAATCGGCGTGCCGGTGAGCGCGAAGCGCTGGCGGCTGACGATCGCCTTGACCGCTTTGGCGTTTTGGGTGGAGTGGTTTTTGATATACTGCGCCTCGTCGAGGATGTGATAGCGGAATTCCCTGCCCTGATAAAATTCAATGTCCCGCTTGAGCAGGTCGTAGGAGGTGATAACCACGTCGTAGCCTACACTCTGCCGGATAGTCTGCTGTCGCTGTTCCGCCGTGCCGAGCACGGTCATCACGGTCAGCTGCGGCGCAAACCGGGCGATTTCTCCCGCCCAGTTGAGCACCAGTGAGGCGGGGCAGACCACCAGCGAGGGCAGGTCATTGCCGCTTTCCCGCGCGTCGAGCAGCAGCGAGATCACCTCGAGTGTTTTGCCAAGGCCCATATCGTCGGCCAGAATGCCGCCGAAGCCGTAATGCTCCAGCGTCTTCAGCCAGCGGTGCCCGGTCTTCTGGTAGTTGCGCAGTACCCCGTCGAGACTGGCGGGCACCGGAAAGTCGTTTTCCGAAACGTTATGCAGGCTCTTGACCAGTTCCTTGAACCGGCTGTCCCGCTTGAACTGGATGCGCTCATTTTCCCGCAGTACCCGGTCGAGGTACATTGCGCGGTATTTTGGCGCGCTGATACGGCCGGTGCGCAGCTCCCGGTCGGTGAGCGCCAGCCCGTCCGCGATCTGTGCGAGGCCGGCGAGTGCGGATTCGTCGAGGGTGACGTACCGGCCGGTTTTCAGCCGGTGAAACCGCCGGCCGCGGCGGTAATCCTCCAGCACCCCGCCGAGCTCCTCCGGATCGATGCCGTCGGTGTCGATGGTCAGGTCCAGCAGGCGGCTGTTCAGGCTTACCCCGACCGATACCCGCGGGGGCGGGTCGATGCCGATGTTCCGGTAAGCATCGGTGGCGTAAACGGCGGCAACCGTACCGATTTCAGCGGCACCGTCGGTGAGAAAGCGGTAGATTGCGTCATCGTCCCCGCGCAGCACAAGGACGCCGAGGTCCGGGTCATAGTGCGGGAAATGGCGCTGCAGCACCAGCCGCGCGCGAGTTTCCCCGATCCGGTCGCGGCGGTCGGTGGACGGCTTTGCCTCCCCGTACGGGTCGATTTTTTCCTCCCCGTAGCTGCACAGCACTTTGGCGGTGATGGTATTGCTGTCGGGGGCGTCGAGGTACACCTCCACCTCGAGCGGCAGCGGCAGATAGGCGGTCAGCTGCTCCTCGCATCCATCCGCCTGCACATACGGCCGGATCGACGGCAGCACGCTGCCGCAGAATTCCGCCATATCGGTGCGGGCGATGAACAGCGTGCCGTGTCCGGCTTGCAGCGCGCGGAACAGCGGCGCCATCTGCCGCGAGCATTCCGGCGTGCAGCGGCACAGGGTTTCGCCGGTGAGAACATACGAATACCGACTGCCGGAAAAGCAGGCGATATCGTCACACAGCAGTGAAAAGCCGCCCTTTTCCGCCGCTTCGGAAAGCGTCAGCGACAATTTGGGGTCGCGCGCCTTCAGGCGTATCGAGCGGGCGGCGTCTCCCTCCCGGAACAGTACGCTGTGCCCTTCGTACAGGGCGAAAAACTCGTCGAGCGCGCCCGGGGTCAGCAGCAGTTCCCGCGAGGCGGCGTCGGTGCTCTGCCCGGCGGCGCCGCGCACGGCCTGCTCATCCCCATACCGGCCGAGCAGGAAATCCAGCAGCGGCCGCGATTCGGCGGTAAAGCTGTCCGGATGATGCAGCAGCTGGAGATGCCGCCCGTAGGCGACGGTGTTGCCCTCACGCATATCCGCGCAGAATTTGCCGATGTCCCGCAGCACGTACTGCCGCCGGCCGGCGAGTGAAAAGGACAGGGTAAGCTGTCCGCGGCGGCGCTGCAGCGTGGGCAGCAGGTCCACCTTATCCGCTTCGTCCTCCGCGGCGGCAAGCTGCTGCACGGCCCCTTCGGTGACATAGGCATCCATCATCCGCCGTGCCGCGGTGTCGGTATGGTATTCCGCCGTATGCGGCACGCCCGGGGCAATCCGCAGCCCGGCCGCCATGTCGGCGTAGTATTTATGCACCAGCGCCGCCACAATATGGCGGCAGGCACCGTCCTGCTCACGAAACGCGGGACAGCTGCAGTCGATATAGTCGGCATCGCCGCCGTCGCCGAAGCCGACGGTGACCAGACACGAGCTGTCCGGCTCCCGCTCATACACCCGCGCGGTCAGCAGCTCGGCATAAAAATCCCCTTCCCGGCGGCGCACCTCCTGCACACGTCCGGCGTTGTAGGTTTCGATGCCGCGCAGATAGGTCCGGTGGTTCGCCGCCAGTTCGCCTATTTTTTTCAGGGAAAACAGCGCCATGACGGCACCCCCTTTTCGTCAAGTGTAGTATATTAGTATACCGCAAAATCCGTCCGCCGTAAAGGGAAAAAGCGCAAAGTTTTTGTGCTCGCGGGCGGACTGCGGAAAGGAGAAAGTGTGGAAAAGCACTACAGGCGAGAGGTGACTACGAAAAGGCGGGTTCATTTCAAGTCCATTTTGCACCCAAAATTCCACAGATGCCTCTGTTTCAGTTACAATCTTCGTAAAGTATAAACGATTCGGGTGAGAACAATGCAGGATGAATGTTACCTGTCCCTACGTCTTGAGGACGAATTACTGGAGAAATTCCGGTATGTCTGCGCATACGATGGCCGATCGATCAATCAGCAGGTAAATCGTATGATTCGCGAAAGTGTAGCTGCGTATGAAGCGGAACGTGGGATGCTTATTTCGAAAGGAAGTGCTGCGGATGCCGAAGAACGTTAAGACCATTCGCCGCGTAACCATCCGTCTGAACAGGGATCTCTTATATCGGTTCCGGATGGTATGCCGTATGGACGACCGTTCCCCAAATCAGAAAATACGCTTTATGATCCGCCAGTACGTGGCCGATTTCGAGAAGAGAATTGAAAAAATCGAAACAGAAGCGCATAACGGTGGATGAGCTGAAGACAATGTTCCTGTGACAAAGCACAGCGATATGCATAGGCGGCTTGCACCGCATCGGGGAACCCCCGGCGAGGGTTCCCCGCCGAAAAACATCCCACCGGGATATTTTTCGCCCTTCCTGCGCCCCTATTTCTTAAGTTTTTCGCGTCCTCCGGGACGCGACCAAAGACGTTGCCTTTGGAATTCACCGCCTTTTGAAAAAGGCGGGCGAAAACTATTTTACAACCTTTTCTTTTCCCCAATAAAGCCGGCGCGGGCGGAAAAATTCCACCCGCGCCGGCCTTTTTCGCTTTTTGCCCCGTCAGGGTAAAAATTCCTCTATGCGGTAGCGCGGCCGCGCCTTCACCTCGCTGTAAATCTTCCCGATATACCCGCCGAGCACCCCGATGCACAGCAGTTGGATCCCGCCGAGCAGCCAGATGGAACACACAATCGCCGTCCAGCCCGCCACCGCGTTGCCGGTAAAGTACGAGATCAGCGCATACAGCAGACCCAGCACGCTCAGACAGGAAATCAGGATCCCTAGGTTGGAAATCAGCTTGAGCGGCTTGACGCTGAACGACGTGATCCCGTCCAGCGCAAAGGAAATCATCTTTTTCAGCGGGTATTTCGATTCCCCCGCAAACCGCTCGTGCCGGTCGTAAAACACATAATCGCTGCGGTAGCCGATGAGCGGCACAATTCCCCGCAGGAACAGGTTGACCTCATGATACTCGCTCAGCGCGTCCAGCGCCCGCCGGCTCATCAGCCGGTAGTCCGCATGGTCGTATACCACGTCCACCCCCAGTATGTGCATCACCTTATAAAATCCACGGGCAGTGCTGCGCTTGAAAAAGCTGTCGGTGTCCCGCTTATTGCGCACGCCGTACACCACGTCGCAGCCCTCATGGAATTTATCCACGAACTGGTCGAGCACCTCGATGTCGTCCTGCAGGTCCGCATCCAGGCTGATCGCGCAGTCCGCCTTATCCTTCGCCGCCAGCAGTCCCGCCAGCAGGGCGTTCTGATGCCCCCGGTTATGCGCGAGCTTCAGCCCCGAACAATACACATTTTCCCGGCAGAAGCCCGTAATCAGCTCCCAGGTCTTATCCTTACTGCCGTCGTCCACCAGCAGAAACCGGCTGTTTTCATCCGCCCGCCCGCTGTCGATCATCCGCTGCAGCTTATCGGTCAGCCGCTTCACCGTTTCCGGCAGCACCGCTTCTTCATTATAGCAGGGAATCACCAGATACACCGTCGACATGCCGCCTGCCTCCCTTTTTGTCCCAGACACTGTATCCATAATAAAGCATATTCTTCGTCCTGACAAGGCATTTTTCCCGGTTTCCGCCGCCTGCTGCCCGCTTTGTTACAAATTATTTACAAAAGCCCCTTGCACAACGGCGGCATTCGCGGTATAGTAACTTTAGCACTCTGGTACGTTGAGTGCCAGAAATAACGAAAGGGAGTCTGCACCTATGCGCACCAAACAGTTCAAGGCCGAGTCCAAGCGGCTGCTGGATCTGATGATCAATTCCATTTATACCCACAAGGAGATTTTTCTGCGGGAGCTGATCTCCAACGCGAGTGACGCGCTGGACAAGCTGTATTACCGCGAGTTGACCGAGCATCTCGCGGCGGTCAGCCGGGACGATTTCGCGATCCGTCTGAAAATCGACAAGGAGGCCCGTACCCTGACGATTGAGGACAACGGCTGCGGCATGACGAAGGACGAGCTGGAAAACAACCTCGGTACCATCGCGAAAAGCGGTTCGTTTGCGTTCAAAAACGAAAACGAGGCCAAGGAAGATGTCGATATTATCGGCCAGTTCGGCGTCGGCTTTTACTCCGCGTTCATGGTCAGCGACTGCGTGACGGTGGTAAGCCGCGCGTTCGGAGCGGACGAGGCCTGGAAGTGGGAATCCCGCGGGGCCGAGGGCTACACCATCGAGGAGTGCGAAAAGGACAGCCACGGTACCGTGATCGTGCTGAAGATCAAGCCGGATACCGAAGAGGAAAAATACAGCGAGTACCTCGAGCCGTACCGGATTCAGGCGATTGTGAAAAAGTATTCAGACTACATCCGCTACCCGATCCGCATGGACATGGAAAAGTCCCGGCTCAAGGAGGGCAGCGAGGACGAATACGAAACCTATACCGAGGAGGAAACCCTCAACAGTATGGTTCCGCTGTGGCGCAAAAACAAAAGCGAGATTACGCCGGAGGAATACAACAGCTTTTACAAGGAAAAATTCTTCGACTATGAGGATCCGCTCAAGGTGATCCACAGCAGCACCGAGGGCGCCGCCACCTACAACGCACTGCTGTTCATCCCGGCGCGCGCGCCCTACAACTACTATACCCGGGAATACGAAAAAGGGCTGCAGCTGTATGCGAGCGGCGTGCTGATCATGGACAAATGCGCCGACCTGCTGCCGGACCATTTCAGCTTCGTACGCGGGCTGGTGGATTCGCAGGATCTGTCGCTGAACATCTCCCGCGAGATGCTCCAGCACGACCGCCAGCTGAAGGTCATCGCGTCCCGGTTGGAAAAGAAGATCAAGGCCGAGCTGCTCGACATGCTCAACAACGACCGCGAGACCTATGAGAAGTTCTATAAGAATTTCGGTTTGCAGCTGAAATACGGCGTATACGGCGACTACGGCACCCACAAGGAGATGCTGCAGGATCTGCTGCTGTTCTGGTCGTCGGCGGAGAAAAAGCTCGTCTCGCTCGAGGAGTACGTCGGGCGGATGAAGGAGGATCAGCAGGCGATCTACTACGCCTGCGGCGAAAGCCTCGAGCGCATCGAGCATCTACCGCAGACCGAGATGGTGCGTGACAAAGGCTATGAGATCCTGTACCTGACCGACGATGTGGACGAGTTCGCGCTGAAGATGATGCACGAGTTCGGCGGCAAACCGTTCCAGTCGGTTTCGGACGGCAGTCTCGATCTGGATACGCCGGAGGAGAAGGAAGAGAAGAAAAAGCGTGAGGAAGAGAACAAGGATCTGTTCACCTTCCTCGGCGAAGCGCTCGAGGGCAAGGTCAAGACGGTGCGCGCTTCCAACCGTCTGAAGACCCACCCGGTCTGCCTGACCAGCGAGGGCGGTGTTTCGCTCGAGATGGAAAAGGTGCTCAACGCCATGCCGAACGACAACAAGGTCAAGGCCGAACGGGTGCTGGAGATCAACGAGTCCCATCCGGTGTTTGCCAAACTCACCCGGCTGTATGCCGAGGATCAGGACAAGCTGAAGGAATACGCCGCGCTGCTGTACGACCAGGCGCTGCTCATCGAGGGGATGCCGATCGAAGATCCGGTGGCGTTTTCCAACCGGGTATGCGCGCTGATGGCGGATGAGCAGGCGTAAACGGCTGTTCTGTGTCCTGCTGTGGGCGGCAGCACTGGGATGGATGGCGATGATCTTCTGGTTCTCCGCCAAGGACGGTACGGCTTCCGGCGATATGAGCGGCGGACTGATTCGTTTTTTCGCTGTACGCGTGTCCCCGGGCTTTTCGCGGCTGGATGCCGCCGAGCAGGCTGCGGTGGTGGAAAGCTGGCAGTTTGCTGTGCGCAAGCTGGCGCATTTTTCGGAATATGCGGTGCTCGGCGGTTTATATGCCGCGGCGATACGGCTGAGCCTGAACGGGCGCAGCGGACGCGGTGCGGCCGCTCTGCGGACGGGACTGCCGCTGCTGCTCGGGCTCGCTTACGCGGCGGGTGATGAGTGGCATCAGGCCTTTGTTCCCGGCCGCGGACCGGCAGTACGGGATGTGCTGATCGATTTTGCCGGTGTGCTGGCCGGTACGATGCTGGTCTTGGCTGCGGCGGCTCTTTGCCGCCGGCGCCGGCGCTGACTTGAGAGGGGCGTTTTGTGCTCCCTTGGGATGTTTGCCGCCTCGCGGAAGACTTACTGCGCTGCGGCTTGGCGGCCTTTGAGGCCACCGAAACAGAGTAACGGCAAGCGGGCGGGGATACGGCTGTATCTCCGCCCGTTTCCCGTATGTCGGAAAAGCAGCGATTGACAGGCAACGGGCGTATTGGCACAGTGAACATAGCGAAAAAGGGGGACAAAAGGAGGAACGGATATGCTGAAAAACCATCGACGGCTGTGGTAAGGGATTCTGACGGGACTTGTTCTCACCATGTTATATTTTTATGCTATATGTAAACAGGGGCGAACTGCATGATGGCCTTGTGTTCAAACGGTGTATGTCCGGGGGCTATATTGTCCTGCTGTGTGCAGTGCTATTTGTTTTTCTGTTTGCGATGGCGCCGTTTATCGGCATACTGACATTGCCCGCCTTGGCAGAATATTTTGCTGTTTATCGCGGCGTATGTACTGTTTTGGCTGGCACACCTGTTTGGAAAATTATAGGAAAGGCGAAAAGCGCCCCGCTGATAAAACAGCGGGGCGCTTTCTATTATGGCTGTTTATCTGCCCGGCAGGAGGCAGCGGAGGCATTTGCCGTTTTTGGAGCCGGACGCCACAGACGATCCAGCAGGCGCTGCCGCACCCGGTTGGCAGCACAGAAATACATGTACGCCATGTCCTTGGGTTTCACCTCTTCCAGAGAGGAAAAGCCGAAAGAGGCGGTATAGTCCAGCCCCAGCAGCTGCTGAAGCTCAGGAAACACATCTGCGCCGTGGGTGCCCCTCGAAAACGCGTCCGCGAGTTCCCGCACCGTATGGCCGTCGGCAAGCTGTGCATACCAGCGCAGCGCATGACCCGCCCGGCGGCGGAACGGGCCGGCACTTTTATCCGCGGTGATATAAATATCCCGCAGAAAGCCTTCGGTGTACAGCCGCAGCGTGCGGGTGCGGCCGTTGCCCATCACCCCGACGGCACGCACATGCAGCTTGCGTGACAGTGTTCGGCCGAGGCCGTCGAGCGCATTGATATCCAGCCGGTCGGCGCAGTCGTCGAACAGCGTCCAGCTGGTTTCCCCGCGGACAAACGCTACCGTGCGTTCTGCGCTTTCCTTCTGGCAGGGAATGAAGCCCTGCGCATCCATATAGGTGCACAGCGCAAAATAAATTTTTTCCGCCGCCGCTTCGGTCTGCGGCGGCAGCATCAACTGCAGATTGGCATAGCTGACCGGCAACGGTCTCACCTCCCAGAAGGGTTATTCGTTCAAGTATAGCATACCCTGTTTCGGGCGATAATGCAAGACGCCCGGGATGGCCGAATTGCGGCAATCCCGGGCGTTTGATGCAGTTGGCCCTGGCTTAGTCTTTGAGTGCTTTTCCCGTATACAGGTCCGCTGGTTGAATATACAGCCTCTTTTACGCGCCGATTATTCCGCGGCGGTGAGCGTTTGCTCAGAATGGGGGAGGATGGTCGCCGTCCGGCTGCCGATACGCAGGGTGCCGGTGCCGCTGGAATCGTTGGCCACCCGCAGCGTTTGCCCGTCGTAATCCACCGTAATGCTGCCGTCCGGCGTGGGGGCTTTGCCGCGGATGTGATGCAGGCCGCCCAGCTGCGGCACCACCTCAAACTCTGCATAGCCGGCTTTGGTCGGGCGGATGCCGAGGAAGTATTTGCCGTAGAGCACAATCGGCCCGGCGCCCCAGGCGTGGCACAGGCTTTTGCCGTATCTGGTGAAGTACATCTGGTAGTGCTCGGCGCCTTTCTGGTTCGGGTCATACGCTTCCCAGAATGATGTCGCACCGAGATCCAGCATACCGCCCCAGTAGTCGCTTATATACTGCCGCACGGTGTCAAAACGTCCCGCCTCGCACAGCGCCATGAGCTCATAAAATTTCATGTACGGCGTGGTGATCGCGATAACCTCGTCGTTGAGGATAACGTTTTGGATTACCTGCTCGCGCTGCTCATCGCTGAGATAGCCGAACATCAGCGCGAACATATTGGCGTACCGGGTGACGATGGTATGCGGGTCACTGGCCGGATGGTGGGTGAAGGCGTGATGCTTTTCGCTCCAGAACACCTCGAAGCACTTCTTCAGCAGGTCTTTGGACAGCCGGCCGTACCGCTGTTCGCCTTCTGTATCGCCGTAAATGCCCGCCATGACCTGCATCGCCTCAAGCGCGCGGGTAAACAAGATCTGGATAAACGAAATGTCGCCCTTATCGCGGTTCTCCATCTCCACCCAGTCGATAAACACCCAGTCGCCCGGCTGCGCCACCAAAAAGCCGCGCTCGTCGACGAATTTGAAGCAGAATTCCTCCATCAGCTTTTTGGCGCTCGGGTACATCTTCAGGAAGAATTCGGTGTCATTGGTATACAGGTAATAATCATACAGGCTGATGAACCAGTACAGGGTATAATCCTGAATCGTGTTCATGTGGGTTTTCAGCGGATCCTTGCCACGCAGGAACCGCATGGTGCGCTGGCAGATCGCGTTGTCGTTGAAGGAGTAGAAATTGAGCAGGTAACTCTGGGTGGCGTCGCCGCTCCATACCCAGTGGTCGCGTTTGATGCCGTCGAGGAAGAACTCGCGGGAATTGAGGTGCAGCGTATGCAGGGCGACCTCATAGATGCGGTTGAGCCGTTCGTCGTCGCAGCGGAAATCGCCCTTATTCTCGAGCGGGAGGTATTCGTACAGCGCCTCAATGTGCCCGATGGCGAGGTCGCCGCCGGTCTGCACAAAAATATACCGGAAAGCGCGGGTCTGCGGGGCGATGAAATCACCGTGCACTTCAAGTTCGTCGAAGGCTTCGCAGCCCTCCACGTCGAGTGCTTCGGTATCACTCTCCCCGTAGGAGATATGCACCGTACCCCTGCCGGTGACCTGGGTGCCTTTGACAAACGCCATCAGTTCCCGGCCAAAATCGTAAAATACGCCGTCGTTCAGCTGACGTACCTCCACCGGCTGTACCGGGGTGGTCTCCAGCCGGAAATCCGACGGGGTGATCTGCCGGTCGGTGAAATTCCAGCTGCCGACCGGGAACCATTCAAAGTCCCCGCAGGTGACTTCCCAGTATTTATCCGTGTGGATGCACGGCGCATCCACATAAACGCTCGGCAGCTCATGCGCGTTGAACACGGTCACCATCAGCGAATGGGTGCCCGGCTCCAGCGTTAGGCCGGTGCGGTGGTCGTACTGATAGTACCAGCCGTTGTCCACCTGCACGCAGCAGGTACCGGTTGTGTAGATTTTGAAGGTTACCGGTTCGGCAACCACAAATTCCGGGCTGCGGAACCGCACATTTGGATAGAAGGTTTCCATCTTCCATTCGGTGGTGATCTGGGCAAGGCGTTCCCACCGTTCAGACTGCACCCGCAGGCCCAGATAAAATTCAAAGTCGCCCGGATACCAGATCCACTGGGCGGATTCGGTCGGCTTATACATGACGTTGACCAATCCTTTCCAAAAACCGCGAACAAGGCGGCGTTCTGTTCTGAAAAATTGTCCGAAGCTTCCGGCGGGAAGCTTGACGAAATTGTCAAAATCCCCACTTTTTCTGTTCCCATTCTAACGAATCCCGCTAAGGAAAACAATGTGTGATCTTGCCAAGAAGGCACCCATTTTTGCAAATTTGCCCCGGCATTGCGGCAAACGAATATCGTGCAGATATATCCGTATGCCGATAAATTCGCGATTGTTGCCAAAAGAAAAAGCCAAAAAGTGCAAGGATAGATATTGCTTTTTTAGCAGGGTTCCCTATACTGAAAGACAGACGGCTGTACCGGCATTCGGCCGGGCGGCGTATCGAAAGCAGGAAAGGGCGGGTATTCCTATGATTTTGACACAGCAGGATGAGCGGTTCCACGGGGCGGAAGTACTGGAGGTGGAGGCCTACGGTGCGGCCGGCGACGGGACGGCGGACGATTATGCGGCGGTAAAGGCCGCTATCGAGGCGGCAAAAGCGCTGCCCGCGGCGGTCATCCGCTTTCGGAAGGATGCGGTTTACCGGCTGTCCGGACCGGAGGGCACCAGCGTCGCGATGGAGATCCATCATCTGAAAAACTGCGCTTTTATCGGCGAGAACACCACTCTCATGCTGGAGGGGATCATCCAGTACTGGGATATTGTATTCTGCGAAAATATTCTTATGCAGGGCTTCAACCTGAAGTTCCGCATCCCGCCGTACACCGTTTCCGAGGTGCTCGAGGCGGATTACGAGACCATGACGGTGCTCGTGCGCACCCGGGATTCGCTGGGCATCACCGAGCCGTTCCATTTTGACAACGGCGCCACCTTTGGGCTGCCGATGGTGGATTATGCGCGGATGCACATGCATTTCCGGGACATCCTTCCGGTGGATCCGGATAAGCACCTGTACCGCATACCTTTCACCCGCGGCGGCGACATGCTTGAGGAGCGGTTTCACCTGCTGGTTGAAAATAAAGTCCCGTTTCTCACCCCGATGCCCCGCGTCGGCCAGATCGATTCCAACGCGGTGCGGGTGATGCACACCACCAACCTGACCATGCGGGATGTCAATCTCTGGAACGCTTCCCATTTCAATTTCCATATGCGCTACAACTACGGTACCTTCTATTTCGAGCGGGTGAACCTCACTCCCGAACCCGGCACCGACGGGGCGATGGTCGGCTGGCGGGACGGCTTCCACGTCAAAGAAAACCGCGCCCGTTTTATCTGGCAGGACTGCGTGCTCGAAAAGGTATTCGACGATGTATTCAACATCTCCTGCTCACTGATGACGGTCAATGAGGTTTATTCCCCCACCGAGTTCAACATGTTCTGCGGCGAATTCGGCGGCGGCTATCCGTTTGCGCTGCGCGAGGGGGATGAGCTGCTGCTGACCAACGAGCAGACCGGCGAATTCGTCGGGCTCACGGTGATCGAAAAGGTGATCGAGCAGGCTGGCCCGGTCAACCGGGTGATCGTGCGCGACCCGCTGCCGCGCAACAAGGCGGGTGAAGTGATGGTGTCGGTGCCCACCGTCGCGGCGCCCGGCTCGGAGATCCGCCACTGCACCGTGCACGGCACCTTCCGGTTCCGCCACAGCCTGACGGTCACCGATTCGGATTTCACCGTCATCCACGGCTGGATCGAGAACGAACCGATCTTTGAAGGGCCGACGCCGGTGAATCAGTATTACAAAAACTGCCGGATGGTCAGCGTGAAGGAAGGAGAAAAGTTCATCTCCTTCGGCGCGGTCACTCTGTCCGGCGTTGCGCCGGAGCACCGGGTCAAGAATGTGGTGTTTGAGGACTGCGACGTCGATCCCGACGGCTTCTTCATCCGGCCGGGCAACGAGATCAAATTTATCCAAAACGGCAAGGTGATCTTTGAGGAGACGGCGGAGGGTACCCGGCCGCAGGCTGAGAAGCCGGAAACTGCGCTGACCCGGCTGTTCACCCTGCCGGATGAGGCGCCGGCCTTCGTCCGTATGCCGGAGCGGGATACCGACGGCTGTGAAGCGATTCGCTATGTTGGTGCGCCGTATGAAGGGCATAAAACGGAGGTTTTTGCTTATCTTGGCATGCCGGAGGGGGCAAGTGAAAAGCATCCGGTGCCGGGCGTCCTGCTGGTGCACGGCGGCGGCGGTACCGCTTTCCCGGAATGGGTGCGCCGCTGGAATGCGCGCGGCTATGCGGCGATCGCGATGGATCTCGAGGGCCACATCCCGACCACTGCGGTGGAGGGAAAGGTCAGCACGCTGACCCATCCGCTCTCCGGCCCGGTCAACACCGAATTCGGCGACGGCGAAAAGCCGGTGGGCGACCAGTGGATGTACCATGCAGTGTCTGCGGTGCTCGGCGCGCACGCGCTGCTGCGGGCGGATGCGCGGGTGCTGCCCGATCAGATTGGTATGACCGGAATTTCGTGGGGCGGGGTGATCGCCTCCATCGTGCTGTGCGTGGACGACGCGCTCGCCTTTGCGGTGCCGGTGTACGGCTGTGCGCATCTGGCCGAGAGCCGCGGTTATTTCGCCGACCTGATCCGCAAGCCCGGCGCCGGTATCTGGGATTGCTCGGCGCTGCTGCCGGCGGTAAAGGTGCCGACCATGTGGATCAATGGGGCGCAGGACGTGCATTTTTCGCCCGACGCTACCTCGCTGTGCTGCCGGGAAACCCCCGGCTCACTGCTGTGCATCCTGCCCGATCACGGCCACGGGCATGAGAGCGCGTGGGTGCTCGGCGAGCCCTATGCCTTTGCGGACAGCATCTGCCGCGGCACCCCGGGTTTTGTCCGCTTCCTCAATCACCCGCGGTTCTGCGAGCATTTCTCCGAATGCCAGCTGGCCCCCGGCACCCTGCCGGTCAAGCGTACGGTGGTATATGCCAAAAACGGCCTGCAGTATGACCGTGCCGCCCGCACCTGTTCGACCGAGTGGGAGGTCGGTGACACCCGGCCCGGTCCGGGGCAGGGCGTATCCGGCGGATTTATCCCCTTCGATGTGCCGTTCGGCACCAAGGCGTTCTATCTCAACGTTACCGATTCCCGCGGGCTCACCGTATCGGGGTGCATGACGGCGGAATAACGATAGCGGACTGCGACTCTGATGGGCTTTTTACAGGGAAGCGCAGAGGGAACCGAAAGAAACACATAACGAATGGCAAAACGCGCAGAATGCGGCACTATGCGCCGCATCCGAAACTTTGGGAGGAAATTTCGTCCTACGGATACGACATTTTTTTGGAACCGGTTTCTTTGATAAACCAAGCGCCGGCGTGAAGCATTCACGCCGGCGCTTGGTGTTATGTTCCGCTTTAGAGGGTATGCAGCAGCCAGGCCGCCAAGGCAAATAGCAGAGCCAGGAACAGCACATTGATGCCGGTAAACAGCGCGAGATATCGTCCGCCCCTGGCGTCGGGGGTATGCAGATACAGCTTGAGGGAAATCAGGCTGGCAAGCGAGGCTACCGGCGTACCGAGCCCGCCGATATTGACACCGGCTAGCAGCGCCGGTGCGTTCCCGGTAAAATCGGAAAGCAGAACCGCCGCGGGCACGTTGCTGATTATCTGGCTGGCGACGGTGCTGACGGTCAGCGGGTAACGCTGCATCAGCTGCATCAGGAATTCACGGGCAGCGGGAATACGGCCGAGGTTGCCGGCAAAGATAAAGAAAAATACGAAAGTCAGCAGAAGGCTGTAATCCACCCGTCGGAAAACACTGCGTGCAGCCAGCAGCAGGACGGCCAGCACCACCGCGAGCAGCAGCGGCCATGGCAGCACCCGAAATACCGTGAGTAGGCACAGGAGAAACAGTGTACCGAATAGTATAAGTCCCCGCCGGTCGGCCGGCCGGGGACCTTTTGGCAGGCGCACCTCCAGCGTGTCGCCGGGTACACACAGGGACAGCGGAATAAGCAGGGCCAGGCTGAATACGGTCAGTGGGAGAACGGTGCCGAAAAAGCGGCCAGCGGTGAGGGAAAAGGCGGAATACAGATACAGGTTCTGTGGGTTTCCGACCGGCGTGGCCATGCTGCCGAGATTGGCGGCGACTGTCTGAAGCACCACAATCCACGGCAGCAGGCGAGTGCGGCCAATCAGCTGCAGCACCAGAACCGCAAACGGGACAAAGGTCAGCAGTGCGACGTCGTTGGTGACCAGCATGGAAGCGAAAAACGGCAGCAGTACCAGGGTGAGCGACAGCAGCCGCAGCGGTTTACGCCCCACGAGCAGTTTCTCGGCCAGCAGAGTAAACAGGCCGCAGGACTGTAGCCCGGCGACCACCGCCATCAGGCAGAACAGCAGCCCCTGCACTCGGAAATCCATATATTCCCAATACGCTGCATCCGGCGGCACCAGAAACATCGTGACCGCGGCACACAGTGCGGTTATACACAAAACCGCTTCCCGCCGACAAAAAGTCAAAATACGGCGCATGCGTCCAGTCTTCCTTTCGGATGGAATCATAAAACAGGGGCCACGGACGACGGTCCGGTGGCCCCTGAATTCAGTTGTTGAAGGCGTCGCGGAGTTTATCGAAGAAGGAACGGCGCTTCTGGTAGTTGCCTTCGCCGGTCGCTTTTTCAAAGGATTCGAGGATTTTTTTCTGTTCGCCGTTGAGATTGCGCGGCACCTCCACAGTGACCTGCACGATCTCATCGCCGCGGCCACGGCCGTTCACGTACGGGATGCCCTTACCCTTGAGGCGGAAAGAGTCCCCCGGCTGAGTGCCTTCTTTAATCGAATAACTGACATTGCCGTCGAGGGTCGGCACCGATACTTCGGCGCCGAGCGCTGCCTGCGCAAAGGTCAGCGGCAGAGTGCAGTACACGTCGTAGCCATCCCGCTCAAAGAGCGGATGCGGACGCACAGACACCTGCAGCTGCAGGTCACCGGCTGGGCCGCCGTTGCTGCCGGCGTTGCCTTTGCCGCGGATGGTGATCACCTGACCGTCGTCGATGCCGGCGGGAATATTGATCCCCACCGTTGCGGGCTTGCGCACTTGGCCGGAGCCGTTGCAGGTTTTACAGGGATTATCGATGATCCGGCCGCTGCCATGACAGCGGGAACACACCGACTGGGTTTGAAAAACGCCGAATGCGGTGCGCTGCTGCCGGCGTTCCTGTCCGGTGCCGTTGCACACCGGACAGGTCGTCGGGGATGACCCTTTCGCGGCCCCGGTGCCGCCGCAGTCCTCGCAGGTACTGATCAAATGGATATTCACCTGCTTTTTACAGCCGTGGGCGGCTTCCTCGAAGGAAATCACCACCGATGCAGATACGTCGCTGCCGCGGCGCGGTGCATTCGGGTTCTGCCGCCGGCCGCCATTGCCGCCCATACCACCGAAGAAGGAGGAGAATATGTCGCCCAGGTCGATGTCGATGTTATCGAAACCGTATCCCTGGTAACCGCCGGCGCCGAAGTTCGGGTCTACGCCGGCATGCCCGTACTGGTCATACCGTGCCTTTTTCTGCGCATCGGACAGCACCTCGTACGCCTCGTTGACCTCCTTGAAGCGGGCCTCCGCTTCCTTGTCGCCGGGGTTGAGATCGGGATGGTACTTTTTCGCCATCTGCCGGAACGCTTTTTTAATGTCGTCGTCCGAGGCGCCTTTCTGCAGGCCCAGCACCTCATAATAGTCACGTTTGTTTTCCGCCATAATTCAGCCTCGTTCTACCGCCGGTACACTAGATTTATCAACCGCTTCCCGCTCGGCGGCGGGCAGGGAAGGGACGGGAAACCCGCATCAAAAGGTCAGCCGTGGGGAGGGTTCCCTGCGGCTGGCCTTCTGCGTGGTTAAGATAAGCAGACTGGATTCGAGCCTGTTTATTTTATGCGATTAGTGGACTTCGCCGTTGTAGTATCCGCCGTCATCGGACGGGGGCGGAGTACTGCCGTTGTCGCCGGCCGGTGCCGCGCCGTCCTGCGGGGCATTCGCCTGATAGACCTTCGCAGAAACGTCGTAGAACTTCTTGGTCAGATCCTCCTGCTTGGCCTTGATGGCGTCGATATCCTCGCCTTTGAGGGCTTCCTTCAGATCGGCGATCTTCGCTTCGAGGTCGCTCTTATCCGCAGCGTCAACCTTGTCGCCGAGCTCCTCGAGAGTCTTCTCACACTGATACACCATCTGGTCGGCACCGTTGCGGACCTCAACGCTTTCGCGCTTTTTCTTATCCTCCGCCGCATACTGCTCGGCTTCCTGCACCGCCTTCTCCACGTCCTCCTTGGACATGTTGGTGTTGGAGGTGATGGTGATCTTCTGTTCGCGGCCGGTACCGAGATCCTTTGCACTGACGTTGACGATGCCGTTGGCGTCGATGTCGAAGGTGACCTCAATCTGCGGTACGCCGCGGCGCGCCGGCGCAATGCCGTCGAGGTGGAACACGCCCAGAGTCTTGTTGTCCTTGGCGAATTCGCGCTCGCCCTGCAGCACGTGCACCTCAACCGACGGCTGATTATCTGCCGCAGTGGAGAAGATTTGGCTCTTCTTAGTCGGGATGGTGGTGTTGCGTTCGATGACCTTGGTCATCACGCCGCCCATCGTTTCCACACCCAGCGACAGCGGGGTAACGTCGAGCAGCAGCAGGCCCTTGACCTCACCGCCGAGCACGCCGCCCTGCAGCGCTGCACCCATCGCGACGCATTCATCGGGGTTGATGCCCTTGAACGGCTCTTTGCCCATGAACTTCTTGACCGCTTCCTGCACTGCCGGGATACGGGTGGAACCACCGACGAGCAGCACCTTATCGATCTTATCGGCGGACAGGCCGCTGTCGGACAGCGCCTGACGGACCGGACCCATCGTGGATTCTACCAGATCAGCGGTCAGTTCGTTGAATTTCGCGCGGCTGAGGGTCATATCCAGATGTTTCGGGCCGGTGGCATCCGCCGTGATGAACGGCAGGTTAATGGAGCTGGTGGTGCTGCCGGAGAGCTCGATTTTCGCCTTCTCCGCCGCTTCGCGCAGACGCTGTACCGCCATTTTGTCGGCCGACAGATCCACGCCGTTTTCCTTTTTGAATTCGTCCACCATCCAGTTGACGATCCGCTGGTCGAAGTCATCGCCGCCCAGGCGGTTATTGCCGGCGGTAGCGAGCACTTCTTGCACACCGTCACCCATCTCGATGATCGATACGTCGAAGGTGCCGCCGCCCAGATCATATACCATGATCTTCTGATCGGCTTCCTTATCAATACCGTACGCGAGCGCGGCAGCGGTCGGCTCATTGATGATCCGCTTGACCTCCATGCCCGCAATCTTGCCGGCATCCTTGGTCGCCTGGCGCTGTGCGTCGGTGAAGTAGGCCGGCACGGTGATGACCGCTTCGGTCACCTTGTCGCCGAGGTAGGCCTCCGCATCCTGCTTGAGCTTGGTGAGGATCATCGCAGAGATTTCCTGCGGGGTGTATTCCTTGCTGTCAATCTTGACCTTGTGATTGGTGCCCATCTCGCGCTTGATCGAGGAGATGGTACGGTCCGGATTGGAAACTGCCTGCTGTTTGGCCACGCGGCCGACGATCCGCTCGCCGTCCTTTTTGAACGCGACGACCGACGGGGTGGTGCGGGCACCTTCGGCATTGGGAATGACCACCGATTCGCCGCCCTCAATCACCGCTACGCAGGAGTTTGTCGTACCAAGGTCGATACCAATAATCTTTGCCATAAGTCATTACCTCCACATTGTTCTTATCCATTTATCCTTAAAGTCTGGGGAAACACATTCAGTTGGCCACTTTGACCATGGCGGGGCGCAGCACGCGCTCGCCGAGTCGATAGCCCTTCTGGAACACCTCCGTGACGGTATCCGGTTCGACGCCGTCGGCATCCTCACGCATCACTGCATTGTGCACCTCGGGGTTGAACGGCGCATCTTTGGCCGGGATTTCCTCCAGCCCCAGTGCGGCGAGCGTTTCGTGGAACTGGCGGAAGGTCATGTCCACGCCTTTTTTGTATTCCGGGCCGTCTGCAGCCTCAAGGGCACGTTCCATATTGTCCACCGAGGTCAGCAGGTGTTTGAGCAGGTCGGCTTTGGTAAACTCACCGATGCGCTCCTTTTCCTGCTCGGTGCGGCGCTTATAGTTCGCATATTCCGCGAGCATGCGCTGGTAGGCGTCTTTCTGGCCGTCCAGCTCCGCTTTGAGCTGGTCAATCTCCGCCTGCAGCGCTTCGGCTTTGGCCTCGCCTTTATTCTTTTTATGGTTTTTTTCTTTTGGGGCCGCCTCCGGCTTTCCCGCCGGTGCCGGTTCTGTCTGGCCGGTCTGCTCAGCTTTATCGGTCTGTCCGGCCGGTTCTGTCTTCGGGGTATCCTCGGGAATGACCTCCGGTTCTTTTTTTGTCTCCATGGGAAAGACCTCCTCTTATGCTTCCTCGCCGAACAGGCGGGTCAGCAGCCGGCTGACCGTCTGGGCGACATATTCAATCTGGGGGATGGCCGCCGCGTAATTCATCCGCTGCGGACCGATGATTCCGATGGTGCCGTTCGCGCCGTCGCCCAGCGTGTACCGGGTGACGATGATGCTCGAACCCGACAGCTCCGGCCGCAGGCTCTCTTCCCCGAGCAGTACCCGCAGGCCGCCCGAATGGGCGGTGAGCATATCGGCTAGCAGTTCCCGCTGCGCCAGAAAGCCCAGCAGCGAACGCGCCCGTGACAGCTCATAATCGGGATGCTGAAGCAGGTTGAGCTGTCCGGACAACAGCACCTCCGCTTCTGCAGATTCCTGCACCAGCTCATAGAAAGCGGTCAGTGCCGGCGCACAGATCAATCCTGCGTCCCCGAGGGAAACCATCAGGCTCTGAATCTGCGAGAGATCAATGGAACTGAGGGTGGCGCCGCTGAACACTGCCGTCAAGGCGTGGGACAGTTTTTCCAGTACGGCATCCGGCATATCCATATCCAGCCGGCACACCCGCGAACGCAGTACACCGGAATTGGTCATCAGCAGCATCGCGACAACCCGCGGAGAAACCCGCATTGCCTCCACCCGGCGGATCGAGGCACTTTGCTCGGACGGGGTGGTGGTAACCGCCGCACAGCCGGTGGCGTTGGCGAGCGCCTGGGAGGCCTCGTCCATCAGCCGCTCGGGATTGTCCGCCGAACCTTCCAGCTGTTCATCAATGCTACGGCGGCTTTTCTCCGACAGCGGCTGCCGGTGCATCAGCTCATCCACATACAGCCGGAATGCCGTTGCGGTGGGGATTCGGCCCGCTGAGGTATGCGGCTGGTCGAGGTACCCGCCCGCTGAAAGCTCCGCCATCTCGTTGCGGATGGTCGCGGACGACACTTTATTCTCCAGCATTTCCACCAGAGTCTTGGAGCCCACTGGTTCGCCGGTACGGATATATTCGTCGATGATCGCTTTCAGTATACGTTTTTTTCGCTCGCCGAGTTCCATATGAAGCTCCTCCTTCCAGCTGAGGGTGATGATCCATCGTTTCAGTGTTAGCACTCGTTTTGCTTGAGTGCTAACACATTATACTTTATCATTCCGTTCGCCAGCTGTCAATATGCAATTGTGAACCTTTTGTAAAAGGTTGGTATGATTTTCTCCCGGCTGGCGATTGTTGTGAAAAATAGGAGAAGCGCCAAGACAAAGTTTGGCAAATTATCGCTTGATTAACGCTGCGTTTCTGTATATAATAAGAGACAGCAAAACTTCTATGCGGATTTTCCTTTTAGGGACGAAATGTCCGGAAAACCGCCAGTATGACTGGGAAAGGAGCTGCAGACAGTATGGCAGGCATTAAGATTCACAATTTCGATTTTGCAAAGCTCATGGAATTCGCTTCGACGGCGAAGGGCGACATTTATTTGGAAACCTCGGAGGGCGACGTGCTGAATCTCAAGAGCCGTCTCACCCAGATGCTCGTGCTGTCCAATGCGATCACACAGGCGAGTATTGAGGAGGCCACAGTCGTCTGCAAAGATCCCGACGATGAAAGCCGGCTGTTCCGCCTGAATCTGTACGGTGACGAGAAATAATCTGTTTTTACGGCGAAAAAACGCCCTGTCCTGTTTGGGACAGGGCGTTTTGCTGCATTGCGGACAATTTTCACTTCAGGCTGCCACATAACCGGCATCGAGGATGGTCTGCCGTCCATCAGAAGACCGAATCCAGGCGAGCATCTGCCGTGCGGGGCTGTTCTCCGGCTCATCTGCGCGAATGATTGCGAAAAACGGGTTGACAAACGGATAGCTGCCGTCGGCGATGGCGGCGTTGTCCGGCTGTACGCCGTCCACCGCCAGCATTTTCAGTTCGGGCGTGCTGTACATGTTCTTCGCATAGTAATATACCGAATAGCCCAGGGCGTTTGCGGTGTTCTTATAGGTCGCCAGTACATCAACCAGACCGCTCATTTCGTGAGGATAGCGGTCAACCGGCGCTTCCATAAGCGGCAGATCCCCCATCACCAGCTTGCACATCAGTGCCTGAGAGCCGGAGGTCTGGGGGCGTTGATAGGCCTCAATGCTTTTGTCCTCGCCGCCGACCTCGTTCCAGTTGGTAATTTTCCCCTGATAGATGTCCTGAATCTGTGCAGTGGTAAGGCCGGCAACCGGGTTTCCGGTGTTGGTCAGGAAGACCAGGGCGTCGTATCCGATGGGGTACGATTCCAGCTTTATGTCGGAAGAGGCGATAGCCGCCTGAAGGGATTCATCCGCTTCATAGACCAGCAGCAGATCGGCAGTTCCCGCCACCAGCGCGGCGTAGGCATAAGGTGTGGTGGAGAAATTCACCAGCGTGTCCGCCTCCTCGGCGGAAAGGCCGGCCACCCGCTGCAGCATCAGCAGCGCGAGCGGGATGTTGGCGGTGGAGCCATCCAGCCGCGGCAGCGTGTCCCGGGTGAAAGGCCGATCTGCCGTGCCGCTTTCAGCGGCGGGCGATGCCTGCCGACAGCCGGCAAGGCCGCTGAGCAGCAGGACCACTGTCAACCATAAAACAAGCTGTCTTTTCATCGCTTTTTCCTCCCTTTTGTCGTCAATCTATCAAATTTTGAAAGCGGGATTCCCGGTAAAGCCAGCTGCCCTGGTGGTCTATGTAGCCCTGCCAGCTGGCAGTAGTCACCCAGAGATATGTATCCGGTGCAACTGCCATGTCGCCGTATGTATAGTCTTCCGGATCGGTATACCGTACGGCTGACGGATACCGGTCAAAAACCGTGTCGGGGCAGGCATTGCCGTCGGCATCCAGAACGATGTGGTGATTGCCCATGATTAAAAAAAGCTCCTGCAGCTTTATCGCCCGCCAGTAACGCTCCGTCAGCGGTTTACCCACGCCGGTTTCGGCATTGAAGAAATAGGCCGTATCCTGGTCACGTGCGATGATTACGGGCCATTCCGCAAGAAGAATGTCCGTATATTGCGGCGGAAACCCGGTGAACGCTTTGCCGCTGCGGTAAAACACCCCATCGATCCAGCCATCCTTTTCCGTCTCCGGATCAACCGGCTGCAGCCGGGCATTCAGATAAGGGGTGTCCGGATCGGAGGTTTCGTAAAGAATGCCGTGGGGAGAAGACGGGGCATCGATGGTGCGCAGCAGAGTGTAGTGTTCCGCTGTCTGCCGCCCGCTGCGGTCGATAAAGGTCCAGCTGCTATCCGGCAGCTGGACGGCGGCGTAATCCCCGGCGAAGGAGCAGGCATCGAGATATACCGGCTCAACGGCCCATCCGCCTTCCGGACCTACGAAGCCGTACAGGTTGTCGCCCTCCTCATAGCGTTCAGGGCTGGTCATGGCAGCCAATCTCCAGTCCGCCGGCTCGTTGGTAATCGTCCGGGACGTGAGGAATCCGACCAGCGGAACACGGGCGTTTTCCCCCTGGCGCAGGTCACAGGCGAATTGCCGGAGCTGCGTATCGATCAGCAGCACCGTATACCCGCTGATCTGGCTGATATGAACATAATCCCCGGTCAGCAAAGGTTCGCCGGAGGACAGGGAAAATACGGTCATACGGTTCTCGGTATTCCACTCTCCGTAGTTATCGGCCGTTCTCAGGGTGATGAGTGCCAAGCCTTCATCGGGAAAAACATCCGCATTTTCTCCGGGAGAATCGAGAATTTTGGTGCCGTCCAAAGTGTAAACATATACCCGCTGCTCATCGGAGGCAATCAGATAAGCGATACGGTCATTTTCATCCCGTTGGTAATGAAAACGGATGATGTCGGAGGAAGTAACGATTTCCCCGGCGGCATTGATAAAGGCATACCGGAATTTTTCTCCATCGTAGGACGACATGCCGGTGACCCGCTGTACTGGCCAGAGCATATGCCCCTCCATCGCCGAGAGCCCCTCCGGAGGCGGCATAGGCCGGGGAGTATACGCGGCCTGCGGCAGCGTGGAAACCGGTCCCTGTTGCTGAGGGGCAGAGTTCCCTGTTCTGCAGGCGGTCAGGCAGAGCGAAAGGCCGATGCACAGACATGTGATGCGGCGTTTAATATGCATATTTCTGCCTCCTTTGCGTATTCGTCATCCTCAGTATACCATACCGGGAAATTTTGGCGACAACAGGATAGTTACAATTTGATTACAATTTAGAATCACTTTGAAAAAATTCCACAGCTCACGCCATTTCATATAGAATAAAAGCCATCCGGAGCTTTTGCATCCGGATGGCTTTCAGCCGTGGATCGTTTCATCCAGCAGCCGGGTGAGGATAGCGTTGGAGAGCAGAAAGCCCTCAGGGGTCAGGCGCACCCCTTTTTCGTCGCACCGCAGCCAGCGTCCGCCGCACTGGCGGGCGAGCAGTGCCGCTTTTTGCCGGAAAGCGGCGGGCAGCGGATGGCCGAAACGGCGGCGATAGGCGGATTCGGATACGCCTTCGGTCAGCCGCAGGCGCAGCATCAGGTATTCGGCTTCGCCGCCGTCCGGAATCTGCCGATCCTCCGGATCTTCCAGCAGCGGAGCCGTGCCCGCCAGAAATCCAGTCAGGTCGCGCGGATAGAAAAAGCGGCGGCCTTCCAGGAAGCTGTGGGCGGATGGGCCGATACCGAGATAGGGCTGAAGATCCCAGTATTTGCTGTTATGCCGGCTGCGGCGGCCCGGAAGGGAAAAGTTGGAAATTTCGTACTGCCGGAAACCGGCCGCCTCGAGCTGCCGGCAAGCCTGCAGATAGAGGGCGGCCATGCCGTCATCGTCCGGTATGTGCAGCGAGTCCCGTCGGGCATGAAAGGGAGTGCCTGCCTCAATTTTGAGCAGATAGGCGGAAATGTGCCGGGCTCCGAGCTGCCGGCAGGTTTCGATCGAATGTGCCAGAGAAGCGGAAGTCTGTTCCTCGATGCCGAGCATCAGATCCAGAGACAGGTTATCGATACCGGCTGCGTGCAGGTCCTCTGCCGCACGGACGGTCTGTGCGTGCCGGTGCCGTCGTCCCAGCCCTTCCAGTTCCCGGTCGCCGGCCGCCTGCATCCCGAGCGATACCCGGTTGCCGCCGGAAGCTGCAAAGGCGCGGAATACGCCCGCGAGATCATCCGCAGGATTCGCCTCCAGCGTGATTTCGGCACCGCACAGGCCGAAATGCCGCGCCGCAGCTTCAAGGATGAGTGTCAGCCGTTTTTCACCGAGCAGTGAAGGGGTGCCGCCGCCGAAATACAGCGTATCCGCCGGTGCGTCAATGCGTTCCCGCCAGTATGCCAGCGCATCCGTCACTGCCTGTGTATAGCGGTCAAGGAGCCCGGTATCGGCGGGGGATAGCGAATAGAAGTCGCAGTAGGGACATTTGGACGCACAGAAGGGAACGTGGATATACAGACCAATAGGTTCGTGCATAGGTACACCTCGATACAAAACAGCCGCCCGGCACATGGCCGGGCGGTTTTGTCTAGTCTTCCGCCTGCGGCGGGTCTTCTGCCGGCGAATCGCCTGCCGTCGCCTCAGCCAGCCGGCTCTGCTTGCGGGCGTTGCGGTAGTCAATCAGGTCGTGCAGCAGCATCTGCACGATCGCCATAAACGGCACGCCGAGCAGGATACCCCAGAAGCCGAACAGGCCGCCGCCGACCGTGATGGCCAGCAGGACATAAATCGGCCGTACGCCGACCGAGCTGCCCACGATGCGGGGCTGAATGAAATTGCCGTCGACCTGCTGCATGACGATAATGTAAATACCAGTCAGCAGCGCGGAGTAGATATTACCGGACAGGAACGCGATGATTACACAAACGACCCCGCCAATGATAGCACCGAAATAGGGGATGATATTCATCAGGCCGACCATCATGCCCAGCAGCAGCGCGTTGGGCACACCGATAATCCACAGGCCGATGCTGATAACGATACCGATCAGGCAGGCATCGAGCAGCGTGCTGTAAAAGTAGCTGTAAAAAATCTTGGAGATTTTATGAGAATATTCGCTGCAGGCCGCGATCCATTTTTCCTTCATGAACAGGCCGCAGATGGATTTCAGCGACCGCACCAGTGCTTCGCGGCTGGCCAGCATATAGACCGAGATGATAAATCCGAGCAGCACATTGAACAGCGACGAAGTGAAACTCAGGATATTCTGTAGGTAGCCGAACAGCATTTCCGGGGTGATACCCTTGACGCTTTCGATCAGCTTATTTTGGATTTCCATCAGCTTTTCGTGCACATCTGCGCTTGAAATCAGGCCGGAATCCTTGCCGAAGCGGTCGACAAAATCCATGACGGTCTGATAAGCGGTTTCGAGATAGCCGGGCAGTTGACTGACAAAACTCATGATGCCGCGGAAAGCAGCCGGTAATGCAAAGGAGAACAGCAGCGACAGCAGCAGGAGCAGAAGGAGATATACGATCGCAATCGATATGCCCCGTGCATGTTTCGTGAGGAAGCGTTTTTGCGTACGCTTAAACAGCGATTCAAACTTGCTGCACGGCGCATACAGAAGAAACGCCAGCCCGAAGCCGAAAACGAAAGGGCTGATGATATTCAGCAGGTTGGAGATAAAGCCCCAGATTGCCGAAAAATTGTCAAAGGTCTTATACACCACGATCAGTGCTACGGCGAAAATGAATGCCGTAACCCAGGTGGCAATGCCCTTCATATGTTTCATGAAAACGATCCATCCTTTCGCGCACTGGGAGACATCGCCCTTTTGTGCCGCAAGTGGAACAAAAGCCGACCACTAACGGGAAGACAACGGCAGGCCGTTTTGTTCCCCTGTATCGTTCGGTCTGCTTTTATTCAGTATAGCAGGGAAGAGTGGTAAAAACAAGAAGAAAAGCAGCAGATTTTCTTAATTCCCGGCGCGTTCGGTGTCGTTTTGTGCCGGCAGTCCAAGCCGGTCAAGCGCTTCGGCAGCGTCGGCACAGCAGCTGAACGCGATCAACAGCCGGGTATAGGCAGCTTCATAAGACAGGCCGTACAGCGGATAAATACCGGCACGGCGCAGTTCGCGGCTGGTGGCGTAGACCTCGCGGCGTATCGGCGCCAGAAACAGCGGGACACCGCGTTTTCGACAGCGCTCCGCCAGAGACAGCAGGCTGTACGGCGAGTGTTTACCGTCTTCGACGCAGGCGGTGCCGGAATGGTAGGCGCCGTGCAGCACCGCACGCACATCGTTGGTCAGCTGTACGCTGCGATAATCAAACCCCGGTACAGGGGTTAGGGGGAGAACGCAGGGCAGCAGCCGGCCGGGCGGCACCGATAGCGGCGGGACGGCCGACAGCTGCGGGCCGCGGTCTGGTCGGAAGCGATGTTCCACGATGGTACCGAAGGGCGGACCGAAACTCGCAAACTGATCCGTCACGGTATCGCATTGGCGCAGCGAAATCCCGCGGTGGATCGCGCTGCCGCCGTTCTTGCTGCGGCAGGCGACAAAGACGCCCGGCGTATGGGTATCGGCAATAAAGTCTACCGCTGCGGCCAGATTATCCACCCCGTCTGCAGCAGGATCCTGCAGCGGCAACTGACTTGACACCAGCACAATCGGCAGCGAAACACCGGCCAGCCGCTGGTCGAGCAGGGCGGCGGTATATGCCAGTGTATCGGTGCCGTGGGTGATGACGATTCCCTCATATGCGGAGCTGCATTCCCGCAAAACCGGCTGAAGAGCGCCAAGCAGACGGTTCCAGTGTGTTGGCGTTATGTTTTCCGACAGGATGGACAACGGTTCACTTATTGTCCATTCCACTATATCTGTAAGCGGAGTGGGGCGCCGCGAGGCAAACAGCTGCAGCAGCAGACGGGCAGTGTGGCCATCCGGCGCCAGGCCGTCAGCGCCAGGGGCGGAACCGATCGTTCCGCCCGTAAAAATAATCAGTAGCTTCGTTTTGCATCCATCCTTTCGCGGTGGCCCGGAGACCGACGGGGGTCGGTATTCACTTTAGCACAGATAAGGCCGGGCGTCAAACAGCTGGAGCGTATATGCGCCTTCCTGGTTAACCATAGCACACGCATCCTAACACGCGCAAGAGGCGTGCCATGCGGGCACTTTTCCACTTATCGCTCGCACTCTGCGTCTAAAATTGCACTGCAATCCGCGCCTTTTGGGTCGCAGAATTTTCGGGTGCAGAATTTTTGACTCTGCGCGGCATAAAACGCAGCCACTCCTTTTTGGATTGACGAGGATTTTAACAAAGCAGAGGCGGAAAGACTGCCGCGAAAATCGTGTTTGTACGCGTGCGCTATGGTTAAGATAAGATGAGCCGGATCGAACAAAGCCCGATTTCGGCGGCGTGAGAAAAGCGATACGTCGTTGCGCTCTCTTACCATGCGCCAGCCTGGCGTGGTCGCTCGCCTTGTCTCGCTTGCCTCCCCTGTTCACCGAATTTTCAACCTCAGCCGGTGCCGGGCAGCGTTTGGCAAGGCTGAGGACGACGGCGGGCTGACGCCCGCCGAGGATGAAAACGCCGACAGGCGCTGCTCTGCGCCAAGCTGAGGCGGGGGGAGACTCTGCTCATCTTAGTATGCCCGCCCGAACAAGGGGTATGAGCCGCCGTTTGACAGAGGGGAACAGTGGTGATAAACTGACGGTATCTTACCAAAGAAGGTGTGCGGATTGATCATTCGTTTTGTCCGGGCGGACGACAGTGCAGCATTGCTGCGGATTTATGCGGGGTATATCGATACGCCGGTTACCTTTGAATGTGCGCTGCTTTCTGAGCGGGCTTTTGCCGAGCGGATTGCTGCGATTTCGGCGGAGTATCCCTATCTTGTATGCGAAGAAGAGGGCGCTGTCGTCGGTTATGCTTACGCACATCGGCAGAGGGACCGCGAAGCCTATCAGTGGAATGCCGAGCTGTCCGTTTATCTCGACCCGGCTTATACCCGGCAGGGGCTGGGCGGGCGGCTGTACCGTATTCTGCTGGATATGCTGCGTTTGCAGGGGATCCGTACTGTGTATGCGGGCGTTACAGTGCCCAACCCGGCGAGTGAACGGCTGCACGAGTCAATGGGTTTTGTACGGCTGGGCACCTATCACAGCATCGGCTATAAGGCGGGCGGATGGCACGACGTTGCATAGTTTGAAAAGGCGATTGCCCCGTATACCGCTAATCCGGAGCCGCCGCTTCCAATCAGCCAGATTGATCGGGAGCAGCTGGAGGAAATTGTCCGCCGCCATATACAGTGAGATGAAGACAAAGCATCGGAAGGATGGGGCACGACGTATATGTTGTGCCGGAAACACATCGGGTCTCCTTACTCCACGTTGAGTGATGCGGATCGAGCCGCCTTTAGACAGCAAAAAGACCCGGGAAAGGCAATGCCTTTCCCGGGTCTTTTGTATCCGTATGGACAGCAGAACTTACTTGAGTTCCACTTTCGCGCCGGCTTCTTCCAGCTTCGCCTTGACAGCTTCGGCATCGTCCTTGGAAGCGCCTTCCTTGACAGCCTTCGGAGCGCCGTCGACCAGTTCCTTTGCCTCTTTCAGGCCCAGGCCAGTCAGTTCGCGGACAACCTTGATGACCGCGATCTTGTTCGCGCCAGCTTCGGTCAGCACGACGTCAAACTCGGTCTTCTCTTCAGCAGCGGCAGCGCCAGCAGCAGCCGGAGCGGCAGCAACGGCAACCGGAGCAGCGGCGGAAACGCCGAACTCCTCTTCGAGAGCCTTAACGAGCTCGGACAGCTCCAGGACGGTCAGGGCCTTGACATCTTCGATCAGCTTAAGAACCTTGTCAGACATGATAATAATCCTCCATATCGTTTTTTAGTATTTTGATTTTCCGGCCTGTTCGGGCCGCTTTGAACGCCGTAATCAGGCGCTCTGCTTTTCGGCGATCGCGTTGAGGGCGACCACCAGACCGCGCAGGTTGGCGTTGAGCACGCCGACAAAACCGCTGATGGGGGCATTCAGGCCGCCGAGGGCCTTGGCGATGAGAACCTCCTTCGGGGGCATCTTCGCCAGCTCCTTGACAGAAGCCTCATCGATCATTTTGCCTTCCACAAAACCGGCCTTGATCTTGAAGGTATCGCTTTTCTCCGCGTATTCGCACAGGATCTTTGCAGCCACAACATGGTCGGCAGCGCTCAAAGCGAGAGCAGTGGATCCACTCAGGTGGCTGTCCAGCTCGTTGAGTCCCACAATGTCCGACGCGCGGCGCAGCATGGTGTTTTTAACGACGGTGTATTCCACACCGGCTTCACGCAGCTTGCGGCGCAGAACCGTATCGTCCGCCACCGAAATGCCTTCGTAGCTCACCACCACGCCGGCAACCGAATTCTTCATCTTTTCTGCGAGCGCTTCGACATAAGCCTGCTTCTGCTGGATGGTATTCTGATTGGCCAAAAGTATTCACCTCCCGGTAACTATTGGCTGTTCGTTCCCCGGGACACGGAATCCCGATACAAAAGAAAAACCCTTCCGGTGTTTCCACAGGAAGGGTGCTGTAACCAAAAGCGACGCGCAGCCCATGCGGGCAGCGGGGCATTTCGTATCAGCGCTCATCCTCGGCAGGATTTCCACCGCCCAAAAGACGGATACCTGCTGTCTGTGGAAGAACAGCGTTTTATAGTTTACCACACCGCAATGCGGTTGTCAACCTTAATTTGGAATCAACCGCCGATTTTCGCGGGATTGATCTTGATACCCGGGCCCATCGTGGCCGCCACAGTGCACGAGCGGATATACTGGCCCTTCGCCGCGGCCGGCTTCGCACGGACAATCGCGCTCAGCAGGGCGTCGAAGTTTTCCTGCAGCTTCTCAGCGCCGAAGGAAACCTTGCCGATCGGGCAGTGGATGATGTTGGTCTTGTCGAGACGATACTCGATCTTACCGGCTTTCGCATCGGTGACCGCCTTGGCGACATCCGGGGTAACGGTGCCGGCCTTGGGGTTAGGCATCAGGCCGCGCGGGCCGAGCACCTTACCGAGGCGACCAACCAGACCCATCATATCGGGGCTGGCGATGACCAGATCGAAATCCATCCAGCCGCCCTGCACCTTCGCAACCAGATCCTCCGCACCGACAAACTCCGCACCGGCGTCAATGGCAGCCTGCTGCTTGTCAGCCTTCGCGAACACCAGCACCCGGATCTTTTTGCCGGTACCGTGCGGCAGCACAACCGCGCCGCGCACCTGCTGGTCCGCGTGACGGCTGTCGACGCCGAGTTTCACGTGGACTTCGACCGTCTCATCAAACTTTGCCTTGCCGGTCTGCACGGCGAGATCCATCGCCTGATTGATTTCATAAAGGTTGCTGCGGTCGACCAGCTTGGCGCTGTCGACATATTTCTTACCGTGTTTCATTGGTTTTTCCTCCCTGTAGATACGGCGTCCGGCGGCGTTCTGCCGCGCCGGATAAGACCGTATGAGTGGTAAAATCGGAATGCCTTGGGGTTTTCCTCCCACCCGGAACGGGTCAGTCGACGACTTCGATGCCCATGCTGCGAGCGGTGCCGGCGACCATGCTCATCGCGCTCTCCACGCTCGAAGCATTCAGGTCGGGCATTTTGGTCTCCGCAATCTTGCGCACCTGATCCTTCGTAATCTTCGCGACCTTATTCTTGTTCGGCACACCCGAAGCCTTGTCGATGCCGCAGGCCTTCTTGATCAGGACCGCCGCAGGGGGGGTCTTGGTCACAAAGGTGAACGAACGGTCGGCATACACCGTGATGATGACCGGGATAATCAGCCCGACATCATTCTTCGTGCGTTCGTTGAACTCCTTGGTGAAAGCCATGATGTTTACGCCGTGCTGACCGAGAGCCGGACCAACAGGGGGCGCCGGCGTGGCCTTGCCAGCCGGAATCTGCAGTTTAATGTAACCGGTTACTTTCTGAGCCATTTTAACTTGCACCTCCAAAAATTGTGGTCAATGGCGGAGCTGCACCAGGGGCAGCCCCTCCCACAGCCGGAAGAGTGTCCGGCGCACAGGAAAAGCGCGCGGGTGCGCAGGCGTTTCGCCAACATTTTGCTTACGGGACCGGCAGACAGCCCCGCTGGCATCCGGCGCTTATACCGCTTGATCGCAGGGGATACGTATCCCTTACTCCATGAGTTCCGCCTGATCCAGCTCGAGTTCAACCGGCGTTTCGCGGCCGAACATCGAAATGGTCACGCGCACTTTGTTTTTCTCCCGATCCAGTTCGTCGACAATACCGGTGAAGTTCTCGAGCGGTCCGTCAATGATGCGCACGGTGTCACCCACCGCATAATTAACCTCGATCTCCCGTTTCTCCACACCCAGGGCGGCGACCTCTTCCTCCGTCAGGGGAATCGGCTTGCCGTTTGGACCGACAAATCCGGTACAGCCGCGGGTGTTGCGCACGACGTACCACGAGTCGTCGGTCATCACCATTTTCACCAGCACATAGCCGGGAAAAATCTTGCGCTCGACTTCACGTTTTTTGTTGTCCTTGACCTCGACAACCGTTTCGGTCGGCACCCGGATTTCATGAATCCAGTCCTGGAGCTTCCGGTTTTCCACGATCTTTTCGAGATTGGTGGCTACCTTGTTTTCATAGCCGGAATAGGTATGCACCACATACCATTTTGCCTCATCGGCCATAGCCCATCCTCCTTCGCGTCGCGCCGGCCCTGGTGAAGAGCACCGGCAGCGCGGACACTCCCGCAGGGGAGCTGCGCCCGCGGATTACTTCAGCTGCAGCATCAGGTCGACGAGGGCACTGAGGCCGGTGTCAACCAGAGCGATGAGCACGCCGAGGATAATGCACATTGCCAGCGTCACGCCGGTATTGCGCACCACGGCCGGGAAAGTCGGCCATATGATCTTTTTGAATTCTCCCTTGGTGTCCCGGAAGAATTTGACCATCCGCTTGCCCAAGCCGGGTCCTTTTTTCTTGTCTGACTTGCCGGATTTGTCCGCCTTATCCGCTTTCGCGTCCTTCGACGGCTTGTCGTCGGAAACCTCTTCGATTTCCGTCAGCTTTTCGTCAGCCACTGCGAACCCTCCTTTGTCGTGAGGAAAACATGGTTTTCCTTATTTGGTCTCCCGATGAACGGTGTGCTTGCGGCAGAAGCGGCAGTACTTGTTCATTTCCAGCCGGTCCGGATCGTTCTTCTTGTTCTTCATGGTGTTGTAGTTGCGCTGCTTGCACTCGGTGCAGGCCAGGGTGATTTTGACTCTCATAACGGCACCTCCCGATAGTCGGAATTATTGTGGACGGACAGCACTCGGCGGAGTTCCCGCGTCTGCGCTCCGTCAGCCTCCCTCGATCAGGGGGATTCTGCCATTTCCGCCGCAAAAATTGCAGCAAAAAATAAACCCCCTAATTTGAGGTGATAATACTATACCACACAGCGGTCAAGCGGTCAAGCGTTTTTTGAAAAAAGCATCGGTACAAGCGAATGTTTCCGGAGAGCAGGAAAAGGAGGTATTGCGCTGGGCGGCGGGTTATGGTATTATAAACAACTAAAGCAACATATTTTATATTACGGGGAAAGACGTTTGGTTTTATTTTAAAGGTAATTAAGGAGTTTACTCCACGGAGAGGAACGGATCCATTTGGATAATCGGCCCATAGGCATTTTTGACTCCGGTCTCGGCGGACTGACGGCGGTGCGGCAGCTGCTGCGGCTGCTGCCGGGGGAGGATATTGTGTATTTCGGAGACACCGGCCGGGTGCCGTACGGCAATCGCAGCCGGGAAACCATCGCCCGCTATGCACGTCAGGACTGCCGCTTTCTGCTGGAAAACGACGTCAAACTGCTGATCGCTGCCTGTGGCACGGTCAGCTCGGCGGCGGCGGATATTCTGGAAGAAATGCCGGTGCCGGCATTCGGCGTCGTGGAGCCGGCCGCGAAGGCGGCGGTGGAGGCGACCCACAGCGGGCGCATCGGGGTTATTGGTACGAGCGCAACAGTGCGTTCCGGTGCTTTTCAGCGGTGTATTACTGACCTGCGGCAGGATGTGCAGGTGATCATGCAGGCCTGTCCGCTGTTTGTCCCGTTGGTGGAAAACGGCTGGATCGACCGGGAAGATCCGGTGGCGCGGGGAATGGCGGAGCGGTATCTGCAGCCGCTGCGTGAGCAGCGGATCGATACGCTGATTCTCGGCTGCACCCATTTTCCGCTGCTGACGCCGATTTTGTCCGATATCCTCGGCGAAGAGGTTACGCTGATTGATTCCGGCCGCGAGGCTGCGCTGCGCTGTGTGCAGCTGCTCGGCGAAAGGGATGCGCTGAATACAGCGCAGCGGCAGGGCTGCTGCCGCTTTTACATCAGCGACCGTCAGGAGGATTTTGCGCGGATGGCGGCGATGTTCCTTGGCCATCCGGTGGAGAGCGACCTCCATATGGTCAATATCGATGCGCTGGACGCCGGGAACTGAGGCGCGGCGGGAATACATACCGGCACGGGCCGGACGGGAGTGGAAGGCAGTGGATGTCTGGATATCGATCACCGGCATACAGCGGGTGGACGGGGAAAGCAATGTCGCGGAGCTGTCCACCGGCGGGACGCTGGAGCGGGAGCAGGACGGCTACCTGCTGACTTATGAAGAGAGCGAGGCGACCGGCATGGCCGGGGTGCGCACCGCACTGCATATCCGGGATGATGGGGTAACGATGGAGCGCACCGGCGCGATGAATGCGCTGCTGGTGCTGGAAGCCGGCAAGCGGCATATGTGCGAGTACGACACCGGTTACGGTAAGCTGATGATGGGCGTGTATACGCAGGAGATGAACAACCATCTGGCCGAAACCGGCGGAGAACTGGCGCTGCGGTATACGCTGGATTTCAACGCCGGGCTGGCCGCGGCACACGAGCTGCGGGTTTCGGTGCGGGAAATCAAGCAGTAGTTTTGGAAACAAAGAATAGGGAAAAGCCAGAATATGGCGGGAAAGGTTTGAGACGGTTATGGCAAAGGCGGTCAAAACGGCGGAAAATCAACTGCGGCAGGCGGTGCTCGATGCGCTTGGACAGGCGGTGGCGGCGGGTGAGCTGCCGGCGGAGCCGATTCCGGCATTCGGGATCGAGGTGCCGGCCGACCGTGCACATGGGGACCTCGCCGCAAATGTGGCGATGGTATCAGCCCGGGCGCTTCATCGGGCGCCGCGTCAGATTGCGGAGGCTATCCTCGCACATCTGTCGCTCACGGGCACCTATCTCGAACGGGCGGAGGTGGCCGGCCCCGGTTTTCTCAACTTCTTCCTGTCGCCGTCGTTTTATGCGGCGGTGGTTGCGGAGGTGCTGGAGGCGGGCGCGCAGTACGGGCGTTCGGATTTCGGCGGCGGCAAAAAGGTGATGGTGGAATTCGTGTCGGCAAATCCCACCGGACCGATGCACATGGGCAACGCGCGCGGCGGCGCGCTGGGCGATTGCCTGGCGTCGGTGCTGGATGCGGCGGGCTACGATGTGTGGCGGGAGTTTTATGTCAACGATGCCGGCAACCAGATTGAAAAGTTCGGCCTGTCGCTGGACGTGCGCTACCAGCAGCATTTCCGCGGCGAGGATGCGGTGGAGCTGCCGGAGGACGCCTATCATGGCGACGATATCCGGGAGCACGCGGAGAATTTTGCGGCGATTTACGGTGATAAATATCTTGACGCGCCGGAAGCGGAGCGCCGGGCGGCGCTGGTGCAGTATGCGCTGCCGCTGAATATTGAAAAAATGCACCGCGATCTCGAAAAATACCGCATCGTTTATGATGAGTGGTTCCGGGAATCGGTGCTGCATAACGACGGCGAGCTCAAGGCCACCATCGATCTGCTCACCGAAAAGGGCATGACCTACGAAAAGGACGGCGCGCTGTGGTATAAAGCGAGCGAGCACGGCGGCGAAAAGGACGAGGTGCTGGTGCGGGCCAACGGCAATCCGACCTATTTCGCGGCGGACATCGCCTATCACCGCAACAAGTTTGCGCGCGGCTTCGATACTTGTATCGACGTGTGGGGGGCGGATCACCACGGCCATGTCGCCCGCATGAAGGGGGCGATGGATGCGGTCGGCCTTGACGGCAGCCGGCTGCATGTCGTGCTGCTGCAGCTGGTACGCCTGATGCAGAATGGCGAGGTGGTGCGCATGTCCAAGCGTTCCGGCAAGGCCATTCAGCTCGCCGACCTGCTCGACGAGGTGCCGGTGGACGCGGCACGCTTCTTCTTCAACCTGCGTGAGGCGGGATCGCAGATGGATTTCGACCTGGGCCTGGCGGTGGAACAGTCCTCCTCCAACCCGGTATATTATGTGCAGTACGCGCACGCGCGCATCTGTTCGATTTTCAAAAACCTGCAGGCTGACGGCGTGACGCCGCGCGCCTGTACGGCACAGGAGCTCGCCCGGCTGACCGAGCCGGCGGAAAAGGAGCTTATCCGGCATATTGCCGCGTATACCGGCGAGATCATCGAGGCGGCGCGGGACTACGATCCGGCACGCATCACCCGGTACTGCATGGATCTCGCTGGACTGTTCCATAAATTTTATAATTCCTGCCGGGTCAAGGGCGAGGAGGAGCCGCTCATGCAGGCGCGTCTGGCGCTGTGTGAGGCGACTCGTACCACCCTGCGCAATGCGTTGTCCATGCTGAAAATTGCGGCGCCGGAGACGATGTAAGGGGGCTGTTCGCTGCCCGGAGACGGTTATTTCACAGGGAAAGGAATGGTCACCACCATGAAACTGCCGTGGAAGCTGCCGCTGGTTGTGGGCGGAAGCGCGAAACCGGCATCTGCTGAGGGGATGACGGCTTACCGCCGCGACCCGGCCCGTCTGGCCGATGAGGTGCGGCTGTATGCCGCAGCCGGCTGCGGTATCGTGCGGGTGCCTACGGCGGGGGCCAACCGAATCCTTTTGGAGAAGGACGGGCTCGGCGGCGAAGTGCAGGCAATCAATGCACAGCTGACGGCGGTGGTCAGGCAGGCGGCGGAAAGCGGCCTGACCGCCGGCTGCCTCGGGCCGACCGGCCTGCGGGCGGAGCCATATGGGAATACGCCGGTAACCGCGCTGATTGCGGTGTACGCTGAGCAGGCCAAAGCCCTGCGGGACGCCGGCTGTGACATGCTGCTGTGCGAGGGGATGACCAGCCTCAACGAGGCGCGTGCGGCGCTGCTGGCCGCACGGGAAACCCGGCTGCCGGTGATCGTCACCCTGCGGGTGGACGATCAGGGGGAAACGGCAACCGGGGCACGGCTGCTGCCGGCGGTAATTACGCTGCAGGCACTCGGCGCTGCGGCGGTCGGGATCGAGACCGATGCACCGGCTGGAGAGGCGGCGGAATGGATCGAGGAGGCGCTCGACTATGCGGCCGTGCCGCTGGCGGTGCTGTCCTCCGCTGCGCCGGAGGAAACGCAGGAAGCGTATCTGGAGCGGATGCATGCCCTGCTGGATGCGGGTACGGCGATCGTCGGCGGGGCAGTGGTGTCCGCTCAGGCGCTGGAGGCACTGTGCCGGCTGGCGGATGAACACGCCATTGTGGCCGCGCCGGAGATCGATACCGATGCGGCGGCAGGGGAGCGTGAGGCGTTTTTTCTGGGAGAGGATATTTCCTGCAGCGAACCGCTTGTCTGCGACAGCAGCCTTGAGGATGCGCTGATTGAAGCGGAGGAAGAATACAATGCGGCGCGAGTGGAGCTGGCCGTACCGGAGGATATTCCCCGGCTGCTCGAGGCGTCGCAGGTGTGCCGCCTGCCGATTGTGATAACCACCGACCGGGCATTGCTTCTCGATGAAGCGCTGCTGCGGTATCCGGGCCGGCTGCTGGTGGATTCGCTCGGCGGCATCGAACGCACGCTGATTGATGATATCGCCGCCCAGTACGGCGCTGTGGTGTTTTGACGTCTGTCGGGATGCCGTGCCGGACTTCTTTTAGGGGCCTTTTTGAAAAAAGGCCCCTAAGACCCCGAAAAACATTGAGATGCGCGGCGTCCGCCGCCCGGAGGGCGGCAGGCACCGCGCATTTTTAAAGTTCTTTGAGATTTTTAAGAGCTTTCTTTCAAGAAAGGTCTTAAACGGGGTTCAGGGCAGTGCCACGACAGACGTCAAAAACCCGTTGATTTTTCGGAAAGGATCGTGTATACTAAAAGACACGCCGTATGCTTTGGGGCATACGGGCGGGCTGGTCCTGTGCGACGGTGCGCCGTGAACCATGTCAGGCGGGGAACCGAGCAGCATTAAGCGGTTGCCCCGTGCGCCGCAGGTAACCTGTCCGTCCGTATGCCCGAGAGCACGCGGCGTTTGCGCTCAGATGCGCCGGAGTCCGGCGGTTTATTTTTGCCGCCTGTGGGAGGGAAGGAAAAGGCTTATGTATCAGGTGCTGTACCGCAAATGGCGGCCGCAGGTGTTTTCAGACGTCTCCGGTCAGCCGCACGTAACCGAAACGCTCAAAAATGAAATCCGCACCGGAAGACTGGCGCACGCTTATCTGTTCACCGGCTCCCGCGGTACCGGAAAGACCACCTGCGCCAAAATTCTGGCCAAGGCGGCCAACTGCCAGCATCCCCACGACGGTGATCCCTGCAACGAATGCGACATCTGCCGCGGCATCGACGACAGCTCCATCATGGACGTGGTGGAAATTGACGCCGCCTCCAACAACGGCGTGGACAACATACGCTCGTTGCAGGAGGAGGTCAGCTTCACCCCCGCGGTCGCGAAATACCGCGTTTACATCATCGACGAGGTGCACATGCTTTCCGGCGGCGCGTTCAATGCGCTGCTTAAAACGCTCGAGGAGCCGCCGGCGCACGTGCTGTTTATCCTGGCCACTACTGAGGTGCACAAGCTGCCCGCCACCATCCTGTCGCGGTGCCAGCGTTTTGACTTTAACCGCATCCGGCCTGCCGATATCGCGGCGCGCATCGATTACATCGCCGGACAGGAAGGCTTTACCGTCGCCGAAGACGCGGCGCTGCTGATTGCGCGGCTGTCCGACGGTGCGCTGCGCGACGCGCTTTCGCTGCTCGACCAGTGCGTGTCCCGCACGAAGGATATCACGGCACAGGTGGTTTCCGAAGTGGCTGGTATGACCGGCCGTGATCACCTCTACGAGCTGTCGGAGGCGGTGCGCCGGCACGACGGCGGCGCGGGACTTGCCGTTATCGACCGGCTGCACAGTGCCTCCCGGGATATGGAGCGCCTGTGTGCGGAATGGATTGATTTTTACCGCAACCTGATGATTCTCAAAAGCGTGCCGCAGCCCGGCGATCTGATCATCGCCTCTCAGGCGGATATCGACCGGATGCGGGCAGAGGCCGACGGCTACGATCTGCCGTCCATCCTGCACGGTATGGATACCCTGCAGCGCGCGCTTGACCGGCTGCGCGGCGGCGTATCCCGCCGGGTGGAGATGGAAATGGCGGTGCTGCGGCTGTGCTCACCGGAGCTGGACAACAGTGTGGACAGCCTGCTGCGGCGGGTGAAAATGCTGGAGGATAGGATCGGTACCGGACAGATTCCTGCGGCACCGTCCGTTCCGCCCGCGGCCGTGTCTGCTGTGGCGGAGGTACCGGCGGTCTGGGAAGGGGCTGTACCGCCTCCTGAGAATGTGCCGGTGGATGTACCGACAGCGCCGCCACAGACGGTGCAGGCTACGCCGTCTGCCGTACCTGCCGTCCGCCCGGAACCGGCCGAAGCCGTGCAGGAGGTGCCGTTTGCTCAGTGGCAGGATGTGCTGGAAGCGCTGAGTTCCGCATGCCCGCCGCTGTGCGGTGTGCTGAGCGGCTCGTCCGCGTTCCTGCGCGGTGATCTGCTGCTGGTGGCCACCGACAACGACCTGTTCAAGACGCTGGTCACCCGGGATGGCAACAAGAAGCTTCTGCAGGATATCCTGCAGGCGAAAACCGGACGTCGGCTGCGTATCGGGATCCGCAAAACAGCCGGGCAGGCGCCGCCGCCGGAGGATCCGCTGACCGCATTTCTGCGCGCCAGCCGGGAGAAGGGCGTAGAGGTCGAGGTTAAACCGTAACAAGGAAAAATTGGATGTATTCGTCTGCCTTTTTCGGGCGGCGATACCGGGGGTACTGCCCCGCAGCCTTCCACAGAAGGCACAAACAAATGCAGAAAGGACGCTGAAACAGAATGAAAGCACGTTTGCCGGAGGGTGTGGGCAGAGGCCCTGGAAATATGCAGAGCATGATCCGCCAGGCGCAGAAGATGCAGGAGGATATGGCGGCGCTGCAGGCCGAGCTGGACGAGCGGGAATACACTGCGGCGGCGGGCGGCGGCGCGGTGACTGCGACGGTCAACGGCAAGCACAAGGTGACCGGGCTGACCATCAAGCCGGAGGTCGTGGATCCGGAGGATGTGGAGATGCTCGCGGATCTCGTGACTGCGGCGGTCAACGAGGCGATTCGGCAGGCGGCCGATACCGCTGAAGCCGAGATGGGAAAGGTCACCGGCGGGCTGAATATGCCGGGGCTGTTCTGATATGGCCTATCTGGCGGCGCCGCTTGCGCGGCTGGTGGAACAGCTGGAACGGCTGCCGAGCGTGGGACACAAGTCCGCGCAGCGGCTGGCCTTCCACATATTGAACATGCCGGACAAATCGGCCGAGGCGCTGGTTGCCTCCATTCAGGAGGCGCGCGCCCAAATTCACGAATGTAAGGTCTGCCATAATCTCACCGACCATGAGATCTGCCCGATCTGCAGCGCCGATAACCGCGACCGGTCGGTGATCTGCGTGGTTGAAGATCCCCGCGACGTGATCGCCTTTGAGCGCACGCGGGAATACAACGGCCTGTATCATGTCCTGCACGGCACCATTTCCCCGATGGACGGCATCGATGCGGAAAAGCTGCGCATCAAGGAGCTGCTGACCCGGGTCGCGGACGACACCGTGCAGGAGGTTATCATGGCCACCAACCCCACCGTTGAGGGGGAAACCACGGCGGCCTATATCTCCCGCCTGCTCAAGCCCTTCGGGCTGAAGGTCACCCGGCTCGCTTACGGCATTCCGGTGGGCGGCGATTTGGAATACGCGGATGAAATCACGCTGCGCCGTTCGCTGGAGGGACGCAGCGCCCTGTAAAGGGGTTCCCGGAGGAGCAGAAGCATACACGGCATCTCTTTTTATACGGTGGAATACCGCGCGCTGCTGTACCGCGCCGCGTTTTATCACCGCATTCTCCCGGAAGAGCAGGGGCAAGAAATCGTGGCTTACGATACCCACATCGAGATCGCGTTTTTCCCCTTTAACTGGATGAATGATACGGAATAAAGGATTGTGATTATATGAAACGCGAATTGCCGGGCCGCTATCCGGCCATGCTGCGCGAATATATTTACCGGCAGAGCAGGGAGATGCTGCATCCGGCTGAAGGGCAGCTGAAGCATCCGTTTCTGACGCCGGGCAGCGCCTGCTATTGCAATACGCTGTGGGACTGGGATTCCTGGCTGATGGATGTGGCGCTGCGTCAGGTGCTGCTGGACTGCCCGGAGATGGACGACAGCCAGATTGCCGCCGGGGAAGAGGGCTGTATCCTCAACTTCCTGGAGAGCTGTTCGCCGGAGGGGTATATCCCGATTTTTATCCATACTTTTAAGGATCCCGATCTGACCGGCGGACTGGATACCAATATGCATAAGCCGAATCTGGCACAGCATGCTGCCTTTGTGGCCCGCTGTACCGGCAGTGCTGATTTCATCCGGCCGCATATGGAGAAGATCGTGCGGTTTGTGGAGCGGTATTTCCGCGAGTTCCGCCACGCCTGCGGTCTGTTTTTCTGGAAAGACGATTTCGCTATCGGCGTGGACAACGACCCGTCGACTTTTTACCGCCCGAAGAACAGCAGCGGTTCGATTTATCTCAATGCGCTGATGTACCGGGAGCTGTTGGCGGTCGCCTATCTGTACGAGAAACTGGGTGACGGTGCACAGGCGGTGTGCTGGCACAACCGCGCCGACGCGCTGCGTGCCGCGATCCAGAAATATTGCTGGGACGAGCGGGACGGCTGCTTTTATTCGGTGGATTTCAACCTGCTGCCGATTGATCCGGCGCAGAAGCTGCATGCCGGCCGTCCGCGCCACTGGGATTGCCTGATCATGCGTTTTGGCGTGTGGTCGAGTTTTCTGGCTATGTGGGCGGGCATCGCCACGCCGGAACAGGCTGAGCGGATGGTGCGTGAGCATATCACCAATGCCAAAACTTTCTGGGCGCCCTATGGCGTACGCACGATGTCGAAGCTGGAGGCGATGTATTCGCTGGATGCGAGTGGCAACCCCTCCAACTGGCTGGGGCCGGTGTGGGGCATCAGCAATTATATGGTATTCCGCGGTTTGGTGCGCTACGGCTACGAGGATGAAGCGGCGGCGCTGGTGGAAAAAACGGTGGAGCTCTTTGGCCGTGATCTCGAGCTGAACGGCTGCTTCCATGAATATTACGATCCGGATCTGGGCGAGCCGATCATCAATCCGGGCTTCCAGAACTGGAACTGGCTGATGCTCAACATGATGGCCTGGTACGAAGATAAGCCGCAGGCAATTGAAATCTGACCGTCTGTACAGACGGATACGGGAGGTGACGGCGATGGCGGAAGGAAATATAAAAACCATCTCCACCAATAAGAAAGCGTTTCATGATTATTTTATCGAGGAGTCTATGGAGGCCGGTATCGAGCTGACCGGCACCGAGGTCAAGTCCCTGCGCGCCGGCGGCGTCAACCTGCGGGATGCATGGTGCAGCATCGACCACGGGGAGATGCTGCTGTGCGGCATGCACATCAGTCCCTACGACCACGGCAACATTTTCAACCGGGATCCGCTGCGGGTGCGCCGGCTGCTGCTGCACAAGCGGGAAATCATGCGCTTGTTTGGCCTGACCAAGCAGCAGGGATTTACGCTGATTCCGCTGTCGGTGTATTTCAAGGGCTCGCTTGTGAAGGTGCAGGTTGGCCTGTGCCGCGGCAAAAAGCTGTACGACAAGCGTGAGGATGCCGCACGCCGCGATATGAAGCGGGAGGCCGACCGCGCGCTCAAGGAACGCAATCAGTAGGCGGAGGACGAAAATGAAAAGGAGCATGCTGCTGGTGCTGGCGCTCACCGCGGCGGCGTATGCTGTGCTGTTTGTGTATTGTGGCACGGCGCTGGGTCTGCCGCTGCACGCAGTGGACCTGACGCTGCATCTTGTGCTGCTGGCGGGGGATATTGTGGTCATTCTGCTGGCAAAGCGTTGGGTACGCTTCGGTGTGCAGCTCGGAATTTTGCTCGGTGCGGGGCTGTTGCTTTGCGGATATGGATCGACCATGCAGCTGTATTACCGGATAGGGTTTCCAGTGCCGCTTCTGTGCCTGCTGGGTATTGCGGTGCTGCTGGCTGTGTTGGCGGCGCTGCCGCTCATCAGCATAATACGCGAAAAACGAAGAAAAGCCTGAAGCCGGACAGTCTTGATCCGGAAGAGGGGGACGGCGCCGCGGCCTTTGAGCTGCGGCGCCGCCATGTTATTGGAACCCTCGGCGTTCGTTCCGGTTATGCGGATTCGCGTTGCTCCCAGCGGGCGAAAAATCCGGATGAGGCAAGCCCGGCCGCGCAGATGAGCAGACCGCTTGGAATCAGTACCCAGTGGGCGCGGTCGGAAAAGTAATCGAACAGGGCACCGTACAGGATCTGCCCCAAGGGCTGTGCACACAGCGAGAGCGTGAACACATAGGACATGACCTTGCCCATCAGATGCTCGGGCGTGCGCGCCTGTATGACCGAAATCGCGTAGGTGGAAAAGAGTGTACAGCCCAGCTGGCAGACGCAGAACACCGCCAACAGGATGGCGTAACGGCCAATGGCACTGATCGGGAGCAAAAAGGCGATACCGCCCGGGAGCAGGCACAGGCCGAAGGCGATGAAAATTGTCCCTAGACTGCGCAGGCGCAGTCTTTTGGCGAGCAGCGCAGCGCACAGACTTCCCGCGATGGCGGCCGCTCCCATGGCGCTCTCCGCCGCGCCGTAATATCCGGCGGAAAGGCCCAGCACCGTGCGCACCAGATACGGGAATCCCACCACAGCCGTCCCGGCGACGAACAGGCTTACCAGCGCGGCCAGCAGGAGCAGTTTCAGAATACCGGGCTGTTCCCGGCGCAAAAAGTGGGTGGTGACCGTAAAATCCTCTTTGATTATCGTCGGAGCGTGCGTTTTGGGGAGGGCTTTCGGTTTATCCATTTGGATAAAGCTTTCCAGCAGAGCAGTAATCAAGAAACAGGCCACCACTGCGCAGAAAATCGGTTGTATGCCGAATGCGGTATAAAAGAGGCTGCCCAAAAATGGGGTGATCAGCGATGTGACTGCGGACACCTGACTGACCGCGGCATTGCCCTTCACAAGGTTGTCACCGGACAGCATCTGTGGGACGCAGGCCTGCACCGTGGGCGATTCAAATGCACTCAGCACCGATAAAACGACCAGCAGAATGCTGATGACTGTGATATCGTGCCAAAAGTTCAGAGCGATTCCGGCCGTCAGCACGGCCAGTCCGGAAAGCACATCCAGCGCCACCATGATATTGCGGCGGTTTGCCCGGTCGGCCAGAATGCCGCCAAAGGGGGAAAGCAGTATGGTGGGCAGCATGGCGGCGGCCAGAAGTCCGGCAAAAACCGCGGCGGAACCGGTTTTCTCCAGCACATACATGGATAGGGCGAATTTCAGGGTGAAATTGCCGAGCAGCGAGCTGCTCTGTCCCAGAATCAGCAGCGTAAAGCTGCGGGTGAACCGTTTTGCTTTCATTTCTATGGACAATTCCTTTCTGTCTTGTGATACGGATGCAACAGCCTTTGCGGATATATAGAAAATTAAATACCGGATGAATGAATGTATTTTACCAAAATAAAATTGCCCTGCGGCAATTTTATTCCCCATCGGGGAGTTGATCAACAAAGCGGTCCACCAGGGTATGCACGGCCTCATCCATCAGTGGAATTCCCATCTTCTCCAGCATGTCACCGATGAAGGAGAATTTTTGCCGCATCTCGGTTTTGGTCGCCGGAAACACTGAAGGCAGCAGCCATAAACTGGTGAGCAGCGGCAGCAGCTCGGCGATTTCCCGGGCATACGCTGTGTGCACAGAGCCATCCCGGTTTCCCTCCTCGATGAGTTCGAGAAAATACGGCGTCAGGATCCGGCGATTCGACGCGATCATTTCCACCAGAAGACGGGGATTCTTGGTGATGGGAATGGCCTGTACGGTCAGGCTGCTGCGTGCGCTGTCCTCCTGATTGAGCCGGATGACCTCCCGCAGCTTCTGCAGTCCGTTCAAGTCCTTCCGGCTGCGGACCGCCTCAAAGGGATTATTGGCGAAAAACATCCGGTCGCCGACCGCATCCATAATTTCTTCCTTGGATTTGAAATGATGATACACCGCACCCTTGGACAGGCCGCCGAGCTGATCGACAATATCCTGAATTGTCGTGTTGTCGTAGCCCTTCTCCAAAAAGAGGCGCTGGGAAACGTCCAGAATCCGCTCCACCGTAACTTCCGGGTATTTATTCCGTGCCATTGGCTTCGGCCTCCATTAACATACATTCGGTATGTATCTATTATATCGGCCGGCGTGCTGTTTGTCAAGGCGGAAGAAACCGGGTCCCTTTCGTTTGTATAACCGCTTTTACCGGACAGAGAAAAGAAATTTTTTGCTGGCGGCGAATCCGGGCTTACCTTTTTGCGGAATTTGTGGTACAATATAGATACAACGTGTGGTTTTGACAGGAGGAAAGCACCGCTTGTCGAAGCTGCACGTTTCGTTTGGATGCACGATAAGCATGTAGGATGGGTGGAAGGTTTGAAAAGCGTTTTCAAACCGGTCTTGGTGAAAGGATGGATCAGCGATGTATCAGAAGGGCGATTGTATCATTTACGGCAACACAGGAGTGTGCCGTGTGACCGATGTCGGCGTGCCGCAGGGACTGCCGGCGGCCGGCGAGGAAAAGCTATATTATACGCTCAGTCCCGTGTATGGGAACGGGACGATTTATATTCCGGTTGATTCTCCGGTATTCATGCGTCCGGTAATTTCCCGGGAGGAAGCGCTTGAATTGATTGACCGAATTCCGGAAATCGAGGAGGATACCTTTCAGAGCCGTGATCAGCGCGCCATGGCGGAGCATTACAATGCCTCGCTCAAAAGCCATGCCTGCGAGGATCTGGTGCAACTGATCAAGACGCTGCGTCTGCGCAGCAAAACGCTTGCGGACAAGGGCAAAAAGCCCGGCAAGACCGACATGCAGTACAGAAAGCGCGCCGAAGAGCTGCTTTACGAAGAACTGGCAGTGGCGCTTGATATGCCTGTGGACCAGGTGCAGAGCTATATCACTCACTCGGTGGAGGAACGGGAATACGCCTGAGTGGGAACATCACGAAGCCGCCCCCAATGCTACTGCATTGGGGGCGGCTTTTTGCGTCAGTCGTCGATTTCTATTTCGTGATGAAGGATGTTACCGGAAACGGCATCGATTTTGTACTCGTATTCCTGGCGGCCCTGCTTGAATTCCACTTCATAGATCAGCCGCCCATCGTCCTCATCGAGTTCCGTCTTCAGGTCATACACCTCTCCGGCGGTGGTGCCGGCATGGGCAAGCGCGATGTCACAAGCCTGCTGCGCGGTTAGCTGTGCACCATCGGCGGACGGCGCCTCTTCGCGTTCGGCGTCAAAGTCGGTGACCGTGCCGGTCAGTGCGTCGATATCCATTTCGTACTTGGTGCCGTCCGCGTAGAATTCTACTTCGTACACGGCTCCGCCGTCCTCGAAATCAAATTTGACCTTCCATGCGCTGGCCTGCGCTTCGCTGACGCCTGCGCGCTCGAGCGCCCGCGCTTTTGCGGCGTCTCGGCCGATATAGCGGCTGCCTTCCGAAGAGACGCCGGTGTTCTGCCTGAGGGTTATCTCCAGTACGGTGCCGTCTGCGGCCACGTCCACCTCACAGAAGCCGTCGGTCAGACGGATGCTTACCTCATACACAATACGGCCGTCGTCGATATCCCGCTTTGTCCATACCTCCTGTGCCTGCGCGGCGTCCACCTGCTCAAGCGCGATTTCCTGCGCGCGCTCTTCGCCGATGTCCCCGCTGCCGCCGACCGGGCTGATCAGTTCCTTATGAGACTTCAGGAGGGTGCCGTCGAGCGCGTCGATGTCGTAATCGTATTCAGCGCCGCTCCAATCGAATTCTACCTCATAAACCATGCGGCCGTCGTCGCAGTCGAATTCGATTTCCAGACCGCGCACCTCGGATTCCGGCGCGCCGGCGTGGCCCAGCGCAATTTCTTTCGCCCGGGCGGTGCCGATATAGGCACCGCTGGAGGCAGTGCCTTCGGCCGTCACCGTGTCCAGGCTGGAACCGTGGGAAGAAGCCAGCAGATTCAGTTCATTGATGGTGAGCCCGGCCAGGGAGGAGAACTGCATGCGCGGGCTGCTTTTGAGGATCTCCTGAATCAGGGAGGCTTTGCCGACGGAAATGCCGTACTGCTCCGCGAGCGCCTGCAGGTGGTTGTCCTCAGTGAGGGTCTGACTGAGGATTGCGCCGTCGACCGCACTGGAGCCCAGAATACGGCTGATGTCGTCGGCCAGCCGGGCGCGCAGCGCGGCCCCCTTTTCATCATCGCCGTTTTCCACCGAAATCAGCACCGAGTTGGCGAGTTCGCTGATATAGCCATTTTTGAGCATGGAGCCGATCAGCGCGTTGACAGCAACATCCAGATCGGTGCCGCTCAGCTCCATGCCGTCGAGGATTCCCTGTGCATCGGAATTGAGCGCGCGGGCTTCCAGTACCTTTTCCCGGCTGTTGATCCGCAGCTCCACGCTGGGGTTGACGTCCAGCCCGATAACCGAATCCACCCGGTTATACGCCGTATAGCGGCTGAAGCCGAAAACCGATCCGGCCACCAGCAGCACCGCCGCGGCGGTGCTCAGAATCGCCAGCGGCAGCCGGCGTCTGCGCCGGGGCAGCGGGATGATCGCTGCGGTATCCGGCAGCTGCGTGCAGCCGTCCATCACCTGATCCAGAACATCGGGTGCCGCGTGTTCCACAGCGGTCTGAAAACGTTTTTCCATATCGTCTTGTTTCATACAGCAAATCGGTCCTTTCACGGTTATTCGGAGGGGGCGAGACGGCTGCGCAGCTTTTTAAGTGCACGGTGATATTTGGACAGGACGGTGGCCAGCGGCAGCTCCAGCACTTCGGCGATTTCCCGATGACGGAAGCTGGACAGCGCGTGCAGGGCGACAATCTGCCGTTCCTCATCACTGAGTGCCTCCATTGCTGTACGCAGAATCAGCCGGTCCTCCGATGTAAAAGCGGGACGGTCCTGGCCGAAGCGCTCCCACTCTTCATCGGTGATCTCGACGGTGTACTGCGTCTGCCGCAGCCGCATGCGGGCCAGATTGCGGGTGATCGTGAAGATAAATGCCATCGGCTTACCCTGCGGAACATACCGGCCGGCGGCATGAAACAGCCGGATGTACGTGTCCTGCAGCACATCCTCCGCATCTGCTGGTTTTTTCAATATGGACAGCGCAAAACCGTAAACTGCCGTGCGCGTGCGCTCATACAGGCGGCAGAGTGCCTGCATATCGCCCTGCGCCATAGCGGCGATTTCCTGCTCATACCAAGAGGCTGCCGGGCTGTTTTCCTGTTTGATGCTTATCCGATCGATCGACAGCATGGTGTTTTCTCCCGTCATTTTCCGTCTCACCCCATCACCTGAATAATGCTAGGGGAAGGCGGTTTATTGCATGGAAAAAATATTTTTTCATCGACATGGTATCACACCGTATCCCTGACGGCAAGCGGATGCGGGAAATTATCCTGCTTTTCCGGGAAAACGGACAGCATTCGGGCAGCCACAACAACAATATACGGCAGAATAGGATAGGATCTTCCACTGTATCTTGTGGAATTTCTGCCGCAAAATGACCGGTATTCACGGAAAAGCTGCACGAAAACGACAAATAATTCCATATTTAGAACTAAATGGTAAATATTTCCCATCCAGGATCAGACCATTTTCGTAAAGAGACTGTGGCATACTTAGCGGCGGTGCCGTTTTTACGGGGAGATATGCGGCAAAACCGGACAAGCAGAAAGGGTGCAGACAGGAGCATGAAGAAGGAACTTTTACGGCAGGTCAAGGCAGAACATACGGAGGATGTGCTGATGCGGTATTATCTTCTCGAATCGGTCCGCGCTATTCCGGACATTGGGGACCAAACCGTTTACGGCATTCTGGTGGAGCTCGGGGAATCTGGGGTTACGGGAGCCGTGGAGGATATTTCGTCGAAGCGTGAAGAAGTGGTTGCGCTGCTCAATAAGCTGGCGGATTGTACAGTTTCGCCCAGACATATTGCGGATGTGGTGATTGACAGCATAAGCGTGGCGTAAAACGGCAGGAGAATCGTTTGAACAGAAACCAAAACAGAAAAACCGGCGCCTCGGGAGGATTTTGGTCCCGCAGGCGCCGGTTTTTGTATGTCTGCCGGATTACAGGGCGCCCCGATGCGACCGGAAGCGACGGATCAGGGCGAGCAGCGGCAGGTAGGGCAGCGCGCGTACGCGATGACGCCGGCGCTTTTCTCCGAAACAGCGCACCTCCAGCGTGCAGGTGCCGGTGCGCCGCTGAAAGGGATTTTGGGTGACGATCAGGCAGTCGGTGACCTCCAGCGGGACATGTACCTCATACAGCGCGAGCCCGCGCGGATAACGGATGACCACCGCCTCTCGGCCGACGCCGAAGCCGGCCTGTGCGAAGCCGATCAGCCGGATGATCAGCCACCACAGACCCACGGCGAAGCCGATGGCGGCAATGGAGCGGCCGACGCCGCCCAGCCACAGGGGGACGAGTGAGGCGGCGCAGACAAGAAGCGGGGGCGCCGCATAGCTCATCAGTGCGGTGCGCCGCGGCCGCAGGCAACTGCTGTGCAGCGGAAAATCCGGCAGCAGCCGATCGAGCAGCCCGCACAGCTCTTTTCGTCCTGCCGCCGGTACAATTACCGGACGAACTCCCTTTTCGCGTCCGTAGCCGGCTGCGGTAATGGCTGCCGTATGCAGACCGAACAGCTTCATGAAAAGGGTCTGCCGCAGCTCGAGCGCGGTGACGCGCCGGGAATCGATGAGGGTATCGGTGCGGAAAATCACCCCGAAGGTCATGTGCAGGCGGCCGCCCTCCCGACGGGCATGGAATCCGCCGTAGCGCAGCAGGCTGCGCAGCACCGAGAATCCCCAGCTGAGGATCAGCAGGTTGGCCGCGCCTTCGAGCAGCGGCGGCAGGCCGAGCGCGAGAAAGCGGCCGACGAAATTATAAACGCTGTCGGCGAATTCCCGGCCGAGGATTTCACCGGCCTGCCGTACCGCCGGCGCCAGAGTCAGCAGGCCGAGTGCGGCGTTGGAGCTGGAGGCCGCCATCACCAGAAGCGGCCACAGCCTTACCCGGCCGTCGAAATCGGAGATGCTGTGCATGGGCAGCAGGGCATCGAGCTGCTGCCGGGCCAGAAACAGGGTCACATCCGCCCGGCGGCGCACGCCGGCGGTGCTCACCCGCACCCGACGGGCATTGGTCAGACGCATGAGCGGGGAACGAGTGATTTCCAGGCTCACTGCGCCGTCCTGTGCCACGGTGTGGGAACGGACGAACAGCGGACCCTGTCGCACAGTCAGGCTGCCGCTGAGATGATAGCGGGTGCTGCGCCAACGCCAGACAGACACCCCAACCAATAGCAGCGCAAAGGATACGTCCCGCAGCGAGGCGAGCAGGATGGACACCGCGTCGCGCGGGGTGAAAAAGGCGCGCAGCAGCGGGATGAGCAGAAACGGAATCCAGCGCCGGGCGTCGTAGAGTATATACAGCGGATGCGGCCGCGTGTCCAAACGGATTCCCTTCTTTCCTTTATCATGCAGGCTGTTCAGCCCTCGGCGGCCTTCAGCTTTTCCACAAGCCGTTCGCTGTCCTGCGCGGACAGCAGCGGCAGGACGATGGCGCCGCCGGCAAAGTGCAGGATCAGGGTCCGGCAGCCCAGACGGCGCTGCAGCGGCGTTTCCCAGCTTTCGAAGGTGCGCAGCGCAGACAGCGGGATGTACCACTCACGCCGCCAGAAAACACCGGTATGCGCCCGTACGGCATGCTGATCCATGCAGCCGCGGAAGGCACTTACATAGCGTCCGGGATACCACAGCGCCAGGAATACCGCTGTCCCGGCCCAGATGCCGGCGGGGATCAGCAGCCAGGGGGTAAACAGCCCCGCAATCCCGCCGGTCAGCAGGCAGCCGATGATGCCCGCAAGGGATATCCAAAGACGCAGCACCCTGCGGGCACCGTCGCCTAACTGCCATTCCAAATCGCTGCCATCCCTTCTTTATTGGAATTTTCTGCCTGAATGCTCGACGGGCGGTCAATACTGTGTGCGTGCCACTAGTTTATGCGGTTTGTCCCGCGGCTATGTATAGTCCGCCAGCAGTGCACCTGCGGATAAATTCGCGACTTTCTTTGGTTTAAGGGTTGCGGGAACGGTAAGGATATAGTAAAATATAACCCGGATATATGTGGAAAACCGTTTCGGTGAGGCATCCGCCGGGATGCAGGCCGGCGGGTTTTCCGGGAAAGGACTGGCAGATATGAAGCCCACCTATAAAAGGATATTGCTCAAGCTCAGCGGAGAGGCGATGGCCGGCGAAGCGAAGACCGGTCTGGATTTCGATACGGTGCTCAAGGTGTGCGCCGCAGTGAAGGAATGCGCTGATGCTGGCGTACAGATCGGCGTCGTGGTTGGCGGCGGGAATTTCTGGCGCGGCCGTTCAGGCGGCAATATGGACCGCACCCGCGCTGATCATATGGGAATGCTGGCCACCACCATCAATGCGCTCGCGCTCGCGGATGCGCTCGAGCAGCTCGACTGCGATGTGCGCGTGCAGACCGCGATTGCCATGAACCAGATTGCCGAGCCGTATATCCGCAACCGGGCGATCCGGCATCTGGAAAAGGGTCGGGTGGTGATTTTCGGCTGCGGCACCGGCAATCCGTTTTTCTCCACCGATACCGCTGCGGCACTGCGTGCAGCGGAGATGGAGGCCGATATCATCTTCAAGGCCAGCATGGTCGACGGGGTGTACGACAAGGATCCGAAGAAATACCCGGATGCGGTGAAATATGACGAGCTTAGCTATCTCGACGTGCTCAACCGCGATCTGAAAGTGATGGATTCCACCGCGGCGACGCTGTGTATGGACAACAATATCCCGATTCTGGTGTTCAACCTCAACGATCCCCAGAACATTGTGCGTGCGGTCTGCGGCGAACCGATCGGCACCGTGGTGCACGGCTGATGAGGTCTTTTCTCCGTGCCGGCATCGGTGCGGAAAAAACCGGCGGAAGCCGGCGATACATAATGAATAACGGAAAGTGAGGAAAATTCCATGAATCCCGTTTTGACACAAGCAGAGGAAAAAATGACCAAGTCGGTCAATGCCCTGGCGAATGAATACAGCTCGATCCGTGCCGGCCGTGCCAACCCGGCGGTGCTCGACAAGGTGCTGGTGGAGTATTACGGCGCACCTACGCCGGTCACCCAGCTGGCGGCGGTGTCGGTCCCGGAAGCGCGTACACTGCTGATTCAGCCGTGGGACAAATCCGCCCTCAAGGGTATTGAAAAGGCGATCCAGACGTCGGATATCGGCATCAATCCGCAGAACGATGGTTCCACCGTGCGGCTGGTATTTCCGCCGCTGACCGAGGAACGCCGCCGCGAGCTGGTCAAGGGCGTGTACAAATACGCGGAAGAGGCGAAGATCGCGGTGCGCTCGATCCGCCGCGACGCCATGGATAAGCTCAAGGAACTCAAGAAAAAGGCGGAGATCACCGAGGACGACCAGAAAGGACTCGAGAAAAAGCTGCAGGAGCTGACCGACAAATACTGTAAGGAAGTCGATGAGCTGAGCGCGAAAAAAGACAAGGAAATCATGGAGATTTAACGGGAAAGCAGAAGATAGATGAACCGCGTGTGCGGCGGAGTGCTTCTGCGCCGGGCTGCCCGGCCGGAGACGCTGTGCCGCAGGCGGATGAAAGCAGAAAAATAAAAGGGTTCCGGCGGGCGGACGTAGCGTCCGCCCCTTTTCTGCACTTGACGATAGGAGCGGTTGCATGCGAATGTTTGGACGCCGGAAGGCTATGGGGACGGATGACGTGCCGGAGCGCATCCCGGTGCATATCGGGATCATCATGGACGGCAACGGCCGCTGGGCGAAAAAGCGCGGCCTGCCGCGCACGGCAGGCCATGCCGCCGGCGCCCAGGTGTTCCGGAAGATTACCAAGCACTGTGAAAAGCGCGGCGTCCGGTATCTGACGGTGTATGCGTTTTCCACCGAGAACTGGAAGCGGCCGCAGGAGGAAATCGACGCGATCATGAACCTGCTGCGGCAGTATCTGAAGGAATCGCTGGAGGATTTCGGCCGGGAGAATATCCGCACCCGGTTTATCGGCGACCGTTCGCCGCTCGCGCCGGATATCCGGCAAATGATGGAGCGGGCGGAGGAATCCACCCGCCATAAGACCGGTATGTGCCTGAATATCGCGGTCAATTATGGCGGCCGTCCGGAGCTTGTGCAGGCGGCGCGGCGTCTTGCCGACGATGTGCAGTCGGGCCGCCTTGCACCGGAGCAGATCGACGAGAGGCAGTTTGCCGACCGGCTGTATACCGCCGGCCAGCCGGATGCGGATTTGATCCTGCGGCCCAGCGGGGAATGCCGTACCTCGAATTTTCTGCTCTGGCAGTCGGCCTATGCAGAGTATATTTTCATGGATGTGCTTTGGCCGGATTTCACGCCGCGGCATCTCGATGAGGCAATCGCGGAATTTTCCCGGCGTCAGCGCCGGTTCGGCGGCCTGTAAACAAGCGGTCGCTGTCCGTTCCGGCGCCGGCCGGAAACGGGTCCACTGCCAGGCCGGGTTATCTAAATCGGAAAAAGCGCGGTTTCGCGCCTGAGAAGGTACGAAATACGGGCCGGTGTTTATGGTCCGCAAGCGGTTTTTCCAAGGCTGCGGCTTTTATGCGGCAGTCCCACGCTCCCCGGAATGGGGCCTGCGTTCCCGCTTTACGGGCGGGGGCAGAAAGGCAAGTTTGCCCAGAGGCGCTGGGGCGGCTTTCGGCAAACAGGAGTGCGAAAGGATGAATCGTTATTATGAAGTCGCGCATTATCACCGGTGTGGTGGGCAGCGTGCTGGCGCTGGTTGTCCTGCTGCTGCTCCCGCCGATCGCTTTGAATATTGCTGTGGCGGCGGTCTGCGGCCTGGCGATGAATGAGATGCTGATCGTCACCCGATTTGTCGGCCATCGGGGTCTGATGGCGGCGGGGGTGACTTTTTCGGTGGCGGCACCATTTCTGCTGCTGCTCAACGAGTGGATCGGCAGCAGTATGCCGGCGCTCGCGGTGATGTTCCTGTATGTGATGACGCTGGTGGTCATCCAGATCAAGTACCACGATACCCTGCCGGTCGAACGGACCGGTTTCGTGTTTTTTGTTTCGATCATCGTCCCGGTGGCGCTGTCGTGCCTGGCGTACCTGCGCACCTTCAGCCTGTCCGGTCGGCTGAGCGACGGCCTCTTTTATGTGTTTCTCACCATCATCATGCCGTGGCTGTGCGATATCGGCGCTTATTTCGTCGGTACCTTTCTGGGCAAACACAAGCTGTGCCCGACTATCAGCCCGAAAAAGACGGTGGAGGGCCTGATCGGCGGATTTGTGGTTTCAGTGCTGGCCAGCGTTCTGGCCGGCTGGCTGTATCAGCTGTATCTCACCTCTCAGGGAATCATCGCCGTGGTCAGCCTGTGGCAGATTGCGCTGATTGCCCTTCTGCTGACGCCGCTGTCGGTGGCGGGTGACCTGTTCGCTTCCATCATCAAGCGGCAGTGCCATGTCAAGGATTTCGGCAGCATCATGCCGGGACACGGCGGAGTGATGGATCGCTTCGACAGCGTCCTTTTTGTGGCGCCGGTGATGTTTATTCTGGTGCATTATCTGCCGCTGATCAGCGGATAAACGCAAATTTGCGGCATTTTTATACCGCCCGGACGGATATACTGAAAGGGTGAGCGGAAAGGATGTGTATGCCATGATGGCATCGGCGGCCGGGAAACGGCTGGTGATTCTCGGATCGACCGGTTCGATCGGGGTGCAGGCGCTGCAGGTGGCTGAAAGACTGAACTATCCGGTTACAGCGCTCGCCGCCGGGCATCAGGTGCAGCCGCTGGAGACACAGATCCGCCGGTACAGGCCGCGGATTGCGGTGCTGTACGACGAAAAGGCTGCTGCCGACTTGCGGGTGCGGGTACGGGATTTCCCGGTGAAGGTTCTCGCCGGAATGGACGGTCTATGCGAAGCGGCGGCGTTGAAAGATGCTGATATGGTGCTCAACGCGGTGGTGGGCATGGTGGGTCTGCTGCCGACCCTTACAGCGATCGAGGCGGGCCGGGACGTGGCGCTCGCCAACAAGGAAACGCTAGTGGCGGGAGGCGCTCTTGTTATGGAGGCAGCTGCCCGCCGGGGTGTCCGCCTGCTGCCGGTAGACAGCGAGCATTCTGCAATATTTCAGTGCCTGCAGGGTGCTCCGCCGGACCGTGCCGTCCGGCGGCTGATCCTGACCGCATCCGGCGGGCCGTTTTTTGGCCGTACAACGGAGCAGCTTCGGGCGATAAAGCCCGAGCAGGCGCTTAAGCATCCGAACTGGAGCATGGGTGCAAAGATCACTATCGATTCCGCTACCATGATGAATAAAGGACTGGAACTGATCGAAGCGCGCTGGCTTTTTGATATGCCGCCCGAGCGCATCGATATCGTGGTGCACCGGGAAAGCATCGTGCATTCGCTGGTGGAATACGAGGACCGTGCGGTGGTGGCTCAGCTGGGGGTGCCGGATATGCGGGTGCCGATCCAGTACGCGCTGACCTGGCCGGCCCGTTGCGTGTCGGATGTGGATGTTCTGGATCTGACTGCGTGCGGCACGCTGACCTTTCACCGGCCGGATGACGAAACCTTTCCGGGCATGGGGATCTGCCGTAAGGCGATTATCCGAGGCGGCCTGTATCCGGCGGCAGTCAATGCCGCCAATGAGCAGGCAGTTGCGCTGTTTCTGGCGGGGAAAATTGGTTTTCTGGATATTGCCCGCCTGTGCGGGCAGGCGCTGGAGTGGTCTCTGCCGGCCGACAACAGCGTACAGGGGATTCTGGAAACCGACCGCGAAAGCCGGCGGCGAATAGCTGCTGCGGCCGGGAAACTCTGAACATGGCTATTTTTTAGGCGGGGCCGTTCCGGCGCGGGGCGCTGTGTCAGGGCCGCATATGCGAAAGGATGCGTGATTGTCATAGGTATCACCATTGTTGTGCTGAAAATTCTGATCGCCATTCTGGTGTTTGGATTGATCATTTTCGTACATGAGCTGGGGCATTTTCTGGTGGCCAAGCTCATGGGGGTCAAGGTCAATGAGTTTGCGATGGGTATGGGCCCCAAGCTGTTTTCCTTCGGCCGCGGGGAGACCACCTATTCGCTGCGCTTGCTGCCCATTGGCGGCTTCTGTGCGATGGAGGGCGAGGACGCCGCCGGAGCGGGCGAGGTCAAGCTGAAGGAAGAAGGCGAAGCGGCCGGGGATACCGTGTCGGATACAGGGGAACCGGCGGCGCCCGCGATCGTATCCGGGGAGGCGGAGACGCCATCGAAGGATCCGCGCGCGTTCTGCAACAAAAAGGTGTGGCGCCGGGTGCTGATCGTGATTGCCGGCGCGACGATGAACCTGATTCTGGGCTTTGTCCTGATGATCATCTATTACGGCGCGGTGCTGCAGCCGGAAGAGGGACGGGATCAGGTGCTGTTTACCACCACAACCATATCCCAGTTTTACGAGGACGCAGTGAGTCAGGCATCCGGTTTGCAGGTGGGTGACACCGTGCTCAAAATCAACGGCAAGCCGGTGCTTTCGAGCTTTGACATGAGCTTTTTTCTGCAGAACGATGAAGACGGCGTGTTTGATATGGTGGTGCGCCGGGAGGTGGATGGTCAGATGCAGAAGGTGCATCTGGAGGACGTCACCTTTGAGGTGCGCAAAAATGCAGAGACCGGCACACAGCAGCTGATATACGATTTCTATGTCCTGCCTCAGCCGAAAACCTTTGCCTCGGTAATGGAGCAGGCGGTGCGGATGGAGGGTTCCATCGGTCTGTTGGTCTGGAATACCCTGGGGGATATGATCACCGGGCGGGTCGGCATCAACCAGCTTTCCGGGCCGGTCGGCGTTGTGGATGCGATCGGCGACGCGGCGCTGCCGTCCAATCCTGACGGGCAGGGGGGAGTCTCCTTTGCGATCGACTGGGAGATGCTGATTATGATGATGGCGATGATCACGGTCAACGTCGGCATCTTCAACCTGCTGCCGCTGCCTGCGCTGGATGGCGGCCGGCTGATTTTCCTGATTTTCGAGGGTATCTTCCGGCGTCCGGTGCCGGCGAAATACGAGGGAATGGTGCATGCCATCGGGATGCTTCTGCTGCTCGGCCTGGTGCTGTTTGTTACCTTCTTTGATATCAAGCGCCTGATTTTCGGCGCCTGACGGCAGGCGGCTGCCGGAACGAAAAGCGGCCGTCCTGCCGGAAATCCGGCATTAAGGGGAAATGATCTGTGGGTTCCAATACGAAAACGATATATGCAGGCGGTGTCGCGATCGGCGGCGGCGCGCCGGTAACGGTGCAGTCGATGCTCAATGTCCCGGCGGAGGATATCGCGGGCAATGTGGAACAGGCGAAAAGACTGTGCGCCGCCGGCTGTGAGCTTCTGCGGGTGGCGGTCCCGGATGCAGGAGCGGTCCGGCTGATCCCGGCGCTCAAAGAGGCCGTTACCGTCCCGGTCGTGGCGGATATCCATTTCGATTATCGTCTCGCTCTGGAAGCGGCGGCGGCCGGGGTGGACAAGATCCGCATCAACCCCGGCAACATCGGCGCGCCGGAACGGGTGAAGGCGGTTGCCGACGCCTGCCGGACGCGGGGCATCCCGATCCGCATCGGGGTGAATGCCGGCTCGCTCGAGCCGGATATCCTCGCGAAATACGGACACCCGACCGCCGAGGCGATGCGGGACAGCGCGCTGTATCACGCAGCGCTGCTCGAACAGTACGATTTTACCGACATCGTGCTGTCGCTCAAGTCGTCGGATGTGCCGACGATGGTACGGGCGTATGAGCTGGTGGCGGAGCAGACGAGCTACCCGCTGCATGTTGGGGTGACCGAAGCCGGAACGCTGCGTATGGGGCTGCTCAAGTCGGCGGCGGGTATCGGTTCGCTGCTGCTGCGGGGGATCGGCGACACCATCCGGGTTTCGCTGACCGCGGATCCGGCCGAGGAAGTTCGGGCGGGTATCGACCTGCTGCGGGCTCTGGGACGGCGGAAAAACGAACCGATGCTGGTGTCCTGCCCGACCTGCGGACGCACAGGTATCGATCTGATCGGCATCGCCGCCCAGGTGGAAGAACGCCTGCGGGAGGTGCACAAGCCGATTACCGTCGCGGTGATGGGCTGCATCGTTAATGGGCCGGGCGAGGCCAGAGAGGCCGATATCGGTCTGGCCGGCGGAAAAGGCCGGGCGGTGCTGTTCAAAAAAGGGGAAGTGATCCGCACAGTGGCGGAAGCCGCTGCGGTGAACGAGCTGATGAAGGAAATCGAATTGCTTTGATGGCGGGGCTCCGGGCAGACGTCCGGAGTCCAACTTGACGGAGGGAACAGAATGGCACAGGGCGCGACCTTTGAGAATATCTTCGGCCCCTATCTGGCGGACGAGGCGCTGCGCGCACAGTTTCAGGGCGCGGCGGTGGAGCATATGGAGGTACACAGGCAAGCGGGAACCATGCTGGTGACCGTCCGGCTGCCGCAGTTTGTGGACGCCGCCGCCCTGTTCGCTGCCGAAGAGGCGCTGGCCGGTGTGCTGCCGCTCTCCCGGGTGGAGCTGGAGCCGCGCTTTGCGCCTGAAATCCTGACGGCAGACTGCCTGCCGTCAGTGATCGAACGGCTGCGCCGCCGCAATACGGCGGTCAACGGCACCTTCAACGGTGCAGGCTACCGGCTGGAGGATAATACACTTACCGTTACGCTGCGCGGCGGCGGGCTGAATATCCTGATGACGACCAAGGCGGATAAAATGCTCGCTGAGCTGCTGCTCGAGATGTTCGGACGCCGGATTACGATCGCATTCGACGGAGTAACCGAGGTGGACACCGAGGGCGAAGCTTATCAGAAGATGATGGAAGAGGCGCAGCGCGAGGCGGAGGAGGCTCACCGCAGGGCACAGCAGGACGCGGCCCGGCGGGCGGCGGAGAATCCCACAGCCGCAAAGCCGTCCTCGGGCGGCGGCGCTGTCAAACCGCGCAAGCCGGCAGACGCGTCGCAGGCGCCGGCGGATGGTCTGCCGGTGTATCTTGAATCCGCGCAGCCGATGTTCGGCGGCCCGATTCGGGAGAAGCCGACGACGCTCAGTTCTCTGGAGGCGGACGGCAGCGTGGTCACCGTATGGGGCGAGGTTTTCGGCTACGAGTCAAAGGATTTCCGCGAGGGTACCCGTTTCCGCCACACGTTCAATATTACCGACAGCACCAATTCGATCACGGTGATCCTGTGGACCGACAAGACCCGTGCGCGTGACAAGGATAAGCATGCGGCGATGGAGGAATTTCGGGACGGCACCTGTGTGCTGATTACCGGTACATATGAATATGACGAATACGCCAAAACCAATATCCTGACGCCGAAAGCCATGTCGGTGGTGGCGAAATACATCAAGCAGGATACGGCGCCCGAAAAGCGGGTGGAGCTGCATCTGCATACCAAAATGTCCTCGATGGACGCAGTTTCCTCGGCGGAGGATCTGGTCATGCGGGCGGCCTCATGGGGGCATAAGGCTGTCGCCATTACCGACCACGGTGTGGCACAGGCGTTCCCGGAGGCGATGAACGCCGCGGCGGCCGCGGCTAAAAAGGGCATGGACATCAAGGTCATCTATGGCGTGGAGGCGTATTACGTCAACGACAGCGTTGGCGCGGTCAAGGGGGATGCTTCCGCATCCTTTGATGACGATGAATTCATCGTGTTTGACCTGGAAACCACCGGACTCAACGCCCAGAATGACCGCATCACCGAAATCGGTGCGGTACGGCTGAAAAACGGTGAGATCGGAGAAAGTTTCGATACTTTTGTCAATCCCGGTATGCCGATTCCGCCGAAAATCACCGAACTGACCAGCATCACCAACGATATGGTGAAGGACGCACCCGGCGAAAAGGAAGCGCTCGAGGCATTTTATGCTTTCTGCGGGGATGCGAAGGTACTGGTCGCGCATAATGCCGGCTTTGATACGTCATTTGTCAAAGCGGCAGCGGCGCGCTGCGGCATGCCGTATTCTTTCAGCTCGATCGATACGGTGCCGGTATGCCGCGCGCTGTACCCGAATCTCAAAAATCATAAGCTGGATACGGTGGCCAATCATCTGGATCTCGGCGATTTCCATCATCACCGCGCCTGCGACGATGCCGCGATGCTCGCCGCCATTTTCCGTCGCAACATTGCCGACATGAAGGAGATGCATGGCATCACCGCAGTCGACGGTATCAATTCGCTGCTTGCGGGCAGCGATACCAAGAAAATGCGGCCGTACCACCTGATCCTGCTTGCCAAAAACCATACCGGGCTGAAAAATCTGTATAAGCTTATTTCCTGGTCGCATCTGCATAATTACTACCGCAAGCCCCGCATCACCAAAACCAAGCTGCTCGAGCACCGCGAGGGATTGATTGTAGGCAGCGCGTGTGAGCAGGGCGAGCTGTTCAGCGCCATCGTCGGCGGCCGCCCGTGGGGCGAGCTGTGCGATATGGCGCGGCAGTACGATTTTCTGGAGATTCAGCCGCTGGGCAACAATCAGTTTATGCTGCGCACCGGCGTGGCGAAGGACGAGGAACAGCTGCGGGAATTCAACCGCACGGTGGTGCGTCTGGGCGAGAAGCTCGGCATCCCGGTGTGCGCCACCTGCGATGTGCACTTTATGGATCCGCAGGATGAGGTGTACCGCCGCATCCTGCAGGCCGGACAGGGCTTTGAGGACGCCGACCGGCAGCCGCCGCTGTATCTGCGCAACACCGAGGAGATGCTCGCGGAATTCGCCTATCTCGGGGAAGAAAAAGCGCGTGAGGTGGTCATTGAAAACCCAAATCGGATCGCCGACCGTGTGGAAAAGCTCGTTCCCATCCCCAAAGGCTCCTTCCCGCCGCATATGGACGGTGCGGATGAGCAGCTCATCGACATCACCTGGGGACGCGCTAAGGCAATTTACGGCGACCCGGTGCCGGAGATCGTAGCCAAGCGGCTCGACCGCGAACTGACCTCCATCACCAAGCACGGGTTCGCGGTGCTGTATATGATCGCGCAGAAGCTGGTGCAGAACTCGGTGGAGCACGGTTATCTGGTCGGCTCGCGTGGTTCGGTCGGCTCCTCCTTTGTCGCCAACATGGCCGGCATCTCAGAGGTTAACCCGCTGGAACCGCATTACATCTGCAAAAAGTGCAAGTATCACGAATTTTTCACCGATGGGTCGGTCGGTTCCGGCTTCGATCTGCCGGATAAAAACTGCCCGGTGTGCGGGGAGCCGCTCGGCCGGGACGGCCACGAGATTCCGTTTGAAACCTTCCTCGGCTTTGACGGCGATAAGTCGCCGGATATCGATCTGAACTTCGCGAGTGAATACCAGACCCGCGCGCATAAATACACCGAATCGCTGTTCGGCAGCGATCACGTGTTCAAGGCTGGTACCATCGCCACCGTGGCGGATAAGACCGCGTTCGGCTATGTCAGCCGGTATGTGGAGGAGCGGGGGCTGAATTACAGCAAGGCGGAGATCGACCGCCTTGCGCGCGGCTGTACCGGTATCAAGCGCACCACCGGTCAGCATCCCGGCGGCATGGTCGTCGTGCCTAACGATTACGTGCTGGAGGATTTTTGCCCCGCGCAGCATCCGGCGGACGACCCGAACTCCGACATCATTACCACCCACTTCGACTTCCATTCCATCCATGACACCATCTTAAAACTCGATAACCTCGGGCATGTTATCCCGACCATCTACAAATATCTCGAGGAATATACCGGCATCAGCGTGATGGATGTCAACATGTCGGATCCGGAGGTGTACAAGCTGTTCACCTCGCCGGAGCCGCTCGGCGTCACCAAGGAAGAAATCGAGTGCGAAACCGGCACCTTGTCGATTCCGGAGATGGGAACGCCGTTCGTGCGGCAGATGCTGCTCGACTGTAAGCCCAAAACCTTTGCCGACCTGCTGCAGATTTCCGGCCTGTCCCACGGTACCGATGTATGGCTGGGCAACGCACAGGAGCTCATCAAAAACGGTACCTGTACCATTTCCAATGTCATCGGTACCCGTGACAGCATCATGACCTACCTGATGCACAAGGGGCTTGAGCCCAAGATGGCGTTCAAGATCATGGAAATCGTGCGTAAGGGCAAATCCACCAAGCTGCTCACCGAGGAACACCTGCAGGCAATGCGGGATCACGATGTGCCGCAGTGGTATATCGATTCCTGTATGAAGATCAAGTACATGTTCCCCAAGGCGCACGCCGCCGCGTATATTGTCGCGGCGCTGCGGGTGGCGTGGTATAAAGTCCACCGTCCCGCGGAGTATTATGCGGCCTTTTTCACCGGCCGCGGCGAAGATTTTGATGCCGAACCGGTGCAGCAGGGGAGGCAGGCGGTCAAAAACATGCTCGATGACATCCGCCGGCGCGGCAAGGATGCCTCCGCGAAGGAACAGGCGCTCGCCGAAGCGCTGCACGTTATCTTCGAGGCAATGACCCGTGGGGTGGAGTTCTTGCCGGTGGATCTGTATAAATCCCATTCCTATAAGTTCATCATGGAAGACGGCAAAATCCGTCTGCCATTCAGTGCAGTCAAGGGACTCGGTACCGCGGCGGCGGAAGGACTGATGGCGGCACGTGAGGGCGGCGAATACATCTCCTGCGACGATCTGCAGCAGCGCAGCGGCATTACCAAAGCGGTGGTGGAATCATTGCGTCAGCTCGGTGCGCTCGGTGATCTGCCGGACACCAGCCAGATGTCCTTCTTCTGATCGGTGGTTGCACAAAAACACGGAATACAAGCATTTTGCGAAACCCTATTGACAGAATTCTTACAATATGATAGCATAGTAGCACGTTAGCGAACTAAAGCGATGGAGAGATGGTGACAATATGCGCAGAAACCGGCGTGTGACGCCCGAGGGAACGCGGGATTTGCTATTTGAAGAATGCCTGGCGCGCCGGGAGGCGGAAGGCCGGCTGACCGACCTGTTTGTCCGCAGGGGATTTTCCGAGGTGATGACCCCCGGTATCGAGTTTTACGATGTGTTTCACGCGGACAGCATGGCGATTCCGGCCGAGAGCATGTATAAGCTCAGCGACGATAAGGGACGGCTGCTGGTGATGCGGCCGGATTCCACCATGCCGATCGCGCGGTTGGCAGGTGCGCGGCTGCAGCAGGCGCCGTTGCCGATCCGGCTGTATTACGCACAGGACGTGTTCCATCTCAATCATGGGATGACCGGGCATAACGATCAGGAATTTCAGGCGGGTATCGAGCTGATCGGTACCGGCGGGCAGCGGGCGGATCTCGAGGTGCTCGCCCTGGCGGCGGATGCGCTGGCCGAAAGTGGCTGCGGCGATTTCCGGCTGGAGATCGGGCATGTCGGCTTCTTCCACGCGCTGGTGAAGGAGCTCGGTGTCGGCGAAGAGGAACAGGACGAGATCCGTTCGCTGGTGGAAACCAAAAATTACGCCGCACTTGGCGATGCGCTGGATGCACTGCCTGAAAGCGACGCGGTCGCGGCGCTGCGCCGGCTGCCGCGGCTGTTCGGCGGGGAGGAAGTGCTCGAAGCGGCACAGCCGCTGTGCATGACCCCGCAGATGAAGGAAGCGCTGCGGTATCTGGCGGAATTGTACGAGGGACTGTGTGCGCTGGGGTTGTCGGATCAGGTGATGATTGACCTCGGTCTGGTGCACCGCAACGAATATTACACCGGTGTGATTTTCCGTGGTTATATCGAGGGCAGCGGCGAAACGGTGGTCTCCGGCGGCCGCTACGATACCCTGCTGGAGAAATTTGGACGTCCGCTGCCGGCAACCGGTTTTGGCGTCAATGTCGATGCGCTGACCAAGGTGATGCTCGACAGCGGTCTGGTGGATCCCCCGATGCCGCCGGAGGTATTGGTGTATGCTGCGCCGGGATTTGAGATCGCCGGACTCAAAAAGGTGGGCGAGCTGACCGGCGAGGGACTCATCTGCGAATACGGGATATTCGACCGGCTGGAGCCTACCCTGCAGTATGCGCAGGAAAAGCAGATATCCAAGGTCATCGCGGTCGGCGAGACCATCGAAGTCTACGAGATCTAACCATTTTAGGAAAAGGGGTTGCATCGTTATGCGGCCGATTCGCATGGCCCTGACCAAAGGGCGTTTGGAAAAGGATACGGTGGCGCTGTTTGACCGGATGGGTCTGGATACCAGCGCAATTAAGGATAAGGGACGCCGGCTGATCCTGCCGGTGGGCGACGGTCTGGAGGTTGTGCTGGCCAAGGCCGCCGACGTGATCACCTATGTCGAGCACGGGGTGTGCGATATCGGCGTGGTCGGCAAGGATACCATCGCCGAAAGCGGCGGCAGTTTTTATGAGGTGCTGGATCTGGGCTTCGGCCGCTGCCGTTTCGCGCTGGCCGCACCGAAGGACCGCGATTTTTTTGCGGGTTACCACGCGAAAACCATTGCATCCAAATATCCCAACGTGGCCCGCAGTTATTTTGACCGCAAGGGGATGGATGTGCGGATCATTAAGATTGAGGGGTCGGTGGAGCTGGCGCCTCTGATCGGTTTGGCGGACGGTATTGTGGATATCGTGGAAACCGGTTCCACACTGAAGGAAAACGGCCTGGAGGTGGTGGAGACCATTTCGCCGATTTCCGCGCGGCTGATCGTCAATGTGGCGTGCATGAAGCTGCGCAAAGAAGAGATTGAAAGCCTTATCGTGCGTATGGAAAGCAATCTGCCGGATGCGGGGCAGAAGGGGGAATAACCGATGATGACGATGGTGACGGCCGATGGCCGTACAGAGTATGCGCTGCTTGAGCAGCTCGCGGCGCGCAGCGGCGAGGTGGACCGGAAGGTGACCGCCGCGGTGACCGAAATCCTCGACGCTGTACGGACGGACGGAGATGCAGCGCTGCGGGAATACACCCGTCGCTTTGACGGCGTGGATGCGCCGGTGCGCAGCATTCCGCGGGAGCAGCTCGAATCGCTGGCGCAGAAATGCAGCCGCCGGGTGTACGATGCGCTCTGCCGGGCGGCGGAAAACATAAAGGATTTCCATCGCCGTCAGCTCCAGCAGAGCTGGCTGACCACCAAGCCGGATGGTACCATCCTCGGCCAGCGGGTGCGTGGGCTGGATAAGGTGGGCATTTATGTGCCAGGCGGCACGGCGGCGTATCCGTCGTCGGTGCTCATGAACGCCATCCCCGCGCGTATTGCCGGTGTGCGGGAGATCATCATGGTCACCCCACCGCCGAAAAACGGGGAGTATAATGTTGATGTTATGGCCGCAGCGTATATCGCCGGCGTTGACAGGGTGATCCTGTGCGGCGGCGCGCAGGCGGTGGCTGCGCTCGCTTACGGTACCGAAACGGTGCCGAAGGTGGATAAAATTGTCGGCCCCGGTAATATTTATGTCGCCACCGCCAAGCGTCTGCTGTTTGGCAAGGTGGATATCGATATGGTGGCCGGGCCGAGTGAAATCCTGATCCTCGCTGACCGGACGGCCGAGCCGGCCTATCTTGCCGCCGACCTGATGTCACAGGCAGAGCATGACCGGCTGGCCTCTGCCATCCTGCTGACCGACGATGCAGCGGTTGCCGAACGCACGCTGGCGGAGCTGGAACGGCAGATGACTACTCAGCCGCGGGCTGAAATTATCCGCAGCGCGCTGGCCGATTACGGCGCGGTCATCGTCTGCCGGGATATGGATGAAGCGGTGGCGTTTGCCAATCGCCTCGCGCCGGAACACCTCGAGGTGATGTGCGAGGAACCGATGAGCTATATCGGCCGGCTGGACAACGCCGGCTCGGTATTCTTGGGCAAATATTCGCCCGAACCGCTTGGCGATTATTACGCCGGCCCGAACCATGTGCTGCCTACGAGTGGTACTGCCCGGTTCTTCTCGCCGCTGTCGGTGGACAGCTTTATCAAAAAATCCAGCTTCATCTGCTATAACCGCCCGGCGCTGGAAGCGGCGGTCGAGGATATCACCGCGATTGCCCGTGCGGAGGGGCTGGAAGCACATGCACGGTCGATTGAGGTGCGTTTTCCGGAAAAAGGGCGGTAATTTGTCGAACTGCACGTAGAATCAAAAGAGATTATACGGAAAGGAATCGAATTATGGCATATTCGCTGTGTGAAAAGGCGCTTTCCCTCACCCCGTATGATCCCGTGGAGGGAATCTATCGGGTGCGGATGGATGCGAACGAATCGTTTCTGCTGCCTACCGATGAGGATCGGCGGCGGATGGCGCAGGCCGCGGCGGATGTGGCGCTCAACCGCTATCCGGATCCGACGGCGGGCGAACTGTGTGCGGCGTTCGCGCAGCTGTACGGTGTGAGGCCGGAGCTGGTGACCGCCGGCAATGGTTCGGACGAGCTGATCTCGATTATCCTGTCCACCTTCCTGCAGAAGGGGGAAAAGGTACTTACCGCCGAGCCGGATTTTTCGATGTATCGATTTTATACCGCGATCACCGAAAATCCCTGCCTGCGGTATGAAAAAGATGCAGATTTGCGTATTTGTGTGGACGATGTGATCCGGCTGATTAACCGGGAAGGGGTGCGGCTGTTTATCTTCTCCAATCCCTGTAATCCAACCTCGGTGGGACTTGGCCGCGCAGAGGTTCACCGGCTGCTGACCGAAACCGAAGCGCTGATCGTGCTCGATGAGGCGTATATGGATTTCTGGGATCAGTCGCTGCTCGGTGAGGTGGAGCAATACGATAATCTGATTATCCTGCGCACCTGCTCGAAGGCGCTGGGGCTTGCGGCGCTGCGCATCGGGTTTGCGGTGGCGAATCCGATGCTCACCGGCATCCTGCGCGCGGCAAAGTCGCCGTATAACACCGATGCAGTGACCCAGGCGATGGCGGCGGTGGTACTGAAAAATCCGCTGTATCATGACGTGTACCGGGAGCTGATTTTGACCTCGCGCGACATGCTGCTCGACGGTATGAAAAAGCTGGAGGCAAAAGGGTTAGTCCGCCGGGTGTATGACAGCTGTACCAACTTTGTGTTTGTCGAGGTGGATAACGCCAGGGCGATTCAGGATGAACTTGCCGACCGTGGGATCATCATCCGGCGATTTGGAGACGACCGGCTGCGGATCACCGCGTCGACCGAGCAGGATAACCGCGAGGTGCTCGCGATTCTGTCGTTCCTGCTGGGCGGCAAGGGCTGTTTATCTTAAGTTTTCGCCGGCCTTTTTCAAAAGGCCGCGGGGTGAAGGGGCGAAGCCCCTTCGGAAAGGGAGGCGCGATCAAATGCGAAGCGGAAAAGCGGCGCGGTGTACGCGGGAGACCGACATTACCGCAGAGGTGTGTCTTGACGGCGGCAGGGTAGAGGTGTCCACCGGCATCGGTTTTTTTGACCATATGCTCGAAGCGTTTGCTGTGCACGGTGGTTTCGGCCTGATACTGCAGGCGAAAGGCGACCTGCATGTGGACGGCCACCATACGGTAGAAGACACCGGCATTGTGCTCGGCAAAGCGTTTGCCGAGGCGCTGGGGGGTAAAAGCGGCATCGCGCGATTCGGCAGCTTCTATGTGCCGATGGATGAAGCGCTGGGGTTTGCGGCGGTGGATGTCAGCGGCCGGCCGTATCTTGTGTATCAGGCGCAGATCCGGGAGGAGCGGGTAGGGGCGTTTGACACCTGCCTGACACCGGAGTTTTTCCGCGCCTTCGCCGCCCATGCGGGATTGACGCTGCATCTGAAGGCGGAATACGGCGAGAACGCCCATCATATCATTGAGGCGTTGTTCAAGGCGGCGGCGCATGCGCTGCGGCTGGCGGTTGTGCCGAAAGCCGGTATGCTGTCCACCAAGGGCGCGCTGGACTGATGCCGTACAGAGAGGAACAGGAGTATGCTTATTTTTCCCGCAATCGATATTCATGGCGGCCAGTGTGTGCGGCTGTATAAGGGGGATTTCGGCACCGCCGAGCGGGTTGCAGAGGATCCGCTGGAAACGGCGAAAAGCTTTCGCGCCGCGGGCGCTGAATGGATCCATATGGTGGATCTGGACGGCGCGAAGACCGGCCGCACGGTCAATGCGGCAATTTTTGAACAGGTGGCGGAGAAAAGCGGCCTAAAGGTGGAGCTGGGCGGCGGCATCCGGGACATGCAGACGCTGGAGACCTATTTTTCGCGCGGAATATCCCGCTGTATTCTCGGTTCCGCGGCGCTGAAAAACCCGCAGCTGGTGCGGGAGGCGGTAAAAGCCTATGGCGAGCGGATCGCGGTGGGAATCGATGCGCGCGGCGGCATGGTAGCCGCCGAAGGCTGGCTCGAGGTGTCGGAGGTGTCCTACATCGAGCTGGCCAAACGGATGGAAGACGCAGGTGTAGCCACCCTGATTTTCACCGACATCTCGCGGGACGGCACCCTGACCGGCCCGAATTTTGAGCAGCTCTCGGCGCTTAGTGCTGCGGTGTCGTGCGATGTGATCGCGTCGGGCGGCATCCATAACCTGAACGATATTGAGCAGCTGCGCGCCGGGTATCTGTACGGTGCGATCTGCGGCAAATCGTTGTACAGCGGCAGCCTGTCGCTGGCTGAGGCGGTTCGTACTGCCTCAGCGCCGTCGGATGCTGTTGATGTCGGCCGGTTTTTCCGCAAAGACCGGCTGATTCCGGCGATCGTGCAGGAGGCCGCGACCGGCGAGGTGCTGATGCTCGCCTATATGAACCGGCAGTCACTGCGCCGCACACTGGATACCGGTACCACCTGGTTCTGGAGCCGGTCGAGGCAGGAATACTGGAATAAAGGCGCGACCAGCGGCCATGTCCAGCGGGTGGTTTCATTGTCCGGCGACTGCGATGACGATACGCTGCTCGTGAAAGTGGAGCAGACTGGCGCTGCCTGCCATACCGGTGCGCATTCCTGCTTTTTTAATACGCTTGTGTGCGGAAAGGATGAAAATAAATGAGCGACTGCATTCGGGAAGTATACGAAACCATCGTGGACCGGCGGGACCATCCGGCGGATAACTCCTATACCCGCTACCTGTTCGATCAGGGAGTGGATAAGATCCTCAAAAAGGTCGGCGAAGAGTGTTCAGAGGTTATTATCGCCGCCAAAAACGGAAAAAATGAGGACACAGCCGGCGAGCTGTGCGACTTGGTTTACCACGCGCTGGTGCTGATGGTGCAGCAGGGAATCACCCTGGAGGACATTGAAACGATTCTTACCGAGCGTCACGGCAAGGCGGGGAATCTCAAGCAGTTTAAGAAAACCGATAAGAATACCTGAATGACAAAACCGGGGAAGTGATTCTTCCCCGGTTTTTGTTATCCGGCACCCTCCTCCTGTCCGCCGAATAGGATGAGATGAACGGGGCAGGCCTCCGCTTGGGGCAAGCGGGATTTCAGCGGCCTGCCCTCCTCATCCCGAAACAGGAGGTGTTCCCCTATGCCTTGGGGAATGGCATTGACGCACGCTGCGATGCTGGCCGCCGCTATGTCTACCGATACCTTTGTGGCGTGCTTTGCCTACGGAACCAATCGGATCCGCATCCCGCCGGCCTCTGCCGCGGTGGTGACGCTGGTGAGCAGCGGCATTCTGCTGCTTGCGCTGGCAGCGGGGCAGGCGGTGCGCGCGTTTATCCCGCAGGGGGTGGTGACGGCGATTTGCTTTGTGCTGTTGTTTGTGTTGGGTGTCGCCCGACTGTGCGACAGCTCCATAAAAGCGCTGATCCGGCGGCATCAGGGCCTGCATCGCGAGATACGGTTTTCGATATTCAGCCTGCGCTGCATTTTGAACATATACGCTGATCCCGAAAAAGCCGACCGGGACGCCTCGCGCGAACTGTCGGTCCGGGAAGCGGCACCGCTGGCCGCGGCGCTGTCGCTCGACGGCCTGGCCGCCGGTTTTGGCGCCGGCATGGCGGCGATCAATTTGTGGATGGCCGCCGGCATGTCGCTGGCATTGGGACTTGCCGCAGTGCTCGGCGGCAGTATGCTCGGCAAACGGCTGGCGGAGCATTCCCGGCTGGATCTATCCTGGCTGAGCGGCGCGTTGCTGATTGTGCTGGCGTTCTGCCGGCTGGGCTAGGCGAGAACGGCGTGCGCTTTAACAAAATCCCGCGCTGCCAAACCGGCAGCGCGGGATTTTGTTAATCCATGCGGACCAGCCCGTCGGTATACAGCGTTCCGCAGGGCAGAGGAGCGGGCAGCGCCAGTGCATACAGATCAGCCGCCCGCGCTTCCAGTGCATACAGTGCCTGTCCTTCTTCACTGAGCAGCGAACGCTGCGACACACGGGTGATCAGCGGTGCTTTGGCGGACTTGGCGGCGCTGAGGATTTCTCGTCCGCGCTCGTTCATCCCGAGCACCCGCAGATAAGGCGGCGTGCGGATTTCCCAGCCGGCCGGGACGTCCAGAAACGCCGACCAGATCAGCCGGCGGATCCGGGTGAGCGGATAACGCCTGGTTTTCACCTTGGTTTCCAGTTCTTCGAGCGTCCCGGCGGTGCTGATCGCTTCGTACAACCGGTTTTCGAGTCCCTCGGATATGCCGGGCAGCGCCGCAAGTTCCTCGCGGCTCATCTGCCGCAGTTTGGCCAGTACCGCCCGTTCAAGCAGGCGGGTATCCGCCGGACAGTGCCCCTTTGCCGCTGCTGCGGCGAGGATCTCCATTGAGGCGGCGGGCAGAAATGGCGCGGCGGACAGCAGCCGGCCCGCCTGTGCAAGGGTGCGGATGTAGCTGGCGGAGGCGGTGTCGCCGAGGGGATACGCCTCGTCATGCCCCGCACCGAAGCGCGGGATGGTGTAAGGCGTCATCGGGGAAGCCAGCCGGCGGAGCGCCTTGAGGTATTCGATACCGAGGGTGTTGTTGGGCGAGGAGAACAGCTCGGCCGTCCGGGTACCGGCGATTTCCTGCACAGCGCGCTGCCGCGCCTCCGGAAAGGAGATGCCGTAATCCAGATGATAGCGCAGCAGCTGGGCGAAGCGGTCGGTGGACAGGCAGTCGGCGGCCTTCTGCAGTGTGGCAATATCGCCGCTTTCGCTGCCGAAGCTGATCATGTCCACACAGCCGAGCGCGTCGAGTGCGCTGACCATGCCGAAAGCGAAGCCCTCGGCGGAGGCGAGCGCCCACGGCAGCGGCAGCCCGATCACCAGATCCACCCCACCGGCAAGCGCCATGCGCACCCGGTCTGTCTCCGGCAGCATGGCTGGTTCCCCGCGCTGGGTGAAACAGCCGCTCATCACGGCAACGATATGGGTTGCGCCGCCGCCCTCCTCGTCACGTGTGCGCGCGATATGGTGGGCGTGTCCGTTGTGAAAAGGGTTGTATTCCGCCGCAATACCCGCGATTTTCATGGAAAGCCCACATCCTTTTCCGAAACTGGCCGAAAACCAGTGGCTTTGTATACATTTTTACAGGATAACCCTTGTCAAACGCCGCGTTTTGGGCTATGATAATCCTCTGGAACAGGCTGCTTGTCCGCCTGTTTTTTCCAGTATACCGTGTTTGAACGCAAAAATCAATCGGCACGGGCGATATGATCCGCATCGTACGGGTGCGGCCGACAGGCGTCCGTCCGGGAAACGGAGAGGAAAAACAATGAAAATTCTGGTTATCAATGCGGGCAGCTCTTCGCTGAAATATCAGCTGATCGACATGCAGGGCGAAAAGGTTCTCGCTAAGGGTAATTGCGAGCGCATCGGCATCGACGGCAAGCTCACCCATAAAACCGGGGATGGCCGGGTGGTGGTGATCGAAGAGTCCATGCCGGATCATACGGCGGCTTTTGCGGTGGTCAAAAGGGCGCTGACCTCCGGCGAGGGCAAGGTGATCGAGGATTTGCATGAGGTGGCAGCGATCGGTCACCGCGTGGTGCAGGGTGGCTCAAAATACGACCGTTCGGTGCTCATCGACGATCAGGTGATGCAGGATATTGCGGATTTTGCCGCGCTTGCGCCGCTGCATAACCCGGCCCACCTTCAGGGGATCCGTGCGGCGACGGCGGCTTTTGGCCGTGAGGTGCCGCAGGTGGCGGTGTTTGATACCGCGTTCCACCAGACGATGCCGGAAAAAGCCTATATGTTTGCGGTGCCGTATGCCTATTATGAAAAATACGGTGTGCGGCGTTATGGCTTCCATGGTACATCCCATCGTTTTGTGTCGCAGCGCTGCTGTGAACTGCTGGGTAAGCCGGACGGCAAAGGTACCCGCATCATCACATGCCATCTGGGTAATGGTTCGTCGATTGCCGCGGTCAAAGACGGCAAGGTGATCGATACCACGATGGGACTCACCCCGCTCGATGGCCTGATCATGGGTACCCGCTGCGGCACGATCGATCCATCGGTGGTGCTGTTTCTGATGGAGAAGGAAGGCTTGTCCGCCAAAGAGATGGACGAGATCCTCAATAAAAAATCCGGTATGCTCGGTGTTTCGGGCGTGTCGAGCGACGACCGCGATATTCAGGCCGCCAAAGAGGCCGGCAACACCCGTGCGGCAATGGTGCTGGATATGCGCACGTATGAGATCATCAAATTCATCGGCGGCTATGTGGCGGCCCTCGGCGGCGTGGATGCGATCGTATTTACGGCCGGCGTCGGGGAAAACCAGCAGAGCATTCGTTCGGACGTGCTGGAAGGGCTTGCTTATCTGGGCATCCGCGTGGACTATGAAGCCAATAAGGCGCGCGGTGAAGAGGTGGAAATCACTACCCCGGATTCAGCGGTGCGCAGCTTTGTGATTCCGACGAACGAGGAGCTGGTTATCGCACGGGATACTCGTGCGATCGTGGAAGCGATGGCATAAAATGCCGCGGGGATGGGGAAACCAGTATGCAAAAAGTGGATGTTTACCATTATCTGGACAGCCGGAATATTTGGCATGAAATCACGGAGCACGAAGCGGTGTACAGTATGGGGGAGCTTTCCTCTGTCACCCTGCCTTACCCGGAGGCGGATGCCAAAAATCTCTTTGTTCGGGACGATAAAAAGCAAAAGTATTACCTCATCACGGTCAAAGGCGATAAACGGGTGGATCTGAAGGCGTTCCGGCAAAGAAACCATACGCGGCCCTTGTCCTTTGCTGCGCCGGAAGAATTGCGGATGATGCTGGGGCTGGTGCCTGGCTCTGTTTCGCCGTTCGGCCTTTTGCACGATGAACAGGGCAGAGTGGAATTCTTTCTGGACCGGGCTTTTTTGGAGGCACCTGGTTTGATCGGCATTCACCCCAACGACAACACAGCAACAGTGTGGCTCAAAACGGCGGATTTTATCGGGCTTCTGGAAGAGGCAGGCCATACGGCACATCTCACCGAGATTTAAGCGTTAAATAAAAGCAAAAGCCGGAAGCGTTAAACGCTTCCGGCTTTTGCCGTCCTTCCGGATCAGTGATTGCTGTCGCGATGTTCGAGCAGCTCTTCCCGGTCGCGGAAAAACAGGGAAATGCACCAGATACCCGCCAGCGCCACGATCGTATAGATCACGCGGCTGACCGCAGCACCCTGTCCACCGAATGCCCACGCCACGATATCGAACTGGAAAAGGCCGATGCTTCCCCAGTTCAGGGCGCCGATGACCACGAGGATCAGAGCAATTCTGTCCAGCATGCGTCTTCACTCCTTAGATCATTTGACGTTTCTGTTAGCCGCTTTGGCGGCTCGATCGAATAATGTGTCTTATTCAATCGGGTTTAGTATGGACTGATTTGCCGTGTTTATACCGATGCCGAAACTAAAAAAACTGTGTCGAATGGATTTTTTATCCATCGTCACAGTTTTTTTCGATCAGCTCCTCCAGAGACACCTGAAAGACCTGCGCGAAGGCGGCAAGCTCAATATCGGTCACAAAACGCTGTCCGCTTTCGATGCGCTGCACGGCATTTTTGTCCAGATCCAGCCCTTCCAGCTGAAGCCGGTCTGCAAGTGCCCGCTGCGATACACGCGGCGACATTTGTTTGCGCAGCGCCGCGATGCGGCGGCCGCAGAGGTTCAGCGTGCCGTCGCGGTTGCGGTTTTTATACATAAGCCCACACACCTAAATTTGACATTTAATAATTGTCATTTTATTTAGTATATGGTATAATAAGTGCAAATATGACATGCAACAAATGTCAAAAGAGAAAGGTGGGGCAGGAATGCAGCTGGCGGAAGAACTGGTCACCCATGCGGTGGGACAGCAGGTACTGCAATGGCTGGAAACGGCGCGCCTGGATTATGCCGTGCTTGCGCGGCAGCAGGCGGTGCGTATCCTGGCCGAGATTCAGGCGGTCATTCAGGATGAGGTTATTGACGATTATACCCGCGTGGACCGCATCGTGGATATTTTTCTGCGGTATGAAATCGACAGCGGCACCTGTCATATGGTATGAAAAGGCCGATGCAAAAGATTTCTTTTGCATCGGCCTTTTGCTGTACAGTGCTTATGGTGCGGAAGATTCTACCCGGTTGAGCCGTTCACCGCGGATAAACGCCGCAACATTCTGCACGGCGATCGCGAGCAGCCGGCGGCGGGTGTCCAGCGGCGCCCAGGCGATGTGCGGCGTGATGATGCAGTTCGGCGCGTCCAGCAGCGGGGAGCCGGCGGGAATCGGCTCGCTGTCGGCCACATCGACTGCGGCGCCGGTGAGCTTTCCGCTGCGCAGCGCCTCCCGCAGCGCCGCCTCATCAATCAAAGGGCCGCGCGCCGTGTTGATCAGCATGGCGCCGTCCTTCATGCGGGTAAGCGATTCGCGGTTGATGAGATGCCGGGTTTCGTCGGTCAGCGGGCAGTGGAGCGAAAGCACATCGCTTTGAGCAAACAGCGTGCCGGCGTCAACAAATTGTATCCCGGCATTCGGCTGTGCGTCAGGATGCCGGCTGTAAACGAGCACCCGCATCCCGAAGGCCGGCGCGATGGCGGCGACCGCCCGGCCGATCCGGCCGAAGCCATATATGCCGAGGGTTTTGCCTTCCAGAGCGATTTGCGGGGTGTTCCAGTAGCAGAAATCCGGGCACGCTGACCAGTCGCCGGCGTGTACGCTGCGGTCATGCTCGCCCACGTGATGGCATAGCTCCAGCAGCAGTGCGAAGGTAAACTGCGCGACCGAGTGGGTGGAGTAGGCGGGGATGTTGGTCACCGCAATCCCGCGTGCCGCGGCCGCCGGCAGATCCACAACATTGTATCCGGTGGCGAGCACACCGATATAACGGATCTGCGGGCAGGCATCCAGTATATCGGCGGTAATGACCGTTTTGTTGGTCAATACCATGTCGGCGTCACCAATGTGGGGGATCGTGTCGGCGGGAGCGGTGTGGGCATAAACCTGTACGTCACCGAACGCCCTCAGCTCGTCCCACGAGAGATCGCCGGGATTGACCGCATGACCGTCGAGTACGACAAACTTCATCCGAGCAGCTCCCTTCAGACCGGAAGAGACAGTTCCCGGCGTAGGATGCCGGTCAGATTGGCAGCAATCGTGCGGTGACCGTCCCGCAGCGGATGCAGCGGCTCGGGCGGCACCCAACCGGTGGAATCGATGAACAGCACGTCGGTGCCGTTTTCCCGGTTATACGCCGCCACCATCGCCCCCAGTTCTTTCGCGAATGCGCCGCAGAAAGCGCTCAGCGCGATCAGCTTTGCCTGCGGATGGGTGCGGCGGATGAGGTCAAGCAACTGGCGGTAGCCGGTGATGTATTCTTCCGCGGATGCCCCGCGGTCGTTCGCGCCGTGATTGATGAGAATGTAGGCCGGCGGGTTGGGGTATGTCATCGGCATGTCTGCGAAACAATAGGGATAGGCTTCCTCCGCCCTGGGAACGCTGCCGCATCCGCTCTTGGTGATGCCTACCGCACCGTAACCCATCATCAACGGACGCAGCCCGAGCGCTTCGGCGGTCAGCCAGGCATAGGTTGCGGTAACATCGTCCTCAAAGGGACGGTTCAGTTGGTCGTTGGTGAAAATGGTGCATTCCGCGTCGATGAGCACCCCTTCGGTGATGGAATCCCCTACGAATTCGATCACCGGCCGGTTATCCGCCGGCAGCTCGGCGGCAGACTCTGCCTCCAGCCCGCAGAAGGCGATCTTGCCGATGAGCGGCTGGTGCCAGCGGTGGTGCATCTCTACGGCTCCCTTATAAATCACGGTAACCACGTGCTCGCCGTCATCCGGTGCAGCTACCCGGAGATAGGGAGAAAGCGGTGCTTCGACCCGTGCACCGCCGTCGACGCTGATCCAGACATGCGGATAAGGGTGCTCGCTGAATTCCATATTGAATTGCAGCCGCGCCATACGCCCTTGGAAGGCCGCCTCAATGGTAGCGCCTGCCGCTGTGGCACAGGCTGTGTTGTTCCAGACGCCCCATCGGCCGGTCAGGCGGATCGATGCATCGGTATAGGGAATGAACATAAAATGCCTCCTCAATAGAATTTTACAAAGAAAAATCTCTCCTGATCATACCGCCTCTTGGGGACAAAAGTCAAGAACAAAAAGTTCGGTAGCCAAACGCGCCTATCGCCTGGGCGCGGGATCGTTGGTTTCGCCGAGCAGCCAGGCAATAGACACCTTTAGCACGTCGGCAAAGGCAATCAATTCAAGATCGGTTACATAGCGCTGCCCATTTTCAATACGGGATATGCTGTTTTTGGTGAGGATTATCCCATGACGGACTTGCAGTTTTGCACTCAGGTAGTCCTGTGTCAGGGGAGTAGTATACAGATGGCGGGCCATCCGTATACGCGGTCCAGATCGATTTCTGTTCATTGTTTCTGCTCCTTTTCCGTACAAAGTAATGTTCTCACCACCATTAAACCACAACTATCCGGCCATTATGTGATTTTACCGGTATTTCCGGTAAAATCATTTATGATAATAATTATAATCCGATAGGGACTGCTTTATAAAACAGAAAGAAATAGGGGTGGATGTAAAATGACAAAATCCGAGAGATATCAAGAGCTTTTATACAGAGCGAATGTAAGCTACGCAAAACCTAGTGTTCCTGCGGAACACTAGGGCACCCCCGGCGAGGGTGCCCTACGCCTAAACCTTCCCCCGGAAGGTTTAGGCTACCCTCCTGCGCTTATAATCCAGAGGATTTCGCTCTCTTCGGAGAGCGAATCGGGGCGTTGCCCCGATACCCCACCGCCTTTTGAAAAAGGCGGATCAAAACTTTTATTTTTAATAAACGAAAAACCGCCCGGAACTATTTGTTCCGAGCGGTTTTCTGCGCTTTGATAACCTTCAGGCGGGAGAAATCCTCCCGTTCCTTTTCCTCGAGCGAATCGGTGATGTACTTGACCGTGGAGGTCAGACGCGGAATAATGATATTTTTCAGCGCGTTCGCCCGCTTCTGGGTCTTGTTGACCGCCGTAGCCAGGCGATACACACTGTTTTCAACCTCCGCCAGTTCGGCGGTCAGCTTTTTCACTTCATCGAACCGGATATAGGCCTCATCCACGAGCGCACTGGAGGAGACAAAGCCGTAGTTGAGCTCCACCGGCTGCGGGTCGAGCTTCACGATAGGGATTTCCACCCCTATCACGCTGCGGCTGCTCAGGCTCAGCCCGTTTTCCACCGGCACCGCCGCCGCGATATCGGCGCAGATGCCGTGTGCGACGTTGGCACGCTGCAGAGCAAGATAAGCCTTTGCGTAGCCGTCGTCAATACGGGACTGAATCGAAGCGGCGCGGTCGATGAGCGCCATCATTTCGCGCACGATGATGTTGCGCTTGCGGTCGAGCAGCTCAAAGCCGACCCGGGCAAGGTCAAGGGATTTTTTGGTGTTGATCAGATTGCCTTTGGTGGGAAACACCTGTTCCGCCAAGCTGCGTCACCGCCTTTCTTCCGTGATTGTGCCTGCGTCAGGCTTTTTCCTCCTGCATTTCGAGGGATTGCTCCAAATCGGCGAGAATCGAGCTTTCCGGATGATAGAACTGATCCAGCGTGGCGTCGTCCACACGGTCGAGCTCTTCCCGCGGCAGGGTGGACAGCAGCTTCCACCCGAGATCCAGTGTCTGGTCGATGGTGCGGTTTTCATTTTCGCGCTGGTTGGTGTAGATCTGGTCGAACAGGCGGCCAAACTGCAGCAGCTTTTTGTCGCTGGGGGACAGTTCTTCCTCACCGATAACCGAGGCGAGCGAGCGGGCATCCTGCACCCGCGCATAGCAGGCGAACAGCTGGTTGGATACCGCCGCATGGTCCGCACGGGTGAAGCCCTCGCCGATGCCGTCCTTCATCAGCCGCGACAGCGACGGCAGCACCGATACCGGCGGATAAATGCCGCTGTTGTCGAGCGAGCGGTCGAGCACAATCTGGCCTTCGGTGATGTAGCCGGTCAGATCGGGCACCGGATGGGTAATATCGTCGTTGGGCATGGTCAGGATCGGGATCTGGGTGACCGAACCGCTGCTGCCCTTGATCATGCCGGCGCGCTCGTACAGCGAGGCGAGATCGGAATACAGATAGCCCGGATACCCCTTGCGGCCGGGAATCTCGCCCTTGGAGGAGGAGAATTCCCGCAGCGCCTCGGCATAGGAGGTCATATCGGTCATGATGACGAGGATGTGCATGTTCAGGTCAAATGCCAGATATTCCGCCGCGGTCAGCGCGCAGCGCGGCGTGAGCGTGCGCTCGATGATCGGGTCGTTGGAGAGGTTGAGGAACATCGCCACCCGGCCGAGCACGCCGCTTTCCTCAAAACTGCGGCGGAAATAGTCGGCCACGTCGTGGGTCACGCCCATTGCGGCAAAAACAATGGCGAAATCGGTTCCCTTGCCCTCCTCGTCGGCGATGCGCGCCTGCCGCACGATCTGCGCGGCCAGCTCGTTGTGGTGCATGCCCGAACCGGAGAAAATCGGCAGTTTCTGACCGCGGATGAGGGTCATCATGCAGTCGATCGAGGAGATGCCGGTGGCGATGTAGTTGCGGGGATACACCCGGGAAACCGGATTGATCGGCGTACCGTTGATGTCGCGGCGTACCACCGGGAACAGGTCGCCCAAGCCGTCTATCGGCCTTCCGGCGCCGTCGAAAATGCGCCCGAGCAGCTCGGGGGACAGCGGCATTTCCACCGGATGCCCCATCAGCCTCGTGCGGGTGTTGTCCAGCGAGATGCCGTTGGTTCCCTCAAACACCTGGATCACCGCGCGGTCGCCGTCGATCTGGACGATACGGCCATCCCGTTCGGTGCCGTTTTCGAGCCGGATGGTGACCGTTTCTTCATAGGAAGCGTCTTTCACACCTTCGAGCGCGATCAGGGAGCCGTTGATCTCCTTGACCCCGAGATATTCAATAATCATAAGCCTCATGCCTTTCTGGGTTCGCCCGCAGGCCGTGGGGTGCGGGCGGAGTACAAACACGCGGCGGATCAGGCCAGCGCACGCATGGTGTCCTGAATCTCGGTCATGTAATCGTCAAAGCGTTCCGGCTGGCTGTTGGGCACGTCGTATTTCATCTTGACCGCCTTGTCGAACAGGCCGGTTTCAAGAATCCGGCCCAGCGGCACGCCGGCGGCGACGAGCGCGCGGGCGCTCTCGTGCAGGTACAAAATCACCCGCATCATTTTCAGCTGTTTTTCCATCGGTACATAGGTGTCGTCCTGATGATAGGCGTTCTGCTGCAGGAAACCCACCCGGATCACGCGGGCGGTTTCGATGACCAGCTTCTGATCGTCCGGCAGCACGTCGGCGCCGATGAGCTTGACGATCTCCATCAGCTGGCTTTCCTCCTGAAGGAGCTGGGCGACCCGGCTGCGGCAGGAAAGGAAATCCTCGCCCACGTTTTTCGCGTACCAGCCGGAGAGATCGCCGATGTATTCGCTGTAACTGGAGGTCCAGTTGATGGCGGGATAGTGACGGGCGTATGCAAGCGCCTTGTCCAGCGCCCAGAAGCAGCGGGTAAAGCGTTTGGTGTTCTGGGTGACCGGCTCGGAAAAGTCACTGCCCTGCGGGGATACGGCGCCGATGATGGTTACACTGCCCTGGCCGCCGCCGAGGGTCTGCACCATACCGGCGCGTTCGTAGAACTGCGACAGACGGGAGGGCAGATAGGCCGGGAAGCCTTCCTCTGCCGGCATCTCCTCCAGCCGTCCGGAGATTTCGCGCAGCGCCTCCGCCCAACGGGAGGTGGAGTCAGCCATGATCGCGACATGGTAGCCCATGTCGCGGTAATATTCTGCCAGCGTAATGCCGGTGTAAATCGATGCCTCGCGTGCCGCGACCGGCATGTTGGAAGTGTTGGCGATCAGGGTGGTGCGGTCGGTCATCGGCCGGTCGGATTTTGGGTCGATCAGGCTGGAGAATTCCTCGAGCACCTGCGACATCTCGTTGCCGCGTTCGCCGCAGCCGATATAGACGATGATGTCGGCGTCGCACCATTTGGCCAGCTGGTGCTGGGTCATGGTTTTGCCGGTGCCGAAGCCGCCGGGGATGGCGGCCGTGCCGCCTTTAGCGACCGGGAACAGCGTGTCGATGACCCGCTGGCCGGTGATCAGCGGCGCCTGCGGATGCAGCCGGGAGCTGACCGGGCGCGGGGTGCGGATTGGCCATTTCTGACACAGGGTGAGATCGTGCCGTTTTCCGGTGTCGTCGGTCAGCACCGCAACGGTATCGTTTACCGTATATTCGCCGTCCGGCATCACCGTTTCCACCGTCCCGGACAGGCCGGGCGGCACCATGCATTTATGGGTGATAATCGCGGTTTCCGGGCAGGTAGCGTACACCATGCCGGCATTCAGCCGATCGCCGGGCTTCACTGTGACCGTAACTGTCCATTTTTTCTTCTCGTCGAGCGCGGACACGCTGACCCCGCGGGAGATGAAATCGCCGGATTTTTCCTCGATCGCCTTGAGCGGCCGCTCGATGCCGTCAAAGATATTGTCGAGAATGCCGGGGCCTAGCGTCGCACACAGCGGGCCGCCGGTCGTATATACCGGCTCGCCCGGCCGCAGCCCGGTTGTCTCCTCATACACCTGAACGGTGGTTTTCTGATCATTGATGCCGATGACCTCGCCAGCGAGCCGGCTGCTGCCCACGAGCACCATTTCCATCATCTGCAGGCCGGTATTGCCCGGCAGGGTGATAACCGGCCCGTTGATGCCCTGTATGCGGTTATCCATCGTGTGTCACGCCTTTCTGTGCCTGCGGATTTCCCGCGCTTACTTCATCTGTGCCGTCCGGAAAACATGCCGCCTGGCAGCGGGTATTTTCCGCAATGATGGCTTTACTCGACCGTCAGCCCGGATTCGCGGGTAAACCAGTCGTGCTGCTGCTCGAGTTTGGAGTCGAGCGTATCGTCAATCAGCAGCCCGGCCGTCTGGTTGACGGCGCGCACGCCGCCGATGCGGATATCGTCTGCCGCCGCCAGAGAGCTGCCGGCCGGACAGGCGTCCTGAAGTGCGGCGGCATGCTTTTCCATATCAGCCGCCGATAGGTAAAATACCGTTCCGTCGGCGGGCAGCTTTCGGGCCGTTTCGGCCAGCGAGCGCCGCAGCACATCGGGATATTCCGCCGAAGCGGTGTATTCCCGGAGACGTTCGGCTGCATCGTCAAACACCGAAGCCATCATCTCGCTACGGCGGCCGATCAGCTTCTGCCGCGCGGCGAGATCCCGGCGGGACATTTCCCGGCTCATCTCGTTGTGCAGCTCCGCCTGCTCCCGATGGATCAGTTCATATACGTCAGCCATCACCTTGTGCTCCGCTTCCTTGAGACGTTCGGCCTTGAAATCCTCCACCTCCTGGTGGATTTTCCGGCTTTGCTCTTCCGCATAGGCGGTGATAGCCTGCACAAATTTGCTGATTTTCTCGTCGCTGTTCGCCATAATGTTACCGTACCTTTCTGCGCACGAACTGCGCTGTAAAAGGAATGGGGGAAACCGCCCCGGCTAGATCCGGATGCCGATGGCCTCGCGGACATACCGCGTGATGGAATCCTTTGCCCGCCCGTTGCCGTGGCGGTCGGGAATTTCCACAATCAGCGGCCTCGAACGGTTGAGCTTGAGATCGTCCACAAGATCCCGGCACAGCCGGACAAGATGCTCGGTCATCAGAATGACGGCGATATCGTCCTGTTCCATCGCATCGGACAGAGCCTTGTGCACCTCGTCCGCTTCGTGCACCACGATTCCCTCGATTCCCGCCAGCCGCATGCCGACCTGGGTGTCGACGTTGTCGCTGATGACATAAAAACGCATATCGTCACCTTCTTCGTTTTGCCGCCGGACAGTAATTTAGAACAGCAGGATCATCAGGGACACCAGCAGGCCATACAGACCGAAGCCTTCGCCGAGTGCCACAAAGATGATGGATTTACCGAAGTTTTTGGGATCCTCCGCCGTCGCGCCGATCGCCGCGGAAGAACCGGAGGCCACCGCAATGCCGCCGCCGATGCCGGCCAGGCCGACCGCTAGCGCTGCGCCGATATATTTCATCCCGCTGTCCGCTGCAGGAGCCGCCGTGTCGCCGGCGGTTTCCGTCTGCGCAGCGGCGGCGGGAGCTGCCGTGTCGTTTTCAGCGGCCGCGCCGAACATCGGCAGCGACAGGCTGACAGCCAGAATCGCAATCAAGCTGAGAAAATGCAGGCTGAGCGCCTTTTTCGGCGCCATGCCGCGTTTGACCAGAACGATGGCAATTGCCACCGAAACGAGAAGCAGGGTTACCGGTACGAGAAAATACAGAGCGTTCATCATCGTCAACCTCCTGAAAATGTCAGTTGTTTCTATGTTGGGCCGGCCGCAGGGCCGGCAGCCTTACGATTTTTCTTCGGATTTGAGGGAAAGCGGGCGGAAGGGCTTGCCGTCGCCGATATAATACCGGCTGAACATCTCATAGTATTCGAGACGCATCACCTGGATGACCACCAGCACCGCTTCCATGCCCATGACCAGCACATTGCCGATGACGGCGGCGACGGTGAAGCCGAAGGTGTGGAACATACCGCCGATAGCGAATACCGCCATCATCATGCCGGCGTGGACCAGTACGAAAGCGGCCACCCGCAGGAAGGACATGGTGTTGGACAGATAGCTGAGCATGAATTCAAACACCTCGAAGAAATTCTGGATGATGAATTCACCCCATTTTTTCGGCTTCCAGTCCGGATCGTGCGCCACCAGCCGGCCGAGTATTTCGCGGAAAAACATCAGCAGTACCGGCAGCACGATCAGGCACAGTACATACGGCAGATTGAGCAGAGGGATATCCAGCCCGATCTGACAGGCCGCACCGATGATCAGCGAAAGGTAAAACACCAGTCCGGCCACACCATTGGCGCCGAACAGGCCATTCTCATAATCCCTCTGCTTGAGGCAGGTGCGGATATTCATCAGCATGGATACCGCGATCAGCAGCACGCCGATGCCCACCGCAGCGAGCAGAATCATCACAGTGGTGCCGGATTCCATAACCTCGATAGGCTTTTCCTCCAGACCGAACAGCGCCTTGTACAGCGGGTCGAGCACATGCTCGAAGCCGAAAACCGAGCCGAAAATGGTGCCGAACACGGCGGAGGAAATGCCGCAGGGAACCAGAACCCGGCCGATGGCCATTTTGCCGCATTTCCACATCAGCCAGCCGACGAGCGCAAGCACCAGGCCCTGCCCGAGGTCGGCAAACATGATGCCGAACAGTACGGTATAGGTGACGGCGATGAAGGCGGTAGGATCGTTTTCGGTGTACCGCGGCAGGCCGTACATATTGACAAAAAACTCAAACGGCCGGAACAGCCAGGCGTTGTGCAGCTTGACCGGCGGCGTATGATGAGCGTCCTCATCCGGCCGCTCGAAGGAGAACTCGATGCCGTCCACCGCTTCCAGTGCGGTGCGGAAGGCTTTTTCCTCCCGGCGCGGGATCCAGCCGGCGAGGATGAATTTGTCGTTGTACTGCGCGGCATACCGGCGCACCCCGAAGTAGTACGCCCGGCCCTTGAGCAGGGAATAAACCTGACAGCATCCCGGCGCTTCCTTTTCCCAGATGGCGTCGAGCTGCGACTGGATCTCCTCCAGCCTGCGGCCGTTCTCCTCGCGCTCCGCCTTGAGGTGCTCAACAATTTCCTCCGGCGTGCCGATGGCGGCGGGCACCCGCATGCGCTCGAAATACAGGCTGGAGAAGATGCGGTCCACGTCGTCGGCAAAATCCAGCGGGGAGAAATACACGCCCCAGTAGTATTCGGTATCGCTGGTGCCGGGGAAAAACAGGACATAAGGGTTCTCGTTGTAATATTGCAGCTTGTCGAAGCTCTCCTTGGGCAGACGGCCAAAACGCACCTTGATGGTTCGGCAGGCCAGGATGCTTTCCAGATCGATGCCCAGGCCGATGAAATGCTCAAACTGTTCGATATCTTTGTTTTCGGATTCCCGCTTGGCGGACAGCTCGCTGCGCTCTCTGGACAGTGCAGATACCTTGCGGGAAAATTCCTCCACATACGTGAACAGCTCTTCGTCGGTGAGTTCCGGCAGCGCGTCGGTCAGATGCAGCTTCCCGCCGGCGCGGGAAACGGCCGATTCGAGCTGTCCGAGCGGGCTGGTATATGGATTTTCCTCCTGCACGGCGGAAAATCCGGTGGTGTCGGAGAAAAAGGTCATGGCGTCGTCCGGCTGGAAAACGCCGCTGTCCCCGCATACCTGCACGACGCGGTTCAGACTGTCCATATGGCCGATGATGCTGACCAGCTTCATTTTGGCAACAGCCAATGGAATCGCCTCCTTACGGCGGGGCTTGTCCCCGCATGATTACAGTGGCGGATAACCGCTGCTTATAGCATAACCAACATCGGCCGGATCTGTTCGGCGGTCATGCCGTAACGTACCCCTTCGATGATGTTGATGATGTCATCCACTTCGATGTCGGTGAGGATTACGTAGGAGAACATCACCACCATCGGACTGGAGGAAAAATGAATGTGATGCCGCGCCGTAAAGTAGGATGCGCGGTCGTCGAGGTCGTGGATGAAGCGGCGCTGATCCTCCGGAATCTTGCGTCCGGCGGCAGTGGTGTAAAACAGACGCACCACTTCATCGGGGGAATCCGCATCGATCATCGCCTCCTGCATGCGCCGGGAAAGGGTGCCGCCGGAAGGCAGCAGCTGGGCGCGTATAGCGTCCGGCGAAGCGTGGAAAAACTGCTTGAGCCGCAGGATGCGGGTGACGTTCTGGGCATCCACCATCGCCCCGCACAGATCGGTCAGCTGTTGCCGCTCTTTGCCGTGCGTGCGGGCGATGACCGCCTGCAGCGTTTCGATGAGGTGGCGGTACAGTGCCGTTTCAATGTCGGTGATGGGAATATGCAGTGAACCGCTTTCATCCGTTTTGGGAGTGAACCGCGCCAAAATCGCGCGGTACGGCGTGCCGGCCAGTTCTTCGAGCAGCTGGCCATAGGTTTTGACCTTGCTCATGCCGATCAGGTTGAGCCGGGTGTGGGAAGAGAAAAATGGCGGCATCGAAAAGAAAAATTCTTCCGGCCGTCCGGCGCCCAGCAGCCGCAGGCACTGCACGATCTGGTCGATCTCGCCGCGTTCGAGCAGGTAATCGGACAGATGTGAGCCGACCGTCATGTCGTAGCGGCTCAGCGACGCGTAGTCGCCGAACAGCTTGCGGCGCAGCAGCATTTCCAGGTATCCGCGGTGGATGGTTGCCTCGTTGATTTCCCGCAGCGCGGTGGCATAGGAGGTGCGGGTCTTCAGATACGCGGCGATTTCGCTGACGCTGTGACAGGCCAGCAGCTCCTTGTAGTTCTGCGGCTTCAGGCAGTGCCCGTACATGGCGAGCGCCTTGGCCAGAATGACATTGGAGGAGAAGGAACCCGGCAAAGTGGCTCACCTGCCTTTCATTCTCAGAATCGGAGGTCAGGCATCGAGTACGCTGTGGACGATGGCGTCCACCCACTCGTCCCGATGCTCGCGGTAAATGGTTTCCAGGCGCTCGGTCTGGCGGGCGTATTCTGCCTCGCGCGCCGCCCAGGCTTTTTCCGCCGCGGCACGTTCGGTATCGCTGTTGAGCTGAATGCGCCGCCTTGCGCGTTCAAGATAATCCGCGCGCAGCTGTGCGGCTTTTTCGGCGATCTCCTTTTCCGAATCCAGCTTTTCCCGCTGGGCGGCCTCGGTGATCTGCCGCGCCTTCTGATCCATTTCCACGATGCGCCTGATCATGTTTTCCATCGGCCTTGTTCCCACCTTTCCCGGACGAGCGTCCACGTGTAAAGACAATGTGGAGAGAACCGCACCGCCGCCGTTCTCCCCACACCCTGTTTCCGTCCCTAGTATATACCTCTTGTTCAACAATTACAAGTTAAGATATTATAAAAATTTTCGCAGCCTTTTCGCGGACTTATGGTTAGTTTTTCAAACTCTGCATCGGCGCCGGAATCCGTCCGCCGCGGCGGATAAACCGTGCAGGTGACCAGGTGTTGAGCGGCATAACCGGCCCGCCGCCGAGCAGTCCGCCGAAAGAAAGCTCCTCACCGACCCCTTTGCCGATGGCGGGAATCACCCGCACAGCAGTGGTTTTGGAGTTGACCATGCCGATCGCCGCCTGATCGGCAATGATGGCCGCGATGACCTCGGCGGGCGTGTCTCCGGGGATGTTGATCATATCCAGTCCCACCGAGCAGACCGCCGTCATCGCCTCAAGCTTTTCAATCCGCAGGCAGCCGCAGCGCGCGGCATCGATCATACCGGCATCCTCGGTGACCGGGATAAACGCGCCGGACAGTCCGCCGACATGAGAGGAGGCCATGACGCCGCCTTTTTTCACCGCGTCGTTAAGCAGCGCGAGCGCCGCCGTGGTGCCGTGTGCGCCGCAGCATTCAAGCCCCATTTCCTCCAGAATGTGCGCAACCGAATCGCCTACCGCGGGGGTGGGAGCGAGCGACAGGTCGACGATGCCAAACGGCACGCCGAGCCGTTTGGAAGCTTCAAACGCGACCAGCTGACCCATGCGGGTGATTTTGAAAGCGGTTTTCTTGATGATGTCGGCCACCGCCGTCAGATCGCAGTCGCCGGCCTTGGCCAGCGCCGCACGCACCACACCCGGGCCGGAAACGCCGACATTGATTACGCTGTCGGGTTCGCCGGCGCCGTGGAAGGCGCCCGCCATAAACGGGTTGTCCTCCGGCGCGTTGCAGAACACCACCAGCTTCGCGCAGCCGATGCAGTCCCGATCGGCTGTGCGTTCGGCGGTTTGGCGCACGACTTCACCCATCAGCCCGACCGCATCCATGTTGATGCCGGCCTTGGTAGAGGCAATGTTGACCGAAGAGCACACGTGTTCGGTGACAGCCAGCGCCTCCGGGATGCTTTCGATCAGCTCGCGGTCGCCGGGGGAGAATCCCTTCTGCACCAGCGCGGAATACCCGCCGATAAAGTTGACCCCGCAGGTCTGCGCCGCCTTTTCAAGGGTGACGGCCAGCCGGACCGGATCCCGTTTGTCGCAGGCGGCCGCAATCATCGCAATCGGGGTGACCGCGATACGCTTGTTGATGATGGGCACACCGAATTCTTTTTCAATCTGCTCACCCGTTTTCACCAGATCCTTGGCATAGCGGGTAATTTTGTCGTATACCCGCGTGCAGGTCCGGTCGATATCGCTGTCGCAGCAGTCGAGCAGCGATATGCCCATCGTGATGGTGCGCACATCCAGGTTTTCATCCTGGATCATGGTGATGGTTTCTAAAATATCACCCGCGTTAATCATACAGCAGTTCAGGCCTTTCTGGCTCCGCCATGCGCGGCGGAGTACCGGGTAGTGGGGACGTCCGGCGAAGCCGCCGGATTATACGTGATGCATGGTGTTGAAGATATCCTCGTGCATCGCATGGATGGAAAGCCCCATTTCCTCCCCTATGCCTTTGAGACGGTCGGAGAAGTCCGTAAAGGGGATATCGCTCCGGGAAATGTCCACCATCATAATCATCGCGAACATATCCTGCAGAATCGACTGGGTAACTTCGAGGACATTGATTCCGTGGGCGGCGCATTCGCTCGAAACCCGCGCCAGAATGCCGACTGTATCCTTACCGATAACCGTGATAACCGCACGCATGGCCAAGTCATCCTTTCCTATATCAGCGTGTTTTACACATTTTTTTATTATACCATATTATCCGCGTGCTGTCATTGAGAAAAGTTGAAGAAAATATGCGTTGCGAAGGGCGAAAAATCTTCCATTGTCACGGAGAAGAAACGCGAAAACGGTATGGTGCCGCAGGGAAAACTGTGGTATACTGCCGGTAGAGGCTATTTTTGGAAAGGGGACGGAAGAGATACACATGCGTTATGTGGATTTTCATATGCATACCTCAGCGTCGGAGGATTCGGAAGCGCCGGTCCGTGCGATGCTGGACGCCTCGGCTGCGCTGGGGCTGGAAGCGGTCGCGATAACGGATCATGCCGAAATGCTCGGCTACCGGGAGGGCGGCTATGACCTGACGCTGAAGCAGTCATGGCGGGAGTCCGGCGAGGTGCAGCCGGAATACGCCGGCCGGCTGCGGATTGCGCGGGGGATTGAGCTGGGCGAGCCGCTGGCCGACCGGGCGGAGAGCGAACGAATTCTGCGGGATCATGCGTTTGATTTTGTGCTCGGTTCGATGCACAAGCTGGACGATACCGACTATTATTTCTATGATTACACCAACCGGGATATCGGACTGGAGATGGATCGGTATTTCGACGCTGTTTACGACATGATTGTCTGGGGGAAATTCCATTCGCTCGCGCACCTGACCTATCCGTTCCGCTATATGCCGGCGGACCGGCGGCCGGACGGCTACGCCCGCTGGCAGGAACGCATCGACCGCCTGCTGCGGCTGCTGGCGGAAAAGGGGCTGGCGCTGGAGATCAACACCTCCGGCATGCGCTCGCCCGGTGTGCGCAGCATGCATCCGGACTTGCCGCTGGTCCGGCGTTTCCGGGAGCTGGGCGGCGAGCTCATTACCGTCGGGGCGGACGCCCACCGGCCGGAGGATGTCGGCACCTATATCCCCGAGGCGGTGGAGATGGCGCGCGAGGCGGGGTTCCGGTATATTGCGGTGTTTTTTGGCGGACGGCCGGAGATGGTGCCGATTGAGGGGTAATGTACAGACGCGGCGTCTGTAAACATATAAATAAAGGGGTAGCAGCATGAAGGAAGGGAAAATTCATATTTACTGCGGCGACGGCAAGGGCAAAACGACGGCGGCGGTGGGACTGGCGGCACGGGCATCCGGCAGCGGATTCCGGGTGGTGTTTGTACAGTTCCTTAAGGGTGGGACGACCGGTGAACTGACATCGCTTGCGCTGCTGGAAAATATCCGCATGATGCGGCTGAGCCGTCTCTACGGCTTCACCTGGACCCTAAGTGAGGCAGAAACCGCGCAGCTGACCGCCAGTCAGAACGCGCTTTTCAGCAAAGCGACGGCTTTCTGCGGCGATGGCGAGCGGACGCTTCTGGTGCTGGACGAGGTACTCGGCGCCTTGTCCACCGGTACGCTGTCCCGTACGGCGGTGATCGAGTTTCTTCGGAATAAGCCGGATGCGCTGGAGGTGGTGCTCACCGGGCGGGATCCGGATGAGGAGCTGATCGCGCTTGCCGATTATGTTTCAGAGGTGCGCAAAATCAAGCACCCGATGGATGAAGGCGTAATGGCCCGCGAAGGCATTGAATACTGAAAAAACGGCAGACCGCGGGGCGGAATGATTGTCATTCCGCCCCGCGGTCTGCCTGTTCCGGCGTGTGTACGCCGGCTGGTTTTGTTCTGCGCTGCGCACAGGCGGGCAGCGGAAAGCGTTTGCTCTGCTGGTGAAAAGCCCGGCATTCCGTGCAGCGGCCGTGTCGAGGACAGGCCGTGCGCCGGCAGGGACAGCGTTTTTTTGCATCGGTCATGGCGCTCCGCCTTTCTCCGTCGTTTCTGCTTACCAGTGTACGGGGCGGCGGCGCTGCCGTCAAGGGCGCAAAGTTTTCCAGCCGATGCTCAGACGAGGTCAACCGTTTTGGTGGCAACAGTATCCCGGAAACGGCTGTCGTGCTCAACGAACAGCAGCGTGGGCCGGTATTCGAGCAGCAGCTGTTCGATCTGCATGCGGGAAAAGATATCGATGTAGTTGAGCGGCTCGTCACAGATATACAGATGTGCCGGCTCGCACAGGCTTTTGGCCAGCAACACCTTCTTTTTCTGGCCGGCGCTGTAATCGGCCATATCCTTGCCGAACTGCACCCGTTCAAAATCCAGCTTGCGCAGGATGGCGCGGAACAGCGGCCCGTCGAGCCGGTTTTCCGCAATGAACGCATCGAGCGGCCCGCACAGGCGGGAGGCATCCTGCGGGACATAGGAGATTTCCAGCCGCGGTGTGCGGTATATCCGTCCGGTGTGGTGGATTTCCTCACCAAGCAGCAGCTTCAGCACGCTGGATTTGCCGCACCCGTTGCGCCCGGTGAGGGCGACCCGTTCGCCCCGCCGCACATCGAAGCGGATTTCGCCGCCGATCTGCCGGCCGCCGTAAAACAGCGTGACCTCTTCCAGGGCGCAGAGCGTTTCCGCCGGACTGCGCAGCACCGGCAGTTTCAGTGCTTCGGCAATTTCGATGTTGTGCAGCAGTCCGGCCTTTTCCTCGGCTGCCTCCTGACGCCGCTGTTCGATCGCCTTGGAGCGCTTCATCATTTTGGCGGCCTTGTGGCCGATATAACCGCGGTCCGGCCGCAGCCCGGAATTGCGGCTGCCGGTCTTGGATTTTTCTGCCTGTTCCGACCAGCCCGCCGTGCGCCGTGCAGCTGCGGAGAGTCGTCGGATATCGGCCTGCAGCCGTTCGTTGCGTTCGATTTCCTGCCGGTCCTCCCGCTGCTTGTTTTCGTACCAGGAGGAGAAATTCCCCTGCTGCAGGTCGATTCTGGTGCGGTTGATCGCCAGAATGTGGTCGACGCAGCCGTCGAGGAACGCCCGGTCGTGGGAAACCAGAATAAAGCCGTTTTTGCTGCGCAGATAGGCGGCAATCCCGGCACGGGCGCGCTCATCGAGGTGATTGGTCGGTTCGTCGATGAGCAGGAAGGGATCATCCCGGCAGAACAGCGCCGCGAGCAGCAGCTTGGTCTGCTCGCCGTGGCTGAGGGTGGCAAACGGCCGGGACAGTGCCTCTTCCTCCACATCCAGACGGCTAAGCTCCCGCAACAGGCGCCATTCCTCCGCGTGCGGACAGATTTCCGTCAGTATGGCGGCGGCCTGCCGTTCGGGTTGCTTTACCGGATAGGGAAAATATGCAAAGGATACCGGTGTCCGGATGCTGCCGCCTGCGTTGAGTTCACCGGCGAGCAGTTTTAAAAAGGTGGTCTTGCCGCGGCCGTTGCGTCCGACAAAGCCGAGCCGCCAGCCGGTATCAAGCTGCAGGCAGACGTCCTCGAAAACCGGGTCGTACTGTCCGTCGTAGGTATAGGATAAATGCTGTATGTCGATCAGGGCCATTTTCACATTCCTCCCGAAAAACAAATACGGAGACAGCAGGAAAACGCTTCCCGCCGTCTCCGTACATATCCCAAGAAGGGATGTGCCCGCCGGGGAAGAAAGAGGCTGTTTTCCTGCCGCGGCGGCGCAGTACACCCTTGGTGGCTGCCGCCGTCATACATCTGCAGGAAAATCAGCGCAACTTTCTATCCCCTTTGCTGTCTTGTCGTGTTTCAGTATACCCAAAGCACAGGAAAAAATCAAGAAAATGTTTTTGCCTGCGGGCGTTGCCGCTACGCCGCAGCTTATTTCGCAGCTTCCGCAATGCCGGTGAAGGTGTCCACCACCTGCCGGGTCAGTGCGGCGGCTTTATCCCAATCCATCGCCGCGCGGCTGAAATCCTCCATGCGGTCGTGTACCGCCTTGGCCTCTTCGGCGGTGCGCACCGCCTCAGCCAGCAGCTCGCGGGCCGCACGGCGGTTGAAGGACATTACCTGCTTTTTCATGCGCAGTGTTTCCGCGTCGGTGAAGCGGGCGGCGTGAATGCGGCGGTAGACTGGGAAATCCGCCTTGTGCCAGCAGTTGGAGGTGGTAAATGCAAGACCGAGCTCCGGGATGACCAGGTGTTCGATTTTGTCGTAAGGTGCAAGCGGGCAGGCGCAGGTGATGCAGTCGTGCCCGGCTTCCAGCGCCCGGCGGCGCAGATCCACCAGCAGCTCGCGGGCGGCGGCGCCGTATTCATCTTCGATGGTGTAGATGCGCGGGCACTGCAGCTGGAGCGTTTCGTGGAAAACCACCAGTCCCTCCGGCGTCACCGCGCTCAGGAAGCGGCGCTGTTCCCGGCCGGCCTTTTCCGCCGGCGGCCCGAATTCCCGCGCACCGATGCGCGCGGCGGTGCGGGCGATTTTGGGAAAGTCGGTGCAGCCTTGCGCAATGCGGCGGCTGTCGCCGAGCAGCGAAGCGGCCGCGCATAAGAACTTCCGGCAGCGGGCATGCAGAGCCGAACAGGCATCGGTCAGCTCGATGACCGCATCGGCGTGTTCGTGCATGCGTGTGTTGTCCATACAGCTGCCTAAGTCCACGATTTCTTCGACAGCGCCCCAGTATTTCGGCTCAATGATGTGCGGCGCGGTGGCGTCGATGAGTGCCAGTTTGAGCCGGTCAAACAGGATCGCATCGAGCGAATGCGGATCGGAGGAACAGCAGATGGTCTGCGCCTCCTCTCCGTGTGCGGTCATGGCGTCCAGCACGGCGCGCATCAGGGTGTTTTTCCCGGTGCCCGGCCCGCTTTTAATCAGAAAAGCGCGCCATCCGCCGCGGCAGTCGTACAGATCGTCGGTATATCCCACAAATCCGGTCGGCGTGTTGGCGCCGAGAAAATAGCGGATGCGGCCGCCCAGTCCGGCGGAATTTTCCATAAAACTCATAAACTATTCCTCCCTTTCTTGTGGCGGAGGCGCCGTACGCAGACCCGGGCGGTTCTGCCGGCAGGACAGAGATCGCCGGGGCGGCCGGCTGCCGCAGCGGCAGCGGACCCTCTCACCCTTCTGTCTTCATGCTATTCTCCAGTAGGGCATCCGGTGCGTGCTGGACAGTCTGTTTTCGTTTTACGTCCAAAAAATCGCCGAAAAACCGGCTGTGCAGCGGGAAAATTCAGCTATCCGCTCGATAAGATGGACATGTCCTTGTTCAAGTTGTACAGTAATTCCATCGGCGGTCGAGCGGAATTCTTGAGGCAAAAGGTGCGGCTGTCCATTGTGGAAAAGCTAGGAATCTGGTATAGTATTTACATAAAGAAAAAGGACGGGCTGCTGCCGTGTGCGGGCCCGGGATACGGGAAAGAGAGAGGCCGAGGTATTCGGCCGAACCGGCAGGGAAAGGACTGGTTATGCATGGAATTCAATAAGGGAACATGGCAGGATTTCGTGGATGTACGCGATTTCATCGTGCGCAACTACACGCCGTATAACGGGGATGAGAGCTTTCTGGAGCCTCCCACCGCGCGTACCTGTGCGCTGTGGGAAGAGGTTGCTGCGCTGCTGCAGGAGGAACGTGCGCGCGGCGGGATTTATGATATCGACACCCACACGATATCGGGTATTGACGCCTATGCGCCGGGCTATATCGACAAGGAAAAGGAGCAGATCGTCGGTCTGCAGACCACCGCGCCGCTGACCCGTGCGGTGATGCCGTTCGGCGGCATCCGTATGGTGCGTAATTCGCTGGAGGCCTACGGCCGGGAGATGGATCCCAAAATTGAAGAGGTGTTCAAATACCGCAAGACCCATAATGACGGGGTGTTTGACGTGTATACGCCCGAAATGCGCGCCGCCCGCAAAAGCGGCATCATCACCGGCCTGCCGGATGCTTATGGCCGCGGGCGGATCATCGGTGATTACCGCCGGGTGGCGCTGTATGGCGTGGACTTCCTGATCCGGGAGAAGCAGCGCTCGCGCGACGAGGCGGATTTTGCGCTGATGGATTCCCGCGCCATCCGCCAGCGGGAGGAGCTCAGCGAGCAGATCCGCGCGCTCGAAGCGCTCAAGCGCATGGCGGCATCTTATGGGCTGGATATCTCCGCGCCGGCAAAGGACACCAAAGAGGCGATCCAGTGGCTGTATTTCGGCTATCTCGCCGCCGTTAAGGAGCAGAACGGTGCAGCGATGTCGCTGGGCCGCGTATCCACCTTCCTGGATGTTTATGCCGAACGCGACCTGGCGGAGAAGCGCTATACCGAAAGCGAGATCCAGGAATTCGTGGATCATTTCATCATGAAGCTGCGCATGGTGCGGTTCCTGCGCACTCCGGCGTATGACGAGCTGTTCAGCGGCGACCCCACCTGGGTTACCGAGTCGATCGGCGGCATGTGCACCGACGGGCGGCACATGGTCACTAAAATGTCCTACCGCTTCCTGCATACGCTGACCAACCTCGGCCCGGCGCCCGAGCCGAACCTCACGGTGCTGTGGAGCCCGCGCCTGCCGGAAAATTTCAAGCGCTACTGCGCGCAGGTGTCCATCGACACCTGTTCGATCCAGTACGAGAGCGACGAGCTCATGCGCAAGAAATTCGGCGACGATTACGGCATCGCGTGCTGCGTGTCCGCGATGCGCATCGGCAAGCAGATGCAGTTTTTCGGTGCGCGCGCGAACCTTGCCAAGGCACTGCTGTACGCAATCAACGGCGGCCGTGATGAGAAGAGCGGGGTACAGGTCGGTCCGGAGCTGCTCGCCTGCCGGGGCAAATATCTCGATTATGACGACGTGATGCGCAAGTACGACGCGACCCTCGACTGGCTGGCGCACCTGTATATGAACACCCTCAACGTCATCCATTATATGCACGACAAATACTGCTATGAGAAAATCCAGATGGCGCTGCACGACAACGACGTGTTCCGCACGATGGCGGCCGGCGTGGCAGGACTGTCGGTGGTGTGCGATTCACTGTCCGCGATCAAGTACGCCAGGGTGCGCCCGATCCGTGACGAGAGCGGGCTGGCAGTGGATTTTGAGGTGGAAGGCGATTTCCCGAAATTCGGCAACAACGACGATCGTGTGGACGAGATAGCGGTGCAGGTGGTCAAGCTGTTCATGAGCAAGCTCCAGAAGTGCCAGACCTACCGCGAATCCAAGCCCACTATGTCCATCCTCACCATCACCTCCAATGTGGTGTACGGCAAAAAGACCGGCTCCACGCCGGACGGCCGCAAAGGCGGCGAGCCGTTTGCGCCGGGTGCCAACCCGATGCACGGCCGCGACAGCCACGGCTGCGTCGCGTCGATGTTCTCGGTTGCCAAACTCCCGTATGATTACGCGGAAGACGGCATAAGCTACACCTTCTCGATTGTACCGGGTGCCCTTGGTCATGACCTCGATGAGCGCAAGGGCAATCTGGTGGCGCTGCTCGACGGCTATTTCCAGGAGAACGGCCATCATATCAACGTCAATGTGCTCAACCGCGAGGTGCTGATGGACGCGATGGATCATCCGGAGAAATACCCGCAGCTAACCATCCGCGTGTCCGGCTATGCGGTCAACTTCGTCAAGCTGTCGCGTGAGCAGCAGATCGACGTTATTAACCGGACCTTCCATACCCATTTCTGAGTTGTATAAGGAGAACGCTTTGGAAAATGTGTTCGGCACTATCCACTCGGTGGAGAGCTTCGGCGCGCTGGACGGGCCGGGGGTGCGGTATGTCCTGTTTTTGCAGGGCTGCCCGCTGCGCTGCCTGTTCTGCCATAACCCCGATTCCTGGGAGACGGGAAAGGGGCAGAGGATCGGTTCGGCGGATGTGGTGGCGGATATCCTGCGCTACCGCCATTTCATCGAAAAGGGCGGTGTGACCCTGTCGGGCGGCGAGCCGCTGATGCAGCCGGAGTTCGCCGCTTCCATTCTGGAGGGCTGCCGGGAAAACGGGCTGCATACTGCGCTGGATACCTCCGGTGCGGTGCCGCTGCTCGCCTGTCAGAAGGCGGTGGATACGGCGGATATGCTGCTGCTGGACATGAAGGCGGCCGATGAGGCGCTGTTCCGCCGGATTACCGGGCGCAGCATGGACAATACACTGGAAATTCTTGAGCATTGCGAGGATACCGGAAAACGGGTGTGGATCCGGCATGTGCTGGTGCCGGGCCTGACACTGGAGGAAACGCAGCTGCATGCGCTCGGCCGCCTGCTGCGGCGATACGGCTGTATCGAGCGGGTGGAGCTGCTGCCGTTCCATAAAATGGGTGAATATAAGTGGGAGGCGCTCGGCGCACCCTATACCCTCGGTGAGACGCCATCGCCGCCGGTGGAGGCGGTGGACCGGGCGCGGGAAATCCTGCGCGGATACGGTCTGGATGCACGATAAAAAAGAGCCCGGGTTCCGACGCCTATCGTCGGAACCCGGGCTCTTTCGCTGCATATCAGCGCTGTTCCCGCCGCCTGCGGCTGCGTACAAGCAGCCAGGTCAGCACGGCGAGCAGCAAAACCGCGCTGAGCAGCAGGCCGAGCCAGCCGTTGGCGGTAAACCCGGCCAGCAGATAGCCGGCAAGGCAGCAGCCCGCCACCAGCAGGGCGTAGGGGATCTGGGTGGACACGTGCTCGATGTGGTTGCAGTCCGCGCCGGCGGAAGCGAGAATGGTGGTATCGGAGATGGGGGAGATGTGGTCGCCGCACACCGCGCCGGAGAGGATGGCTGCCACACACAGCACCATCATCGGGCTGGCGGTGTCAGCGAATACCGCCACGGCAATCGGCACCATGATGCTGAAGGTACCCCATGAGGTGCCGGTGGCAAAGGCAAGGCCGAGCGCCGTCAGGAACAGTATTGCGGGCAGGAACGTCTGTGCCGCTGCACTGCCGCCGACCGTCCGGCTGACAAAGGCGCCGGCGTCGAGATAATCCCCGCTGCAGATTCCCGACAGCGTCCAGGCAAAGGTCAGGATCAGGATGGCCGGCACCATCGCTTTGAATCCCTCCGCCAGACTGGCGGCAAATTCGCCGAAGGTAACGACCCGGCGGGGGATATACAGGAAAAAGACCAGCAGCAGGGTGAAAAAGGAGCCGAAAACCAGAGACAAGGAAGAATTGCAGTCCGCAAAGGCCTGTGCCACCGATTTGCCTTCCAGGATGCCGCCGGTGTACAGCATCGCCGCGATGCACAACAGGATGAGTGCCGCGATGGGAATGACCAGATCACACACCCGTCCGCGACCGGCCGGCTCGTCCTGTGCTGGTCCGTTGTCGTGCGCGGCGGACTGCTGTGCTTTCTTCATTCTGCCGAAATCAAAGTCGCCGGCAATCATAAAGACCACCATCACAATGGTCAGCAGGGCGTAGAAATTAAAGGGGATGGTCTGCACAAACAGCGAGAAGCCGTTGAGGCTGCTGCCCTCCGGAAGGGAGGAACCGACCGCCGCGGCCCAGCTGGAAATCGGGGCGATGATGCACACCGGTGCCGCGGTGGCGTCGATGAGGTAGGCGAGCTTGGCACGGGAAATGTGCTGACGGTCGGTTACCGGACGCATCACGGTGCCGACGGTCAGGCAGTTGAAATAGTCGTCCACAAAGATCAGCGCGCCCAGCCCGGCGGTTGCAAACGAGGCGCCGCGGCGGGTGCCGATTGAGCGGGATGCCCAGTCGCCGTAGGCGCGGGAGGCTCCCGATTTGCTCATGAGCGAAACCAGCATGCCCAGCAGCACCAGGAAAATCAGGATGTTGGTGTTGGAACCGACCTTGTCGCTCATGATTGTAAAGGTGGTTTCCAGCGCGTCGAGAATGTGGAACTGGTTATACAGCAGTGCTCCCGACAGAATGCCGATGAGCAGCGAAACATAGACTTCCTTGGTGAGCAGCGCGAGTGCGATGGCAATGACCGGCGGCAGCAGCGCCCAAAAAGTACCCGCAAATTCCGGCATGTTTTCAGCCCCTCTCCTTATGCAGTTTCCGCAGAATCGCTTATTTCCCGGCTGCGGCGGCGATGGCACCGCCGGACAGGCGGTAGGTGGTCCAGTCGCTCATCGCGTCCGCGCCCATATGACGATAAAAGGCGATGGACGGTGCATTCCAGTCCAGGCAGGCCCACTCCATGCGCCGGCAGCCGCGGCGGACCGCTTCGGCGGCGACCGCCTGAAAAAGGGCTTTGCCGTAACCCTTGCCGCGCTTTTCCTCATCCACATACAGGTCTTCGAGATGCAGACCGCTGCGGCCGACGAAGGTGGAAAAATCGGTGAAGTACAGCGCAAAACCCACCGGCGTCCCATTCTCCTCGGCGAGCAGGACAAACGCCTCCTGTCGGTCAAAAAGCGCGGTTTCCAGACCTTTTTCGGTGGCAATTACCTGATCATCCATCTTCTCATAATGCGCGATACGGCGGATATATTCAAGAATCACAGGGGTGTCCTCGCGCCGCGCGGGGCGAATGGAAAACGCAGACATGAACAGTTCCGTCCTTTCCGGAAAAGTAAAATGTGTGGAAAACCCTCCCCAAAAGACAGGTGCAGAAAGGGGAAGAAATTTCGCCGTTTGGTTACAGGATACCAAAAAAGTGGGTGGTATTCAAGGAAATCTTACCGAAAACCCGAGAGAAAAGCAGCAAAAAACAGCCGCTTTGCGAAATACGCCAACTTTTTGCTGTTCGGGGTCTCTTTCGGCTGGATGGCAGGGCGGTTTGGCGGACGCAGCTGTGCAGGAAAATACCGACGCCTTTTTGTCCGGAGAAAAACACCCTGCACCGTTCAGGAGCGGTGCAGGGTGTTACAAGGCATCTAAGAAATGGGAGCAAATGGCGCAGCGCGCCATAAAGAAAATACAGGGATGGCAAGATTCCGCGGGATGACAGCCCGTCAGATAGCTGTCCCCGGTTTCCGTGTGGTACAAGGGACTTTCCGGCGTGCGCGGTACAGGCTGGTGCGAGTGGCGGCACCGATTTTTCTCAATGGGCAGTTTGCTGCGGGCCGGGCAGCACGTTTTTATATCCATGAGGCAGGCGGAAGCAGCCTACGCCCGTCCGCCGGAAGGCGCTTAGTTTTGCACGGCGGCACCGGCCTCCCCGGCGGCAAGATACGGGCGGATCTTTTCGACAAAGGCGCTGCCGTCATCCGGGCAGTAGGCACGCAGGGCGATCGGCTGGGAAAAATCCAGGCTGAACAGCCCCATCAGCGACTTGGCGTCGATAACGTAGGGATCCGCGATCAGCTCGACTTTGAAGTCCACATCATTGCAGATGCCGGAGAACGCCTTGGCATCCTCCACCGAAGCAAATTTCACGGCAGCTTTATACATCCTGTCTTCTCCCCGCTTTTCCGGAAATTTGGCGAATTGGCTCGAAAAAGCCGTCCGCCACTCGGTTATTATACGCAAAAGGCAGGGGGATTACAAGCCGAAAAGACAACAAACTGCGCCTTGAAATCGGTGAAGTTTTCCACTATAATGTACCATTAGGTATTTATGTCCCCGACGGGCGGAAAATGGTGTCTGTCTGTGGGTAAAACGAGTGTGCCTGACCACTGCATTTTTTGGTTTTCACGATATTTTTTGTGCGGTATCGGTGTAACGGGCGGATTTTTTCGGTGGAGGATGCTGCGGGGTGGTCTGCCCTGTTTTTCCGTATAATCCGTTAGGGATGGAATAATGGTGTTCAGTGAAAGGAGATACGGCGTGAAGGCGGCGTTTTATACCTTGGGGTGCAAGGTGAATCAATACGAAACCCAGGCCATGATGAAACAGATGGCTGCGGCGGGTTACGAGGTGGAGGAACACGCCGGCGGCGCGGCAGACGTGCTGGTGATCAACTCCTGCACCGTTACCGGCGAGAGCGACCGCAAGCTGCGGCAGCTGCTGCGGCGGCTGCGGCGGGAGCATCCGGCGGCGGTAATTGTGCTGACCGGCTGCATGCCGCAGGCGTTTCCCGACAAGGCCGCTGAGCTGGCCGATGCGGACATTGTTCTGGGCAACGCGCAGCGTTCGGCGGTGGCCGCGCATGTGGAGGCTTTTCTTGTCCGGCACGAGCGGTTGGTGGATATCCCGCATCATGCGGCGGCTTACGAGCGGCTTTCGGTGGACGATTTTCAGGGACGCACCCGCGCGTTTGTCAAGATCGAGGACGGCTGCAATCGCTTCTGCTCTTACTGCATCATCCCCTATGCGCGCGGCCGGGTGCGCTCCCGCCCGCTGGAGGAGCTGCGGGAAGAAGCCGCCGCGCTCGCAGGGCGTGGGTTCCGCGAGGTGGTGCTGGTGGGGATCAACCTGACTGCCTATGGGCAGGACACTGGCGCGGACATCGCCGATGCAGTGAACGCTGCGGCGGAGCCCGCGGGCATCCGCCGGGTGCGTTTGGGTTCGCTGGAGCCGGATCATCTGACCGACGCACTTATCGCCAGGCTGGCGGCGCAGCCGAAACTGTGCCCGCAGTTCCATATTTCGCTGCAGTCCGGATGCGACGCCACCCTGCGGCGGATGAACCGGCATTACTCTTCGGCGCAGTATGCCGATTTATGCGCGCGGCTGCGTGCAGCCTTCCCGGGCTGTGCGCTGACCACCGACGTGATGGTGGGCTTTCCCGGCGAGGACGAGGATGAATTTGCACAGTCGCTGGCCTTTGTGCAGGCGGTCGGTTTTGCCAAGGTGCATATTTTTGCGTATTCCCGCCGGCCGGGTACGCCGGCAGCTGCTGCACCCGGGCAGGTGACGGCTGCCGAAAAATCCGTCCGCAGCCGCCGGATGGCGGCAGTATGCGGGACATCCCGTGAGGCCTATATTGCGGACAAATGCGGAACGCTGGCCGAGGTGCTGCTGGAAACGCGCGGGGAGGACGGCAGGCTCGAGGGCTACACACCGGACTATCTGCCGGTGTTCGTGGAGGCGGATGCAGGCGAGCCGGGTGAACTGATTACGGTGCGGCTGACTGCCCCGCACGGGGACGGCTGTCTGGGTGAGGCGGTACGGTAAGCGGACGGCGTGCCCACAAGGAGGCGCCGATAAAGAGGCGTCTGCTCCGGCGTTTTTCCCGCCGGTTGACCGTGCAGAGGATCCCGGCCCGTTCCGAATGCCGGAGGACGCCGGGATAAATGCAGAGCGGCCGCGCGAGAAAGCGGGCGGTGAAGTACAAAAATCAGTCTGCTAGGCAGTAAGTCCCCCCGGCTGTGGAGCGGACAAGGTGATTTTTACCCGACGGGGTCGAAGATGCGGGGGCTGCGCAGCCAAAATTGCAGAATAAAGCGCGCTGCCGGGAAATTCCCCGCACAGATATGTACTTTATGGTTGAAAAAGGCCGCGGGATTGACTATAATAAAAAATCAGGGTTTTGTTTCCATAAAACGAAACCGGACCCAAGATAAACGAAAATGAGTATTAAGGAGAGTCGGCGTTGGAATTTCTAGAACATTTTCGCTTCCTCTACGACGGAGTAGCTTTCTTTTTCACTGCGGAAGGCTGGAAGAATCTGGTGATGATCCTCATCGGCGGCCTGTTGATCTATCTGGCCCTTGCCAAGGATTTTGAACCGGCGCTGCTGATGCCGATGGGCTTCGGCGCGATTCTGGTCAACCTGCCGTTTTCCGGCGCGGTCACCCAGTTCAACGAGTCGCTCGGCCACGAGGTCACCGGCATCATCGACTGGCTGTTCAATGTGGGTATTGAGGCATCCGAAGCGATGCCGCTGCTGCTGTTTATCGGCATCGGTGCGATGATCGATTTCGGGCCGTTGCTGTCCAATCCCAAAATGTTCCTGTTCGGCGCGGCGGCGCAGTTCGGCATTTTCCTGACCGTCCTGGTCGCGTCCCTCTTCTTCCCCGAATTCAAGGATGCCGCCGCCATCGGTGTCATCGGCGCGGCCGACGGCCCGACCGCGATTCTTGTTTCGCAGGTATTCAAATCCAACTATATGGGCGCCATTGCGGTTGCCGCTTACTCTTACATGGCGCTCGTGCCGATCATCCAGCCGGTCGCCATCAAGGCGGTCACCACCAAAAAAGAGCGGATGATCCGTATGCCGTATAATCCGCAGGTGGTTTCCCGCAAAACCCGCATCCTGTTCCCGCTGATCGTGATGATCATCGCCGGCCTGGTGGCGCCCGACTCGGTGTCGCTGGTGGGTATGCTGATGTTCGGCAACCTGCTGCGTGAATGCCTCAAGCTCGACAGCCTGTCCCAGACTGCGCAGACCACCCTTGCCAATCTCATCACCATCCTGCTGGGCCTTACCATCGCTTCGAGTATGAAGGCGGAGCAGTTCCTGACGGTGGGTACCATCGTCATCATGTGCCTCGGCCTGGTGGCGTTCGTGTTTGACACCATCGGCGGCGTGATGTTTGCCAAGCTGATGAACCTGTTCCTGCCGGAAGGCAAAAAGATCAACCCGATGGTCGGCGGCGCCGGCATCTCGGCGTTCCCGATGTCCGCGCGGGTGATTCAGAAGATGGCTCTTAAGGAAGATAACCAGAACCACCTGCTCATGCACGCGGTCGGCGCCAATGTTGCCGGCCAGATCGGCTCGGTGGTCGCCGGCGGCATCATCCTGACGGTGGTCCCGCGGCTTATCGGCGCCTGACGCAGAAAGGATAAAAAGATATGGATATTCAATTCGGTACCCAGAATATCGGCAATGCACTGCTGCTGATGCTGCTGGGCATGGTGGGCATCTTCGTGGTAATGGTGGTCATCATGCTGGCGGTCAAACTGCTCAACCGCTTTGCCAAGGACAAGAACGACAAGGACGGCGGCGACGCCAAAAAATAACGGGGCGGCGCACGCTGTCCGAAAGGAAGGAATCCGGCTATGGCGAATAACAAAAAAATGGTGGACGCCATTACCTCGATGGACGAAGACTTCGCCCAGTGGTATACCGATATTGTCAAAAAGGCGGAGCTGATCGAATACACCAGTGTCAAGGGCTGCATGGTCATCCGGCCCTACGGCTACGCGATCTGGGAGCTGATGCAGCGGATTCTCGATACGCGTTTCAAGGCGCTCGGCCACGAAAACGTCTGCATGCCGATGTTTATCCCCGAAAGCCTGCTTCAGAAGGAGAAGGATCACGTTGAGGGATTCGCGCCCGAGGTGGCATGGGTGACCCACGGCGGCAGCGAAAAGCTCGAGGAGCGGCTTTGCGTGCGTCCGACCAGCGAAACGCTGTTCTGCGAGCATTACGCCAACATTGTGCATTCTTGGCGTGATCTCCCGAAGCTCTACAACCAGTGGGTGAGCGTGGTGCGCTGGGAAAAGACCACCCGGCCGTTCCTGCGCTCGCGTGAGTTCCTCTGGCAGGAGGGACACACCATTCACGCTACCGCCGAGGAGGCCATCGAGGAAACCGAGCGGATGCTGGGCGTTTATGCGGATTTCTGCGAGGATGCGCTGGCCATGCCGGTGCTGCGCGGCCGCAAGACCGAAAGCGATAAGTTCGCCGGCGCGGTGGCTACCTACGCTATTGAGGCGCTCATGCACGACGGCAAGGCGCTGCAGGCCGGCACCTCCCACTATTTCGGCGACGGCTTCGCCAAGGCGTTCGGCATCCAGTACACCGACAAGACCAATACCCTGCAGTATCCTCACCAGACTTCCTGGGGGGTGACCACCCGGCTGATCGGCGCGGTCATCATGACCCACGGCGATGACAACGGTCTTGTGCTGCCGCCGGCGGTTGCGCCTGTTCAGGTGGTGATCCTGCCCATCGCACAGCACAAGCCCGGCGTGCTCGACAAGGCTTCAGAACTCAGGGAGCGTCTGACAAAAATTGCGCGGGTGAAGGTGGACGACTCCGAAAATTCCGCCGGATGGAAGTTCGCGGAATACGAAATGAAGGGTGTTCCGCTGCGGCTGGAAATCGGCCCGAAGGACATCGAAAACAACCAGTGCGTACTGGTTACCCGGCACAACCGTGAAAAGCACACGGTCAGTCTCGACGAGTTGGAGACGGCGGTGCCCGCGCTGCTGCGTGAGGTGCACGACGGGCTGTATCAGAAGGCGCTTGAAAACCGTGAAAAGCACACTTATGCCTGCCGGGATATGGATGAGATCGTCCGTGTGCTGGCTGAGCAGGGCGACGGCTTCGTCAAGGCGATGTGGTGCGGCGATGAGGCGTGCGAGGACGCGGTTAAGGAAAAAACCGGCGTCGGTTCCCGCTGCATCCCGTTTGAGCAGGAGCATCTGGCCGACACCTGCGTATGCTGCGGCAAGCCCGCGAAGCATATGGTCATCTGGGGCAAGGCATACTAAGTATATACGCGGCGGGTATCGCCGCACGGCTCCCGCATGCCGCCGCGGCCGGATAGTCTCCGGCAGAGCCGGCGGAATCCACACCAGAAAGGAAGCGGCAGAATGAATCAGCTCGACAGACCGGCGGCCGGTGAAACCGTCGCCGTCATGCATACCAACATGGGGAATATCGCGATCCGGTTATTTCCGGAGAAAGCCCCCAAGGCGGTGGAGAATTTTACGACGCACGCAAAGAACGGCTATTACAACGGTCTGATTTTTCATCGCGTCATCAACGATTTTATGATTCAGGGCGGCGATCCCAAGGGCACCGGCCGCGGCGGCGAGAGCATCTGGGGCGACAGCTTTGAGGACGAGTTTGATCTCGAGCTGCGCAACTACCGCGGTGCGCTGTCGATGGCCAACGCCGGGCCGAACACCAACGGCAGCCAGTTCTTTATCGTGCAGGCCAAAGAGGTCGCGCCAAGCCTGCTGCACCAGATGGGACAGCTCGCCGACCGCGGTTATCCCGCTGAGGTGACCGCCGCTTATGCAGAGGTGGGCGGCACCCCGCACCTCGATTTCCGCCATACCGTTTTCGGCCAGGTTTACGACGGCATGGATGTGGTGGACGCGATTGCGGCGGTGGAAACCGACCGCGATGACAAACCCAAAAAGGACGTTGTGATCGAATCGATCGAAATCAAAACGCTGTGAGCGGGGTACTCCAGCAGGCGAAAGCCGTTCTGGAAAGGGTCACGCCCTTAAAGCGCGACTGCGGTGCGGTGTGCGGCGCCGCCTGCTGCCGCGACTGCGATCCGCAGGGCGGGGCGAGCGGTATGCGGCTGTTTCCCGGTGAAGAGGCTGCGGCCGGTTTTGCTGCGGTCGATACGCCGGAGGGACGGCTGCTGCTGTGCAGCGGGCGCTGCGCACGGGAAGACCGGCCGCTGGCGTGCCGGTTGTTTCCGCTGTTTCCATATCTCGGTGAGGACAGCCGCATCCGTGCGGTGTACGATCCGCGGGCCTATCGGGTCTGTCCGCTTGTACGGCTGCGGGAGCAAGTACCGCTTGACCGCGAATTTGTGCGCGCGGTGCGCCGCGCCGGACGGATTCTGGCGGCGGACGAAATGCTGCGGGCCGATCTGTGCCGGCAGGCGCGGGAAATCGACGAATTCAACGGATTTCTTCGGTTGGATGCGGGAAGGCCGCCGATTGCGCGGCGCCGGAGGACAGCCGAAGAATAAAAAAGCACAGGAAAAGGCGGAAAGACCTTCGGTCTTCCGGCTTTGTGCCGGGATGAACGGTGCAATTTCCCGGTTATGCGAGAAAGGAAGGGCATAAGGATGCGGAAGGGAACAGGAAAGCGTGTACTGGCGCTGCTGACGGCGGTCTTGGCATGTGCGGCGCTGCTCGGCGGCTGCTCGGCGAAGCCGAAGACTGTTTACAAGGATCTGGATTACGGATTCCAGCTCGAGAAGCCAGCAGTAGGGGAAAAGATTGCCATTATGCACACCAGCATGGGGGATATTTTCATCCGTCTGTTCCCGGAAGCGGCGCCCAAGGCGGTGGAAAACTTCATTACCCACGCGCAGGAAGGCTATTACGATGGGTTGATTTTTCACCGGGTAATTGAGGATTTCATGATTCAGGGCGGCGACCCGGAGGGAACCGGCCGCGGCGGCGAGAGTATTTATGAGAGCGGCAAATTCGAGGATGAATTCGACGCCAAGCTCATGAACCTGCGGTATTCGCTCGCAATGGCCAATGCTGGCCCGAACACCAACGGCAGTCAGTTTTTCATCAATCAGGCGCCGGCGGAGGATTTTGCAGAGGGCGTGGAAGCGGCCAAGCAGAGATACGAACAGCTCAAGGACAATTTCAAAAGCTGGAAGCAGGTTTACGCGAACACCCTCTCGCGGGTGGCGAAGATCGACGGTGACGCGATCCCGGACGAGGTATTTGACCTGTATTCCCAGCAGGGCGGCAACCTGTACCTCGACGGCGCCTGGCGCACCGATGGCAAGGGGTACACGGTTTTCGGCCAGGTGTTTGCCGGCATGGATGTGGTGGACGCTATTGCGGGCGTAGAGGTGGACGCCAATGACAAGCCGGTCGAGGACGTGCTTATCAACAGCATCGAAATTGTGGAATACCAGGGATAAACACGCACGGAGCACGAGGCGTTCTGCGCTTTCGTGCTCCTGTTTGCGCATACTATACGCAGAATTGCCATATACTGGCGTTAGCGGTTTTTCAGAGAGGAGGCAGGACAGAGGGTGGATATCCGCATAAACGGACGCACCGTCCACTATATCGATCAAGGAGACGGCCCGGCAGTGCTTTTGCTGCACGGCTGGGGCGCACCGGCACAGACTTACCGGCTGATCATCGACCACCTGTCCGCCTATTGCCGGGTGATTGCGCCGGATCTGCCGGGGTTCGGCGGGTCGGAGGAACCGCCGGAGCCGTGGGACGCGGGGAAATATGCCGATTTTGCCGCTGATTTTGCTGCGGTGCTCGGCCTGACCGAGGCGGTGCTGATCGGCCACTCCAACGGCGGGCGCATCATCCTCAAATGGCTCGGCCGCGGAAATTGCCCGCTGCGGGTAAATAAGCTGGTGCTCATCGATGCAGCGGGGATCAAGCCGCGGCACGGGGCGGGCTATTATGCAAAAGTGTATACCTACAAACTGTCCAAACGGGTGCTGCAGCTGCCCGGCGTGCGGCATCTGTTTCCCGATGCGGTGGAGCGGCTGCGCGGAAGGGCCGGCTCGGCCGATTACCGCAGCGCCAGCCCGATGATGAAGCAGTGCATGAACCTTGCGCTGGCCGAGGATATGTCGGCGTATCTGCCGAAGATCCGGGCGTCCACCCTGCTGATCTGGGGAGAAAACGATACGGCGACGCCGCTGACCGATGGACAGAAGATGGAAAAGCTCATTCCGGATGCGGGGTTGGTGGTGCTCAAGGGTGCGGGACATTTTTCCTTCGCTGAGCGCTGGGGCCAGTGCAGCCGTGTGCTGGACGCATTTTTAAAGGGATAACAACGCCGCACGGTGTCCTGCCGGGCGGAATGACGATACAGGGAGGGCGGCCGGATTGAACCTGGCGCTTCGCATTTGTTTTCTGCTGGCCTGTGCGGCGTGCTACGTCGTGCAGACGGTGTATTTTACCCATATGCTGCAGCTCAATTCCTACCGTCCGGAACGGTACGGCAAATGGTGCCGTGAGAATCCGGGACGGCTTTTCTTTATCGCTCGTCTGCTGCCATTGGGAGCGGCAGCGCTGCTGTTTGTGCCGCCGGAGCGCATCGGGTACGGCGCGGCAATGATCGTACTGGCGGTGACGGCGTTCCTCTGCCGGCCGAAAAAGGCCAAAAAACCGCTGGTGATCACGGCGCGGGTCAAGCGCCTGTGGGTAACGGCGGCGGTGCTGCTGGCCGCACTGCTGACCGGGCTGTATTTTGCCGGGATTTCGCTGCTCGGCGCGGTGCTCACCGTACTGACCGCTTCGCTGGCCTGGATCTGGGTAGGAGTGGCCAATCTCCTCAATCTGCCGGTGGAGAAGGGAATCGCGCGGCACTACGTCAACGACGCGCGGCGGATCCTCCGTGCGATGCCCGGGCTGATCGTGATCGGTATTACCGGCAGCTACGGCAAAACCAGCGCCAAAAATTTCCTGTACACGCTGCTGTCCTCGAAATACAATGTCCTGATGACCCCGGAAAGCTACAATACCACGATGGGCGTGGTGCGGACTATCCGGGAGCAGCTGCGCCCGTATCACGAGATTTTTATCGTCGAGATGGGGGCGAAGAATCCCGGCGATATCCGCGAAATCTGCGAGCTGGTGCGGCCGAAATACGGGATCCTGACCGCGATCGGCGAGCAGCATCTCGAAACCTTCAAAACCATTGACAACATCATCCGCACCAAGTTCGAGCTGGCGGACGCGATTCCCGCTGACGGCGCGGTGTTCCTGAATTTCGACAACCTGCATATCCGGCAGCATAAGACGGCCTGCCGGGTGATCTCTTACGGCACGGCAACGGAAACCGGGGCGATGGTGCTCGCAGGGGATGCCGCGGTGGGGCCCAACGGTTCGACCTTCACGATCACCCTGCCGGACGGGGAGAGCGGACGGTTTTCCACCCGCCTGCTCGGCGCACACAATATCCAGAATCTGACCGGCTGCATCGCAGTGGCGGATACGCTGGGCATCGGACTGGAGGCGCTGGTGTATCCGGTGCGGCAGATTCGACCGGTGAAGCACCGGCTCGAGCTGCTGCCGGGCGGTTTCATCGACGACGCCTACAACGCGAATCCTGCCGGTTTCCGCGCGGCACTGGATGTGCTCAAGGGCTTTGCCGGGCAGCGGGTGCTGGTTACCCCCGGTATGGTGGAGCTTGGCGAGCGGCAGGCGGCGCTCAACCGTGAGCTTGGCGCCTATGCAGCGGACTGCTGCGACTATGCGGTGCTCGTCGGGTTCAAGCAGGCGCCGCCGCTGAAAGAAGGGCTGCTGTCCGCCGGTTTTCCGGAGGAGCGGCTGTTTGTCGCCGACACGCTGCAGGAGGGGCTGGCGTTTGTCCGGGGGCTTCCGGCGGAGGGGATGCGCACCGTGCTGCTCGAAAACGATCTGCCGGATAATTTCTGATTTGCGTGAGAAAGGAATGGTCTGCATATGAAAACCAAGGTTGCCGTCCTTTTCGGCGGCCGGAGCGTGGAGCATGAGGTGTCCATCATATCGGGCATCCAGGCGTTCTGCGCGCTCGACCGCGAAAAATACGATCCGATTCCGCTGTATATCGGTAAGGACAACGCCTTTTACACCGGCCCGCACATGGGGGATATCGAAAGCTACAAAAATCTGCCGGCGTGTATTGCGAAGGCGACCCGCGTGCTGCTGGTGCCGAGCAGCGGCGGGGTGGATCTGGTGCGTTTCCCGATGAAAAAATTCGGGAGCAATCTGGTGGACACCTTCCAGGCGGCGCTGCCGGTGGTGCACGGCACCAACGTTGAGGACGGCACGCTGATGGGCTATCTGGAGATGCTCAACGTCCCATATGCGGCCTGTGATGTAACGTCAAGTGCGCTGGGGATGGACAAATACCAGATGAAGGCCGCCCTGCGGCAGGCCGGTCTGCCGGTGCTCGACGCTCTCCAGATCGGCGGCAGGGAATACGCCGAAAACGGCGGCGCGGTGCTGGAGCGTATCGAAGAAAAGATTGGGTATCCGCTGATTGTCAAACCGGTGAACCTCGGTTCCTCGGTCGGCATCTCCAAGGCAAAGGACCGCACTGCGCTGGAGGCCGCGCTGGACACGGCGTTCGGGTTTTCCTCACGTGTACTGGTGGAAAAGGCGGTGCAGAATCTGCGGGAGATCAACTGTGCAGTACTCGGCGATGCGGAAGAGGCACAGGCTTCGGTGTGTGAGGAGCCGCTCAACGCGACCGACATCCTGAGCTATCAGGACAAGTACATGAGCGGGGGCAAGTCGGCGAAATCCGGCGCGAAGGGCGGGATGAGCAGCCTTGCGCGGCGCTGTCCGGCTGACATTCCGGAGGAGCTCACCCGGCGGGTACAGGAGCTGGCAGTCGCCACCTTTCAGGCGCTCGGCTGCCTCGGGGTGTCCCGTATCGATTTCCTCAACGACAGGGAAACCGGCGAGCTTTGGGTCAACGAGATCAACACCATCCCCGGTTCGCTCGCATTTTACCTGTGGGAAGCCGCCGGTGTGCCGTTTGCCGAGCTGCTCGACCGGATGCTCTCCCTCGCGTTCAAGCGGCAGCGTCAGCGCGCGGCGCTGACCTTCAGTTACGATGTCAACCTGCTCGCCGGGGTTTCGCTCGGCGGCGCAAAAGGCGCCAAGGGCAGCAAAATGTAAGCAGCAGGCCGCGTCCGTTTCAACGGACGCGGCCTGTTTCAGTCTGTCGAAGAAGTCATTTAGCAAAAAATATTGCATAAGAAGTTTTCGCCCGCCTTTTTCAAAAGGCAACGCTTGCGACCGCCGCCGGTGGCGGAAGAAGGGAGCAAGGGTTGGCGCCGCGGTCGGCGATCGGCGAGGCGGCGTGTCCGCCGATGACGGAGCCGGGCACCGCAAGAGGGAGCCAAGGTTTTGCTTTCATAAGGATCAGGAAGGGAGACGCAACAGCCCGGTGGGCTGTTGCGTCGTGGGAAACCCTATCAAAGGGTTTCCCGATGCGGCGCAATAAGCCGCATTTGTGAAACTTGCTATCTGCAAGCCAGTTTTTCGACAAACTAGGCCGCGTCCGTTTCAACGGACGCGGTCTGTTTTGCGGTGTCAGTACTTTTTCTTTGGGGTAGGATCGATGGTTTCGCCCAGCAGCCAGGCGGTCGAAACCTGCAACACATCGGCAAAGGCGATCAGTTCCAGATCGGTGACATAACGCTGGCCGGTTTCGATGCGTGAGATGCCGTTCCGGGTAAAAACAATATTATGGCGGATGTGCATTTTGGCAAGCAGGTCATCCTGCGTCCATTTGGGGTCGTGCATGTTTCGGGCAACCCGGATACGGCGGCCCGATTGGTTCTCCGATTTCATCTGATGCTCCTCCTTTTGGCTCTCGGAACGAGTTGTACGGTCATAGAGAATAAGACACATTTGTCTAAATCTGGTGCCAGGGTGGGCAGGATAAAAGGAAAAAACCTGTTTTTAAACCTAAAATTTTTCAAAAACTGCTCATGTGCTAACAACATGTTAGCACATTGTGAGTAGACTGTCAATTGTTTTTTTGTTAGCATATTGTTATAGAGGTGATAACGATGGCGGCAAACAAAATTCAGACGGGGCTTCGACTGAATGAAACAGTCTACAAAAAACTGCGTGTTTTATCCGATTGCGAAACCCGTTCTCTTAATAATCTTATTGAGTATGTACTTCAATGCTATCTAAACGAATACGAAGCCGAGCACGGCGCTATACAGATTCCTGATAAAGAATAGCAGGGACCATACGTTTTTCTTTTGTAGGACAGGCCAAAAATCCGGATTTTCCGACTATTGTCCCATCGGCGCGCATATGTTGTACCAGCAAGACTGAACGAAGGGATATGATGTGCGGATGAAACGGCTGAAAAAAGGTCTCGCCTGCCTGCTGTGCCTGGCGCTGCTCCTGCCGAATGTGCTGTGGGCGGTCGCGGAAGAACCCCCGTTGCTCATCGCGGAGGAAGGCTCCGGCGAATCGGCGGAGGAATTGCTTCAGGAAAGCGCCGACGATGTCTGGCTGCCGGTTGACACGGTGCCGACCGAGGCGGCGGCGCTGGAGGTTGGGGGCAAATCAGCGATCCTGATGGATCAGACAAGCGGCACCGTTCTGTTTGAAAAGAACGCGCACGAAAAACTGGCAATTGCGTCGGTGACCAAGATCATGACGCTGCTGCTGGTGATGGAGGCGCTGGATCAGGGGCGGATTACGCTGGAGGATCCGGTGACCTGCTCGGATGTGGCGGCTTCGATGGGCGGATCGCAGATCTGGCTGGAGCCAGGCGAGATCATGACGGTGCATGAGCTGCTCAAGGCCGCCGCGGTGGTTTCCGCAAACGACGCCTGCGCGGCACTGGCCGAGCATATCAGCGGTTCAATCGAGGGATTTGTCAGCGAGATGAACACCCGTGCGGCTGAGCTCGGCATGAACGATACCCTTTTCCTCGACTGCTCGGGACTCAGCGACGACGCCTATTCCTCTGCTTACGATGTGGCGCTGATGTCGCGGGAACTGATGAAACACAAAAAAATTACCGAATATACCACCATCTGGATGGATACGCTGCGCGACGGCAAATCCCAGCTGGTCAATACCAACAAGCTGGTGCGGCACTATTCCGGGGCGACCGGGCTGAAAACCGGCACCACCAGCAAGGCGGGGCACTGCCTGTCGGCAACAGCGCAGCGGGATGGTCTGGAGCTGGTTGCGGTTATTTTGGGCTGCGAAACTACCGACGAGCGTTTCGGCGGTGCGCGCAAAATGCTCGACTATGGGTTTGCCAATTACACCATCTACACCCCCGAAATCGACACCTCCGCGCTGACGCCGGTTCCGGTGCTGCGCGGGCTGGCAGAAACCGTTACGCCAACAGTCGATCTGCCGAGTGCTTTCCTGATTAAAAAGGGTCAAGAGAAAAATGTGAGCTGCTCGCTCGAACTGGCCGAGGATCTGGAAGCACCGGTTTACGAGGGACAGGTGATCGGCAGCATTTCGCTGGTTCTTGCCGGTGAGGAAATCGCTCGGTATGACGTCCACGCGGCCGAGGCGGTCGGTCGGCTGAAAACTGGAAATGCCTTTATGCTGCTTCTGGAAGCGCTGCTGGCTTAAAAACGGCTTTTATAAAAAACCAAAATGCGGGCCACAATTTGTGGTCCGCATTTTGGTTTTTAGCTGCAGAAGAGATGTTTGCCGATCTTCACAATCACCGGACGCGAACGGATCCATTTATTCGTCGCGGTGACCGGATTATAGTAATAAATAGCGCCGCCGGACGGATCCCAGCCGTTGAGTGCATCCTGCGCGGCGCGGTAGCAGCTTTCCGCCACCGGCTGATTGAACTGCCCGTCGTCCAGGCAGGAAAAGGCGCCCTTTTGATAAACTACACCGGAAATGGTGTTGGGAAACGAGGGGTGCTCTACCCGGTTGAGCACGACGGCGCCGACCGCAACCTGGCCGGTGTACGATTCCCCGCGGGCTTCAGCCGATATCAGTCGCGCGAGCAGGTTATAGTCGCTCTGGCTGTATTTTCCGCCGCCGGAGCCCGAACCGGAGCCTGAGGAACCGGAAGAAGAGGAACTGTAAATGCCCATCGCCTTCAGCGTGGCCGGCCCGGCGATGCCGTCTGCCGTCAGGCCGTTCTTTTTCTGAAACCATATGACAGCATCACGGGTCTTTTCTCCATAAATGCCGTCCACCTTGTCGAAAAAGTAGCCCCAGTTTTTCAGCTTGGTCTGGATAGTGCGTACCTCGCTGCCGCGGGAGCCCATCTTGGACAGGACTTCCTCTGTCTCGGTCTGGAAGGAAAACAGGCAGAGAAACAGCGCATTGATCAGAAGGATGGCGACGGTTTGCAGCAGGCGGCTGGAAAGCCGCTTGTTTGTCCGGCTCAGATGAATTTTTTCCATAGGTTCGCTCCTTTCCTTGCGGAACGTTTTTCTTCCCTTAGTTTGACCGCGGCTGTGTTTTCTATGCCTGCAGCCATCTGGAAGCATTTGCCGATGTTTGAGGACAGAATTCCGGCGAATGGGTGGTTTTTTCCGTGGAATTTACCGAGTTGGAAAAAAAGATGATTTTTTTCGTGTGAAAGGCTTGACAAAGGGGATAGAATTTGATATTATAGCAAAGCGCTCTTGAGAGCCGGG
>ERZ1673747.99-NODE-99-length-152416-cov-23.817722_pt1 | contig 152416 bp, 117 predicted proteins | sample MGYA00580220_ERZ1673747 | MGnify/ENA primary metagenome ERZ1673747 (study PRJEB41218, sample SAMN15661769) | gut metagenome | host: Homo sapiens | place: Canada: London | collected 2015-08-20/2019-03-30 | study: EMG produced TPA metagenomics assembly of...
CGCCGGGCCTACTCGCTTCGGTTCGGGCGCTACACCAACTTTCTCGACACTACCCGCGTCCCGGAATTTGTGTCCAGAACGGGTCACGCTTTCCCAAAGGGGGTCCTCTGGGAAAGCGCGACCCAGAATTCGGCAAAATAATGGGGCACAGTTTCCGGTTGAGCCGTCTAACGGAAACTGTGCCCCAGAATGAGCGCTCAAAACGGGGCAGTCTTTCCGCAACAATTGTCTGGCGGAAAGACTGCCCCAGTTTTTTATAGCGAGTCTCTCTGGATCAGCTGCATGTGCATCACGGAGGTGGTGGGCTCGGCACCCTTGATCATGTCGAGCGCAATGTTGGCGGCCATGTGGCCTTCTTCGCGCAGGGGCTGACGGACGGTCGTGAGCGCGGGGACACAGCGCGCCGCAATCTCGTGATCGTCGAAGCCGACGACAGAAACGTCCGCAGGAACGGATAGGCCTGCCTCGTTGAGCGCGGTGATGACGCCAGCCGCGATACGGTCCGATCCGCAGAGCACGCCATCGAAAGCAATCTCGCGCGCGAGGATCTGGTGCATGGCCTGATAGCCGTCTCCGTTGTTCCAGCCGGTATAGATAACGTTTGCGTCTGGGAGGTCTTCGCCCAAGACGGCACGGTAGCCGCGCAGGCGGTCGACAACAGCGGGGTTGTCTTGCGGTCCCAACACGGCGACGATATCTTTGCGCCCGCGTTCCTTCATGGCGAGTGCCGCAAAGTGTCCGCCCTCTTCGTCGTCAGAGTAGACCGTCGAGAACACATCGCGATAGGGATGGCCCTCGAGCTGGCCGCACAACACGGTAGGTACGCCCAGCTCGCGCAGCACCTCGAGCAGCTCGCTGCCCTTGTAGGGGGAGACGTCGATCACGGCGTCGAACGAGCGGCGCTCAAAGTGCTCGCGTGCGCGGTTGCGCTCATGCGTAGAAGACGCCTGCAAGATAACGGGCAGATAGGACGACTCCGACAGTTCCTCGGTAATGCCGCTCAAAAACTCGCTATAGGTGGGGTCGCTGAAGAGTTCACTCAGGGGCTCGGTCACGAGCACGGCGATGATTTCCGTGCGCCCGACAGCGAGCGCTCGGCCACGAGCGTTGGGGACAAAATTGACTTCCTTGGCCGCCGCGCGGACGCGCTTTTTGGTTTCCTCGCTAATGCGGGGCGAATCGTTGAGAGCGCGCGATGCCGTGGAGCGCGACACGCCGGCAGCTGCGGCAACCTCGGCAAGCGTAGGTGCGGTGCGAACTGGTTGGGTCATGGCGTCTCCTGGAGAATGCGGTCGATGTTGTCGCTGATACGGGTTGGTGCGGATACAGCTTACTATAGTGCGCCTGAACAGCGTTCATGGTATCCGGTGACCGGTGTCGTTTTGCAACCAAGCCACAATCGAATACGTCTCGTGTGGGTGAGATATCAGCGGGCGTGGTGGTTGCCTACGAGCTTAAGAACGATGTCTTGCGCTGAGTGTCGATACTCAGGGTGACATAAGTGTCCCGGTTGTACAACCGGTTGCACCGTTAACCCGACCAAATCGACCGTTCAGCGGACAACCGGTTGCACAGTTTTTTGCATCGACCGTAAGATAAGGACAACCGGTTGCACAAGAATCACTACGATGACGAAGGAGCATCACCATGGACGCCATTAACGATTGGGAAAACCAAGCGCTCACCCACAGGAACCGCCTGGCACCCCATGCGTACTTCATGGGTTACGAGACCGCCGATCTCGCCGCTACGTACAGCCGCGAGCTGTCGCGCGGGTTTGTCCAGCTGTCCGGCTCGTGGCAGTTCCGCCTCTTTGAGGGGCCTGCTGCCGTCTCTAACGAGGAGCTTTCCACGTACGAGCCCGAGTGGGATCACGTGGAGGTTCCGCACCTGTGGCAGGTGGATGGTTATGGCAACCTTGCCTACACCGACGAGGGTTTCCCGTTCCCGGTGGATCAGCCGTTCGTTCCCTCTGACGATCCCACGGGCGTGTACCAGCGCATCGTCAATCTTCCCGCCGTGCCTGCCGGCGCTCGCGAGATCATTCGCTTTGACGGCATCGAGAGCTATGGCGAGCTGTACGTCAACGGCAAGTTTATCGGCATGACCAAGGGCTCGCGCCTGTCTGCCGAGTTCGACGTGACCGACGCGCTTGTCGAGGGCGACAACCTGTTTGCGGTCAAGGTCTTGCAGTACAGCGATGGCAGCTATATCGAGGATCAGGATATGTGGTGGGCCTCGGGCATCTTCCGCGATGTGTACCTTATGCAGCGTCCCGCCGCGCACCTGGTCGACTTTAGGTTCCGCACGCACCGCGAGGGCGATACCGCTTTGATCACGCTCGATACGGTTGCCGAGGGCGCTTCCCGCGTTGTGTTTACGCTCAGCGATGGCGAGAACGTGGTGGCTACGGGCGAGTGCGTCGACGGCCATGCCGAGTGCAGCGTTGCCGATGCCCACTTCTGGAATCCCGAGGACCCCTTCCTCTATGACCTTACGTTTGAGGTCTACGACGGTGACCAGGTCAGCGAGTACGTCCCGCATCGCCAGGGCCTTGCCGAGGTGACGGTCGAGGGCAATCATATCTACCTCAACGGCACCTACTTTAAGATGCATGGCGTCAACCGCCACGATCACGACGATCACAAGGGCCGCGCCGTGGGCCTCGATCGCATGCGCCGCGACCTGGAGCTCATGAAGCAGCACAACATCAACGCGGTGCGCACGTCCCATTACGCCAACGACCCGCGCTTTTACGAGCTGTGCGACGAGTATGGCATCATGCTGGTCGCCGAGACCGATATGGAGAGCCACGGCTTCGAGAATATCGGCAATATCGCCCTGGTCACCGACGACCCGGCATGGGAGCCGGCCTACGTCGACCGCATCGAGCGCCTGGTGATGCAGGAGCGCAACCACGCCTGCATCATTATGTGGTCGATGGGCAACGAGAGCGGCTATGGCTGCAACATCCGCGCGATGTACGCCAAGGCTCACGAGCTCGATGGTCGCCCGGTCCATTACGAGGAGGACCGCAACGCCGATACCGTCGACGTCATTTCCACCATGTACTCCCGTGTGTCGCAGATGAACGACTTTGGTGAGCATCCGTTCCCCAAGCCGCGCATCAACTGCGAGTACGGTCACTCCATGGGCAATGGCCCCGGAGGCCTGTCCGAGTACCAGGAGGTCTTCGATCGCTGGGATTGCATCCAAGGCCAGTTTATCTGGGAATGGTGCGACCACGGTTTGGCTGCTGTGACCGAGGACGGCGTTGCCTACGATATGTATGGTGGCGACAACGGCGATTACCCCAACAACAGCAACTTCTGCATCGATGGCATGGTGTTCCCCTGGCAGCAGCCGAGTCCGGGCCTCACTGAGTATGGCCAGGTCATCTGCCCGGTTCGCATGGCTTATGACGCCGAGGCAGGCGAGCTGACCGTCACCAACAAGCGTTGGTTTACCACCCTCGAGGATGTCTGCCTGTCGGCCGAGACCCTGGTGGACGGCGACGTTGTGTGCCGCAAGACGCTCATGCCCGGTGCGGTTGCCCCCGGCGAGTCCGTCCAGCTGCCGCTGGTGATTCGCGAGGCCGCGGTAGGCGAGACCCTGCTGACCGTGCACGCCTACACCATGGCCGCTCACGTCTGGTGCGAGCCGATGTTCCAACTGGGTGCAAGCCAGTTTGCCGTCGCCAACCATCCGGCGCCAGCCATCGCGGCTCCCACTCGTCCTGAGCTTACGGTCGAGGAGACCGAGCAGGAAATCCGCATTCACTCCCTCAACGGTGAGCTGACCTTCAGCAAGGTCAACGGTACCGTGAGCGAGTGGAAGGCATCCGGCCGCGACGTCATGGCCTCTGGTCCCCAGGTTGGTTTTTGGCATCCGCTCGTCGATAACCATGCGCAGGAGTATGACTCACTGTGGAAGGACAACTTCATCGATGTGATGCAGACGTCTACCCGCAAGGTTTCTTGGAAGCAGGATGGCAATGCGGTCGTCGTGACCGTGAGCCAGCGTATCGCTCCTCCCGTCCGCGCGTTCGGCATGCGCGTCGAGCTCGTCTACACCGTGCTTCCGAGCGGTCGTGTCGACCTCAAGGTTTCCGGCGAGCCCTATGGCGATTACTCGGATATCATCCCGCGCATCGGCATCTCCTTCGAAGTCCCCGGTTGCGATCGTGCCGTCGAGTGGTATGGCCACGGCCCGGGCGAGAACTATCCGGACTCGCTGCGCGCCAACCCGGTCGGTCATTACCGCACCACAGTCGACGACATGTTTACGCCCTACGTTATGCCTCAGGACTGTGCCAACCGCGAGGGTACCCGCTGGGTTGCCCTGCGCTCTAGCCACGGTGACGGCGTGCTGGTGACTCGTCCGGCTGACGCCGCCTCCAACCCGTTCTCGTTCTCGGCATGGCCCTATAGCTGCGAGGCCATCGATAACGCCAAGCACGTCTACGACCTTGTCAAGGGCGGCACGGTCACGGTCAACATCAACGACCAGCTGCTCGGCCTTGGTTCGAACTCTTGGGGTTCCGAGGTGCTCGATTCCTACCGCACCCGTTTTGAGAGCTTCAGCTTTGAGGTGTCCCTGCGACCGCTGACGTCTGCCGATCTGGCTCAGGCGCTGGCACCCATTAAGGAGGCATAAGCCATGCATGTCTTTAACTCGCGCGCCGATTTCGACGCCCAGATGAAGTCCGTCAAGAAGTGGATGCGCACCGGCCAGGCGCTCGATGGCGTTGCCGACCTGCAGCACGACGTGGCGTACTCTATCGGCGACTCGCTGGTGTATTGGTGGGTCTATGCCCGCGAGGCCGCAACCGCCGACCTGGTCGGTCACCGTCGCTACCATGCCGTGCTCGCTCCGCTCGACGGCGAACTGACCGTCGAGGTTGCCCCCAAGGCAGGTCTCACCTGCACTCGCGCTTACAGCGATATCGATGATCGCGAGCGCTTTGAGGGGGCGGGGGAGACCGTGACGATTCCCGCCGGCGGCGTTGCCGTCGTCGAGATCGACGAGGCTTACCGTGTTATCGCCGAGGCTTCGGATTCCCGCGTCGTGGTATTGCACGTGACGGTCGAAGGTTATTCCTTCCCCAACAAGTAGTATTCGTCCGTTTGGACGTTTGCTTCGCGCCGTTAAGGGGGATGGCTTTGTTGACTCCCTTTTCCCCATTCCCCTTAGCAGGTGCGCCGTCCGTGTTTGCACTTGCAGCTCGGACGGGTTTAGATGACATTTAATAGATGATTTGGAGGGCTTATGAGCTCTGAAAAACGAGGAACGATCGGTTCGTTCGCTCTGCTGGGCATGACGGTTGCCGCCGTGTTCGGTATCAAGAACATCATCAACAACAACGCGGCCATCGGCTTGGCAGCTGCGCCGTCGTTCTTCTTCGCCACGCTTTTGTACTTTGTCCCCTATACCCTGGTTACCGCCGAGTTCGTCGGCCTTAACAAGGACTCCGAGTCGGGTGTGTACGCATGGGTTAAGACCTCGATGGGCGGCCGCTGGGCGTTTCTGACGGCATTTAGCTACTGGTTCGTTAACCTGTTCTACTTTGCGTCCGTCCTGCCCAACGTCATCATCTACGCGAGCTACGTGTTCTTTGGTGCCAATGCCGAGCTTTCGCAGCTGTGGATCACCATTATCGAGATCGTCGTCTTTGCTATCGCCACGTGGGTTTCGACCAAGGGCGCTAAGTGGATCGGCTCTATTTCCTCCTTCGGTTCGACCGCGGCTCTCGGCCTGACTGCCGTGTTCATCCTGCTGTCCTTGGCTGCTGCCTTTGGCGGCGTTGAGTTCGCTACGGCTCCCACGCCCGCCAACATGGCTCCCGACATGAGCAACTTCGCCACTATGTGGGGCTTCTTCGGTACGCTTGCCTGGATCATCCAGGGCGTTGGCGGCGCTGAGTCTGTCGGCGTGTTCCTTAACGACCTTAAGGGTGGCGTCAAGGCCTTCGTGCGCACCGTCGTTATCGCCGGCCTGACCATCGGCCTTCTGTATGCAGGCGCTTCGCTGCTGGTTAACCTGTTCATCCCCGAGGGCGGCGTTGCCATCTCCACCGGCATCTTCGACGTGTTCGGCGCTGTCTTTGCCCACTTTGGCATTCCCATGGAAGTGTCTACGCGCGTCATCGGCCTGATCCTTCTCGCCGCTACGCTGGGCTCCCTCATGATGTGGACCTCCGCTCCCATCAAGGTGTTCTTCACCGAGATCCCCAAGGGCGTCTTTGGTAGCAAGATCGTCGAGCTCAACGAGCATGGCATTCCTGCCCGCGCCGCTTGGCTGCAGTTCGCCATCGTCGTCCCCATCCTGATCATCCCGGCCCTGGGCTCTGGTAACCTCGACGACCTGCTCATGATTGTCACCAACATGACGGCTGCCACCGCTCTGCTCCCGCCGCTGCTGATCCTGCTTGCCTACTTTATGCTGCGTAAGAACTTCGACGCTGCTCCCCGTGGCTTCCGCATGGGTTCGCGTACCTTTGGCCTGGTCATTGCTGCATTCCTGCTTGTGGTCTTCTGCTTCGTGCTTATCTGCGGCACCATTCCGCTCGATCAGCCTCTGTGGCTGACGCTGGTCTACAACGTTGGCGGCGTGGTTGTCTTCCTGGGCCTGGCCGTGATGTGGTACAACCGCTACATTAACCGCCTGCGCGAGACCGATCCCGAGGCCGCCGAGAACGAGCTTCGCCCCTCCGTCCTCGACATGATGGAGTAGCGGCTAGGATTAATCTACGGCTGTGGAATAAATCGATTCCCTTTCCTAAGGAGGGGCCTTACGAGGCCCCTTCTTTTGTGTTTTGGGGCATGGTTTTGGACCCCGTGTTCAAAAAATGCCAAATATGAGTACTGTTGCAAAAGAGGTGTCATATTTTTTGGCCTGTTCTGAGCGAAAATGGGCTCATAATCAATTTATCTAACCCCCTTTAAAGGGCGTTTGACGGCTTTTAACCTCTTCAAATCGCTCAAGGTAGGCAAATGGCTCTCGATTTTGCTGCTACTAAATTGGTGACAGTACTCATATTTGCCACTTTTGCCACTTTTTGCCCACGAGGTGTTCAGAGGAGCTCTCGACAAGCATCTAACGCTACAATAACTACCACGTGGCTGGGTTTGCCGGCCGAATGTGCGATGTCGTGGGAGGGGACATGGTCGAGTTTACAAAGACGATTAAAGATCCGTTGGGACTGCATGCCCGCCCGGTTGCGTTGCTCTATGACATTATTGCCAAGCATCGTAGCGGCGTGTCGGTCAGCATCGGCGACCGCCATACCGACGGTCGCGACGTTATAGGGCTCATGGCACTCTGTGGCGAATGTGGCGAGGACATCGTGTTCCGCGTTTCGGGTGTGGATGAGGCTTCCTGCGTTACATCGATCAGAAATCTCTCGCTCTAAGCATGATAGGGCGCGGTAAAGGATGGTCCTTTGCCGCGCCTTTTTGTTTCGTATAGGAAACTTTTTCGAAATCTGAATGGGGACCCTTTCCAAAAAGTTAACCACGTGCTAGTTTACTATAGCGAACATAGACGTGGTTAACTTTTTACGCGTCGATGTTGAGGACGAACTGACGTTAGGAGCAACTCATGTCTTGCGGACCGCAGATGCCGGCCATGCCGCTTTCGATGGTAAAAGCGGGCGAAACCGTGCGCGTGTCTCGTGTAAAGGGCAATGAGGACATGAAGCACCACCTCAAGGACCTCGGCTTTGTCGAGGGCAACGAAATCCACGTGGTGAGCTCGAGTGGCGCCAATATCATCGTCACGGTGCTGGGCGCACGCTTTGGCATCGATTCCAAGGTTGCCATGCACATCATGACTGTCGGTTAGTCGACGGCATTTCTGTACGCACTGAAAGGGGGACAAGTAAATGAAGACGTTGGGTGACGTTAAGGTGGGCGAGAGCTCCACCATCGTCAAGCTTCACGGTGAGGGTGCGCTTCGCCGCCACCTTATGGACCTGGGGCTCATCAAGGGCACTTCGTTCAAGGTCGTGAAGGTCGCGCCGCTCGGTGATCCGGTCGAGATCAACGTGCGCGGCTACGAGCTTTCCATCCGCAAGGAGGAGGCGGCCGTCGTCGAGGTCCAGTAAGGGCTTGCGACGTATATTTCTGCAGATAAAGTTAGGTTTTTCTAACTTAATGCAGCATCTTTGAAGCACATTATCCAGCCTGCGCGGAGAAAGCAGTGCAGGCACACAAGGAAGAAGGATTGAATGGCGGATTCTCAGATCCATGTCGCGCTGGCGGGTAACCCCAACTGCGGCAAGACCACGCTTTTCAACCTGATCACCGGCGCCAACGGCTACGTTGGCAACTGGCCCGGCGTCACGGTTGAGAAAAAGGAAGCCAAGCTCCTGAGTGACAAGAGCGTCACGATTACGGACCTCCCCGGCATCTACTCGCTTTCCCCCTACAGCCCCGAGGAGCAGTGCTCGCGCGATTACCTCATGAGCGGCGAGCCCGATGTCGTCGTCCAGGTGGTCGACGCCACCAACCTCGAGCGCAACCTGTACCTGGCGCTTCAGGTTATCGAGACCGGCCTGCCCGTGGTCGTCGCCCTCAACATGGCCGACCTGGTCGAGAAGAACGGCGATAAGATCGATACCGACAAGCTTTCCAAGAAGCTCGGCTGCCCGGTCATGATGATCTCGGCTCTTAAGAACAAGGGCATCACGGAGCTGTTCGAGCAGGTCAAGAAGTCCGCTGCTACCAAGGGCCAGGTGCCGGAGCACAAGTTTGACTCTTCCATCGAGGATGTTCTGACCCACATCGAGAACAACCTGCCGGATAGCGTCCCCGCCAACAAGCGCCGCTACTACGCCGTCAAGCTGTTCGAGCGCGATGCGGACGCCTGCAAGCTTATCAACCTCACCAAGGAGAAGGCCGCTCGCGTGGAGCAGCTGGTCGCCCAGTGCGAGCAGGATTGCGACGACGACGCCGAGTCCATCATCACCGGTGAGCGCTACGGCGTCATCGCCCACATCATCGACGAGTGCATGACCAAGGCTCCCGCCAAGATGAGCACCTCCGAGAAGATCGACCGCGTGGTTACCAACCGTATCCTGGGCCTGCCGATTTTTGTGGTCATCATGTTTGCCGTGTACTACATCGCCGTCTCCACCCTGGGCGGTACGGTGACCGACTTTACTAACGACCAGCTCTTCGGTACCGATGGCTGGTATGTGCTCGGCCAGGGCCGCGATGCCTACGATGAGGCCGTCGAGGCCGCGGGCGACGACGCCGATTCGGTTGACCCGGCGCAGTATGGCCCCTATGTCCCCGGTATTACCACCATGGTGCACGATGCCCTCGTGGCGGGCGGCACCGAGGACGGCGGTCTGGTCGATTCGCTCGTCTGCGACGGTATCGTCGGCGGCCTGGGCGCCATCTTCGGCTTCGTGCCGCAGATGTTCCTGCTCTTTGTGATGCTGTCCTTCCTGGAGGACTGCGGCTATATGGCCCGCGTCGCCTTCATCATGGACCGCGTGTTCCGCCGCTTCGGCCTGTCCGGTAAGTCCTTCATCCCCATGCTCGTGTCCTCGGGTTGCGGCGTCCCCGGCGTCATGGCCACCAAGACCATCGAGAACGAGAAGGACCGCCGCATGACGGTCATGACTACCACGTTCATCCCCTGTGGCGCCAAGCTGCCGATCATCGCCCTGCTCATGGGCTCCATCATCGGTGACTCTTCCACCACCGCCGCGTGGATCAGCCCGCTCTTCTACTTCCTGGGTGTCTTTGCCGTCATCGGTTCGGGCCTGATGCTCAAGAAGACCAAGCTCTTCGCCGGCCGTCCCACGCCGTTTGTCATGGAGCTGCCTGCCTACCACTTCCCGGCGATCCGTTCTTGGGCGCTGCATGTGTGGGAGCGCTGCTTCGCCTTCATCAAGAAGGCCGGCACGGTCATCTTCGCCTCCACCGTCGTGGTGTGGTTCCTCTCCAACTTTGGTAGCTACAACGGCTCCTTTGGCTTCCTGCCTGCGATGGACGGCATCCCCGAGGAGTTCATGGACTACTCCGTGCTCGCCATGCTGGGCAACCTGGTCGCTTGGATCTTCGCCCCGCTCGGCTTTAGCACCTGGCAGGCAACCGCACTGACCGTCTCTGGCCTCGTCGCCAAGGAGAACGTCGTCGCCACCGCCGGCTCGCTGCTGTCCGTCGCCGACGCGGGCGAGACCGACCCGAGCCTGTGGACCGCGTTTGCCGGCATGTTCCCCACCATGGGCGCTTGCGTTGCCTTTGGCGCGTTCAACCTGCTGTGCGCTCCGTGCTTTGCCGCCATTGGCACCATCCGCAACCAGATGGACTCCGGCAAGTGGACCGCTATTGCCATCGGCTACGAGTGCGCTTTCGCTTGGGTCATCGGCCTGTTCATCAACCAGTTCTATAACCTGCTTGTCCTTGGGCAGTTTGGTATCTGGACGGTTGTGGCCATCGTGCTGCTGGTTGCGATGCTCTTCCAGATCTTCCGTCCCATGCCCAAGCACGCTTGGACCGACGAGGACGAGACCAACACCGCTTCTGCTGCAGTTTCCGCTTAAGTCCGAATAAGGATTAACCCCTTTCCACGAGCCCGGGTGTCCCAGCGACACTCGGGCTTTTTGGTGGGGGAGATGTGGCGTTTCCGCAGATAAAACTGATCAAAATAAGCCCGTCCCTTTTTTGTGGGTGGAGAATGGGGTAAAGTAAGTGGTGGTTAACTAGAGGAGGCTTGCTATGGCACCTATCGATATTGTTGTACTGGCTGTTATCGGTATTACGTTTGTTGCCGTGTGCGTGCGCATCTACCGCAAGGGCACCTGCGCCGACTGCGCTCAGGGTGGCGTTTGCACGGGGCATTGCTCCAACAAAAAGACGTGCGCCGCACTTAAGGGCGTGGACAAAATCGCCGAAGACCTGGGCCGCGGTATTAAATAAGGTCTAGGCATCCAAGCGCCTCGCGAGCATCCGTTCGCGGGGCGCTTTGCACATTTGGGGGCGAGCGCGGCGAGTTGTAGAGTGATTTTGGGGTATCGTTACCTGTACTGTTAATTGGCAACTTATCTATAACGGAGTATCCCCATGAGCGCTCGCGTAACCATGAAGGACATAGCCGCCGAGCTTGGCGTTTCCATCAATACCGTGCACAAGGCCCTGACGGGTAAGGCCGGCGTGAGCGAATCCGTGCGCTCCAAGGTGAATGCTAAGGCCGAGGCCATGGGTTACCATCGCAATACGAGTGCCTCGAGCCTGCGCCGCAAGGATATCAACCTGGTGTTTTGCCTGCCCCGCGCATCGCGCGAGGGAGCGTACTTTTTCCGTTACCTGTGGGAAGGCTGCAACCGCTTTGAGCAGGAGGTCATCGACCGGGGCATTACGGTTGAGCGTGTTGAATTTGGCGTGGGTGGCTACGCTGATGCGCTCGAGCAAATCGACGAGCGTTTGCAGGTGGGCGAGAAGATCGATGGCTTGCTCGCCTATGCGCCGGGCGACGATCGTGCAACTGAGCTTTTGGGGCAGATTGCCGAGGCGGGCGTGACGATCGAGCTCGTCGACGGCGACCGTCCGCACCTCGACCGTCTGGGCGCCAGTCTGGCTGATTATTCAACGGCGGGCAGCCTGATGGCCGAGCAGGCGGTCAACTTGGTTCACGCCGCTGGTGTCGATGCCCGCGTGCTCCTGCTAGCGGGCGACCCCTATACCGATTCACACTATCTAACCGCCCGTGCCTTCCACAATTACCTGCGCGAACGAGATATTCCATGGCAGGTCGAGGACCTTGCCGGTGCCCATGCGCAAGTCAAACAGCTCAAGCATGAGCTCGAAAAGCGCTTGAGTGCGCCGGACGCCCCTGAGCTCATTTGTAGCGTTTTTGCCGTTGGTTCCGAAGTGGTTGCCGATGCGCTTGTCTCGAGCGGCAAGGCCGGTCAGGTGATGGTGATCGGCAACGACTTGTTTCCCGAAAGCGCCCTGGCCTTGCGCCGCGGTATCTTTACCAATATTGTCTATAAGGACCCGACGAGCCTGGCGTATCGCGGCGCTAAGACGCTGGGCGATTATCTGCTGTGGGGAAGGACCCCGACGGTGCCCGTCCAGAAGGGCGCCGTCGAGATGGTATTTGCCAGCAATGTCGATCGCTACTGCGAACTTGCGGGAATTTAGTCGATCGGGCAGGTACCCCCTCTTGCGACGTGCATTTTTGGGAGTATTCAGCATTGGCATGCCCTGAATGAGGCGCAGAACGACTGTTTTAAGTGCCGCCGGTGGCGTATTTCGCCGTCGGCGGCACTTTTTATGCCGATCGGACGCAATATGCGCACCAAACGGGGCGCCGAGGACGGCGCGCGGCGCGCTTCGATGCTGAATACTCCCAAAAATGCACGTCGGAACATGACCCACCTGAGCAAAAGCGCTCAAGTTCGGTGTTCGGGGACGCCAACCGGTCCGCAATACATGCAAGTCACAGCTCCGGCAACCGTTGAACGGGCAAAACCTACCGTTCACCCCATGGTGGTTAGGTGAACGTTCACCTTTTGAGTTGCAATGGATTAGTATAGTGAACGTTCACCTAAAGGATAACGAGCGCGCCGTGCGCCCGCCTTGCCAGCAAAGGGGCTGTTTGATGAAAAACTTTATGGACGATCAGGATTTCCTGCTGAGCACCAAGACCGGCGAGGAGCTGTTCCACAACTTTGCCGAGGGCATGCCCATCGTCGACTACCACTGCCATATCTCTCCCAAGGAGATCTGGGACGACAAGCGTTTTGAGAACATCACCGAGGTTTGGCTGGGCGGCGACCACTACAAGTGGCGTCTGATGCGCGCCAACGGCGTCGATGAGCGCTTCATTACTGGCGATGCCCCTGCTCGTGAGAAGTTCCAGAAGTGGGCCGAGACCCTGGGCCGTTGCGTGGGCAACCCCGTCTTTGAGTGGAGCCACCTGGAGCTCAAGCGCTTCTTTGGCTACGAGGGCGTCCTCAACGGCAATACTGCCCAGGAGGTCTGGGACCTCGCCAACGCTAAGCTCGCCGAGGCCAGCTTTACCTGCCGCAACCTGATCAAGCAGTCCAACGTCCGCATGATCTGCACTACCGACGACCCCGCCGACAGCTTTGAGTGGCACAAGAAGATTGCTGCCGATGACAGTTTTGACGTTCAGGTCGTTCCCGCCATGCGTCCCGACGCCGCCCTGCGTATCGAGCGCGGTCAGGAGTTTGCCGACTACTGCAAGCACCTCTCCGAGGTTGCCGGCGTTGAGGTCAGCGACTTCGAGGGCATGAAGTCTGCCATCTCCAAGCGCTACGACGTTGCTCACGAGCTGGGCTGCCGCGCCTCCGACCACGCACTCGATTACGTTATGTACGTCCCGGCTACCGCCGATGAGATCGAGGCGATCTTTGCCAAGGGTCTGGCTGCTGAGCCGCTTACCGAGGAAGAGATCCTCAAGTACAAGACTGCCTTTATGCAGTTCGTTGCCGGCGAGTATGTCCGTCTGGGCTGGGCCATGCAGCTGCACTTTGGCTGCAAGCGCGACAACAACCGCGCCATGTTTGCCAAGCTCGGCCCCGATACCGGCTACGATTGCATCTCCAACTACACGCCGTCCGACCAGCTTGCCGATTTCCTCAACTCCATTCAGGGGACCTGCGGCTTGCCCAAGACCATCCTGTACAGCCTGAACCCCATCGATAACACCATGATCGATACCGTGATGGGCTGCTTCCAGGAGGCTCCGACCGCCGGTAAGATCCAGAACGGTTCTGCCTGGTGGTTCAACGACAACGAGGTCGGTATGCGCGAGCAGCTCACGGCCCTGGCAAACGAGGGCGTGCTGGGCAACTTTGTGGGCATGCTTACCGACTCCCGCTCCTTCCTGTCCTACCCGCGTCACGAGTACTTCCGTCGCGTGCTGTGCAGCGTGATCGGCGAGTGGGTTGAGCAAGGCAAGTATCCGGCCGACATGGAGCTGCTGGGCACCATCGTGCGCGACATCAGCTACAACAACGCGGTCCGCTACTTTGGCTTTGATCTGGATACCGTCGAGGCATAAGCCTGCATCGAATCACATCGAACACGGGAGCGCCGTTGCCACACACGGCGCCCCCGTTTTGCCTGCACGCTAACAGCTATCTAAGGAGAGACACAGATGGAGAACATCAGCTACGATGCGCTCGAGAAGATCGGTTACAAGGGCTATCTGCTGCCCAAGGACGCTCCCGAGAAGGTTCTACAGTTTGGCGAGGGCAATTTCCTGCGCGCCTTCGTCGACCGTTTCTTTGACATGGGCAACGAGGCCACCGGCTGGAACGGCAAGGTTGTCATGGTGCAGCCCATCAGCGGCGCCTTTGGCTTTGCCGATGGCATCAATGCTCAGGACGACCTGTACACCGTGCTGGTGCGCGGCAAGGAGAACGGCAATACGGTTGACGAGTCCCGCGTGATCAGCGCCTGCAGCCGCTGCCTCAACCCGTATCGCGAGGACGACTATCGCGCCATGATGGAGGTCGCCGTCTCCGACAGCCTGGAGATCATCGTCTCCAACACCACCGAGGCCGGTATCGCCTACGACCCGTCCTGCAAGGCCGACGACATGCCGCCCGCGAGCTTCCCTGCCAAGCTTGCCCAGGTCCTTCACGCCCGCTGGGCCGCCGGCAAGCCGGGCGTCATCGTGCTCGCCTGCGAGCTCATCGATCACAACGGTGAGGAGCTGCTGCGCATCATGAACCAGTACGTGAGCGACTGGGGCTGGGAGGACGAGTTTGCGCAGTGGATGGCCAACGACTGCACCGTCTGCACCACGCTCGTCGACACTATCGTCCCCGGCCGCATCCGGGACCCCAAGGAGGCCGCTGCCGTGGCCGAGCGCCTGGGCTACGAGGATCCCTTCCTGGCCGTGCGCGAGCCCTTCCAGATGTGGGGTATCCAGGGCGACGAGTCGCTTGCCGAGAAGCTTCCCTTCGTAAAGGCCGGCCTGCCGGGCGTCTTTGTTACCCCCGATGTCACGCCGTACAAGAAGCGCAAAGTCCGCATCCTCAACGGTGCCCATACCGCCTTTGTTCCGGGCTCTTGGGTTGCCGGCTTTGATATCGTGCGCGACTGCATGCATGACGAGACTGTTCGCGGCTTCATGAACACCATGCTCTACGACGAGGTCATCCCGACGCTTGCCGCCGACCTGGACGTCGAGGACTGCAAGGCCTTTGCTGCCGCCGTCGAGAACCGCTTCGACAACCCGTTTATCGACCACGCGCTGCTCTCCATTTGCCTCAACTCCACCGCCAAATGGCGTGCTCGCGACCTGCCCACGCTCAAGGACTATGTTGCCGAGACCGGCAACCTGCCCAAGTGCCTGGCGACGAGCCTCGCTACGCTCATTGCCTTCTATACTCAGGAGCTCGTTGCTCGCGAGGGCGATGGCCTGCACCTGCGCCGTGCCGACGGCACCGAGTACACCGCTCAGGACGATGCCTTCGTGCTCGATTTCTACGCCGCCCACGCCGGTGCAGACGATGCCGAGCTGGTGCACGACGTGCTCACCAATGAGCAAATGTGGGGCGAGGACCTTACGCAGATCACCGGTCTCGAGGAGTTTGTCGTCAACGCACTCGCCGTCGTGCGTGTCGAGGGCGTCAAGCAGGCATTCGCCAACGCTCAGGCCTAAATCCCTTTGTGCGCCCGCCGGTCAACCGGTGGGCGCCGCTCGATTTTTGCTCAACCTGTAGGGTTAGGACTCTTTGTAATGAACACTATCCAGATCAATCCGGCCGACAACGTGATCGTTGCGCTGTCGCCGCTCGCCAAGGGCACCGCCGTCGCGGTCCCCGGTGTGGGCGAGGTCGTGGCCGTGGAGGATATCCCGCAGGGCCACAAGATGGCCGTGCGTGCGATTTCCGCGGGGGAGGACGTCATCAAGTACGGTCTGCCTATCGGACACGTAACGGGCGACATCCAGCCCGGCCAATGGCTCCACACACATAACGTGAAGACCAACCTTTCGGGCGAGGTCGAGTACACGTACAACCCCACGCACCCGGTCGTGGATCCCGTTGAGCCCGAGACCTTTATGGGTTTCCGTCGTGCCGACGGCCGTGCCGCCACGCGCAATGAGCTGTGGATCATCCCCACGGTCGGTTGCGTTAACGAGGTCGCGCGCGCCATGTGCGAGCAGGCTCAGGATTTGGTCGAGGGTTCGCTCGAGGGCGTCTATTACTTCCCGCATCCCTTCGGCTGCTCGCAGACCGGCGCCGACCACGCCCAGACGCGTCGCCTGCTGGTGGCGCTTTCGCGTCACCCCAATGCGGCTGGCGTGCTGTTCCTGTCGCTCGGCTGCGAGAACTGCACGCATCAGCAGGTGCTCGACGAGCTGGGCGAGTACGATCACGAGCGCGTTCGCTTCCTTACCTGCCAAGATGTTGCCGACGAGCAGGTCGAGGGCCACAAGATCCTGTCCGAGCTGGCCGACCTGGCCAAGCGGGCCAAGCGTGAGCCCATTCCCGCCTCCGAACTGGTCATTGGCCTTAAGTGCGGTGGCTCTGACGGTCTTTCGGGCATTACCGCCAACCCCACGATCGGTCGCGTGAGCGATATGGTCGTAGCCCGCGGTGGCACGTCGGTGCTCACCGAGGTGCCCGAGATGTTTGGCGCGGAGAGCATTCTGCTCGATCGTTGCGAGAGCCAGGACGTCTTTGACGCCGCCTCCGACATGCTCAACGGCTTTAAGGACTACTTCATTAGCCACGGCGAGGTCGTCTATGAGAACCCGAGCCCCGGCAACAAGGATGGCGGCATCACCACGCTCGAGGACAAGAGCTGCGGCTGCGTGCAAAAGGGCGGATCTGCCCCCATCGTCGACGTGCTGCCGTACGCCGGTCAGGCTACCAAGCATGGTCTGAACATGCTGTGCGGTCCGGGCAACGACATGGTATCCACCACGGCCCTGACGGCTGCCGGCTGCCACGTGATCCTGTTCTCGACCGGCCGCGGCACGCCGTTTGGTGCGCCGGCGCCTACGCTCAAGGTGTTCACCAACCAGCGCCTGTGCGACCACAAGGCCAACTGGATGGACTTTAACGCCGGTGTGGTCGCCACCGGCGAGCGCACGCTCGATGAGGCTGCCGGCGATCTGTATCAGCTGGTGCTGGACACGGCGAGCGGCAAGCTTACCAGCGCCGAGCGTCGCGGCTGTCACGAGATCAGCATCTGGAAGGACGGCGTCTGCCTGTAGCGATGACACGTTGAGCGCGTGATTGAATAAGCTGCTGCAAAGACTGGGCGACCCCGCCGAGGACAATCTCGGCGGGGTCGTTTTTCGTTTCTCGTTGCGTTGTCGTGCACGGCTTTTTTGGGGAAGGGTGCCCGGCACCTCCCTCATCTCCAGAGAACAATGAACGTTCACCTAGTTGTTGCGTGGTGCTGAATCGACTTGATAATCAAAAATGCAGGGATTTTTTCATTTTCAGGCCCGTTCAACGGCAAAAAACGACCGTTCAAGGATAATATACAAGTGAACGTTCACCTATTATAAGCAATCGCGCATAATCTAGCTAAACGTTCACCCTGAACGGCATGCAGACAGACGTCGGTATGGACTCCAATGTCTTGTTCCAAGACAATCGAGAAAAGAGAGGGAGCTCGATGACTAACAAGATCGGTAAAAAGCGCAAGATCACATTCTGGACGCGCCTGGGCTTTGGTATGGGCGGCATGCTCAACTCCGGTGCCCTGAGCTTTACGCACAGCTACATGGTGCTGTTCCTGTCCACGGAGTGCGGCCTGTCCGCAGGCGAGGCTGCTCTGATCAGCTCGTTCGCCATTTACCTCAACGCCATCCTTTGCCCGCTGATGGGCTTCGTGGCCGATAACTTCTACGCCACCAAGGTCGGCCGTATCTTCGGTCGTCGCCGTTTCTGGATTCTGCTGGCTATCCCGATGATGGTCGCCGAGCCGCTCATCTTCGTGGCTACGCCGTTTGGCTTCCCGTACTACTTCGCGCTGTACCTGATCTACAACGTCGCGTACACGTTCTGCACCGCCAACCTGTCGCCGCTGACTATCGAGATGACCGACGACTTCAAGGAGCGTACGTACCTCACCGGCTACAAGCACCTCTTTGGTAACGCTGCCGGCTTCCTGATGGCTGCACTCGTCGGCTTCGGCTTTGGTACCTTCGGCGAGACCAACCCGTTCAGCTACTTCATCATCGCTACGATTAACGCTTCGGTCATGGCAATCTCGCTGCTCTGCGTGTACCTGTCCACTTGGGAGCACACCCCCGAGGAGGTTGCCCAGGAGAAGATCGAGAGCGTCGGCGAGGGCATCAAGAAGTTCTTCATCGACGTTGTTTCCACCTTCCGCAACAAGTCCTTCCGTAAGGTTCTGTACGCACAGGTCTCCACGAAGCTCGCTGCTGCCTGCTGGTCTGCCTGCCTGTCCTTCTTCATCGTCTACTGCCTGCAGATTCCTAAGTCCTACGAGTCCGTGATGGAGATGCCCGGCAAGGTCGTCGCTATCGTCTGCACCGCCATCTGGGTCGCTCTCATGGCCAAGAAGGGCTTCCACAAGTCTTGGTACCTGGCCAACGTCGGTTGCGCTGCGTGCATCATCGCCTACAACTACTTCGCCTTTGGTCAGATCAACGGCACCTCTACGGTCGCCATCGCCATGATCGCCTACCCCATCATCTTCGCCATCTGGAAGTTCTTCTACGTTGGCTTCCAGTATCTGCCCGATGTTCTGCTCAACTACATCCCCGATGTCGATGAGCTCATCACCCTGCGTCGTCGCGAGGGAATCTACAGCTCCGCTCAGCAGCTCTGCCAGCAGATCGCCCAGGCTGTCGCCGTCAACGCATGGGCTATCGTCCTCGCTGCCTCCGGCTTCATTCAGACCGCCGGCAACAGCGACGCTGTGACCCAGCCCGCTACCGTGCCTCTGTACATCTGCGGCTACATGCTCATCGGCTGCGCCGGCTTCTTCCTGCTCGCGGCTGTCCTTGCCCGCGGCATCAAGATCGACAAGGAGCAGTGCGACATCCTCTGCGACGAGATCAAGCGCGTCAAGGAGGGCGGCAAGATGGCCGACGTCCAGCCCGAGGTCAAGGCGCTCTGCGAGGAGCTCTCCGGCTTCAAGTATGAGGACTGCTTCGCTCACAATAACGTTGGCTTCCAGGACGGCAGCGTGACGCCCGCCGAGTAAGGCAAGCGCATCGTCCACATCACAGGGCCGTGCCACCGGATATCCGCCGGCAGGTACGGCCCTTTTTTACAACAGCGAACAATTAACTTTTAGAGAATCTTTTTGAGGGAGAAACCCATGGAGACGAACGTTATCTGGCGCAACGCCCGCGCAGCCGTGATCGAGCTCGACGACGGCGGCTACTTTACCTGCGCCGATACGTGGGAGATCTTTGTCAATGACGAGCCCGCTGGCACCACGAACACGGTCGAGACCTATGTCGACGGCCTGGTTCCCGGCAAGCGCAACCTGGTCCGCTTTGTTTGCGGCGAACGTGAGTTGAGCGTGGGTGTCACCACGCCGGCAGAGCCTTTCACCATTAACGTTCGCGACTGCGGCGCCAAGGGCGATGCTGAGCACGACGACACCACCAACATCCAGGCTGCCATCATGGCCTGCCCCAAGGGTGGCCGCGTGCTGATTCCCGCCGGCAACTACCGCATCAAGTCGCTCTTCCTCAAGAGCAATATCAACATCGAGCTTGCCGAGGGCGCCGTGCTGCTGGCTCGCCACGACCGCGCGGCGCTTGCCTACATCCCCGGTACGGTCAAGGGCGACGAGGGCGCCGGTTACGCCGGTACCGACATGACCCCGTTGGGCCGCTGGGAGGGCGAGAGCTTCTCGACCTATTGCTCCACCTTTACGGGCTTAAGCGTGCACGACGTGTGCATCTATGGTCGCGGCGCGATCGACGGTCAGACCGATTTTGCCGAGGACAACTGGTGGAACAAGGACTTTAAGAATATCTTCCGTCCCGAGGAGGGCCGCGAAGTCGCCCGTCCGCGCATGATCTTCCTGTCCGAGTGCGAGAACGTGAGCCTGGCCGGCTTTACCGTCCGCAACAGCCCGGCGTGGAACATCCACCCCATCCTGTGCGAGCACGTCGATGCGCTCTGCCTGTCCATCGAGGGCCCCAAGAACTCCCACAACACCGACGGCTTCGACCCCGAGAGCTGCGGCTTTGTCCGCATCCTGGGCTGCCAGTTCTCGGTGGGCGACGACTGCATCGCCATCAAGAGCGGCAAGTTGGGCATTGAGTTCGAGCTTCGCCCCGCAACGCACGACGTACTGATCTCGCACTGCTACATGCATGATGGCCACGGCGCCGTGGTCTTGGGTTCCGAGGCGGCCGGCGGCATCAAGGACCTCACCGTGAGCAAGTGCCTGTTCGAGCGCACCGACCGCGGCCTGCGCGTCAAGACCCGTCGCGGTCGCGGCAAGGACGCCGTCAACGAGGGCATCACCTTCGAGCACATTCGCATGGACGAGGTGCTCACGCCTTTCGTGGTCAACTCGTTCTACTTCTGCGACAAGGACGGCAAGACCGATTATGTCCAGAACCGCGAGGCGCTGCCCGTCGACGACCGCACGCCCGGCTTTGGTGCCACGACGTTCCGCGATATCGAGGCCACCAACTGCCATGCCGCCGCGGCCTACATCACGGGCCTGCCCGAGAGCAAAGTGACGCGCCTGACGTTCCAGGATGTCCATGTGACCTTCGCGGAGGATGCCGAGCCCTTTGTGCCGGCCATGGCCTGTGGTGTGGAGCCGATGGTGCGCCAGGGCATCATCGCGCAAAACGTCAAGGTACTCGACCTGCAAAATGTGGTTATTGAGGGCCAGGACGGCGAGGAGCTGCAGCTCCAGAACGTCGACAAGGTTATCCGCGCGTAGGCGTTTGCTCTTAAACAATCGAATTCGGCATGTCGCGACGCGCGATGGGCAGGGCCTTCCCGACCCATTGCGCGCACTTTTAATATGCCGAAACTGCGACGTAGACGGTCTGCGACGGGAGGACGCGGTGACTGATGATGAGTGAGAGACGATTATTTGAGGTTTCACCCGAGCGTGCGGGGGCATATCACAGTATCTCTAAGGCCTTGGAGGCAATTGATGAATCCTGTCCGAATGACGGACGACCGGTGACAATCCATATCGAGCCGGGTGAGTACCGCGAACGGGTCGAGATTCATCGACCGTATGTGACGCTGGTGGGCGAGACGGCTGACAGCGTGCGTATCGTGGGCAGCCTGGGCGCCAAGATGCCCTCGGGGGACGGATCGGGCATTGACGGAAAGCTAGGCACCTTTAGGACCTATACCGTTTTGGTCGATGCCGACGACGTGCGGCTCGAGAACCTCACAATCGTCAACGATGCCGGCGACGGTCGCGAGGTGGGGCAGGCGATTGCCCTGTACGCCGACGGCGACCGTTTGGTAGTCGACGCCTGTTGCATTACGGGGCGCCAGGACACGCTGTTTTTGGGCCCGTTGCCCCCGCGCGAAGTCAAACCGGGCGGATTCATTGGGCCCAAGCAGTTTGCGCCGCGTCGGGTGGGCCGTCAGTATTTTCGACGCTGCCGGATTGAGGGCGACGTCGACTTTATCTTTGGTGGCGCGTGTGCCTATTTTGAGGGGTGCGAGATCCGCTCGCTCAACCGCAATATGGACGTGAACGGTTACGTGACGGCGGCATCGACGCCCGAGGGAGAGCCATATGGCTTCGTGTTCCACGGCTGCTCGTTTACAGCCGCGCAAGACGTGGCACCGGATTCGGTCTATTTGGGTCGTCCTTGGCGTGAGTGGGCCCAGACCGTGCTGATCGATTGCTGGCTGGGGCAACACATCAAGCGCGAAGGTTGGTGGGATTGGGCTAAGCCGGCGGCGCACGAGAGGGCGCACTACGCTGGTGCAAGCCTACATGGCCCGGCGAGTGATGCCGAAAACTGGGCGCCATGGGCGCACGAGCTCGATGCGACAGCCACTACCCGATACGCCCGCGAACAGGTGCTTTCCGGTGCGGACGGCTGGGACCCCGAAGGTGGCCCGGGCGACGCTGCGGAGACCGACAGTCTTTCCGATAACGGTCGCACGGTGCATATCGACACCTATTACGAAGACGAACTGGCATTTCGTGAGCGCCTTAAGCGTGAGGGTCGCTCCGCCGCATTTAAGGGCACGACGCCCGAAGACTTTGAGACATGGCAGGTTGCGACGAGGGTTCGGCTGTTTGACCTGTTGGGCCTATCGATTATGGATCGCGTGTCGATTGAGGCGCGCAAACTCGATCGGGTGCAGATTGCCGGCGGTATCGTGCGCACCCATGCGATGCTGCAGGTGGAGCGCGACGTTTGGATGCCGTTCTACCTGCTCGAGCCGCAGTCGCCTAAGCTCGATGCGCGCGGCCGCAAGTGTTGCTATATCTGCCCGCATGGCCATCAGGGAGCAGGCGCCGCAAGTGTTGCGGGCGTGACGGGCGTGCCGGCGGTCGATGATGCTGTGCGTAAGTTCAATTACGACTACGGTCTACGTTTGGCGCGTATGGGTTACGTGACCGTCTGCCCCGACGCACGCGGTTGGGGATGCCGTCGTGACTGGAAGGGTCAGGGCGATGACGAGAACAGCTTTCTGCGCGGCACGTGCCTAAACCAGGCGCGCATGGCCGAGCCGCTGGGACTTACCGTTGCGGGCCTCAACGCCTGGGATAACATGCGTCTGATCGATTACCTAGAGGCGCGCGGCGACATTGCCATGGACGACCTGGGCTGTTTTGGCTTTTCGGGCGGCGGATACATGACGCTGTATCTGGCGGCGCTCGACCCACGCGTATGCAAGACGTTTGTCTCGGGCTACCTGTACGGTGTCGATGATTCGCTGCTGCACCTCAACGGCAATTGCAGCTGCAACTACACACCCGGACTTTGGCGCTTGCTCGACATGGGCGATATTGCCTCGCTTATTGCGCCGCGCCCGTTGTTAGTGCAGAGCTGCGAAGAAGATCATCTGAACGGTTCGCGCGGGCTGAAAAATGTCGATGAACAGCTCAAGATCGTGCGCGATGCCTACAAGTTGCTGGGCCGCAGAGATGCTCTGCGGCACGAGGTGTGTCCGGGTGGACACCATCTGGGAGTGACACATCTTGTCGAGGATATCGAATGGCTCGATTCGCACGTTGCGAAATGCGACCGTGCATAGCCCCTCGGCATGCTGCAAATAAACGGTACGTACCTGTATGGCCGCCAATGGGCGGATGAGGAGAAGATTATGGAAACGAAGAACTTGAGTGAATCGACCATTTGCTGCTTTGGCGATTCGACCACATGGGGGGATAACGGATGCGGCGCAGGCGGCAACGACATCTCTTGGACTTCGCATCTGGGCGCGTTGCTGGGAGGTGCAGTCGTCGAGAACTTTGGCATCAAGGGTTCGCGTATCGCCATCAAGGCCGACCGTACCGATTCATTTGTCGAGCGCTTGGACGGCATCGACGATGCGGCCGATGTCTATGTTGTCTTTGGCGGCGTTAACGACTTTAGCCGCAACGTGCCGCTTGGCGAGTTGGGCAGCACCGATGTGCATGAGTTCTATGGTGCGGTCGACTATCTGATCCGAACCATCACGGCGCGCTCACCTCAGGCAAAGCTCGTGTTTATGACGCCATGCAAGACGAGTGGTAAGCACGAGAAGGATATCCCGGCAAGCGATGAGGCGAACCATTTGGGTCTGACGCAAGACGCCTACGTGCGAGCGATGTTGGAGGTCTGCGACCGCTACTCCGTGCCGGTGATCGACCTGTATGCGCAAAGCGGCATCAGCCCGTTTTTGCCAGAGCATCGCGAGCTCTACATGCCGGACGGCCTGCATTACAGCCCTGCCGGCTATGAGCGCCTGGCGCATCGAATCGCTGCGGGTCTCACCGCCGTTTGCCGCTAAAAGTCTGCCGTTTGCGGGGAATATAGGGTTAACGTTCACCCTATATTCCCCGTTCGCGTTACACTAGGGGTAACGTTCACCTATCGTTTATGCCAGAGGGGACAGCAATGGGTTGCAATCAAATCCTGGACCGTTATATCGAGCAGTTGATCGAGACCTCTACGCCGCAGGCGCCGGCTTGGAATATCGAAAAGATTCGCGCCGGCAAGGAGAACACCTGGAACTATATCGACGGCTGCATGATCAAGGCGCTCATCGAGCTGTACGAGATCACGGGTGAGCAGCGCTACCTGACGTTCGCCGACGACTACATCGATTTCTTTGTCCAGGACGACGGTACCATCAAACATTACAACCCCGAGGAGTACAACCTCGATAACGTTAATGCAGGCAAGACCCTCTACAAGCTCTATGACCTGGTGGGCAAGCCCAAGTATCGTGCGGCCATGGATACCATTTATCGTCAGCTCGAAACCCAGCCGCGCACCAAAGAGGGCGTGTTTTGGCACAAGGCCGTCTACCCCAACCAGATCTGGCTCGACGGCATGTATATGGCACAGCCGTTCTACATGCAGTACGAGCTGAGTTTCCACAACCGTCGTGCCTGCTCAGATAGCTTCCATATGTTCCAGGTTGTGCATGACCTGATGCGCAACCCCCTCAATGGTCTGTACTATCACGCTTACGACGCGAGCCGCAAGCAGTTCTGGTGCGACCCGGTCACCGGCCTTTCGGCTAACTTCTGGCTGCGCGCCGAGGGCTGGTTTGCCATGGCGCTCATCGACACGTGGGAGCTTATGCCGCCTTCGATGTCGGCCGAGAAGGACGAGATCCGCAAGATGTTCCACGACCTGATTGACGCCATGCTGCCGTATCAGGACGAGAAGACCGGCATGTGGCATCAGGTCATCAACCTGCCCAATATCGCCCCCAACTACCTGGAGGAGTCGGGCAGCGCGATCTTTGCCAACGCCATCATGAAGGGCGTGCGTCTGGGCGTGTTGGGTGAGCGCTACTACCAGTACGGCCGTCGCGCCTTCGACGGCATCTGCGAGATCTGCCTTTCCGAGCACGATGGCCAGCTGGCGCTCGACAACATCTGCCTGGTCGCGGGCTTGGGAAACACCGCGCACCGCGAGGGCACGTTTGGTTACTACATGAGCGAGCCTATCGTCAAAAACGATGCGAAGGGCGTGGCGCCGCTGGTGCTTGCCTATATCGAGACCATGCATCACGACAAACTGGCCGGCAGGCACGACCCGCTTGCTCCCTCGGGCGTGTGCTCCATCGAGGACCCGTTTGGCGGATACACTCCGGGCATCAATGCCCGTAAGGGGTGTGAATAGCATGGAGGCCATTACTCCGGGCGTACGTTTACACGACCTTCCGCAGGGGACCGTAGAGGAACGCATTCGCATGGCAGGAGAGCTGGGCTTTTCGTGCATTCAGCTGCCGAGCAAGGTACTCTACGCATCGATGGGGATTGATCGAGTCGGCCTGACCAGCGAGCTTGCCAACCATCTGCGTGCGGTGCTCGATGAGGCGGGCATTTCGGTTGCCGTGCTCGGCTGCTACAAGAATCTGGCGACGCCCGATCGACAACAGCTCATGGATAACATTGCCGAGTACGAGGCGTGCTTGAATTTTGCCCAGATGCTCGGCGGATGCCCGGTTGGCACCGAGACTGGTCGTCCCAATGCGCAAAATCGCGTTGCTGGCGACCGCATGACCGATGAGGCGCTCGAGGCTTTTATGGACGGACTCACATACGTCTGCGAGCGTGCCGAGGCCGTTGGTGGGCAAATACTAATTGAGCCCGGTTGGAACGAGACGGTCAACACGCCAGATCGCTGCCGTGAGGTGCTGGAGCGCGTCTCGAGCCCGTCGCTCGGCGTGATCTATGACCCGGTATCGCTGCTGCACCCCAGCGTCGTTGACGAAGCGCAGGAAATCACAGCACGCGTGCTCTACTTATGCGGCAGTAAGATCCGCGTGCTGCACGCCAAGGATTTTGAGGTCGTGGATAACGAGGACGAGGCCGGCTGGTGCGATGGTACGGGCTCGCGTCTGGTGTGCCACGGTGTGGGGGAGACGGGCCGTTATGACTTTGAGCCCGTCGTTGCCTGGGCCGCCGCTGCCTGTCCGGGCATCCCGTGTGTGGTCGAGAACAGCGTGCCGGCGACGGTTGCCGGTTGCCTGACGACACTTGAGCGCATGTCTGCCCGTTGCGAAGGTGCACATCGAGAGATGTAGCGTGGCAGACGGTCGCTACGGGCGGCCGGCTTGCCGGTACTGGGCAGCATCTAGAACTGCCCGCTATTGTGTTGATGCGAATCAGAGGGGAATCGCGTGGCTATCCACATTGTCGAGGAAGCAAATCGTTGTCTGGGTTGTAAAAGGGCGTTCTGCCAGATCAAGGGCTGCCCGGTGCAGACGCCTATTCCGCAGGTCATCGATCTGTTTAAGCAGCGTCGTCTGGAGGAAGCGGGCGAGCTGCTGTTCCAGAACAACCCCATGAGCGCGGTCTGCTCCATGGTCTGTAACCATTCCGGCCAGTGTGAGGGTTCATGCATCCAGGGTCGCAAAGGCACGCCGGTGCATTTCTCGAGCATCGAGAACTATATCTCCACGGCGTACCTCGACCGCAAGGAGTGGAAGCCTGCACCGTCGTGCGGCAAGCAGGTCGCCGTGGTCGGCTCGGGCCCTGCCGGCATTACCGTGGCGATTAAGATGGCCCAGCTGGGCTGCGCGGTCACCGTGTTTGAGCAGCGCCCCGAGATCGGCGGCGTGCTGGAGTACGGCATCCCCGAGTTCCGTCTGCCGCGCTCGCTGGTGCAAAAGTACCGCCACGTGATGTGCTCACTCGGCGTGCGCGTGCGTCCCTCGACCACCATCGGCGGCGCACTGCATATCGACGATCTGCTGCGCGACGGCTACGACGCGGTCTTTGTTGGCACCGGTACCTGGCGAGCTCGCAAACTGGGTATTCCCGGCGAGTCGCGCGGCAACGTGCTGTTTGGTATCGATTACCTGGTCGATCCTTCGAGCGTGGCGATCGGGCAGAACGTGGCGGTCATCGGTGCCGGCAATGTGGCCATGGATGTTGCCCGCACGGCGCTGCGCTCGGGCGCTCGCAAGGTCACCGTGTATGCCCGATCGCTCCATATCTCGGCCATCGATGATGAGGTGGAGCTGACCGAGCTTGACGGTGCCGAGATTGTGTGCGGCAAGGCGATCTGCGCCATCGACGATAACGGTCCGGTGTTCGAGACGGCTATCTTTGACGAGGACAACAACGTGGTGGGTTACGAGGAAGAGCTCGACCATGCGTCTGCCGACACGGTTGTGATTGCGGCTTCGCAGGTGCCCAAGGACAAGCTTGTGCTTACGACGGGTGGCTTGGAGACCGACCATCGCGGCCTTCTTTCGGTCGATGAGAACGGCATGACCACCGTGCCCGGTGTCTTTGCCGCCGGCGACGTGGTCAACGGCCCGCTCACCGTGGTCCACGCCATAGCTGGTGCCAAACTCGCCGTCGAAGGTATGATTGCCTACCTGGGCCTCTAACCCATCCCATCCATCAGTTGCGGTGGAATACGGACTGTTTTGGCTGTCAAAGGCCTTATCTACTCCGTATTCCACCGCAACTTTTTGTGGGGTGGGCTAGAGACGCTGCATGCGGTACCCGACACCCATGTGCGTCTGAATCATCTTGGGATGAGAGGGGTCTGCCTCGATCTTCTTGCGCAGGGTGCGCATGAACACGCGCAGGCTCGCCAGATCGCTGTCCCAGCTCGTGCCCCATATCTCGCGGGTGATGAAGGTGTGGGTGAGCACCTTGTCGATGTTTTTCGCCAGAAGGACGAGCAATTTGTACTCGGTTGGGGTGAGCGAGAGCTCGCGTCCGTCTTTCGTCGCGTATCCCGCGGCGTAGTCGATATGCAGCGGACCGTTGTCGAACGTGCTCGCTTCTGTCGACTCGCTCGACGCCATCGAGGAGCGCCTCAAATTCGCGCGGACGCGCGCGAGCAACTCATCCACAGAAAAGGGCTTGGTGAGGTAGTCGTCTGCCCCTGCGTCAAGTGCTGCAATCTTGTCGGAATCTTCGGTGCGCGCCGAAATGACGATAATGGGGACTGCCGACCAGCTTCGGATCTTCGTGATGACCTCGATACCGTCAATGTCGGGAAGGCCGAGGTCGAGCATGATGAGGCTGGGGCCGTGCGACACCGCATCCATGATGGCGGCCTGGCCGTTGCAAACCTTGCTCACGACATAGCCGTGGAGGTCAAGCGCGGTCGAAACGAGGTTTTGAACGGTCAGGTCATCTTCGACCAGGAGGATGCGTGGCTTAGCGGCATTATTCATGAATCTCGATCTCCTCAGCGGGCAGGGTAAAACGGAAGACGGCCCCATGGGGGTGGTTGTCGCGAACTTCGATGACGCCGCCATGCGCCTCCACGATGGAGCGGCAGAGCGACAGCCCAAGGCCGATGCTTCGACGCGAATCCACGGGCCGCGTATTGCCTGAGGTAAAGAAGCGCTCAAAGATATGAGGCTTGTCGCAGTCTGCCACACCCGGCCCATCGTCTGCGACGTCCACCACGACGAACGCGCCCTCGCGACGTGCGCTGACGGTGACAGTCGAGTCCTCGGGCGTGTATTTGAAGGCGTTCATGATGAGATTCGTAAGCACCTGCATGATGAGATGGACGTCGACGCGTACCAGCAGGATGTCGTCAGTGTGCTCGATGGTGACGGCATGTCCATGCGATGCTTGGGCGACATGGCTGAGGGCGGCCTCGATGACCTCGTCGATGAGCTCGGATGTGAGGTTGAGGCGAATGGTGCCGTCCTCGACGCGTGTGATGGCGAGGAGGTTCTCCACGGTATCGATAAGCCAGAGGGAGTCATCGTAGATGGCATCGGCAAGATCGCAGCGTTGTTCGAGGCTGAGCCTCTCGTCGCTCTTCCGAAGGATTGCCGCAGATCCGGATATAGCCGTGAGGGGTGTCCTCAAATCGTGGCCGATGGAGCGCAAAAGGTTGGCGCGCAGCTGCTCGTTTTTCGCCAAGACCGCAGCCTCTTCGCGCTCTTGCGCCGCTCGGTCACTTTCGAGCGCCAAGGCGCATTCACCTACGATAGATAGGACGATCGAATGCTCGAAGGCTTCGGTCTCGCGCCCCTCCAGGGCGATGCCGATGACACCGAATACCTTGTCGCCGGTGCGAACCGCGAGGTAGAGACAGCGCGCCTCAGGCAGGGTCCGCGTGCTTGCGCCCGCGCGCTTGTTGTTGGTGAAGGTCCAGGTTGCAACGGCGCGCTCGTAGTCGGTGAGCAGCGACGCGGATCGGTTTTCGGTGCCAGCGGACTCATAGAGCGCCTTGCCGAGCGTGCCGTGTTCGGCGGGGTAGAAGACCACGTCGAGTTTTAGCAGTTTGACGAGTTGGTTCATGGCGACGCGGGCGCACTCCTCCGCGCTATGGGCTTGCTGCAAGAGCTGGTTCGTTTCGAGGAGTACACGCGTTTTGAATGCGTTCTCGGCGGAGGTACGGGCGTTGTCGGCGATGCGCGCAGTTAACTCGCCGGCGACCATAGCGGTAGCGAACATGATGCCGAACGTGACCAGATAGCTTCGGTCGTAGCTGGCGAGCGAAAACAGGGGCGTGACGAAGCAGAAGTTGTAAAGCACTACAGAGAGCACGCTCGATACGATCGTGCAGATACGCCCCGTCGTGGTGACGGCGGTCAGCAGGGCCGTGAGGATATAGAGGGATATGATGCTGGAATCGGCAAATCCCAGATGGCGGAAAGCCGTGCCGATCGCCGTGGCGACAAGAGAGAGGGCCAGCGTGCGAAGCACGTTTCGGCTGCTGGGCGGCTGCAGGGCGAGCGCATGCCGGCGTCCTTTGGGCCGGGAGGGCGGAGTCGACTGGTCTGGAATGATGTAAATGTCGAGGTTCGGGGCGAATGCTATGAGCTGTTCTACGAGAGATTTGCGACCAAAGAGGGCCTGACGGACGCTGCTGTGCTCGCCCGTGCGTCCCATGACGATCTTCGAAATACCCGACAGGCGCGCGAACTCGGAGATCTGAAACGCGACGTCGTCGCCATAGACGGTTTCCATATGTGCTCCGAGCTGCTCGGCTAGGGCGATATTGGCTGCAAGCTTGGCGCGCTCATCATCGCTCATGGCTTGCGTGCGCGGGCTCTCTACGAACAGGGCGACGAGCTCGCTGCGAAACGCTTTCGCCATGCGTGCGGCGGCACGGACGATGCGGGGATTGGTCGGCGCCGGGGAGACGCAGACTAAGATACGCTCCCTGGTGTAGTAGTCACGGTTTCCCAGCACGCGTGCGGCGTCTGTGAGGTGGCCGGTGCGATCGGCGCAGCGGCGCAGCGCGATTTCTCGGAGTGCGGTGAGGTTCTCGACGGTAAAAAAATGCTGTTGCGCTCGGTCGGCTTGTGCGGGACGGTAGACGAGACCGGCGCGAAGGCGCTCAAGTAGGTCTTCGGGCTCTATGTCGACGAGCTCGACCTGGTCGGCATCATCGAAGATACGGTCGGGGATTCGTTCGCTCACGACAACGCCGGTGATGGATGCAACTATGTCGTTTAGGCTCTCGATATGCTGAACGTTCACGGTCGTATAGACGTCGATGCCCGCATGTAGAAGTTCCTCGACGTCTTGATAGCGTTTGTCGTGGCGAGACCCCGGCGCATTCGTATGGGCGAGCTCGTCGACAAGGATGAGCTGAGGGGCGCGTTCGATAGCCGCATCTAGATCGAACTCGCTGAGCGCAATGCCGTTGTGCTCGATGAGTTTACAGGGCACGTTCTCAAGCCCTTGTGCAAGATGGGCAGTTGCCGGACGTTCGTGCGGCTCAATGTATCCCGCGACGACGTCGACACCTCGCCGCTTGGCGGCGTGGGCGGCTTGAAGCATCGCATAGGTTTTGCCTGTGCCAGCAGCGTAGCCAAAGAAAATCTTGAGGTGTCCCCGGCTGGTTCGAGCGTCATCGGCGACCTCGTCTTTCTCAATTGCCTTGAGGATGAGGTCTGGATTGACGCGAGTGTCCGATGCGTCGCGCTGCATAGCGTAGCCTTTCTGAAGTGTTGCCCATGCGTGCATACGCGGTGAGGACGCCACTGTATGCTCGCGAGGTCGAGTATAGGCGCACTGCAGCTGCAATAGTGCTTTCTACCTGCATCTTTACGGCATCTTAAGGACGTGAGCCCCGGCCCTCACGCCTCTTTAATCCCTAGAAGCGTTTACTGTCCCCAGACGCTTGCGAGGGCAGGCGTCCGAGACATCGGACCGCGTGTGAAAGGGGCGGTAAATGGACATCCTCATTCCCATCATCGGAGTCGTCTGCATTGGACTTCTTATCTATTACATCTACATTCTGATGAGGAGTGATTCGTAAACTATGGACGCTGCGATTCAGTACATCTTGTACTTTGCCGTACTCGTCGTCCTGGCCGTTCCGCTCGGTCGGTTCATGGCCCATATCATGGATGGTGAGCATACGTTCCTGTCGCCTGTGATTGCTCCTGTGGAGCGTGGCGTCTATCGTCTGCTTCGCATCGACGCGGCAGAACAGATGGGGTGTAGGCGCTATCTGGCGAGCGTGCTGGTCTTTTCGGGGATCGGCCTCGTGACTCTTGTGGCACTCCAGGCGCTTCAATCCTTCTTGCCAGGCAATCCCCAGCACCTGCCGGGTGTGTCATGGGACCTGTCGTTCAATACGGCTGCTTCCTTCATAACCAACACCAACTGGCAGTCCTACTCCGGTGAGACCACCCTGTCCTACCTTGTGCAGTTCATGGGTCTCACTGTGCAGAACTTCGTTTCCGCTGGCACCGGTATCGCGGTCATGTTCGCGCTGATCCGCGGCTTCCGTCAGGTCAAGGAGCAGGGTCTGGGTTCCTTCTGGGTCGACCTCACCCGCACCGTCCTGTATGTGCTCATCCCGCTGAACCTCGTGTTCGGCATCTGCCTGGCTGCCGGTGGCGTCATCTCCAACTTCCAGCCGGCTCAGAAGGCTGAGCTCGTAGAACCCGTCGCTGTTCAGCCTAATGCAGACGGCGGCTGGAGCGTCATCGACGGCGCCCAGATTGAGGGCGACACGGTCAAGGTCGACGGCAAGGTTGTCGAGGGCGCGCGCGTGGTCACCGAGCAGTTCCTGCCCCAGGGTCCCGCGGCTCCTCAGGTCGCCATCAAGCAGTCCGGCACCAACGGCGGCGGCTTCTTCGGCGTGAACTCCGCCCATCCGTATGAGAACCCCAGTGCCTTCACCAACATCATCGAGATGACCAGCCTGCTGCTGATTCCGGCCGCCTGTTGCTTCGCCTTCGGTATCGGCGTCAAGAACACCAAGCAGGGCAAGGCCATCTTTGCCGCCATGTTCATCCTGCTGGTGATCTTCACCGGCATCATCGCCGTCAACGAGCATGCGGGCACCCCGCAGCTGGCCGATGGCGGAGCGGTCAATATCGAGATGACCGACGGCCAGGCCGGCGGCAACATGGAGGGCAAGGAGAGCCGTTTCGGTATCGCCTCCTCTTCTACCTGGTCCGCTTTCACGACGGCTGCTTCCAACGGCTCGGTTAACTCCATGCACGACTCCTACACCCCGCTGGGCGGTTTTGTCCAGATGCTCCAGATTGCTCTGGGCGAGGTCGTCTTCGGCGGCGTGGGCTGCGGCCTGTACGGCATGATCGGCTTCGCCATCCTCACAGTGTTCATCGCCGGCCTCATGGTCGGACGCACGCCTGAGTTCCTGGGCAAGAAGATCGAGCCGGGCGAGATGCGCTGGGCAGTTGTCCTGTGCTTGGCAACTCCGTTTGCCATTCTGGTGTGCTCGGCCATCGCCTGCATGGTGCCCGGTCTTGCCGACCAGCTCAACAATGGTGGCGCGCACGGCTTCTCCGAGGCGCTGTATGCCTTCACCTCATGCGGCGGCAACAACGGCTCGGCGTTTGCAGGCATGAACTGCAACATTCCCTGGATCAACGTCATGCTCGGCCTCGAGATGCTGTTCGCCCGCTTCATGCCCATCATCGGTACGCTGGCTATCGCCGGCTCGCTGGCCAAGAAGGGCAAGGTCGCCGAGAGCGCCGGTACCCTGTCTACCACCAACGGCATGTTCGTATTCCTGCTCGTGTTCATCGTTCTGCTGATCGGTGCCCTGAGCTTCTTCCCGGCCCTGGCGCTTGGCCCCGTTGCCGAGTTCTTCCAGATGATTGCGTAAAGGAGGGCGCAGATTTATGACTATGCAAAAAGACATGATGGGCCGCGCGGTCCGCGACTCGTTTGCCAAGCTGGATCCTCGCGTCCAGATTCAAAACCCGGTCATGTTCCTGGTGTGGCTTTCCGCCGTCATGACCTCCGTCCTGGCCGTCGCTTCCATTTTCGGTGTGCAGGACGCGGGTGTGCCCACCTACTATGTGGTCGCCATCGCGGTCATCCTGTGGCTTACCGACCTGTTCTCGAACTTCGCCGAGGCGCTTGCCGAGGGCCGCGGTAAGGCCCAGGCCGATTCCCTGCGTGCGGCCAAGAAGGATGTCGAGGCCCATCGCATCGAGTCCGTTGAGGACAAGGAGCACTTCACCGTCGTTCCCGGCACCGAGCTCACGCGCGGCGACCTGGTGATCGTACGCGCCGGCGAGCAGATTCCCGGCGACGGCGACGTCATCGAGGGCGCTGCTTCCGTTGACGAGTCCGCCATCACCGGCGAGTCCGCCCCCGTGGTCCGCGAGGCCGGCGGCGACCGCTCTGCCGTTACCGGCGGTACCACGGTGCTGTCCGACTGGATCATCGTCAAGATCTCCAGTGAGCCCGGCCAGAGCTTCCTGGACAAAATGATCGCGATGGTCGAGGGTGCCGCGCGCAAGAAGACCCCTAACGAGATCGCTCTGGAGATCTTCCTGGTGGCCCTCTCCATCGTCTTTATCCTGGTCACGCTGGCCCTGTATTGTTACTCCTGCTTCTCGGTCGGTCTTAACGACATGGACAACCCCACGGCCGTGACCACGCTCGTGGCGCTGCTCGTGTGCCTGGCTCCTACTACCATCGGCGCCCTTCTTTCCGCCATCGGCATCGCCGGCATGAGCCGTCTGAACGAGGCCAACGTGCTGGCCATGTCCGGCCGCGCCATCGAGGCCGCCGGCGACGTCGACATCCTCATGCTCGACAAGACCGGCACCATCACCCTGGGTAACCGCCAAGCCGCCGAGTTCATCCCGGTCGACGGCATCGATCCCGCGGAGCTGGCCGATGCCGCCCAGCTTTCCTCGCTGGCCGACGAGACCCCCGAAGGCCGTTCCATCGTCGTGCTCGCCAAGGAGCAGTTCGGTCTGCGCGGCCGCACACTCGAGGATAAGGGTATGGAGTTCATCCCCTTCACCGCGGCGACCCGCATGTCCGGTGTGAACTACGAGGGCAATGAGATCCGCAAGGGCGCTGCCGATTCCGTGCGCACCTATGTGGAGGCAGCCGGCGGCGTGTTCTCCCAGGAGTGCGACGAGGCCGTCGAGCGCATCGCCAAGGCCGGCGGCACCCCGCTGGTCGTGACCAAGAACTGCCGCGTGCTGGGTGTTGTGTACCTCAAGGACATCATCAAGTCCGGCGTTAAGGAGAAGTTCGCCGACCTGCGCAAGATGGGCATCAAGACCATCATGGTGACGGGCGACAACCCGCTCACCGCCGCGGCAATCGCCGCCGAGGCCGGCGTTGACGACTTCCTGGCCGAGGCCACCCCTGAGGGCAAGCTCGAGAAGATCCGCGAGTTCCAGCGTGAGGGCCACCTGGTCGCCATGACCGGCGACGGCACCAACGACGCGCCCGCTCTGGCGCAGGCGGATGTCGCCGTGGCCATGAACACGGGCACCCAGGCTGCCAAGGAGGCCGGCAATATGGTCGACCTCGACTCCAGCCCCACCAAGCTCATCGAGGTCGTGCGTATCGGCAAGCAGCTGCTCATGACCCGCGGTTCGCTCACGACCTTCTCGGTCGCCAACGACATGGCGAAGTACTTCGCTATCATCCCGGCCCTGTTCTCGCCGATCTACCCGGGCCTTGGCGCGCTCAACATCCTCGGTCTGGCAAGCCCACTGTCCGCGGTTCTTTCGGCCATCATCTATAACGCGCTCGTTATCGTCGCGCTGATCCCGGCCGCGCTGAAGGGCGTTAAGTACCGCGAGGTGCCGTCCGGACAGCTGCTGATCCACAACCTGCTCGTGTGGGGTCTGGGCGGCATCGTTGCCCCGTTCGTATTCATCAAGCTCATCGACATGCTGCTCGCGTTCTGCGGCATTATGTAAGTGGAGGTTTGTATGTTCAAAGGTGTTGCATCGCGCGCACTGGGCGTGTTCGCGCTGTTTACCGTTGTCTGCGGCCTGGGCTATACGCTCGTCGTGACCGGCATCGCGCAGCTTGCGTTTCCGTACCAGGCGAACGGTTCGCTCATCAAGGTCGACGGCAAGGTTGTGGGCTCCGAGCTCATCGGCCAGAACTTCGAGGATGAGGGCCATATGTGGGGCCGCATCCAGAACGTGTCAATTGTCGAAGGCGACGACGGCGAGCCCATGGCCTACGGCGCTCCGTCCAATTTGTCTCCGGCGAGTGAGGAGTACCGACAGCTTGTGGACGCGCGCGTCGAGAAGATCCGCGCCGCTAACCCCGATGCCGATATGGACGCTGTGCCCGTCGACCTGGTGACGTGTTCGGGGTCCGGCCTCGACCCGGAGATCTCTCCGGATGCCGCCGAGTACCAGGTCCCGCGCCTGGCGAAGGCCACGGGCAAGAGCGAAGGCGAGGTGCGCGAGATCATCGCCCAGTGCACCAAGGGCCGATTCCTGGGCGTCTTCGGCGAGCCCACGGTCAACGTGCTCAAGGTGAACCTTATGCTGGACGGCGCGCTGTAGGTGAGGGAGTGGCGGATGAGGGCATGACTGACTATCTGAGCCCTCAATTCCACCCCGCCCATCAGTTGCGGTGAAATACGGACTGTTTTGCCTGTCAAAAGCCTCATCTACTCCGTATTCCACCGCAACTTTTTATGGGTCGAGCAGAAGTTGGGGAAGCGCGTGCGGTCGGGTGCTGCGCGGTTGCTGATACGATAAGTACGTTAGCAACTGCCGCCGAGCGGCTCAAACGAAAGGAACCCTGTATGGAGTCCTCCGCCTATCCGATGCTCTTTAGCCCGATCAAGGTCGGTACGACCGAGGTCAAGAACCGCGTCTTTATGCCGCCGGTGTCCACCAACCTGGCCGATCATGGCTATGTGACTGACGACTTGGTCGATCATTACCGTGCCCGTGCCAAGGGCGGCGTGGGCCTCATCATCACCGAGGTCGTGACGGTCGAGCCTACCTATACCTATCTGCCGGGTGACATGTGCTGCTACGACGACACGTTTATCCCCGGCTGGGAAAAGCTCGCCGCGGCCGTCCACGAGTACGGCTGCAAGATCATGCCGCAGCTCTTCCACCCCGCCTACATGGCCTTTAACATTCCGGGCACGCCGCGCCTGATCGCTCCGTCTTTTGTGGGCCCGTCCTATGCCCGCGAGGCACCGCGCCCCATCACGGTCGACGAGATTCACGAGCTCACGCATCAGTTTGGCGACGCTGCCGTGCGTATGCAGAAGGCTGGCGTCGATGGCGTTGAAGTCCATGCGGCACACGCCCACGGCATGCTCGGCGGCTTTTTGACTCCGCTCTACAACAAGCGTACCGACGAGTACGGCGGCTCGCTCGACGCCCGCATGCGCTTCTTGCTCGAGGTCATCGCCGAGATTCGCGAGCGCTGCGGTAAGGACTTTATCATCGACGTCCGCATCTCGGGCGATGAGTACACCGATGGCGGCCTGACCCTCAACGACATGATCTACGTCTCGCGACGCCTGGAGAAGGCTGGCGTCGACATGATTCACGTGTCGGGCGGTACTACCATCAAGCGCGGCTCTGCCATTCCCGCCGCCGGTACGCAGCAGGCTTCGCACGCCGCCTGCTCGCGCGAGATCAAAAAGCACGTCAACATTCCCGTTGCCACGGTCGGCCGCATTAACGAGGCCTGGATCGCCGAGGAGCTGATCGAGGACGGCGCTGCCGACATCTGCATGATGGGCCGCGCCAATCTGTGCGATGCCGAGTTCTGCAATAAGGCCGCTGCCGGCAACGCCGACGACATCCGTCCCTGCATTGGCTGCCTGCGCTGCTTGAACGGCATCATGTTTGGCAAGCGCATCTCCTGCACCGTCAACCCGGACGTGGAGCGCGACGAGGCCGGCTACGAGCCTGCCGCCGAGGCCAAGAACGTACTGGTTGTGGGCGCCGGTCCCGCGGGCATGGAGGCGGCGTTCATTGCCGCCAAGCGCGGACATAACGTGGTGCTCGTGGACAAGCAGGACGAGCCGGGCGGCGAGATGCGCATTGCTGCCGTTCCGCCGGCAAAGCAGGAGCTCACCCGCGTGATCAAGTACCAGTATCGCCGTCTTGCCGAGGCCGGCGTAAAGTGCATCTTTGGTACCGAGCTTTCTGCCGAGGACATTCAGCGCGATTACGCCGGCTACGAGGTTGTCCTGGCCTATGGCGCCGAGCCTATCGCTCCGGCTTTTATGCAGGGCTTTAAGCAGGTCATGACGGCTGATGACCTGTTGGGTGGCAACGCCTTCCCGGGCAAGAAGATCGTCATTGTGGGCGGCGGCACCGTCGGCTGCGAGACGGCCGACTATCTGGCTCCGCTGGTCAACGACCTGTCGCCGGCAAACCGCGATGTCACCGTCATCGAGATGACCAAGACGCTTGCTGCCAACGAGGGTGGCGCCGGCCGCGCGGTGCTCATCACGCGCATGCTCTCCAAGGGCGTTCACGTGCTGACCGAGGCCAAGGTGACCGAGATTACCGAGGACACCATCAGTTACGAAAAGGACGGCGAGGTCCACACCATCGCCGACGCCGACACGCTGGTGCTTGCCATGGGTTACCGCCCCAACACCAAGCTGGCCGATGACCTTGCTGCAGCCGGCGTTACCACCCACGTGTTGGGCGATGCCAACAAGTGCGGTAACATCCGCGACGCCATCGGCGATGGCTACAAGGTTGCTTGCGAGCTCTAGTCAACCCCTTGGTGCATGTGAGGCCTATCCCCGCGGCGTCAGTCGGTAGATAGCAAAAAGCGGCGGTCGTCCCGTACATGGGACGACCGCCGCTTGCGTTAGCTGCAATGGGTCGTGCGATTAGAGCCCCAGGAGCTCCTTGACCTTGGCGATGATGGCCTCGTCGGTGGCGTTGGCGAAGAAGTACTCCTGGAAGTGCTCGCCAGCCAGAGCACCCTTGACCAGGTCCTGGTCGATCTCGCCCAGGACGTCGACGAGCGGACGCATGGTCACAGCGCGGACGCCGTCGAGGATCTTCTTGTTGCGCTGCTCGGGCTCAACACGCTCGGCAGGATAGCCGTTGCCCGAACCAAAGCCGAAGAGCTTCTCGAAGGTGTACTCGAGGTTGAGCTCCTGGCCCCAGCCGTTCTTGAGGGCGAAGGGCATGGCGACGGCGTTACCGTCGTTGACCTGGGCGAAGGTGTAGGCATCAAGCGGGTCGGCGACATGGCCGCAGAGCACGCCGGGGAAGGAGTTGCAGGCGAGCATGGCGCCCTCGCCGGTGCCGCAGCCGGTCACGACATAGTCGGCAGCGCCGGAGTTGAGCAGCACGGCGGCAAGGATGCCGTTCTGAACGTAGGTGAGGGGCTTGGAGTCGGCGTCGGCATACATGCCATAGTTAAAGACGGTGTGGCCCATGGGCTCGACAACCTTCTTGAGGGCAGCCTCGATCATGGGGTTCTTGGAGTTCTGGGAGTTCTCGTTGATGAGAGCGATCTTCATTGCGAAATACCTTCCTATTTCTAACTTGCGGTGAAATACGGACTGTTGCCTGATAGAAGCCAAAATCAATCCCTATTTCACCGCAACTTTTGAATGAACGATTGGATGAAGCCCAATGTGGGCAGTTGCGACGACGCTTATTGAGGTTGCTTTCCAATGTATGCGAGAATTCCGCCGTCGACGTAGAGGATGTGGCCGTTGACGAAGTTCGAGGCGTCGGAGGCCAGGAATACGGCAGGGCCCTTCAGGTCCTCGGGCGTGCCCCAACGGGCGGCCGGGGTCTTGGCGATGATGAACTGGTCAAACGGGTGACGGCTGCCATCGGGCTGCGTCTCGCGCAGCGGCGCGGTCTGCGGCGTGGCGATATAGCCAGGCCCAATGCCGTTGCACTGGATGTTGGCCTCGCCAAACTCGGAGCAGATGTTCTTGGTGAGCATCTTCAGACCGCCCTTGGCAGCGGCGTAGCCAGCGATGGTCTCGCGGCCGAGCTCGCTCATCATCGAGCAGATGTTGATAATCTTGCCGTGACCCTTGGCGATCATGCCGGGCAGGCAGGCCTTGGAGACGATGAACGGGGCGTTAAGGTCGATGTCGACGACGCGACGGAAGTCCTCGGCGCTCATGTCGAGCATGGGGGTGCGCTGGATAACACCAGCGTTGTTGACCAGGATATCGGGCGTGGTGCCAAAATCGGCCTCGATCTTGGCGACGAGCTCGGCGACGACAGCCTCGTCGGTGACGTCGGCCACGTAGCCGTGAGCCTCAAAGCCCAGCTCGCGGTAGTGCTTCTCGGCCTCGGCGACCTTGTCGGCATGACGTGCGTTAAAGGCGATCTTGGCGCCGGCCTCGCCAAGCGCCTCGGCAATGGCCATGCCAATGCCATAGGTGGCGCCGGTTACGAGTGCGACCTTGCCATCCAGGCGGAAGCTGTCCATGCTAAACGTAAAGTTGTCAGAATTCTTATCGGCCATCTTGCTCCAATCTTTGTGGAATGACTGACAGTGCAAGTGTCAGCTAGTAAACCGGTTTTGTCAATGATGGTCTTGAATTCATCACTTTACGTGCCAAACTGATATATTGCTCGGTGTGCAATATAGGTAAATTGGTTTTTCAGCTTTCCGCGCCAGCATGAGAAGGCAACTCATTGCGGCAAGAAACGAGCCGCTATTGCTTGCATGGGGCTAGAGGGTGCTCTCGTTCCAGCGAATATGGCAATCGAGCACCTGATGCGTTTCGACCTGCTCTTTTTCGGCAATTAGGTCAAGCAGGATGCGTGCCGCGGTCTGTCCTTCTTCGCGAGCTGGTTGTTCGACGACCGAAACTGAGGGGGAGGCGACGCCGACCCATTCGGTGTTGTCGAAGCCCAGCAAGCCCACGGTTTCGGGTATAAGGTGGTAATAGGCCTTGCAGCATTTGTAGACCTCGGGCAAAGCCCAGCAGTTGGGGGCAAAGATGAGCGTTGGCGTTGTCCCGTCAATGCTCGATGCCAAAAAGTTTTCGAGCTTCTCGCTGTCTACCTGGTCGTTTTCAATCAAGAATTGCGTAAAACCAAGATCGTGCGCTTCGAGTGCGTCGACAAAGCCGCTGAAGCGTTCAATACGACTGGAAATCAACCCCGGCGTGGCGGTAACGACCAAAAACCTTCGGTAGCCTTTTTCGATGCATGCCTCAACGGCGCGGTATGAAGCTTCGTAATTATCCGTCTTGACCCAGTTGGAGCTAAAGTCGTACAGCTTGGAATCAATAAAAACGAGGGGTTTGCCGCTGTCACTGATAGATTTGCTAATTTCTTTAAAGCGGGCGGTCGGCTGTACGATAAAGCCGTCGACGCCTAACGCGATAAGGCGATCGATGTAGGCGAGCTCATCTTGCTTGTCAAAGTTGGAGGCGCAGACTAGCATGCGGTAGCCCTCCTTACTGGCGACAGTATCGATGCCTTTGACCAGCTGGTTTGCAAACGTGTTGGTGATGTCGCCGATGATCACGCCGATCATCTGGCTATTCTTGGCATTCATGCCGCGGGCGAGGGGACTTGGCTCATACCCGGTATCGTGGATGGCCTTGCGGATGCGCGCCTGCGTGTCGTCGCTCATGCGGTCGGTCTTGCCATTTAGGTAAAAGGAAACCGTGGTCTTAGATGTGCCAGCCATGGCAGCGATTTCTTTGATCGTCACACGCTTTTTCGCATTGGTTTGGCTAGCCATGGGAGGGCTTCTTTCTACGGGGGATTACTTTGATAAATTGTAAATCAGTTTACCATCGCGTGCCGATAGCAGATAGGGGTAAGGCCTTCGCAATGCGCTAATCAACAACGGGGGAATAATCGGTTTACGTAACCGTTTGCCTATGCAAAAGATATGATGGGAAAAACCGTAAAAAGGGGGAGGATTATGGAGACAGCACGCCAGCGCTATTCGCTTTCGACGAGGGACGATCTTTTGTCCTGGGTGCTCGATCTGCTTCCTGATCCGTTTATGTGCCCCGATAATATTGGCGCTTCGTTTCGAGTGCCCATTCGTCGCTTTGAATGGGGTTCTCGCCCTCTCTGGGCAGTTTTTTCATTGGTAAAAGGTGGCGTGTCACCGGAGGAACCCCGTATTAAACCTTATTTTGACTACATTGCAAAAGGTTTAACGCCGGGTGATCCAAACGCGTTTACCGATCCTACGCTCGAAACACGACAAATCGTCTTTGAGCAGGTCGTGTATGGATATGGCCTGCTGTGTCTTGGTGACGAGCTGCTTGACCGTTTAAGTTCCGTGCAACAAGAGCGTCTTGTCTCGTGGCTCAACGTTGCAAATAAGATTGAACTTCCGTGGGGAAGCTGGTATCTCGCGCGCGTGCTTATCAACTGCGGCTTGCGCCAATGCGGCCTTGCCTATGATGCCGATCGCCTGGCGGCGGATGTCGCAGCCGTCGAGAACATGTATGTCGGCAATGGATGGTATGAGGATGGTACCCCTTTTCAGCTTGATACATATATCGGCTCGGCATTTCACCTCATTGCGTTGCTGCTTGAGCGCTATGCCCGTTCAAATCCGCTTGTTGACTGCATCGAGCGCGCAAAGGCTTTTGCGGCAGACTACCGCTACTGGTTTGATTCGTGTGGCAGGGCGTTGCCGTTTGGGCGCAGCTTGACCTACCGCTTTGCCCAGGCGGCATTTTGGAGCGCTGCGGCACTCATGGGTGAAAGGATCGCCCCTGCTGCCGAGATAAAAGACCTGCTATGTCGTCATCTTTCGTGGTGGTACGACTCTACTGGGCGTGACTGCCTTTCATCCATTGGATATGGCTACCCTGGTGCGCCCATACGCGAGGATTACTCCAGCCCCGGAGCCTCCTTTTGGGCATTTAGGGCGTTTGTCGTTTTGGCGCTGCCTCAGGACGATCCGTTTTGGGGCATTGAGCCGCATGCTTTCAAACTCAAGCAGCTGCATGTCGAAAACGAGCCTGGCGTGTTGATTGAGTCCGGCGAGCGCCATACCTATATGCTTTCGGCAAAACAGTACTGCGCCTCGGGCCTCATGGGGCGCTACTCAAAGTACGGCAAGTTGTGCTATTCGACGGCGTTTGGATGGAACGCGTCGGTCGATGGAACTGGAATCGGCAATTTTGCGGTCGATAGCTCCCTGACACTTTCGGTCGCCGGGACCGATCAGTTTGCAAGTCGCGGCCGTATCGAGGGCTACGAAATCCATGACGGTTATGCCTATAGCCTGTGGGGCTATGGAGCGGTTGCACGTGTCGAGACCTGGTTAGTTCCGGTCGACGAGTTTAGGCATATACGCATCCACCATGTCGAGTCTTCGGTTCCCTTGGAGACCTACGAAGGTGGTTTTCCAGTATTTGGCTGGAGTTCAAAGTTTGACTGCGCCGAGCGAAATCAGGGGTCTATCAGGCTTGCACGTAACATGTCGGCGCCGGGCGGCGATGACGATAATTACGGGCAAGTGGCGGGCATCGAGGATATTTTGGCATGTCGCGACGAGATAGGGCGCAAGCTTAGGCAGGTCGGTCTTGGAGCGCTGGTCGAATCGTTTGCCGGCGAGTGGGATGGGCGTGAGGCGGTTGCCGTGCGCCAAAACCCTGCAACGAACATCTACAGCTGTGAGCAGAATGCCGTTCCGGCATTGAAGACCAGAATGCCTGCGACCGCATTTCATCTGGGATGCATGGTTTACGGAGATCCTGGAAGTCAAAATTGACGCACACGCATCCGGTAAACGGTAGGAAAATGACCGCCAACGGTCAAACGCCAAATAGTTTTTGAAAATGGCTGCATTTTCTTCAACATCTTCTGTACAATGCAAACCGGTTAGTAAACCAGTTTGCTAAACAAGAAACCAAGGGGAGCCAGATGAGCAAACAGGTCGTATTGATTTCACACGGAAAGTTGTCCGCCGGTGTTGCCGATGCCGTCGCCATGGTGTTTGGCAAAAACGAGGAGCTCTCGTATTTGGGACTCGCGCCCGACGGAAATGTCGTCGAGCTTATCGGGGGCTTGCGCGATCGTGTGGCGGCAAGCCCGAACGATCAGTTCATCGTGATTGCCGATATCTTTGGCGGAAGCGTTTGCAACCAGAGCCTGCAGCAGCTCTCTGAGTTCGACAACGTCGTGCTTCTTTCGGGTCTGTCAATGGGTCTCGTGCTGTCGATCTTAGCAATGCCCGGCGAGCTTTCGCAGGCTCAGATTGATCAGGCGGTCGCCGACGCGCAGGCAGGCACCAAGGTCGTCGAGCTTATCAAAGCAGACGTTCCGGTCGATAACGGCGAGGACGATTTTTTCTAAGCGATAACGCACAGCGCAAGACCGAACGGTTGAGGTTAAGGAGTATCAAACATGATTAGTATGGCACGCATCGATGACCGCCTGATTCACGGACAGGTCGCCGTCAAGTGGAGCAAGGAGCTCGGTATCAGCCGAATCATCGTGGCTTCCGACAGCATCGCTAAGAACGCTGTCCAGGTCGCCGCCCTTAAGGGCGCTGCGCCCGCTGGCGTCAAGGCAGCCATCCTGCCGATCGAGAAGGCGCAGGGCATTCTTAACGACCCGCGCTCCAAGGATATGAAGATCCTGCTCGTCTCCAATGACCCGCGCGACATCCTCGCCGTGTTTAAAGGCATCGAGGAGCGTCCGGTGCTTAACGTCGCCAACTATGGTCGTATCAACGGACCCATCGCCGGCAAGCAGAAAGTCTCCGACTCGGTTTATCTGACCGATGGCGACAGGGCTGTTCTGCACGAGATTTCGGACATGGGCGTCGAGATTATCCATCAGCCGGTCCCCGAGAACGACCGCAAGGATCTCATGAGTCTTATTTAGGCAACTGCGTTTGCGGTAGAGGCCTTGCCGCGAACGATTGCAATACGTATGAATGTGAAGGGAGAACGTAATGGACGTTACTGCCGCCCTTATCGTCGGCCTTACGCTGATGGGGGCAAAGTTCTTTGATTGGTGGGCATCTACCCAGCTTGCACGCCCGATCTTCTGTGTGGCAATTCTGGGTGCGTTGCTCGGCCACCCCACCGAGGGCATTATCCTCGCAGCCCAGCTCGAGCTTGTCTTTATCGGCAACGTGAGCCTTGGCGGCGTTATGCCGTCCGACATTACCATGGGCTCGATCTTTGGCGGTGCGTTCGCCATCCTGCTGGGTCAGGATATCGAGGTCGCCATGACGCTCGCTATTCCTCTGTCCGCCCTGGGTACGCTGCTCTACTCCTGCATGAAGGTTGTCGTGACCTCGCTTGTTCCTAAGTTTGAGCAGCTGCTTGCCAACCATAACTACGCTGGCTACAACCGTCTGTGGATCACCCAGTTTGTCTGCTTCGAGCTCTGCTACTTCATCCTCGGCTTTGTGTGTACGCTTGCCGGCCAGCCCGTCGTGTCCGCCTTTGTCGACGCCATCCCCGCTTGGCTCAATGCCTCCCTCAAGGTTGCCGCCGCGGCGCTTCCCGCCCTCGGCCTTGCCCTGCTGCTCAAGCAGCTCTACACCAAGGAGGCCTTCCCGTACTTCTTCCTGGGCTTTGGCCTGGTTGCCTTCTTTGGTTACAGCAAGGTGACGGGTGCCACGCTCGCCGATAAAGCCATTACGGTTGCGAGCGCCAATACCCCGTTGCTGTCCCTGGTCGAAATTGCAGTTATCGGTGGCGTTATCGCCGCGGTGACGATCTTCAACGAGCTGCGTCGCATTGACGACAAGGCTGCCGCAAAGCAGATTTCCGCATCTTCTGCCGATGATGAGGAGGATTTCTTCAATGACTAACACCGCCGTCGCCACGGAGCCCAAAAACGGGCTGACCGAGCAAAAGAAGAAGAGTATCGTCCGTCGACTCTTCACCCGTGTCTGGTGGCTGATGTTCTGCACGTCTTACACCAAGCAGCAGGGCACTTCCACCGTCTGGCAGCTCGAGCCGTTCATTGCCGATATCTACGGCAAGGACACCGACGAGTACTATGACGCACTTCAGCGCCACCAGAACTTCTTTAACACCACCCCTATGTTCGCCTCATTCATCTACGCCATCGTCATTTCGATGGAGTACGAGCGCAAGGCCGCCCTCGATGCCGGCGAGGAGTTTGATGACAACTCCATTGAGGCCATCAAGGTTGCCCTCATGGGCCCGATCGCCGGTATCGGCGACTCCATCCAGCTTTCCTGCCTGCGTGTTATCGCAACCGGCGTTGCCATTGGTTTCTCGCAGCAGGGTTCTTGGCTCGGCCCCATCCTGTTCGCCCTTGTCTACAACGTGCCCAACCAGATTATCCACTGGTTCTGTGGCAGCCTGGGCATGAAGCTGGGCACTGGCTTTATTACCGAGGCTATGGCATCGGGTAAGATGCAGGCCTTCACCAAGGGCTTTACGGTCCTGGGCATGATCATGGTCGGCGCCATGACCGCACAGTTCGTTACGGTCACCACTACGCTCGTTATCCCCACGGGCGGTGCCACCTTCAACCTGCAGGCCATGCTCGATTCGATTCTTCCGGGCATTGTCCCGCTGTCAATCACGCTTGGCTCCTTTGCTTACCTGCGTAAGTCCAAGTCCAAGAACAGCGCCATGGTTCTGCTTGCGATCATCTTGGTACTGTGTGTCGTTTTCACCCTGCTTGGTGTCACCGGCGGTACGGTCGCCTAACGATCAAAGTTTGTGTTTGGGCGAAAGCGGTGGTCCCATCCGCTTTCGCCCTTTTCATCGGGAGGTAGGCCACTATGGGTCTGGGATATGCAATCGCGCTTATTGCCGTGCTCACAATTGTCTTTACGGCGGGTGGCTTTTACCTTCGCTACCGCATCTATCGCGACTTGAATGTCGCTGCACGCGAGGGCGATCTGGACCGGTTTTTCGCTAAGATCGATGGCTTTGGGGCAAGGTTTGCCTTGTCGGTGTTTGCCCGCGAGCGCTTGCGTTTTATAGCGCTGACACGTCGGGGCGATAAAGACCAAATGGTCGAGGCTTTCAATGGCCTTATGGGCCTCAAGCTAAACGATGCGCAGCGATCGATGGTGCTTGCCGACGGTTTTGACGGCTTTGCCGCCAACGGGGACCGCAAGCATTGTCACCGCATCTTGATCGAAATGCCGCAGGCCGGCATGACCGAGCAGCAGGTCAAGGCGTATCGACGTCATTTTGATATCGCCGTGTGCCATAACGGGCAGATGTATAGAACCGAGCTGGAGAACAAATACGCGACGCTATCGGGGCGTCGACGCGGATACGCCGCATATTTGCTCTCGCAGATTTATAGCGAAACAAATCGTAAACGCTCGCGGGATTATCGCGAAGAGGCTTCGCGACTTCTGGGGATTCCCGCAGACCAACTCACAAGGAGGATCCATGTCAACACAACCGTTTAACTTGTGTTCCGATGACGCCGCATGGCTGGACTCGACCTATACAAAGCTCGTCGAGCGCTTTAGCGCCGAGTGCGATCGAATTGGCGGTAAGATCCCCTATATCGCCGAGGACGGTATCTACAAAAAGGATATGTCGGCTACGCCCGAAGATCTTATTTGGTGGACGAACGGTTTTTGGCCGGGCATCTTGTGGCAGTGCTACGGCGCGACCGGGGACGATAAATACTTGACGGCCGCACGCGAGGTGGAGGACAAGCTCGACGGCGCCTTCGAGCGCTATACCGGCCTTCATCACGATGTCGGCTTTATGTGGCTGCTTTCGGCCGTTGCCGATTATCGCCTGACGGGTAACGAGCGCAGCCAGGCGCGCGGTCTTCATGCCGCCCATCTTTTGGCCGGTCGCTATAATCCGCGTGGCAAGTTCATTCGTTCGTGGAATCGTGATCGCGCCGGTTGGGTCATCGTCGATTCGATGATGAACATCCCGCTGCTCTACTGGGCGAGCGATGTTATCGGCGACCCGCGGTTTACCTATGTCGCCGAAGACCACGCCGACACCGTGATGAGTAATACGGTCCGCGGCGATGGGTCGTGCAACCATATTATTGTGCTCGACCCGCACAATGGCGAGCTGCTCGATACGCCCGCGGGACAGGGGTATGCTTCGGGTTCGAGTTGGAGCCGTGGTCAGGCGTGGGCGGTGTACGGTTTTGCGCTTTCGTACCGTCATACGGGTGAAGCCCGTTACCTCGAAACGGCAAAGCGCGTGGCGAACTACTTTACCAGCCAGGTTTCGCTGACGGGCAACGTTGCCAAGCTCGACTTTCGTCAGCCCGTCGATGTCGACTGGTGGGATGCGCTTGCCGGCTGCATCGCCGCATGCGGAATGCTCGAAATCGCACGTTCCTGCGAGGGTGCGGAGCGCGATGAGTGGGTGACGTGGGCGCTTAGAATCCTGCGCGCGACCGATGCGCGTTTCTGTGATTGGAATGTCGAGCATGACGGCGTGGTCACCATGTGCTCTGGTGCCTATTTCTCCGAAAAGGATCGCCATGTTCCCATGGTGTACGGAGACTACTATTTCCTCGAGGCGGTTTTACGGCTTGCTGGAAAGGATACGCTGCTGTGGTAGACACGACCATTGACAAGGTGGCCATCCCCGCGATTAAGCTGATCTGTATCGATTTGGACGGTACGGTACTCAACTCGTCGAAGCAGATAACAGCGGCTAACCGGCGCGCAATCGACCGTGCTCGCGATGCCGGCATAGACGTCGCCATCGCGAGCGGTCGCCATCCGTTCAATATTGCCGAGACCGCCGATGGACTGGGGTTGCCTCATACCGCCGTCTGCCTTTCGGGTGCCTATGTCATGCTTGACGACCATGAGGTGTTCCGTCATGGATTGAGCGATGTGGATGTGCAGAAGACCATCGATATCGCAGCTGAGCATAATTGCTATATATCGCTTGCGGGCGGCGATTTTAACCTGTGTGCGGGATATATCGAGCGCAGGGGTGGAGAGTCTCCTGCAACGCGGCGGTATACCCGATTGGGTTCTTATGACGAGCTGCGCCAAGCTGCTCAAGAGCATACCGGGCGAGTCCTCAAGGGTGCCGTTCATCATGTCGACCCTAAGGTCTATGGATTGGTTAAGCGCGAGCTGTTGTCCATTGATGACATCGAGGCGGTTCAGTCCGATGTCTGCTGGTGCGATGCGATCGCCAAGGGCTGCTCCAAGGCCGAGGGCGTTGCCGCCCTGGCAAAGGAAATGGGCATGGGAATCGATGAGGTTGCCGCGCTCGGAGACGACGAGAACGATGTCAAATTGATATCGATAGCGGGCCTCGGTATTGCCATGGGTAATGCGCTGCCACAGGTAAAAGCCGTGGCAAACGCGCAAACGCTCGACAATGACCACGATGGCGTCGCGTATGCGATAGATAGGATTTTGAGGGAAAGGGTGTAGCCGATGACAACGATCGCCAATCCCGTGCTTCGAGGTTTTCATCCAGATCCGTGCCTGTGTCAAGCGCACGGAAAGTACTATCTCGCCACGTCGACGTTTCAATGGGTGCCGGCGGTTTCGCTCTACGAATCTGACGATTTGATTACCTGGCACTCTATCGGCGGCGCGCTGCCCGATTTGGACCTTCGCGGTGTTCGCGATTCGGCTGGCGTCTGGGCCCCCGATCTTTCCTATGATGAGACAAACAATCTTTTTTGGCTCACATATACCATTGCCTATCAGATTGATGGCGTATTCAAGGACGTATGCAACTATGTGGTAACTGCGCGCGATCCACACGGCCCTTGGTCTAAGCCGGTCTTTGTCAATGCATCTGGTTTCGACCCCGGGTTCTTCCACGAGAACGGTCGGCATTACGTTATCAACCCCCAATGGGATCCTCGTCCCATTGATGGCCATCACAAATTCAACGGCCTGGTAATGCAGGAGTTTTCGCTTGAGGACGGCCTAATCGGTGAAGCTCAGGTTGTTTTGGATAACGGTGATGCGGTCAACTGGCTGCGCGAGGGTCCGCATGTGCTCAAGCATGACCAATGGTATTACATTGCCTGTGCCGAAGGCGGTACGGGTCGTCGCCATAGAATCCGTATGGCTCGCTCGCACGAACTTTGGGGCCCGTATGAGATGTGTCCCGAACCGCTTGTGTGCGCTTGGTTGAGCGACAGCCCCTTGCGCCGTACGGGACATGGCAACTTTGCACAGGCGCCCGACGGTTCGTGGTACGTCTCGTTTTTATGCAGTCGCTATCTGCCTCAGCGCGATGGCTCCAAGCATGCATTCGATGAACATGAATCGGGCTACTCTGTGCTTGGCCGCGAGACCGGTATGGCGCGGATTGTATGGCAAGATGGGTGGCCGCGTCTGGCAGAGGGTGCCTGCACGGCCCCGGTCATGTTTGATGTGCAGGGAGAGGTTTCCGCACCAAGCGAATCTATGTCCTACGACACAACTTTCGATGATGCGGATAGACTCTGGCAGGAAGAGTGGCTTTGCTGCCGTTATCGCGATGGTGGTTGGTGGAGCGTCGGTCCCGAAGGTCTTACGCTCAAGGGCGGCGAGTCGCCGAGCTCGGCACATCAGCAGTCAAAACTCGTCCGTCGCGTTTGCAGCCATGCATGGACCGCGCGATGCACGGTGAGGTTTGCCCCGCGTCATTACAACCAAATGGCGGGTTTGATCTGCGAATACGACTCGCGTGCATTCTATTATCTGCATCTTACGTGGGATGATAAGCGGTCCTGTCGCGTGCTCCAGGTTATGACGTGTGACAGGGGGACCTACGGCATGCCTCTGGGCGATGCTGGTATTGTGGTTCCCGACGATGTCGAGGCGCTTGAGCTTGGCGTCGAAGTCGATGGCTATGACATGCGCTTCTTCTATTCGCTTGACGGGGACAGTCGCAGCTTTGTGGCCGACGGGGCGGGGGCTCCGCTAGTGCTCGATGCTTCGGTGCTGTCCGACGAGCACGTCGGCTTTCCTGCCTATACCGGCATGGTCGTCGGTCTTTCATGCATCGATATGTGGGACAAGAGCTCAACGGCGACATTCGGTTCGTTTTCATATCGCGATCGATAGAGAAGAGGATATATGTCTGTGCTCAGCTTGAGTGTCGTTCGGGCTACGGGTGAAGTCGTGTATGCCGCTGAGCAAGAGGACGAGGTGACATTGGCATGGCGAGGGGAGTATCTACCCGGCGACAAACTCGTCGTTCGCTGCGATACCCATCCGGTTCGCCTTGTGTTGAGGCTCGATGCCTCGCTTGCAGAAAGCCATGTCCTCATGACCGAGGATTCGTTTGAATTTCCGATTCCACTTGGATGTCGTCAGAAAGCCTACGGCAAGGGATGGGCGTTTGAGGGCGATCGGCATTTTGCATACGTTCGACGGGAAGACCCTCGCGAAGCCGCTGCTTGGCGCAACCTTTCGCTCAACGCGTGCGACTGCGAGGACATGGCAGGCGTTTATCCACACGTGACCTCAAATGTTCCCATGGATAACCCCCAGTTTGTTGCCCGCAACGTGATTGACGGCGTGATGGAGACGTCAAATCACGGAAGTTGGCCGCACGAGTCGTGGAGTGTCGCCGGACGTGCGGATGCATGGCTCAAGATTGATTTTGGAGAGCCGGTTAACGCAGATGAACTGCGGCTGTACCTTCGCGCCGATTTTCCGCACGATACATGCTGGCGCCAGGTGCAACTGGAGCTCTCGGACGGTTCTGTTACCGATCTGGCGCTCAAGAAGACGGGAACGCGGCAAACGTTTGATCTGGGAGGGCGTATCGTTTCGTGGGTCAAGCTGCAAAATCTTGTCAAAATCGATGAGGACGGGTTTCCCGGGTTAAGCCAGATTGAGATTTGGGGTCGAGTGCTTACTTCCGCCAACGGTGAGGTCCTTCGATGAGTGCCCAAAAGAACGGGACGCTTTGGCAAGATTCGACCGGTAGACCCATACAGGCTCATGGCGGATGGATTCTTCCTATCGAAGCAGCGGGAAAAACCGTTTTTTATTGGTATGGGGAGGATAAATCGGGTAAAACCGTCAACCGCCGTATGGATGCGATTGGTATTCGCTGCTATCGCTCGACCAACCTTGTCGACTGGGACGACTGCAGTCTAGTGTTTTGCTCGCAGCGCGCGAGTGAATACGATGTCTTAAGGCCCTCGGGCGTGATGGAGCGACCACGCGTGCTGTTTAATGCCAAGACGGGTCGCTGTGTCCTTTGGTTTCATGCGGACGATGCGCGCTATCGTTTCGCCGGCGTGGGTGTTGCCACGTCCGATGCTCCGACGGGCCCCTTTGAGCTTGTGAATGTGTTTAGACCCTGCGGCCAGGACAGCAGGGATTTCACGCTGTATGAGCAGCACGGAGGTTCTGCATACCTTATCTGTAGCTCCGAGGGTAATAAAACGCTGCACGTCGCACCGCTTACCGACGACTACGAAGGCGTCCTGGGCGGTTTCGTTCGCGTTTTTTCCGAGCAAGAACGAGAGTCTCCCTGCGTGTTGAGTGCATGTGGCCAGCTCTATCTGCTTACAAGCGGATGCACCGGCTGGCGGGCGAATCCGGCTCTATTTGGCACGGCGCCGCAGATGATTGGGCCGTGGAAGCTCATCGATAACCCCTGCGTGGGCGATCGCGCCAGAAGCACCTACGATGGCCAGGCAACTTGTCTGTTTAAGGCTGGTGGGCGTCATTATGTGCTCCTCGATCATTGGGATCCTGACGATCTGGGGGCATCGGGCTATTCGATACTTCCCGTTACGTTTTTACCTATCAAGCATGACCCGATTGAAATCGCATGGAGCGATTTTGGCCCCGATTTGTCGATCGATGGCCATTGAGCCATTGAGATACGAAAGGACTGATATGTCTCTCACTATCCTTCGTGTTCCTGCCGAGCTCGCAGACCGCAGCCGTTGCGTGACGGCTGAGTTTCAGGAGATTTTAGACCGTGCGCGTGACGCGCAGGGTGCTCGCGTCGTTGTTCCGGCCGGTACGTATCGTGTCGGATCGATTCGCATGTACGGCGATACCGAGCTGTATCTTGAGGCCGGGGCGACCATCCGGGGCTCTGACGAGATTGCCGACTATACCGATTGGGATATCCCAACTACGCTGCGTTATGCGACCGACCCCGAGATCGTGCGTATTCAGCGTCTTCCCCCGCACTATACGCGTGCGCTGCTGACGGTGGCCGATGCCCAAAACGTTACGATCGTGGGCGAGCCCGGCAGCTTCTTTGACGGCGTCGATTGCACCGACCCGGCAGGGGAGGAGGGCTTTCGCGGCGCCATGGGTATCCGCATCTGCCGGTGCCGCAATGTGACGCTTAAGGGCTACACCTTTGTGCGCAGTGCAAATTGGAGCCATCAGATCGACTCGTGCGACAACGTGTTTATTGAGCGCGTGAGCATTCTGGGCGGTCACGACGGGCTGAACATCCACCACTGCAACAACGTCACGATCCGTTCGTGCACGCTCAAGACGGGAGACGATTGTGTCGCCGGTTTCGACGCGCGCAATGTCGTCGTCGAGGACTGCCTGCTCAATACCGCATGCAATGCCATTCGCCTGGGTTGCATAAACCTGCTGGTCGATTCTTGCCGCTTTGTCGGTCCGGGCGAGTATGAGCATATCCTCGAAGGTACTCACCATATGCATGCGGCGGTCAAATACTATTCGCCCGCCGGTGATGTGTATCGTGGCGATTCGTGCAGTTGGCGCTTGCACAACTGTTCGTTTGTCAATCCGGGGCGTTTGATCAACTACGACTTTGGATCCGAGAAGGGCTATCAAACCGAGCGTCCGCTGGTAGATATGCACTTTGAGGGCTGCAAAGCGCAGGGCGTGACCATGAGCTCGTTATTTAACGGAAACGAAGCGGTGCCCGGTCTGCTCGAGTTTAACGATTGCCAGATTTCGTACGAGCCCGATGTGATGAACGCCGGGAAGCCGTTTGTCCAAATGAGCGACAACAGCTCTCTTTTGGAAAAAGATGTCGTATATGAGTGTGCTACCAGTGAGTTGTTCCGCGGCGTTCGATGCGCAGAGCGGTCCGAGGTCGTTGCCGAGGTGCTGTACAAAAAGCAGAAGTAACCTTTGATGGATCATTGTGATTCGGCACTGTGCTCGCGGTAATTGCGAATGGATCCCTTGAATGTGATCTGATGATAGGGGGCGCCAAAATGGCGGGTGAAAAACGCATCCGGGTTATTGTTCTGAGCGATGCAAAAAACGAGGCGGATGATGCGTTCGCCATCGTCCACGCGCTGCTAACCCCATCTTTCGATGTGCGCGGCATCATTGCCGGGCATTTTGGAGTGCCAGGTAGCGTCGAGGCTTCCATGGGGGAAATCGAGACGTTGCGCCAGCTGCTCGGCCTAGGTGACGACATTGTTTTGGCGGTGGGTGCCCCGGGGCCGCTGGAATCATTTGAAAAGTGTGCGGTGCCGTCCGATTCCAGAGTCTACCCCGAGTTGGCGATCGATCTTATCGCTTGCGAGGCGATGTCGAACGACAGCCGTCCGTTGTATTTGTTGTGCATGGGCGCGTTGACCGATGTCGCACTTTTGCTGCGCGCCCATCCGGAGGTCAAGAATCGGTTGACCGTCGTCTGGACTGGCGGCGGTCGGTACCCCCGTGGCGGTCACGAGGCAAATTTGGCACGTGATGTTCAGGCCGCAATTGAGGTCTTTGATTCCGGCGTTCCTATATGGCAGCTTCCGTCGGGCGCTTACAAGCAGCTTGCCGTTCCTCTCAGTGAGCTGAGACTTCGCGTTGTGGACGAGGGCGATCTTGGTGCCCATCTTATGGATCAGCTCGAACAGTTTATCGAGGCAAACGTCGACAAAAAGGATTGGGTGAATCCCGAAAGTTGGGTATTGGGAGACCAGGCGGTCGTCGGTGTCTTGCTGGCCGAACAAAAAGATTGCTACGACCTGGTTCCCGCGCCGGGTATCGATGCCGATACGCTCTGCTACACGATGCCGCCCGATTCCAAACATATGATCAGGGTCTATCGATCGTTAAATGAACGTCTTGTTCTTGAGGATATGTGTAGCAAACTGAGACTCTTTGCTCGTGCGCGTAGATAGGAGTCGCTCTTTACGGCCGAGCTTGCTCTAGGAGGATTGAAGGATGGATAGAAAAGCGCTTTCGCAGATACTTTTCGACTATTTGAATCCGCTGCTGCCGAACTATGGCGACAGCGAGGCGTTGCTCTATCTTGCTGGTGGTGGAGCGCAGTACGAGGACGAGGTCATTCCCATGGAGGCATGGGCGCGGCCGTTGTGGGGCTTGGCCCCGTATTGGGCAGGCGGCTCCCAAAGTGCCGGCGGGACTTTCGAGCGCATTTATTGCGATGGGCTCATTGCGGGTACCGATCCTCAGTCGGGTGCCTATTGGGGCGATTGTCGCGACCACGACCAGAAGTTCGTTGAGATGGCTGCCATCGCATACGCGCTCTTGCTAGCCCCCAATGTGCTTTGGGAGCCGTTGAGCGATGGGCAGCGTGAGCGCGCTGCGGCATGGCTCGGAAAAATTAATGATCACAGCTGCCCTGCCGGTAACTGGCTATGGTTTCAGGCGCTCGTTAACCTTGCTCTGCGCGAGCTCGGTATGTCTTATAGCCAACAAATTCTAGACGAGGACCTTCGGGCACTCGACGATTTTTATGACGGCGACGGCTGGTACAAGGATGGGCCGACGGGCTTGCCCGATTACTACAATGCCATGACGTTTCAGTTTTTCTCAATCCTGTACATCTGGAAGTTCGGAAGCCACGATGCCGTGAGGGCTGCCGCTTACCTTAATAGGCTCAAGCTGTTTGCGGCCGATTACGTCAAGCTATTCTCGGCGCGTGGCGAGGCGGTGCCGTATGGGCGCTCGATGGTCTATCGCTTTGCGCAGTCGGGCTTTTGGTCGATTGTCGCGGCGGCGGGCGTCTGTTTGGGGCGAAATTTTGACATCGGAACGCTCAAGGGCCTCATTGTTAGAAATATAAAGGCCTGGGACCCAAACAGCATCTGTGACAATGGTCACGTGCTTTCGCTGGGTTACAAGTATCCCAACCAGCACATGTGCGAAGGATATAACGCCGCCGGTTCGCCGTACTGGTGCCTGATGGCGTTTGCGTGCCTGGCGCTTCCCGAGGATGACCGGTTTTGGAGCGTATCCGAAACTGAACTTGCGCTTCCTCCGCGTGCTGCCGACGATGCGCTGGGAAAGACGGCCCTGGTTGCGCGCGATGATGCGGGGGAGGTCGTGCTGTATCCGAGCGGCTGCGTCCCGGGACACCCATTTGCCCAGTCCGATAACAAGTACAGCAAGTTTGCCTATTCGACGCGGTTTGGCTTTAGCGTTGCGCGCTCGCAGCGTTCGCTCGGGGAAGCGGCGCCCGACAGCATGCTGGCATTTGTGGTTGGCGGGCGCGTATTTGTTCGTGACGGTGTGGATAAAAGCGAGGTCGTAACACTCGATGACGGCCGTCGCGCCGTGCGGACAAGTTGGAGTCCGTGCCCCGGTATCGATGTGGTGACCGAGGTGATTTCTCTTGCGAACGGGCAACTTCGTAATCATGTTGTAAAAAGCGCTGTGGAGTGCGTCGCCTTTGACGCGGGCTTTGCGGTACCGGGTGATTACCATTGGGTGACGTTGGAGGATATCGATGCAGCCTGTCGTGTCGATGCCGTGGGCCAAACGGAAGGCGAGCGCGTCTTGCTTCGACCCGAGGCAAATACAAATATCGATTGCGGCAAGACGGTGATTCCGGCCGTGAAATACGTTATAGGCGCGGGCGTCAGCAAGCTCGCTACGTGCGTTGTCGTCGTTTAGTTGGTTGACATGTCGCTCTTGCCGCGCGGATGTCTATTCGCTCTGTTCCTGCGTGCCCTCTGCGATCATGTTGCGGTTGTACACCAGATGCAAATACATCGCATCGTGCGCTGCGGTGGGATTGCGCGCGGCGATGGCGTCGGCCACGCCACGGTGCGTGCGGATGGTTTCCTCAACCAGCTTTTTGCCGGTCACGTCAATAAACAGGGGGACAGACGCCTTGAGCACGCCCATTAGGCGGGGAACGACGAGGTTTCCGGAGCTCTCGGCAATGGCATTGTGGAACGCGGTGTCGGCGGCGGAGTAATCCTCACCGGCCTCGGCCAGGCGCTCGGATTCGTCGCAGAGCTCTTTGATACAGACGACCTGGTCGTTGGTTGCGTGCTCGGCTGCCATGCGTGCAATCTGCGGCTCGATCATAAAGCGCACCTCGAGTAGGTCGCGCGCCAGACGCTGCTTGTCGTCGATAAAGGTAAAGCCCAGCGGGTCGTCGGCAACGCCGGGGTTTGATGCCACATAGGTGCCCGAGCCCTGCTTAATGCGCACGATGTTGCGCGACTGCAGCAGCTTCATGGCTTCGCGTACGGTGCTCCTGCCAGCACCCAGGCGCTCGACGAGCACAGCCTCCTTGGGCAGGCGGTCGCCTTGCTCAAGATGCTCATCCAGGATCAGTTGAATAATTTTCTCCGAAATCTGCTCGGGGAGTCCCGAATCGGCGCGCGCCATATCAAAACCTCTCATTACAAAATTCATCTGAGCTATTTTAGCGCACCACGGATGCGGTATTGGCCGCTAAATCTGAGCCGAGCGGCTCAGATTTAGCGTTTGCAGCTTAAATACGACTGTTTTCGAAATACATCAGATGTATTTCGAACAAATTTCAAAATGAAACATCAGACCTATTGAAAACACGCTATAGTCTAAGACGAATTCAAAAGGTCTGATGAATTGGAGGAAAGATGTCAGACCCAACGTTTATGGCCGACCCCACCAGGCTGGTCATCGCCGCTATCGTGGGCATCGCGCTGCTGCTTGCGCTCATCATTAAGTTCAAGCTGCATCCTGTGCTTTCGATGATGGTCTCGGCGCTTGCGATCGGCATCGGCGCCGGTATGCCGCTCGACCTGGTGGCGGACACTGTCACCAAGGGTGTGGGAACCACGCTGCAAAACATCGCCCTGCTCATTGGCCTGGGCTCGATGTTTGGCCAGATTCTTGAGGAGAGCGGCGGTGCCAAGAAGATCGCCCAGACCTTCATCGATACCTTTGGGCAGGGTCATTCCAGCTGGGCGCTAGGCATTACCGGTCTGGTCATCGGCACTACGGTGTTCTTTGAGGCCGGCGTGGTCGTTTTGATCCCGCTTGCGTTTAGCGTGGCATCGCAGACCAAGAAGTCGACGCTCTACTACGGCATCGCGCTGCTCGCGGGACTTGCCGCTGGCTATGCATTTGTGCCGCCTTCGGCCGGTTCGGTTTTGGTCGCCGGCACGCTCGGTGTCGACCTGGGCACCATGATTCTCGTCGGTATCCCTACCGCCTTCATCGCCATGGCGATCGCGGGCGTCATCTGGGGCCGCAACGTGGGCGGTCGCATCTTTACCGATGTTCCGGAGCACTTTACCTCTGCCGAGGGCGCGAGCGACGAAAAGGAGCTTCCCTCCTTTGGCATGGTGCTTGCCATCGTGCTCACGCCGCTTTGTCTGATTTTGCTGGGCACGCTGTCTTCTTATATCCCCATGCCCGCCGAGCTCGCCTCGATTCTCGCCTTCCTGGGCAAGCCGTTCGTCGCTTTGACGCTCGCCACGCTCGTCGCGATGTATCTGCTGGGCGCGCGCCGCGGCTACTCCGGCGCCGAGCTCAAGGCCTTGCTCGACCGCTCTCTTAAGCCCGTCGGAATGATCTTGCTGGTTATCGCTTGCGGCGGCGTCATTCGCTGGATGCTGCAGGACTGCGGCTTGGGCCAGGTTATCGGCCCTATGCTCGAGGCCTCACCGCTGCCTTTGGTGGTCGTTGCCTTTTTGATTGCCGTCATGGTGCGCGCCTCTGTCGGCAGCTCCATCGTCGCTATGACCATGGCATCGGGCATTATGGCCGCCATGCCCGCGGTTGCCGGAGCCTCGGTGCTCATGCGTGCCGCTATCTGTCTTGCCATCTGCGGCGGTGCCACGGCCCTCTCGCACGTCAACGATGCCGGTTTTTGGATGTGCTCCTCGTTCCTGGAGATTGACGAGAAGACCACCCTCAAGTCCTGGACCGTTATGGAGACGCTCATCGGCCTTTCGGGCCTCGCCTGCGCCCTGGTGAATTCGTTCTTCGCCTAGTTCGCGTAGCTAAGCATCTTTTGCCGAGCGCATCGCTCGGTACCCATTTACACCTGATTCATTAACCAACGATTGGTACAACCGTTCAAATCAAAAGAGGAGAGCATCATGGACGAGAAGACCAAGGCACAGATTCAGCAGGAGGCAGCCGACCTGGTTGCCAAGCTGCAGCCGCGTTCCGGCAAGTTCCGCACCATCAGCCCCGAGATGGACCCGCTGCGTCTGGGCTCTGGCTGGACCATCGAGGATCTGGACAAGCCGCAGGTCATTATCGAGTCGACGTTTGGCGACTCGCACCCGGGTTCTGCCGGCCTGTTTGATCTGGTCGAGGAGGTCCGTGCTGGCGTTGCCGAGGCTGGCGGTCACGGTGCCCGTTACTTCTGCACCGATATCTGCGACGGCGAGGCCCAGGGCCACGACGGCATCAACTACTCGCTGCCCAGCCGCGACATGATCGCCAACATGATCGAGATTCACGCCAAGGCCACCCCGTTCGATGCCGGCGTCTTTGTCGCCAGCTGCGATAAGGGCCTGCCTGCGAACCTTATGGCCATGGGCCGCATCAACATCCCCTCCATCGTCGTTACCGGCGGTGTCATGGATGCCGGTCCCGATCTGTTGACCCTGGAGCAGCTCGGCGCGATTTCTGCCCGTTACGAGCGCGGCGAGATCTCTCGCGAGGAGCTTGAGTTTGCCAAGCACAACGCATGCCCCAGCTGCGGCGCCTGCTCGTTTATGGGCACCGCGTCGACCATGCAGGTTACCGCCGAGGCCCTGGGCCTTATGCTCCCCGGCACGGCCCTGCTGCCCGCTACCAGCTCCGACCTACGTGAGTTTGCGCGCGAGGCCGGCCGCCAGTCCGTGTGGCTCTCCGAGCACAACCTGTGCCCCCGCGACATCGTGACCAAGGAGTCCTTCGAGAACCTCATCATGGTCCACGGCGCCATCTCCGGTTCCACCAACTCGCTGCTGCACATCCCCGCGATTGCCCGCGAGTTTGGCATCGAGATGTCCGCCGACGACTTCGATCGCCTGCACCGTGGCGCCCACTACCTGCTCAACGTTCGCCCCGCAGGTGAGTGGCCGGCGCAGTTCTTCTACTATGCGGGCGGCGTGCCGCGCATCATGGAGGAGATCAAGTCGATGCTCCACCTCGACGTTATGACCGTCACCGGCAAGACTCTCGGCGAGAACCTCGAGGACCTCAAGAACAACGGTTACTACGAGAAGTGCGGTCGTTACCTTGAGAAGTGGAATCTCAAGCGCGAGGACATCATCCGTCCGTTTGACCAGGCCTTCGGCACCGACGGTTCCATCGCCATCCTCCACGGCAATCTTGCTCCCGAGGGCGCGGTCGTCAAGCACACCGTCGTTCCGCGCGAGATGTTCCAGGCTACGCTCAAGGCCCGTCCGTTCGACTGCGAGGAGGACGCCATTCACGCCGTCCTGACGCACGAGGTCAAGCCCGGCGATGCCGTTATCATTCGCTATGAGGGACCCAAGGGTTCCGGTATGCCCGAGATGTTCTACACCACCGAAGCTATCGCCAGCGACCCCGAGCTGGGCGCGAGCATTGCCCTGATCACTGACGGCCGCTTCTCCGGCGCCTCCAAGGGTCCGGCTATCGGTCACGTTTCGCCCGAGGCTGCCGTGGGCGGCCCGATTGCCCTGATCGAGGAAGGCGACCTTATCCGAATCAACATCCCCGAGCGCTCGCTGTCCATCGTGGGCATCGCCGGTAAGGAGATGGAGCCGGCCGAGGTCGACGCCGTCCTGGCCGAGCGTCGAGCCGCTTGGAAGCCCAAGGCTAATCGCTATACCTCCGGCACGCTCAAGTTCTTTACTGAGCATGCAGTTTCCGCCATTCAGGGTGGCTACATGGAGTAGCGCCCATGCGCATCAAATATCTCCTCTCATAGATGCGCGGCACAAAGAGCCCCGAGCCACGTCACCGGGGCGCGTTGTTCAGCGCCGCCGGGGCGCTCCACTCAAACGACAAGAGACGTCTTACGCAAGCGCCCGCGTCCGTGGATAAAACCACGGGCGTGGGCGCTTCACTTTATTCCCAGCCGCTTTATTCCCAGCCCTTCCACACGTCAGGCTCGTAGCCAACGGTTGCCTGGCGGCCGTTGCGAACGATGGGCTCACGAAGAATCTGCTGGTTATCGAGCACCTTTTCGAACTTCTGGTCGGCAGCAAGATACTGTACGAGCGCAACCGTGTCGGCATCTTTCGCCTTTGGATCGATCACAGCGTCGATCCCGCCGACGGCGCGCGCCACGCTTTCGAGCTCGCCTTTGCTCATCCCCTTTTCCTTCAAGTCGATGAACTGGAACTTCACACGACGTTCCTTGAAATAGCGCTGCGCCTTTTTAGTATCGAAGCTTTTCTTCGTGCCGAATATCTGGATGTTCATACGTACCGCCTTCGCTCAATTCTCGTCCGTCCATGATACGACAAGGGAGCCGAGCAAAAACAGAGCAGGCGGAGATGGAGGAGGACGGCGACCGACCGTCGGCAAGAGTCGGCCGGATCGGACTGGCGCCCAGCGCGCGCCGGCGACACGCTCGCAGCTGCACACATAGCCGATGTACAAGCTCGCCGCGGCGTTCCCTCGCCCCGCGGTGTGGCGATAGAGAAGCACGCCACCCGTCAACGATGGCGCCTCGGTGAAGAAAATCAACGTCTGGGTTACATCCCTTGAAAGGGGCGAAGACGGCTGCTAGAATGCCTCCCCGCTATGAAGGATTTGACCAAAGCATACATCGCAATTCGGCGGCCCCTGGTATACGGGGCCTCTCCTGTTGTTCCCCAAGTGCGCTCTGAGCAGCCGCTTTCTTCCTGTCGTATCTGATGCACGCATAGCACGTGCATGTTATTTCGCCCGTGGGCCGGCGCGCCTTCGGCGAAGAATCGAATAGATACGAAGGAAGCTTATGTCTGATAATTGTACGGTCGCGCCCGCCAATGGGCGCATTACCGGTACCCAGATCCGCATCGTCGCGGTCGTCGTCCTGGGTGCCCTCTTGGCGCTACTGAACCAAACGGTGATGTCGCCTGCGCTGCCGGTCATCATGTCCGATTTCGCCATCGATGCCTCGACTGCCCAGTGGATCATGTCCATATACCCGCTGGTGAGCGGCATCATGGTCCCCGTTTCGGCGTTCCTTATCGACAAGTTCAGCACCCGCGCGCTATTCTTCGGGGCGACGCTGGTGTTCGCGCTGGGCACGCTGCTGTGCGCCGCAGCCCCTGATTTCCTGTTCCTCATCATCGGTCGCGTGTTGCAAGCGGCGGGCTCAGGCGTGCTCATGCCGCTTGTCTCGGTGGTTCCCATGCTGGTGTTCCCCGTCGAGAAACGAGGAACGGCTATGGGCATGGCGGGCATCGTCATGTCGGCGGGTCCCGCGGTCGGCCCCGTCGTAGGCGGTGCGGTGATCGACACGTACGGCTGGCGCACCATGATCGGCGCCATCGTCCCCCTCGCAATTCTCGTGCTGGTGCTGGGCGTGTTCATGCTGAAAAACGTGGGCGAGCTGAAGAACCCCAACCTCGACCTGCCCTCGGTCGTCCTCTCCACCATCGCCTTCGGCGGACTTCTCTACGGGTTCTCGAGCGCCTCGTCGATGGGTTGGGGCAACCCCGTGGTGCTCGGCTCGATCGTCGCGGGTGTCGTGTGCTTGGTGCTGTTCGTCGTACGCCAGGGCAAAATCGAGGACCCGCTGCTTCAACTGGGCACGCTCAAGACGCGCGAGTTCCGCGTGGCCGCCATCATCGTCACGCTCATCAACGCCGCATGCCTGGTCACCAACACGCTGTTGCCGTTGCTGCTGCAAACCTCGCTTGGCGCTTCGGCCTTCGAAACCGGCATGGCCATGCTTCCCGCCGCGGCGGTGGGCATCATCATCAGCCCTATCTCCGGCGTGGTGTTCGACAAGTTCGGTCCGCGTGCCATCTCGATCGTCGGCCTGGCCCTCATGACCGGCGCCCTGTTCCTGCTCTCGCTTTCGACGGTAAACACGCCCATCTTGGTGGTTGCGCTGTTCTGCATGCTGCAGTCCGCCGGCCAGTCGCTCGCGAACATGCCGGTGAACACATGGGGTGTCAATGCCTTGAAAAATGACATGATCGCCCACGGCAACGCCATCGCGAACACCGGCCGCCAGGTCGCCGGCGGTTTGTGCACGGCGCTCATCATCACGGTCATGACAAGCGTCACCGCGTCGGCCGGCGTCGATGCGAGCATCCAAGTAGCCACCGCCGTGGGCGCGGGCGTCGCTTACAAGGTGTGCGCGGCAATCGGCCTCGTTTCCCTTATCTGCGCCATATTCAGCGTGCGCACCAAGAAAACCGCACCGAAAACGAAGGAGGCATAAGCGATGTCCGAGATTCTGTCCGAGCGCATCCCGCTCGAGCTCGAGGGGACGCCCGTTTCGAGCATCATGATTGAAGAGCCGTTCACCTGCACGCAGGATTGCACGATTTCCGACGTGGTGCGCATGCTCGCCGAAAACGAGGTGAGCAGCATGCCCGTAATCGATGAGCGCAACCAGGTGGTCGGGTTCATCTCCGACGGCGATGTCATGGGAGCCATCGCGCAGCATCGCGCTCACACCATCTTCACGGGCGGCGACGCGTCCATGCTGTACTTCGACGATCAGAGCCTTGAGCAGCGCATCGAAGACCTGAAGGATCGCTGCGTCATGGATTTCGCGACGCGCCAGGTAGTGTGTGCCCGTCCCGAGCAGAGCATCGCCCGCGTCGCCGCGCTGCTGGCGAAGAAGAAGTTCAAGAAGCTTCCTGTGGTTGATGACGAGGGCAAACTCGTGGGGGTCATCCGCCGCTCCGCCATCACCAAATACATCTTCGGCATCCTTTTCCAATAGGGGCAGGTCGCACTTGAGGCGAACATCTCGAGGCATCGAGCCAGCAACTGGACCAGACAACCTTGACACGCACGCGCTTTCCCTCGATGCTTCGGTAAGGGGAGCTGCGAAAATCGCAGCACGGGTGATCGGTGCCGCGCCCCCGAAGGCAAAAGCGAACACGGGAGCGATACGATGGGAAAAGTCCTGGACGAAGATTTGGTTTATGAGATTCTCTCCGTCGTGGCAGAGATTCCGGCGGGATGCGTCGCCTCGTACGGTCAGATAGCGCGCCTCATCGGCAGGGAGAAAAACTCTCGCCTGGTCGGAGCGGTGCTGAGCGAGGCGGATCGCTACGGAGATTATCCCTGCCACCGCGTCGTCAACCACGCGGGACGCCTCGCGCCAAACTTCCCCGACCAGCGAGCACTACTGACGGAGGAAGGAGTCGCCTTCCGAGACAACGGCTGCGTCGACATGAAAAAGCACCAGTGGAACGAGTAGCCAGGCAGCGTAGCGTCGAAAGGAGCGACGCCACGGGGAACGACCTGCGCCCCGCCGCCGGACAACCTATGGCAAAGTGACACGTCCCACAAAGAGCGGCGCACCAGTACGAGACACGACCGCGACGTAAAAAGACCCTATGATACTCGTAAGCATCTATCTGATTGCCCGCCTCGAGGTACCCAAAGAACGAGAGATGCCGAAACCCCTAGACAAAGAAAAAGGTCGGGAGCTTTTATGCTTCCGACCTGAAGTTTCATGGTCGCGGGGGCGGATTTGAACCACCGACCTTCGGGTTATGAGGTCGCTACGACGTTGTTTCATTCAGACATTTCGACCCAAATTGAAGTCAATATAACTCCAGGTCATTTGATGTTTTCATAGATTTACGAAAGAAAAGTACGCGGAATAATTCGACCCAAATTCGACCCACAACGAGCTTGAAAGCGGTCAGGCGGAGCATTACCCTTGGGGTGTGACCCCACGCAGGGCCCACCACCAAGGGTAATGCCCACTCGCCCCAGCCCTTTGCGCCATTCCGCGCAACCGAGCGCGATTCTCAGGCACTTCAGGCAAGGAACACGATGAACGACCGACCTCTCGTCATAGGCAAAGGAACGAAGCAACGCCGCGACAAATACACGTGGCGCTACCGTCACAGCCTCGGCAAGGATCCGGTCACGGGCAAATACCGCTATTCGCCGTGGCAGACCATACATACCACCAAAAGCCGAGAGGTCGACGCCGCACTCGAAGCCTACAAGGCAGAACTCAACAGCGGCACCTACGTCCAAAAATCGAGGGGCACCGTCGGCTCGTACGCAAAAAAGTTCCACGACAACCGCGAAGGAACCATCACGCCGCTCGCCTACTCGACATCCTACTCAATCGAGAACCGGACGCGCACATCACATGCGTGATGCTCATGCTCGACACCGACATGAGAAGGGCGGAAGCCCTCGGGATGACGTGGTCCGATGTCTCCGTCGAGAACAGAAGCATCCTCATTGAGCAGCAGTTCGCGGCCGATCGAAGCGTTCGCTCGCCCAAAAGCAAGAAAAGCGTGCGGAGGATCTCGATAAGCGAGACGCTGACGTCGTATCTCGAATTCTGGAAAAAGGAGCAGGCCCGCGAAATGGAAGCCTTCGGCCTGGAACAAGTCAAAGGCACTCCGCTCGTCCACTCATTCGAACGAACGAAAGACAGGCATCCCCAAGTCAACTTCATGGACCTGAATGGGTTTTCGCGCTGGTTCAGAAACTTCAGCGTCGAGAACGGGTTCGGCAAGTTCGAAGGCGTTCGAACATACCATTATGTGAAGGAAACTGTCGACGGGGAAACGATTTCGAAGCGTTATGAGCATAAAGAGTGGCTCGAATTGAGGGATTACCTCAGGAAGCATCCCAAGGTTCGCGAGGCGAGGCATATCAGCACATATGAGAGCGAGCACCTTCCTTACGGATATTCGGGCCTATCGAGCCACACCGCTACTGCCGCTACTGCCCGCCAGCTTCCGAACCAGCGGGCGGTAGCAGCACCCCGAACATCTCGCCGACAGCGCAGAGAGTCGTCGACCTGGCGGCCAAGGCCGACATCGAGGACGTGATGCTGTGCGACCTGCCCGGCGTCCTGTCCTTCCTAGGGCTGCCACCTGAGACGGAGATGCCGCCGGGCAACAAGGGGAAGACGAAGCTCAAGAAGCTCTACAGGAAGGTGGCGCCGAACAAGGCATACCACTCCGGCGAGCGCGCCAAGGATTTGATCTCGCACCTCGACATGGCAGAGATCAGGGCATCGGCGCCCGTCCAAGAATTGGGATGCAGTTCAATACGAGCTCGGGGCTCTTTTCGTCTAGATTGGGGACGCATGGCCGGACGAAAACAATTTGCGTCTGGTAATAAGCGTACGAAAGCGCAATTTACGTCTTAATTCCGTACGCAAATCAAGACGAAAACCGTTTGCGTCTGCTATAAATCCGCACGAAAACGGTTTTCGTCTTGCAGGGCAGTTACCGCTTCTACAGTTCAACTTCCAGTTCGGCTTTGTGTTCGTAGAGGTAATTGCGCATGTAGGGGATGGCAAATGAGACCTTGCCGTACGAGGGGGCCTCGATAATCGATTCTCTTAACAGGCGGCTGCGGACGGAGCTCACCTGTTGAGGCGTTTTGTTTAGGGCATCGGCAACCATGCTGGTCGAGCTCGTTTGCCCCAAAGACGCCATGCTCAGCAGATAAGCGATGCACGTGGGCGGAATGCGCCGCAGCGCGGGCTCAATCACCATGGCGCAGAAGCGTTCGCGTGCCGTTGCAATGCCGCGCTCGGCTTCTTCTTCTCCAATAATCGCTGTATGTGCGCGTCTCGCTAACTGCCATGCGTAGTATCCAACGAGTTGGATCATGAAAGGATAGCCTTGCGTTGCCTCGGCAAGTTGGCCGGCAATACCTGGCTGCAACTCCATGCCAGACGCTTCAATGGTTTCCTCGAGGGAGTACGACACTTCGGTTACTGCCACAGCCTTCAGGTCAAAGGGGAGGGCACGGCGCAAAAACGTAAGTGTCTTTCCGTTGATGATGCTTTCAATCATCGAAGGCAGCCCAGCAAAAACAAAGGCGATATCAAGGTCTTCGTCGATAACCTGCTGAATCGCAATGGAGAGCGTTCGGACCTCATCGAGCTCTGCGTCTTGAACCTCGTCGAGAGTGATGAGCAGGCCATTTCCATTCTTGGATATTGTCTGTCTCATGGCGTCGCGTAGCGATGGGCCGATTCGCTCAATATCTATGCTGCCGATGGATATGCCAGCTACGGTGGGCTCAAATCTGGCGTGTTTTGCCTGGAATTTGGGCTGCAGCTGTTCGAGAATGCGCTGGCAAAGTCCCTCGGTTGCGACCTCTTTTATGACCGTCCAGCCACGGCTTTGCGCCAAACGTGAGCACTCGTCAAGGAGGACCGTCTTGCCCGTTCCACGGACGCCGGCTATGCGCATTAGGCGCCCAGGGGCACCAGGCCCGTTGGTGAGGCCTTCACTGAATTCTTCAAGTACATCTTCGCGGCCGATAATCGTGGGAGGTGTTTTACCTGCTGTGGGCTTAAAAGGGTTTGTTTGCATGTGAGCCACCTTTGCTCAAGATATAGCAAGATATAGCAAGATATAGCAAAGTATAGTGAGATATAGCAACGTATAGCGCTGTTCGCGGGTTCTTACGGTGGTGCTATTTTCCGAATGCCGCGCGGATAAAGCGCTGGGCGAACAGCTTGTTGGCGACGTTGATGACATGGCCCAGGAACAGTGCCGAGATGGCGGTCGTGACGCCAAAGCCGCCCAGGTTGTACATAAAGATCAGCGACAACGCGACCGAGGCGGCGACATGTGAGCAATCAAACACGACTTTTACGTCACCAAAGCGGCGTTTAAGCTTTTCGGCAATGACTTGCACCAAGCCGTCGGGCGCGTTGGGGACAACGCCCATGTTGACGACGAGACTTACGCCAAATGCGGTGACAGCGAGGGAGAGCAGCATGGTCGCAATCTGTGTGGGGAGTGCCGTGGGATGCAGTGGGTTGACCACCATGAAGAGGTCGGTCAAGCCGCCAATCAGCGTTGAGAAGAACAACTCGAGCAGGATGCGCGGCTGGAACTCGCTTCGTAAGATGGCTAATTGCGCCACGATGTAGGCGACGTAGGTTGCGGTGATCCAAAAGCCGAGCGTCTTGCCAGTGAGCATGGATAGGGTTGTGGCAAAGCACGTGAGCGCGGCGACGCCCAGGCCGGATGCCGTCTGGAGACTCATACCGAGTGCCAGTACTGCAACGCCCACCAGATACATCAGCATTCTGATGACGGTATGGCACCAGTCGATGTTCTCGCCATGCATGATGATGAGCGGTCGCATGTTGCTACCCGTCCTTTCGGTTGTGTGAAAAAGCTGACCTGGGCCGGCAAAAGAGGGTTATCGGAGGCACTGCTGCAAAAGTAGAAAAGCCGGCCCCACGGTCAGTCGTCTAGGAAGTGTCTCGCTGTGCCGGAATGGGACTAAAGGTCCAACGAGACGGGAAGAAAGCAAATGGTATTGCGTGGGCGATAAGATGCCAAGATGGTAGGGTGCGTCTTAGCATCCTATTGCCCACGCTCAACGAAATCGGTTTCGTTTGAGCCTAAGTATACGCACGGGATTTTATTTGCGAAGAGAAAAACAATTAAAAGGTGAACGTTCACCTAATCGCAACAACTCGTTGGCTGTAGTTGCGGTGGAATAGTTCCTGTTTTTGCTGCTGAAGGCCTTGAACAGGAACTATTCCACCGCAACTTATGAGGGGGGCGGGGGATGCGATAGTATTGCATGGTGGTATTCGATTAACCGAGGCTTCATCCGAGGGCTTTATGGAACAGCACCAGCATTATCAGAGCCTGCAAGATCAGGCATACAACGCATTGCGCTCCAAGATCATCTATGCCGAGCTCAAGCCCGGCACGCGCCTTTCGGCGATTGGTCTGGAAAAGGAGACGGGAATCGGGCGCACGCCCATTCGCGAGTCCTTTGTACGCCTGCGTGAGCAGGAGCTGGTGGAAACGCGCCCCAAAAGCGGCACCTACGTCTCTAAGATCAGCATGGAACACGCCGAAAACGCCTGCTTCTTGCGTGAGAAGCTCGAGAGAAGCGTGCTTATTAAATGCTGTTCGGCCGCCACGCCCGAGCAAAAGCATCGGCTCGAGCAGATTCTTGCCGAGTCCGAGTCGCTCGACCATAGCGAAACGCGTCGCTTTTTCGATCTGGACAACCTGTTCCATGAGACGTGTTTTGAGATTGCCGGCCGCCACATGTTGTGGGATTGGATGAAGAGCGTCAATACGCATTTTGAGCGATACAACTGGTTGCGTATGGTCTCTCAGGATCTGGATTGGGAGCCGATTCGTCGGCAGCATCGCCGAATTCTCGAGGCCATTAAAAAGGGCGATACCGACACGGCGAGCTATCTGGCCGAGACACACCTGCACCTGATGCCCGAGGAGCAGGGCCCGGTTATCGCCTTACATCCTGACTATTTTGAGCTGTCCAAAGACTCGGCCATCTAACTCGTTCTCTTCATTAGTTGCGGTGAAATAGGGATTGTTTTGCGGCTCTGATGGTGTAAGCAGTCCGTATTCCACCGCAAGTGCCGGGGCACATCGGGGCACGAAAACGCTGCGGCGCCGCTTGGAGGAAAAGACCGGAAGCAAGGGTCCATTCCTCCAGACGGTGCCGCAGCTGTTTTGATGGTTCGGCTTTTGTCGAAGTGTCTTAGTTGAGTGCGACTGCCAGCCGAGTAGGCAAAGCGGCTCGGGGGCGTGTCGCTTCCGTCACGTTCTATCAGCATACAAGACGGTTTTGGTTCTTGCTCGTGACGGAAACGGCGCGCTTCCGAGCCGTTTTAAAAGAAAGGGGGCGAGGTCTAGGGCACGCCCCCTTTCACGATAGAGAGCTAAACCTAGCCGCGGACCTTTTTGACGACGTCCATGGCCTCGCGGGCAATCTGCTCGACCTTGGAGAAGTCGCCGTCGGCAAACAGGGCCGGCTTAACCATCCAGGTGCCACCGCAGGCGATGATGGCGGAGGAGCTCAGGTACTCCTCGACGTTGGCGGTGCTCACGCCGCCGGTAGGCATAAAGCGGTGACCGACAAACGGAGCGGCGAGGGCCTTGATGGTGTTCAGGCCGCCATACTGGGACGCGGGGAAGAACTTGGTGACCTTGAGGCCCAGGTTCTCGGCTGCGGTGACCTCGGAGGGGGTCACGGTGCCGGGAAGGACGGGCAGGTCGATGTCGATGCAGTGCTTCACGACGTCCTCGTTGTAACCCGGGGAGACGATGAACTTGGCACCGGCTGCGCGGGCCTGCTCAACCTGCTCGACGGTCAGGACAGTGCCGGCGCCAACGCACATCTCGGGCTCGGCCTCGGCCATAGCGGCGATGCACTCGGCGGCGCAGGCGGTGCGGAAGGTGACCTCGGCGGACTTCATGCCAGCTGCCATAAGGGCGTGGGCGAGCGGAGCGGCGTCCTCGACCTTGTCGAGCACAACGACCGGCACGATGCCCAGGGACTCAAGCGTGGTGTAGAACTGATCGAACATGATGTTCCTTTCGATGTGTGGCGCGCATGGGCGCGTGATTGCCAAATGTGCTGGTCAGGAGCCGATTTTGGATTGGTTATCGGAGGCACTGCTTGGGGTTCAAGCAATTCCAAAACCGGCTGCTCGACCAGTCATGTAGGGAATGCCAGGCAAAACCGGAATGGGACTGGTGGTTTTGCCCGGCCGGAGGAATCGGGGAGCGGGCCGCAGGGGTATGGGATTGGAAAGCTGCGGCCCGCGGAATGGAGACGGACTAGCGCGCGACGCGGGTGCCACCGTCGGCGGCGGATGCCACGGCTGCGATCTCGTCGGCGGTCACCAAGTTGGAATCGCCCTTGATGGTGAGCTTGAGGATCGAGGCCGCAATCGCGTAGTTGACGGCGTCCTGCGGGTCAAAGTCGTTGATGAGGGCATGGACGAGGCCGGCGTTGAAAGCGTCGCCGGCGGCAACGCCCTCGAGCACGTGCACGTCGTGGGCAGGGGAGAACCAGTGCGCGTCGCTCTCAGCGTCATAGAGCATGCCCATCCAGATGGAGCGTTCGACGCAGGAGATGTTGCGGACGACCGAAGCGACCTTCTTACAGCCGTACTCGGCGCAAATCTGACGGGCCATCTCGACGTAGGTGTCACGCTCCTCGATGCCATGGGCAAGGGAACCGGAGACGCAGGTCATGCCGAGGCCGGCGGGTGCGTCCTCGTCGTTGGCGATGCAGATGTCGACGAGCGGTAGGAGCTCCTTCATGGTTGCCTGCGACTTCTCGGGCGACCACATCTTGCCGCGATAGTTAACGTCGCACACGGTGGTGATGCCCTTGGCGCGGCAGGCGGTGAGGGCATCCTTGCACGCAGCGGCCATCTCGCCGGAGACAGCGGGCGTCACGCCGGAGAAATAGAAGACATCAATGCCCTTGAGGATCTCGTCCCAGTCAAAGACGTCGCGCTTGGCCATGTTGATGGCAGAGTACTTGCGGTCGTAGACGCAGCCGTTGCCGCGCTGCGAGGCACCGACCTCAAACACATAGGAGCCAAGACGGTCGCCCTGACGCACGACGCGCGTGGTGTCGACGCCGTAGGCCTTCAGCGAACGCAGGGCGCACTCGCCCAGACGGTTGGCCGGGACAACGGAGACGTAAGCGGCCTTGTCGCCCTGGTAGGCCAGGGAAAGCGCGGTGTTTGCCTCGGCGCCGCCGTAGCGGACATCAAACTCGGTCGCCTGCTCAATGCGCAGGTGGTCTTTGGGCGAGAGCCTCATCATGATCTCGCCGAAGGTAAGAACCGTTTTACCCATGGTCGCGTAGCTCCTTCTTGCTCGTGCGTACACCTTTGATATTGCGTTGGCACGCAGGTGCCAAGACGGTAGGGTGCGTCTTTGCACCTGCGTGCCAACGCTCACCGAAATCGGTTTACGAAATCGGTTTCGTTTCGAGTTGTAGTATACTCACCTACAGCGTTTTGCAACCGAGATTTTTAAAAAAATGCCTAAAATGGCTCAGACCGCCGACAATTGGGAAACGGGGTGCGTTATGGCGCAGATGAGAATCAAGGACATTGCCGCCGAGGCGGGCGTGAGCCCGGCCACGGTCTCGCGCTATCTCAACAACCGCCCCGGGCAAATGACTGAGGAAACCCGTGCTCGCATCGCGGCGGTTATCGAGCGCACCGGCTATCGCCCGCGTGCCGCCGCGCGCAATCTACGCAGCTCGCGCACCAACCTCATCGGCGTGATCCTGGCCGACATCGCCAACCCGTTCTCCAGCGCCATGCTCGAAGGGCTTTCCGTCAGCGCCGCCGCGCGCGGCTGCTCGCTCATGACGGCCATTAGCGGCAACGACCCCGCTAAGGAAGCGGAGTCGCTCACCAGGCTTATCGATGCCGGCGTGGACGGCCTGGTCGTCAACACCTGCGGAGGCAATGACGAGGCGATCGTCGCGGCAGCGGGACGTCTGCCTGTTGTGCTGCTCGACCGCGACGTTGCCGACGGCGGTGTCGATCTGGTGACATCTAACAACCGTGAGCTGGTCGCTGGCTTGGTAGACGAGCTCGCCGCCGCTGGCAGCGAGCGCCTGTGCCTGCTCACCGAGGCAAGCGACGACAGCCCCGTGCGTCGCGAGCGTGCCGAGGCCTTTGCCGACGAACTTTCGCGACGCGGCCTTGCGGGTGAGGTCGTCACTCTGGCCGACGGTGGCGCCTCGGGCGTCGGCCGCTTGGACGAGACCATCCGCGGCTATGCAGGCAAAAAGCTCGGCCTCATTGCTGTCAACGGCTTGGTCTTCCTGCGTCTGACCGAGGCGCTAGCACAGCTGGGACCCTCATTGCCGGCTGGCCTCAAGATCGCGACGTTTGACGACTACCCCTGGAACCACGTGCTCTTTGGCGGCGTCACCACGGCCGCGCAAGATACCCTCGCCATTGCCAAGCGCGTGGTCGAGCGTCTCTCCGAGCGTATCGACGTTGTTACCACCACCGTGGGCGAGGCCGCGAAGCTGGCGCCTAAACGCATCGAGATCCCCGGTCACATCGAACACCGCGCATCAACCTCGCGCTAACCGCTCGTTCGCAACTGCCTGTTCACACACGTTTTTTGAGCGCTTGATACGCTTTAACCCTGCGGAAACATTTTTCTGCGATAGTATCTGCGATATAGACCAGTCGAAACCCGCCCGAAAGAAAGGGGAGCGACATGAACCAGCAGAACATCGATTACGTACTCCGCTCCGTAGAGCAGCGTGACATCCGCTTTGTGCGTCTGTGGTTTGTCGATATTCTCGGCCGCCTCAAGAACTTTGCCATTAGCCCCGAGGACCTCGAGGTCGCTTTTGAGGAGGGTATTGGCTTTGACGGCTCCGCCATCGAGGGCTTTGCCACGCCCGAGGAAGCCGACATGCTGGCGTTTCCCGATGCTTCGACCTTCCAGATTCTGCCGTGGCGCCCGAGCCATAACGGCGTCGCCCGCGTGTTCTGCGACGTGTGCACTCCCGATCGCAAGCCGTTTGCCGGCGACCCGCGCGATGCCCTGCGCCGCATGTTCTACAGGGCCGAGAAGGCCGGCTATCTGCTCAACGTGGGCGCTGAGCTGGAGTATTACTACTTCCCCGACGAACACACCCCCGAGCCGCTCGACAACGTGGGCTACTTCGATCTTTCGGTGAGCGATGCCGCTCGCGACCTGCGCCGCAACACGGTCCTCACGCTCGAGAAGATGTCCGTGCCCGTGGAGTACACCTTCCACGCCGCCGGCCGCTCGCAGCACGGTATGAGCCTGCGCCATGCCGAGGCCCTGAGCATGTCCGACGCCATCACCACGGCCAAACTCATCATTAAGCAGCAGGCCTACGAGAGCGGTTGCCACGCCTCCTTTATGCCCAAGCCGTTGGCGGGCGAGGACGGCAGCGCTATGTTCCTGTGCCAGTCGCTATTCGACCACGACGGCAACAACGTCTTTTGGGGCGAGGACGACGAGAAGTACCACCTCTCCGACGTCGCCAAGCACTATATGGCCGGCATTCTGGCGCATGCCCGCGAGATCAGCGCCATCACCAACCCAACGGTCAACTCGTACAAGCGCATCACCACAGGCGGCGACTCCGTGCCGCAGTACGCCACGTGGGGCCTGCGCAACCGCGCGAGCATGGTCCGCATTCCGGTCTACAAGCCCGGCAAGCAGCTGTCCACGCGCATCGAGCTTCGCAGCCCCGACCCCATGGCCAACCCGTACCTGGTCAACGCCGTCACGCTGGCGGCTGGTCTGGACGGCATCGAGCGCAAGCTGGAGCTCCCGCCCGAGGCCACGGCCGAGACGCTCAAGCTTACCGACCGCCAGATGGTCGAGGCCGGCTACACGCCGCTGCCGCGCTCGCTCAAAGAGGCGCTCGACGTGTTTGAGGACTCGCAGTTTATGAAGGATGCCCTCGGCGAGCACATCCACAGCTTCTTCCTTAAAAAGAAGCGTGACGAGTGGCATAAGTTTGAGTCTACGATCACCGAGTGGGAGATCAAGCACTACCTGGCGAACTCCTAATCGCGCTGGCTTGTTCCAGTACGATTGAGCTCATTTCTTTGGAGGCCGATATGTCCGAAAAGAGTGCCCTGTTCATGGCGCGCACGACGCGCTTCCACGAGTTTGCCCGCAGCTTGACGACCACCCTGGGTGTCGAGGTGAGCCTGGCAACCCCCGATTCGCCGACTGCAGCGCACGACTTTGACCTGCTGATTCTCGATTCCGATGGCATCCGCAGCGACCGCATCGATCAGATTGCCAAGTGGCTTGACGATCGCGGCGGCGTCCCCATGCTGGTGATCGTTGACGACGAGGCGCTTAGCACCCTGCGTCTGCCCAATCACGCGCATGCCGACTTTGTATGCCCCACGGCGACACCCAACGAACTCAAGGCTCGCGCGCAGCGCCTGATGGGCGAGGAGGAGACCGTCGCCGCCGACGATGTGCTCAACATCGATAACCTCGAGATTAACCTGGCTACCTACCAGGTGACGCTCGATAACGAGCCCATCGACCTGACGCTGATGGAGTACTCGCTGCTGAGCTTTTTGGCGACGCACCCCAACCGCGCCTACAGCCGCGAGGTGCTGCTGCACCGCGTATGGGGCTTTGAGTACTGCGGCGGCACGCGCACCGTCGACGTGCACATTCGACGCATCCGCTCCAAGGTGGGCCCGCAGATCGCGGCGCACATCACCACCGTCCGCGGCGTTGGCTATCTGTTTAAGGACTAGCAAGTAAATAGAGGAATGTGAGGGTACCGGAGATTTCTCCAGTACCCTTTTCTCGTTTAGGGCGAAAAGAAGACCTTTCACCGATTTAAAGTGGGTCAGTAAAAACAATATCAAACGTATAACTATCTCACGAATATCATTTAGTTACCGTATCTCCCTACTGCACGGATGGAGGAAGAAATGCGTTATTCGAGAAAGGTGATTGTCGGATTCATAGTATTGCTTGCCGCCCTGATGTCTCCAAGGTTGGTTTTTGGAGACGACGACTTGGTTCGTGTCACACCGCAAATAGCTGTGGAGCAAGCGCAAGCTTTCTTTGATGACGTATCGGATGAGCCGGTGACCGCTTGTGACCCAGTAAAAATGGTGAATTCCGATGGGGAATCAATCGGGTATATCGTTCGCGCGAAGCGGGATGACGTTAACTATGGCTACGTCGTATTTGATTCAGAGCGATCTTGGTGGATCAGCGAATACTGCTTGGCTCCGAACGCTCTTTTACCTATCGAGAGTGCAAGCGAAGAAATTGCACTCCTCGCATCCTCGGATAACGTCGTTGCGTTAAAGATTGACGAGCTAACTGTTGGCGTTGCCGACTTAGATAAAAACATTGTTTTAGGCGCAAGTGGAAAAAAAGTACCAAATAAATTGTCCTCGGGAGGCAATCGCAGCGGATCGCCGGAACATTTCGATGACGTTTTTGTATCTGCCAAGGATTTGTATAAACAGGGATATGTTGTTGATGCGAGCAAAACGGTTTCGGGAATAATAACGCCAACGCAAACAGAAGTTATCAAAGAAACGGGGACTTATGCTTGCGCTGTTTCGGCAATGTTTGCAGTTAGCAGTCACTATGTGACTTTGAACCGCCTTAAATTGTCCGATTTATACTCGGAGCTTTGGAGGCTGTCGGGGACATGGGAAGAAGAAGAAAAGAAATATGATCAAGCGACTGGTCTGTACTTTACTCAAGGCAAGACTTCTCCTGACAAACCCGCTCCGGCCTTAAAGGAGTTTTGTGCAAGACGAGGCAAGGAGCTTGAGACGTCATTCGTTTGGTATCCGTCATGGGATTCCTTTAGGGTGAATACCGACTCGGGGAATCTGAGTATTTTCTCTGGAAGGCTCCGGTCAAATGGCAGCGGGCACGCAATGGCAGTTGTGGGCTACGTGGCAATGCATAACACATACTCGAATGCCAAGAAGTACCTGCTTGTTGTTTGGAATGGATGGACAAACCAGCTACAGTTTCTTCCATATGACGTATCAATTTACACGTCTCACGATGGCACATATTGCAAGGGTTGATTGTACTCGTGAACGGCGACAAGTTCATTCGAAGGGCAATGCTCCTATTGGTGCTTTCCTTTGCTTTGCTCACCGCAGCGAGCTTCTTTCTGTTAAGGGCGACTAATGGGGGAGAAAACGACACGGTTGTTGCAGTCGAGGTGCGCGCTCTATCGGATGTTCATAACGGGCAATTTGAGGCGCTTATGCCAAGTGGTTGTCGTAAGAAAATCGATATGCGCCGTAAGTCAAGTTCCGGATATGTCTCAGGGTTGAAAGCAGGTGATAAATGGATTCTAGTTTTTGTGGAAGATAAGGAACTTGACGGGACTGTTCTGTATCCCCATTCAGCTGAGAAAGTCAAATAAAGTAGACAAGGGGAATGAAGAATGATTGATAGAAAGCAGTTTTTAGGTCTGATGGCAGGGGCTCCTATTTTGATGCGAGCTGGGATGGCAGAAGCCGTGGAGTTGCCGGACGCTCGGAAGCGATTGACGCTCGTGGTCGACACGGTGGTCAGAGATGAAAATGGCAATGAAAAAACGCGAACAAGAAGCAGGGAGACTATTTTCACGCCAGAGAGCGAAATTGTGTCTGCGGACGCTATGGCCGGTGATGTCATAACAATCCAGAGGGAATCAGATGAAACGTTGCCGCTGCTTGCCAAGATTGAGCTCACGGTCGCTTATTTTAACGATAAAACAGAAATTGAGATTCGTTCCGGAAAGTACTCGATAGTCCAAACCGATCCGCTTGTGATGTATGCAAACGCTTGGTACGCGCTCATGCAGAAGGATAAATACGTGATGAATAACTTCACGGAAAGCGAAGCATCATATGAAACGGGGTGGGGGCCAACGCCATACGACGCGGAGAAAGATAAGTGGACGTGCGGATCAGGCATGGGTGCGACGATTACGGACTTTATTAACGATTCAACATATAGTTTTGCTATCGACTGTTATATCGAATAGACATGACGGCATAAAACGAATTGGCTTATAAGCATGTCATTACTTAAGCAAAGCTGAAATCTTGGCATCTAGTGCTCGGGACTGCCCAGCTTGGGGTACAACTCAACGTGAACAATGATGGCCCGCCACATGTTTGGCGGGCCTTTGGTTATTAGACGAAAGGATCGCAGCCATGAGCGAGAACGATTCCCAGCGTCCCCAGGATGCGGGCAGCGCTGGCGAGACCCAGCAGCAGCCGCGTGTGCAGGTGGAGTCGACGCCTGCCGACGGCAACATTCCCTACGTGCAGGCCTACGACACGCAGACCGGCAAGCCGCTGGGCGGTGCGCAGGTCGTGAACAAGCACACGGTGGTCAAGACCAAGACCAAAAAGCTGCCGATCTTTATTACGGCGCTTGCCGGCTGTGCCTGCGGCGCTCTGCTGGTCATCGCGCTCATTATGAGTGGCACGCTCGATATCGGTGGCGGCAAGAATGCCGTGACGGCGGGTGCTTCGGGTTCATCGACGCAAAAGATCACCATCGACTCCGAGGACACTACGCTGGCCGAGGCCGTCTCCGCCAAGGCACTGCCCTCCGTCGTTTCCATCACCGCCACTTCGAGCGGTAGCCAGAATGGCTCGCTTTCGCAGTCTGCTGATGAGTCGGATAGCTCGGGCAGCGTCGGTTCGGGCGTGGTGCTCGATACCGAGGGGCACATCCTCACCAATAACCATGTGGTCGATGGCTATGACCAGTACGTGGTGACCATGGACGACGGCACCACCTACGAGGCCGAGTTCGTGGGCAACGACGCCTCGAGCGACCTGGCCGTCATCAAGCTCAAGGATGCCGATGCCTCCAAGCTCACGCCGATCGAGATCGGTGACTCCTCCAAGCTCAACGTGGGTGAGTGGGTCATGGCGATCGGCTCGCCGTTCGGCAACGAGCAGTCTGTCTCCACGGGCATTGTGTCGGCGCTGTATCGCTCCACGGCCATGAGCTCTACCAGCGGCAACACCATCTACGCCAATATGATCCAGACCGATGCCGCTATCAACCCGGGCAACTCCGGTGGCGCACTCGTTAACGACAATGGTGAGCTGGTGGGCATCAACTCGCTCATCGAGAGCTACTCGGGCTCCAGCTCGGGCGTGGGTTTTGCCATTCCGGTTAACTACGCCAAGAACATTGCCGACCAGATTATCGACGGCAAGACACCGGTGCATCCGTACATGGGCGCTACGCTTTCGAGCGTCAATGCGCTCAACGCCCGCACCAACAAGCTGAGCACCGATAGCGGCGCGTATGTGGCGAGCGTCGTTGAGGATGGTCCTGCCGCCAAGGCCGGCATTCAGGAGGGCGACGTCATCACCAAGCTGGGCGACGACGAGATCACGAGCGCCGATGGCCTGATCATCGCACTGCGCAGCCACGAGGTGGGCGAGAAGGTCGAGATCACGCTCATGCGTGGCAAGGACGAGAAGAAGGTCACCGTCGAGCTGGGCTCCGACGAGGAACTGCAGAACCAGCAGCAGGACGACAGTTCGACCGACACCGGCAACGGCGGTATTACCGACGAGCAGCTGCGCCAGTACCTGGAGGAGCTGTTAGGCCAGCAGGGCCAGGGTCAAGGCTACGGTCAGGGTTTCTAACGAGCCGTATCGCACATATCGAAGCCAGAGGGGCTGTCCCATCAACACGGGACAGCCCCTCTTTTCTTATTGATCCGTTGGGGACGGAGGAAAACGGATCAGTTTGGTTGGTCGTCGTCGCGGGGCAGGCTTCCAAATGCCTCGATGTATTCTTCATCCGACATCCAGTCGATGATGTCGCCAGGTTTGCAGTGAAGTGCCTCGCACATCGCGGTCAACGTCGAAAAGCGAATGCCCTTGAGCCGCCCCGTTTTAATGCGCGAAACGTTAACGGGCGAGATGCCGATAATGTCGGCAAGTTCTTGAGAGGACATTTTGCGATCCGCCATGACGCGATCGAGTCTCATGACGATTGGCATGCTGCCCTCCTTCTAAATAATGGCGTCAACGTCCGACTGCAAGAGTCGCCCGTACTCAAAGATAGCCGAAAGGGACAGGGCAAACAAAGCGAGAACGAGTGTCCAGGCGTTAAAACCAAAGATTCCAATCGCGCTCGTGTTGACGTCGTTGGGGAGTTGAACGGCACACAGGCTGTCGAAGACAATCGAGACAATTGAAGAAATGAGCAGCAGAAGCCCTACAACCAGAAAACGCCGGCATTGTTTTCGCGTGAATATCGACTGAGTGCTGACGACGTCAAGGCAGAAGTTCAAGTAGACAACCAGGCATGCGATTGAAAGCGCCAGGGCCAAAACGTCGCGGATGGCGAGCGCGGTAAGGACGGCGCTCGGAATGGACTCACCGTTAATATAGAAGGGAGTGGGTGCAAAGAGAACCTCCCGCGCCTCGTTGGCAACGCTGAATGCTGAGAAGGCCGCCATGATTGCTGCGACAGACAAAGTGGCGAGCAACACCACACTGCTAAAACGGCATCGTTTATCTGAGCTTTCCATAATTAACCCCAAAAAGGCTGCGGCAATGCCGCAGCCAAAAAATCCTAAGCATAGATGGTTCTTGCTTCAGAATGCCAACTGCCGTTGTAATAGTAAGTAACAGTTACGACGACGCTTCCGTTGCTGAGTCCGTATCTATGAGTCCAGCTGATGTTGCTAACTCGAGAATTGGAGGTCCAGTTCTTTATGGATTTGATGCCTGTTATCGTTCCATAGGTATCGTTAACGGTGTAAGTAACATGGAGCCTGACGCCGTTCGAATAGGCGAGGGTGGTTTCGGCGGTGTAGATTGAACGACTTTCGGCAACTGGCGAAATGATAGAGGAATGGGTTTCTGCTGCGAAGGCGGGCTGCGCGGTCATGCACGATAACCCAACAAGGCAGACGGCGAGTAAATAAGCAACCTTTTTCATCATTGGCTCCTAACTATCTGGTGATTATTTTTTAAACTCCTTTCTGACATCGAGCTATTCTTTTTGCGTAATCATGATGGCTGTTGGCGTTATGAGGGCGGGCAGCTTTGTTGGATCGGAATCGCTGCTGGTGTTGACGGTGCAGGTTACGTCAACGTAGACGCCTTCTTTGATGGCTCCGACTTCTGCCTTCTTACCATCCTGATCCTTGATGGGGATGGTCGAATCGACTTTGAAGTTGAGGTGCAGTGGTGCGGACTGGAATTGCTCGCTTGCGATCACGAAGCGACCTTCACTCGCCCCGCTGGCGGAAGGGTGATAAACAGCAACGACTTCACCCCGCAAGGAAAGTTCCTTCGAAAAGGGGATGTCCTTCCAGAAAAAGCCGAGCAAAGCGGCTGCTATAAGGACAAGGGGGACGAGGATGGTTAGGAAGCGTTTGGACTGATTCTTCATTTCAATCACCTCACGTTGATAATACCAAAATATATTGTAAACACAATATAAAATATTAACTACTATGAGTCGAGTCGCATAATATGACATATTGAGCCCGCCGTTCTTGGAATAGTCTGGACAGTTAGTTCAGATTTGTATAAGCCGAAGGAGGCTTGGGGCGTGTTTTGAGTGCTTGTGGAATGGAAATAGGGCTCGGATGAGTGCTCGGAAGGATAAATGAACCGATCGTGCCGCCCTGGGACGACCGAATTGAGCGAAATGGCGTCATTTGGGCTTGATCCGGCTGGCAAATTTATACATATCTGAACTAACTGTCCACCCCGGCCCGCCGGCTGCCGATTCGGTGCGGTTTGAGACCGCTATTCGGCCCCATTGCGACCGGTGGTACTCTAGTATCCGTTTGAAATCGAGCGAAGGAGTGCCGCTATGGAGCAATCGAGCCTGTTTGGTGACGGCGTGGACATCGATACCGAAACGCCCGCGACCGCGGAAGCCACCGCACCGACCGATGCCCGTGCCCAGGCGGCAGCGCGCGCGGCCGAACTGCGCCACGAGCTCGACTACCACGCCTATCGCTACTACATGCTCGATGCGCCCGAGATCACGGACGCCGCCTTCGACAAAATGCTCGTTGAACTGCAGGAAATCGAGGCCACCTACCCCGATTTGGTTACGCCCGACAGCTATACCCAGCGCGTGGGCGGCTACGTGAGCGAGCAGTTTACGCCGGTCACGCACATGGCACGCATGTATTCCATGGACGATGCCATGGATCTGGATGAACTCGACGCGTGGCTCCAGCGCACCGAGGATGCGCTCGGTGCCGGCAGCGTCACCTATACCTGCGAGCTTAAGATCGACGGTCTGGGCGTGGCGCTTACCTATCAAAACGGCACCTTTGTGCGCGCCGCCACGCGCGGTGACGGCACAACGGGCGAGGATGTGTCGCTCAATGTCCGCACCATCAAGGATGTGCCCATGCACCTGTCCGAGCCGGCGCTCGCCCACATGGGTGCCGACCGCGAGCGTACCATCGAAGTACGCGGCGAGGTCTATATGCCCAAGGGCAGCTTTGTTCGTCTGAACGACGAGGCCGATGCCGAGGGGCGCGACCCCTTCGCCAACCCGCGCAACGCCGCCGCCGGCAGCCTGCGCCAAAAGGACCCCAAGATCACGGCTCGCCGCGACCTAGCCACCTTTATCTATGCCATCGCCGATACCGACCCGCTGCACGTCCACAGCCAGCGCGAGTTCCTCGATTGGCTGCGTAGCGCCGGCTTTAGCGTCAACCCCAACGTGGCTCGTTGCGCCACGCCGGCCGAAGTCCACGAGTTCTGTGCCCAGGCGCTCGAGCATCGCGGCGACCTGGATTACGACATCGACGGCGTGGTCGTAAAGGTCGACAGCTTTCAACAGCAGCTCGACCTGGGCTTTACCGCCCGCGCGCCACGCTGGGCCATTGCCTTTAAGTTCCCGCCCGAGGAAAAGCAGACCATCCTGCGCGAAATCCGCATCCAGGTGGGCCGCACCGGTGTGCTCACGCCGGTCGCCGAGTTCGACCCGGTGACGGTCGCCGGCTCCACCATCGCGCGCGCCACGCTGCACAACATCGACGAGATCCGCCGCAAAAACGTGCGCGAGGGCGACACTATCATCGTGCACAAGGCGGGCGACGTGATTCCCGAGGTCGTGGGCCCGGTGCTCGACAAGCGCCCGGCCGATTCGGTCGACTGGCACATGCCCGAGATCTGCCCCGTGTGCGGCAGCCCCGTGGTCCACGAGGACGGCGAGGTCGCTTACCGCTGCGTCTCCATCGACTGCCCCGCGCAGCTCAAGGAGCGCCTGCTTCACTGGGTGAGCCGCGGCTGCATGGACGTCGACGGCCTGGGCGACGAGATCGTCGACAAGATGATCGCCGCCGGGCTGATTCACGATGTCGCGGACTTCTACCAGCTCACGGTCGACGACATCGCAGGCCTGGACACAGGGCGCACCTATGCCAGCTCCAACAGCAAAAAGGGCGTCAAGAAGGGCGACCCCATTCCGGTGGGCCTCAAGACGGCCGAGAAAATCATCGCCGAGCTCAACAAGTCCAAGAGCCAGCCGCTCGGTCGCGTGCTGTTTGCCCTGGGCATCCGCCACGTGGGCAAGAGCGTGGGCGAGGTCATCGCCGAGCGATTCCTGTCGATTGATAAGCTCATCTTGGCGAGCGAAGAGGACATCGCCGAGTGCGAGGGCATCGGTCCCAAGATTGCGGCGAGCGTCAAGCAGTTCCTGGCCGTGCCCGAAAATCTTGCCGTGCTGGAGCGTCTGCGCCAAGCGGGCCTGTCTCTCGAGGTCGACTTGGGCGCCGCTCATGCGCAAGCCGCAGCCGACGCTGGCGTGGCAGGCGAGCTCGCCGACGCACAGCCGCTCGCGGGTCTGACCTTCGTGCTCACCGGCACGCTCGTCAACCGCACGCGCGACGAGGCAGGCGCGGCGCTCAAGGTGCTCGGCGCCAAGGTTTCGGGCAGCGTGTCGAAGAAGACGAGCTATCTGGTCGCCGGCCCCAAGGCGGGCTCCAAACTCACCAAGGCCGAACAGCTGGGCGTACCCGTGCTGGACGAGGATGCACTCGAGCAGATTCTGGCTACCGGCGAGGTGCCGGTGGCGTAATGGATATAGAGAATCGCAATTGCTCGCAGGCGGAAGGGCGCACGAGGCACGCCCAAGGGCAGGCAAAAGAGCGCTTAATGATGCGAATTTGCATTGCCGAGCGTGAGCGCGCGGCGGGTGCATCTCGCGATGCCTTTGAGGCGTTGGCCGAGCTAGAGGCGAGGCTCGGTCTAGCCTAGAGAGACCGGCACCGTGATCTGCGTCACATAGGTCGCGGGGTCGTCGCTGATGATGTCGTCGATCAGGGCGATCTCACGTTGCCCCGCTACGCCACCAGCTTGTCAAAAGCCCCGCGCCGGTTGAGCACGGTAAACGCGATAACACAGATGACTGCCGACAAAATCGACCCGCACGGCGAGGCGATGCCCATGGGAAACAGCGTGTTGGAATAGGCATTCGATAGCAGCCATGCACCGGGCACGCGAATGAGCGCCACGGCCAGCACGTTGTGCGCAAAGCCGATGTAGCTCTTGCCGTACGCAGCGAAAAAGCCGCTAAAGCAAATGTGGATGCCGGCAAAGATTGCGTCGAAAATATAGCTGCGCATATAGCCGGTACCGGCGGCGACTACTGCAGCGTCCTTGGCAAAAAAGCCGATAAACGCCGGCGCCACCAGCCACATCAGTACCGTGATCAGACAGCCGTACACCACCGAGATCGTCATGGCGTCCTTGAGCACCTGACGCGCGCGGTCGCCCCTGCCCGCGCCGGCGTTTTGCGCCGTGAGCGCGCTGACGGTGGCACCCATGGAACTCGGCACAATGAACAAAAAGCTGATCATCTTCTCGACCAGGCCCACGGCGGCGGCGTCGACGAGCCCTCGGTGGTTGGCGATGACGGTGATGAACATAAACGCCACCTGGATGCAGCCGTCCTGCACGGCCACAGGCACGCCGATCTTAAGAATGCTGCCGAGCACCTCGGGCTGGGGGCGCAGGTCGCTGCGCTTAACGTGGATGTTCGTGCGGCGACTCTTGAGCCACACGAGCGCGAGGGCAACGCTGGCCGTCTGGGCGGTTACCGTGCCGAGCGCCGCGCCCACGGGGCCGAGTCCCATGTGGCCGATAAACAGAAAGTCGAGCGCGATGTTGATGATGCATGCCACGCCAATCACGTACATGGGCGAGCGCGAATCGCCCAGCCCGCGAAAGATGGCTGAGAGAATGTTGTATGCGGCGATAAACGGAATGCCGACAAAGCAGATGCGCAGGTAGGCGGCGGTTCCTTCGACTGCCTCGGCCGGCGTGCCAATGAGTGCCACAATCTGCGGACACAATGCAAGCAGGACAGCGGCCAGCACCACCGAGACGCCCATAAAGAGCGTGATGGTGTTGCCGATGGCGGTCTCGGCGCGGTCGAAGCGGCGCGAACCCACGGCGTGGCCGACGATGACCGTCGTTCCCATGGCTAGACCCACGAGCGTCACGGTAATGATGTAGAGCGTCTGCGCGCCATTGCCCACGGCGGTGATGCCGGCGGCGCCGCTAAACTGCCCCATCATGTACAGGTCGGCCATGCCGTAGAGCATCTGCAAAAAGTACGAGAGCATATAGGGCAGGGCAAAGACCGCGATGGTCTTGAGGACATTGCCGCGTGTGAGGTCGTGTTCCATGGGCGGGGCACTTTCTGGCTGGGTTCGTTTAGCTACCAGTGTAGTGAAAACCCTATAACGATTGTAGAGTCAAGGTTTGAGTCGAAGACAGGGCGAAAAAAGTGAGGCCCACGATTATTTCCAACTGAATACAGATGCGCACCATGCTTGTTTGGCACGTTCGTTAGCCTTGCAGAAATCGGTTTCGCGTCACTTGACACCATCGCCTGTCGCGCAATAATACGTGCGTTTGCGAACAACGTTTGATGGGGGATGAACCTGCGTGCGCAATCTCAAGATCCTGTTTTCCTACTTGGGGGAATACCGTCGCGATGCCATCCTCGGCGTGTTCTTTGTGTCGGTCGAGACGGTGCTCGAGCTGTTTATCCCGGTCATCATGGCCAACATCATCGATGTGGGCGTGCCTGCGGGTGATATCAACTACATGCTGCTGCAGGGCGCGTACATGTTGGTGTGCGCTGCGCTTTCGCTGGTACTGGGCTTGGGTTATGCCCGCACGTCCGCCCGCGTTGCCTCGGGCCTAGGCGCTAACCTGCGCGAGGCCGAGTACAAAAAGATTCAGACGCTCGCTTTTGGTAACCTGGACAACTACGACGCCAGCTCACTCGTCACCCGCATGACCACGGACATCACCGTTATCCAAAATGCTGTGGGCAACGGCTTTCGCCCTATGGTGCGCGGCCCGGTGACGCTTATCGTCGGCCTTATCTACGCGCTGATGCTGTCGCGCCCGCTCGCCACCGTCTTTGCGATCATCTTGCCCGTGCTGGCAATCGTGCTGGGCGTCATCACCTATCGCGTGAGCCCGCTCTACCGCCAACTCCAGACCTCGATGGACCACCTCAACGGCGTGGTGCAGGAAGACCTCACCGCCGTGCGTGCCGTCAAGGCCTACGTTCGTACCGAGCACGAGGAGGCCAAGTTCGACACCGTCAATACCGAGCTCGCGCGCACTGCGACAAAGACCTTTGGCAGCGCGGTGCTCAACCTGCCGGTGTTTCAGCTGTCGATGTACGTGGCTGCGCTCTCCATCCTGTGGATTGGCGGCCGCATGATTCTCGCCGGCAAGCTGGGCGTGGGCTCGCTCACGGGCTTTATGAGCTACGTGCTGCTGATCATGAATTCGCTCATGATGATTTCCAACGTGTTTTTGCTGCTCACGCGCGCTCTTACGAGTGTGGGCCGTATCGCCGAGGTGCTCGATGAGGAGCCCTTTATCGCCAACCCCGCGGGAGACCTCGCGATTGCGGCGCCAGCGGACGGCAGTATCGAGTTTCGCGACGTTTCCTTTAAATACCGCGCGGATGCAGCCGAGGATGTGCTCGAGCATATCGACCTTCGCATCGAGAGCGGCTCGACGGCGGGCATCCTCGGCGGCACGGGCTCGGGCAAGAGCTCACTTGTGCAGCTGATTGCGCGCCTGTACGACGCTACCGAGGGCGCCGTGCTTGTGGGCGGACGTGACGTGCGTGACTACGACCTCGCCGCCTTGCGCGACGCTGTGGGCATTGTGCTGCAAAAGAACGTGCTGTTTACGGGCACCGTGCGCGAGAATCTGCAGTGGGGCAATCCGCAGGCGTCGGACGATGAGCTCCTCGCGGCTTGCCGCGCGGCGTGCGTGGACGAGTTCCTTGATCGCATCGGCGGGCTGGACGGCGAGTTGGGCCAAGGCGGCGCCGGTGTCTCGGGTGGCCAGAAGCAACGCCTGTGCATCGCGCGCACGCTGCTCAAGCACCCGCGCGTGCTCATTTTTGATGACTCCACCAGCGCGGTCGATATGGCGACCGACGCAAAGATTCGCGAGCACATCGCTCGGATTCCCGATGCGACCGTGCTCATCATCGCCCAGCGCATCGCGAGTGTCATGGATGCCGATCGTATTGTGGTGCTGGACGACGGTCGTGTCCACGGCGTGGGCACGCACGAGGAACTGCTGGCGGGCGACAACATATACCAGGAGATTTACGCCTCGCAGATGGAGTTTGCGGGGAACGCGGACGCCGGCGATGGCAACGACGGTGGCTGCGCGAATGATCCGTTTTCCTCCGTCCCCGGAGGATTGCCCTTGGAAGGGGGTGAGCGCCATGCCTAAGACCGCAGCCCAAGCACGCCCGGCCGACCTCAAGCGCACTGTGCGTCGCTTGCTCTCCTACATGGGGCATGCCAAGTTCTCGTTGCTCGCGGTGGGCGTGCTCGCCTCCGTTGCCGCCATCGCGAGCCTCGTCGGCACCTACATGGTGCGTCCCATCGTTAACGGTTTGGCCACGGGCGGGGAGGAACTGCTTGCCAAGCAGGTTATCCTGACGGCGATCATCTACGCCGCGGGCGTGCTCTCGGCCCTGGGCTACTCGCAGATCATGGTGCGCGCGGCCCAACGCGTGGTGTCCGATATTCGCCGCGACCTGTTCGCGCACATCCAGACGCTGCCGCTCAGTTATTTTGACAGCACGCGCTCGGGCGACATCATGAGCTTTTTCACCAATGACGTCGACACCGTCTCCGAGGCGCTTAACAACAGCTTTGCCAACGTGATTCAGGCCACCATTCAGGTTGTGGGCACCACGGCCATGCTCATCATCCTTAACTGGCAGCTCACGATTATCACACTCGTGTGCGATGCGGCCATTGTGCTGTATGCGCGCTATTCGGGCGCGCGCTCTAAGCGCTTCTTTGCCGCCCAGCAGGCATCGCTTGGCGACCTGGACGGATATATCGAAGAGATGGTCTCGGGCCAAAAGGTCATCAAGGTCTTTAACCGCGAGGCGGCGAATGTCGCCGGCTTCACCTGCCGCAACGACGAGCTTCGCCGCACCGGTACCGCCGCCGTGAGCTATGCCAACTCCATGGTGCCCATGACCGTCGTGATTGGCTACGTCAACTATGCCATCGTCGCCGTGGCGGGCGGCATGCTCTGCATCAAGGGGCTCGCCGATGTGGGCGCACTTGCAAGCTACCTGGTCTTTGTGCGCCAGGCCGCCATGCCCATCAACCAGTTTACGCAGCTCGGCAACTTCTTGCTCAACGCGTTGGCCGGTGCCGAGCGCCTGTTTGCGGCTATGGACCTTGAGCCCGAGGTGGACGAGGGCTGCGTGGAGCTGGTGCAGACGGGCGACGCCGCGTGGGCGTGGAAGATTCCCGAGGGCCAGGGCGTGGGCGCGTACGGGCACTTGCATGACGTGGCAGCCGTTGATGAGTCGGGCCGCGCGGTGGCCGCCGACGGCATCGAGCTCACGTGCGGCTTGGTCCCGCTTGCCGGCGACGTGCGCTTCCATGCCGTGGACTTTTCCTACGTGCCGGGCGCCCGCGTGCTCACGGACCTCAACCTGTTTGCCAAGCCGGGGCAAAAGATTGCGTTTGTGGGCTCCACGGGCGCCGGCAAGACGACCATCACCAACCTCATCAACCGCTTCTACGAGGTCGATGACGGCGAGATCACGTACGACGGCATCGACGTCAAGCACATTGCCAAGGCCAGCCTGCGCGGGTCGCTCGGCATTGTGCTGCAGGACACGCACCTGTTTAGCGGCACCATTGCGCAGAACATCCGCTTTGGCAAGCTCGACGCGACCGACGAGGAGGTGCGCGCCGCTGCCGAGGCCGCCTGCGCCGACTCGTTTATCCGCCGCCTGCCGCGGGGCTACGACACACCGGTCACGGCCGACGGCGCCAACCTGTCGCAGGGTCAGCGTCAGCTGCTCGCCATCGCGCGCGTGGCCGTCGCCGATCCGCCGGTGCTCATCCTGGACGAGGCCACGAGCTCCATTGACACGCGTACCGAAAAGCTCATCGAGCGCGGTATGGACCGCATCATGCGCGGTCGCACCACGTTTATGATCGCGCACCGCCTGTCCACTGTCCGCGACGCCGACGCCATCATGGTCCTCGAACACGGCCGCATCATCGAGCGCGGCACGCACGAAGAGCTGCTCGCCCAGCACGGCGAGTACTGGCAGCTGGCGCATGGCTTAAAAGAGCTGGATTAACCCGTTCGAGCACGATGCTTTGATCCCTCCGTGCCCCTCACCTCGCCTCAAACCATCACAACATTCGACGTTTTTCGCCAAAATCGGGAAAAGCATCGAATGTTGTGATGGTTTTTCTGCCACTCGAACGGGCGGAATCGCTTTCTTGCGCACGAAGGTGTGCGGACCCGTGGGCAGGGGAATAAGGTTGGTTATTCGACTCCATTGGAGGGCTCATGGACCTGCCGATCGTCCTGTCCCATAAGACTGCCTGGCTGTACCACAACGTGGCGCGCCCGTCCGAGCCGCTCTCGCGAGCAAGTAGCCTATACGATGAGGACTCGCTTGCTAACGAGGCGGAGCCGACCGCGAGCCTGCCCAAATTGGGGCTCGATGCCAAGGGGCTGAGGGCTTCAGCGGCAGTTGGGATCGTTACCGACTATCTGGTTTCGCTTGGTATTCCACGAGAAGAGCTCGATCATATCGACACGCTCGTCAACTTCGATTTTGAGCGCTCGACGCCAGCTGGATTTAGGTGCCGCGTGTTTGGGGCGCCGGTACCTCCAGGCCATCTTATCGAGGTGGCAGAGGGCCTTCTGGTGGTTGATGAGGCCATGTGCTTTGTCCAAGCGGGTTCGTGGATGAGTGAGCCCGAGCAGCTGGAATATGGCTACGAAATCTGCGCCCGATACCATTTGAATCATCTGTCGACAGACGATTACATCGAGATGGGGCAGAGGTATACCGTTGCCGACTTGATTGCTTATTGCAATGAGAACCGATCTCGTCAGGGGGCCATGCGCGCGGCCGCCGTGCTCAAGCGCGTGCACGATGGCGCGCGGTCGCCCATGGAGACGGCCACCGCAATCATGGTCGTGGCAAAACGTTCTCAGGGAGGATTGGGATACGCCAAGGTTGAGCTCAACCATCGGGTCGATGTTCCCAACGAGTTCAAGTATCTCGCAAAGGCCGGGTATTTCGAGATCGACGTATATGCGCCTGCGAGCGGTACGGGGATTGAATACAACGGCTCGGACCATCTTGATAAACAGCGCAGCGCGTCGGATGCGGAGCGTATGACCGTGCTGAGCGCGCTGGGCTTTAGGATGATCGTCCTCACCGGGACTCAGTTTGCCCACCAGCTGCAATTGCACCGGGCGATGAACGCCATCGCGCTCGCTATGGGCCTTAAGTGCGACCGAAGCGAGACATTCCAGAAACGTCAGAACGACCTGCGAGAGTTCGTGATTCGACACTGGGACGGCGGTCTTTAGGGATGCTTTGGTCCTTCTACGGGGTGCTGTGGGCAGGCAAACCATCACAACATTCGACGTTTTTTGCCAAAAACGGGAGAAGCATCGAATGTTGTGATGGTTCGCGTGCTGAGGATGGGCTTGGAAAGTCCGTTTTGCTCGAAGCAACCTGTCCTGTCGTACGGGTGTCGGCATGATTCTCTCGTGGGGTATTATGTTTTCCGAAGAATAAAACGCCGCGTGAGGGGAGGGCTGCGTGGACGGACGCGTGCAACATGACGGCTTTGGCCGCGATATCAACTACCTGCGCATTGCCGTTACCGACAAGTGCAATTTCCGCTGCATTTACTGCATGCCGGCCGATGGCGTGGCACCCCGCGCGCACGACGAGCTGCTCAGTGCCGAGGAAATCGCCCGCTTTGTGCGGTTGGTAGCGGGGGAGGGCATTCGCCGCGTGCGCCTGACGGGTGGCGAGCCGCTGGTCAGCCGCCGTATCATCCCGCTCATTCGTGACATCTGCGCGATTCCGCAGATCGAGGACATCTCGCTTACCACTAACGGCGCCCTGCTGCCCAAGCTGGCACCGCAGCTCAAAGATGCCGGGCTTAACCGCGTCAACATCTCGCTCGACACACTTGACCCCACGCTCTTTGGAAAGATCACGCGTCTGGGTCGACTCGAGCAGACCATGGCTGGCATCGACGCGGCGCTGGCTTGGGGCTTTGAGCCCGTTAAGGTCAACTGCGTTGTTGTGCGCCGGCTCAACCAGGATGTGGCAGCCCTCGCACGGCTGACCGTCGACCGCCCCATCCACCTGCGCTTTATCGAATACATGCCCATTGGCGACGAGCGCACGAGCTCGCATTGCGCTGTGGACCCGCATGCGCCCGCGCTCAATCCCGAGCTGTGGGACGCGAGCGATACCGTGCCGAGCGACGAGCTGCGGGCGCGCATCAATGCCGGGGCCGCCGCGACGGGACTGGGCGAGCTCGAGCCGCTCGACATCAACGACGCTCCTGCCGGCGCGGGCCCTGCGCGCTATTGGCACTTTCCGGGCGCGGCAGGAACGGTCGGCTTTATTAGTGCCATGTCCAACCATTTTTGTGCGAATTGCAATCGTCTGCGCCTGACGGCCGATGGCAACGTGCGTCCGTGCCTGTTCAGCGATGCCGAGTATTCGGTGCGTGAGGCGCTGCGCCGTGGTGATGATATGCAGGTACTTTCGATTTGGCGCGATGCTGTGGCCCACAAACCGCAGGAACACGCGATAATTGAGGGCACGCAACGATTTATGTCCCAAATCGGAGGATGATCATATGGCCAAGAGCAGGTACGCCGATGCCACCAAGGCCGCTCGCAGGGCCGCGATGTCTGCCCACAAAGCCACGGCCGCGGCGAATGCTGGCAACGTCGACGCGTCCGCGCAGCCGACTGCCAGCGCTGCCACCGAGCCCGCCCGCGACGCCCGTCGTGACGAGCTGACGCACGTGGACGCCAAGGGCGAGGTACGCATGGTCGACGTGTCCGACAAGGCCGAGACCCATCGCATCGCCATCGCCGAGGGCACCATCCTCATGCATCCCGAGACGCAGGCCATGGTGCTGCAGGACCGCGCCAAAAAGGGCGACGTGCTTGCCTGCGCGCGCGTGGCGGGCATCATGGCCATCAAGCGCACGAGCGACATCATCCCCATGTGCCATCCGCTGCTCATTACCAAGAGCAAGTGCGACATTGCGCCCATCGCTCCGGCGGGGACGCCGGCCGAGGACGTACCCGAGGGCTGGGCGCCGGCGCGCGCGGACGGCCAGGTTGGCTTTCACGTGCTGGTCACGGCGGGCGTGACGGGCAAGACGGGTATCGAGATGGAGGCCCTGACTGGAGCGAGTGCTGCGTGCCTAACGATCTATGACATGTGCAAGGCCGTCGATCGCGGTATGGAGATCGTCGACGTGCGCCTGCTGCACAAGGAGGGCGGCCGTTCGGGCGTGTGGGATCGCGCCGAGCGTCAGGCCGCTGCCGTTGAGTCCGTGGCCGCTGACGGTGCCGCGCCCGCAAGCGCACCCGTCGCCGTCGCGTCCGCAGCTCCGACACCGGCCGTCCCCGCGATCGCGTTTATCGGCTACCAAAACTCGGGCAAGACCACGCTCGTCGAGAAGGTTATCGCCGAGCTCACCCGCCGCGGCCTGCGTGTGGGTTCGCTCAAGCATCACGGGCACCACGGCTTTGATATCGATGTGCCCGCTAAGGACACCTGGCGCCATCACCAGGCCGGCTCCAAGCACGTGGGCCTCATCTGCGCCACGCGCTGGGCGGAGTACGCCGACACGCGCGAGGAGGACGAGATGCCCGCGCGTGAGCTGCTGTCGCGTTACAACGATGTTGACGTGGTGATCATCGAGGGCTACAAGACCGAGGGCTTCGACAACATTGTGGTCGCGCGCTCCGGTGTCGACCGTCTGCGCGGCAAGAGCTCGCTCGACCTGGTCGACGGTCACACGCTGGCCCTTGCCTGCAACGAGGCCCTGGCACGCCAGGCCTTCGACGCCGGCTTTGCGACCCGAGCCATCAACATCAACGACGCCCGAGCCATCTGCGATCTTATCCAAGATCATCTGGCCTAAAACCTGTCAAAAAGGGACAGGTTTATTTTGGTAGGTTTTATCTGGGCAAACGTCACTTCCACCACAAAGGGGCCAGGCACCTTTGTGGTGGTTTTTGCTTTGGTAGATGTGTGGGACATGCCTTACAATCTACCAAGTAGTTCATGACGGGCGAAAAACGGAGAGAAGGGGCTTGATGCGTCCTTAATGTTTCATGCGGATAGATTGATTTGACAGACGGTGGCGAATGCCTGCCGTCCGCATTCGTATGAAACAAGGAGTCTCCATGCTCGCCTCTCTTTTCTCAAAGCCTCAATCATCGCTGTCCGCGCAGGCTAAGCACCTGGTGGCAATGCGCTTCCTCATATATACCGGCTTTCAGACCAGTTATTTTATCGGTGTCATCGGAACGCTCACCTATGCAGACGATGCCTCGGTTGTGGCGACATCGCTGGCCGTCCTGTTCATGAACGTTTTCGTGATCCTGGGATCCTTTGCGGGCGGCGCTGCGCTCGACGCATGGGGTCCGCGCCGTCATTTCTTGCTGAGCATCGTGGGCACGCTGGCAACCGGCGCGGCGATTATCGCCTTTGGCAGCGCGACCGGCATCGTCCTGCTCGGCGCGGCGCTCTTGGGCTTTGTGATGGGGTTTGCCCAGCCCATCGCCACATCCTATCCGGCTTACCTCACTGACGATCCTGTCGAGCTCAAAGACATCAACTCCGCCATCGCCATGCTCTCAAACGTGAGCATCATCGTTGGCCCCACGCTGGGCGGCTTTGTCGCAGCTGCTGCGTCGTCGCGTGCGGTGTTCGTGCTCATGATGATCTTTACCGTACTGGCGCTCGTTGCCGGTTGGGACTTTAGGCCGCAGACCAGCCATGCCGCCGGGCATACGGATGCCGATTCGGCAGAGGAAGGGGAGCGTGCGGGACAAAGCCCCGACCCCAACACATCTTCCCGCGCCACCTTCGCGACCAGCATCAAGACGGTCTTTACCAATAGCGTCCTCGCGCTACTTTTCTGCATTATTTTCCTTTCGAACTTTGGCTACGGTGCCTTCGACCCGCTGGAGTCGTTCTTCTACCGTGATGTCCTGCACGTCGGTGTCGAATGGATGGGCTGGCTCTCGTCGGCCAGCGGTGTCGGCGCGGTGCTGGGCGCCGTCCTCGCGCTCCGCTTGCCGCCGCACCTGGTCAACCTTAAAACCCTGCTCGTGGCGCTCATGTCCGTGGGCCTGGGAAGTTTGCTCTATGTGGGGACACCGTACGTGGGTGTAGCCCTCGTCGGCCAGATTGCACTGGGCATAGCTTGGGGCATCGTCAACCCGCTCCACAACACGATCGTGCAAACGACGGCCCCGCTCGAGCAGCTCGGTCGCGTCAACTCGGTCATGGGCTTTGGCAATATGTTTGCCGGCGTGGCGCCGCTGGCGATTGCCCCGTGGCTGGCGGCGACATTTGGCGTGCAACAGACGCTCATCGGAGCGGGCGCGGTCGTGACGGCGGTTCCCGTGGCGCTGCTGCTGTTTGGCCGCCGGCATTTTGATCGTGCCGCAAGGCAGTAAAACCATCACAACATTCAGCGAAAATCGCGATTTTGCCGAAAAACGTCGAATGTTGTGATGGTTTGCGTTCCGGCCAGACCACCCTTCGGGTTCGACCACCACAAAGGGGACAGGCGCCTTTGTGGTGGCCTCAGGCGATTTGGGCGAATTGATACCGAAAAACTGCGCGCAAATTCAAATATGGTTGTCTGAGCATTACGCTTCTAACCGCCGATGGGTTAAAGATATTCTCATCAGTTTGGTAGGATATTCCTTCCGGTTGATGACCTACTGCTCACGGTCGATTTTCGACCGTGAGTGGGATGTTTGCTATTGAGCAAAAATTTGTGCAAAAAAATCTAATGCCATTAAAAAATGATGTGCAACTAAATTACCAGTAGAAACAAAAAATAGATAGCGAATAAACGAAGGTAAATCTGAGCAAATGTCAAGAGAATTGAGAATCCGCAACAAAAATGTCGGTTTTGTTGCTCAGATGTCTAAACAATCGTTACAATTTGTACATTAAGCGTGCGCAATTACAGATTGCGCAGATATGTTTGATAGTGAAAGAGCAAGATCGCAGTCTCTTGGGGAGGAGACATCGATGAAAGCGAATTCAGACAAATCTAAGCAGAGTAAAAAAGCGACGCGTCGCGTACTGGCAGGCGTTTTGTGCGGAGCCTCCGTTTTGAGCCTGGTACTGTCGCTCGTCATGCCCCCGATCTCGCAGGCCATCGCCAGCGACACCCAGACAGTTTTTACCGAGGAAACTGTAATGGGGTGCTCAAAGTGAAGAAGTTCGCCGCATGTAGCTTTATAGCAACTGTTCTCGTAGCGAGCACTCTGTTGTCGCCGTTTAGCGCGGTCTCCACCGCAAGCGCGGAAGACGTTGGACCTCTCACTCCGGGCATCCATAAGCCAACTTCCATCGGCATCGGTACGAATATCGATGTCTCTACCCCCGATCCCGGCGTGGCCACCTACGTCGGCCGCGACATGTACATCGGTGGTAAGCCGAGCGACACTAATTCTCTTGATGCGAGCAATGCCCCCGCCGGCTCATATGCCGCTGAGGCGGAGGGCCTTACCGTGGTCCGTGGCAAGCTTGCCATGAATCCTATCAAGCGGAGTTGGGGCGGCGATGGCTTCCGTTTCGGCACCGTTGGTTTTGGTTCTCAGTTTCGTCCTGTCGACAAAAGCACGGTGCTTGCGGTCGCCGGTATAAACAGCTCGATTGAGAAAATGAGCACCGGTCTGGGAACGACCTTAAATACTGCGACGGTTGGTGCTTGGACCAGGGGTGCCTGGGTCGGCAGGTCGGAAGAGAATACCGGCTATGACTACACCGCGCAGATCGCCGGTCCCATTACCTATTGGACCTATTGGGATACTAACAACAAGCGCCAGTCTGTGGTGAAGAAGCAGGGCAACTACTATGAAGGGGATAATGCGGACCAAAGTTCGCTGTTCAACAAAGCCAACGTCCTCAAGATCAACGGTAAGGATTACACCGATTACCTGGAGTCCGAAGTAAAAGCGAAAATCTCCGCGCCTCTCGCAAAGCTTGATTCCAAATTGAGCTACACGGTTAGTGTTGCCGAGGAGAATCCCAATTACACCATTAAAAAGTACAACAACAAGGAGCAGTACGGACTCACGTTCAACGGCGATCGCAAGACCTTTACGCGCAAGACGAACTATACCGACGTTAACGGCAACGTCGTTCCCAACCGGGTAACCCTTGTCAACAACGAGAAGCTCATCACGTTTGCCGGCGATGCGGACGATAGCGGCAAGGGTTCTTCGCTTCAAGTCTTTAACCTGAAGGCGTCGGATCTTACCAACTCCATTGGCGACAAGACCTACCGTGGCGTGGACTTCAGCTTCAATAAAATACCCGAGGGCGCTTCCGTGGTCGTCAACATCATCGATGATAATGGGACTCCGGTTGAGTTCAACACCGGCTGGCGTTTCTGGTGGAACGGTAAGGAAATCTCCCGCGGGTACGAGGAAGGTGACACCGACGAGGCTAAGCGCCTCAGGGCTCTGTACTCCACTGCCGCCCAGAGCATCCTGTGGAATTTCGCAACGGCCAGCCAGGTCACCATCCGCGGTGGTATGGCCCTTAAGGGCAATACTGAGCTTTATCCTGGTGCGGACGGAAAGTGGACCGACGACGACCCGGCAGCCGCTATGTTGGGCAGCATAGTTGTTCCCAATGGCGGCTTCGAGGATCACGTGACCACCAACGGGCGTGTTTATGTTGGTGGGGACTTCCAGATGTATAACCACACGGTCGCGGGGAATTTCACTGAGGGTGAATCGGCTTCCGTCATCGATATGGATCAGGAGCGTCACAGCTTCCCGTGGTCTGGTACCTACACGCCCGGCGGCTCCGCCGTTGCGTGGAGCAAGATCGATGCGGCGGACGGCAAACCGCTCGCGGGTTCCGAGTGGGCCATCTACGCGACCGAGGACAATGCGCGGAAGGATGAGAACCGTATCGTCTCCATTTTGGATAACGGCACGAATGACTCCGATCCTGCCGTTGGCACCATTCAGTACAACTACCTGAACCAGAAGGCCAACATCGGCGACACGAGCGATACGAAGTACTTCACGTACTACATTCGCGAGGTCAAGGCGCCGGAGGGCTACGAGCTTTCCAATACGATCTATACCTCGAAGATGTTCCACACGGGCGATGAACTCAACCTTGTGGGCAACGTGGACGCCAACGGCAACGAGATTTCCAATCCGCAGAGCGCCATCGCCAACACCAAGATCACCGGTACGGTATCTTGGACCAAGGTTGAGGACGGAGATGTGAAGTACGCTCCTTTGGCTGGTTCCGAGTGGAAGCTTGCGAAACTGGATGCCGATGGCTTGGCTGAGGTGCAGTCCTGGACCGTGAGTGACCAGTCGGATTCGGGCGATATCACGTGGAAAGACATTGATGGCACGTCTGGCAAGTTCACGCTCGAGGGCCTGCAGCCGGGCACGTACACCCTTGTTGAGACCCAGGCTCCGTTTGGCTACGAGAAGAACCCGACGGGTTACAAGTTCACGGTATCCAGCACGGACGGCTCCATCGCGTGGAAGGGGGACGAGCAGCCGAGCATCATTGATAGCACTGCGTACATCTCCAACAAGCGCAGCGTTACGTCCGTGACGATCCCGGTGACTAAGTCCGTCCGCAATGCGGATTGGCCGAAGGATGCTGATGGCAGCTATGTTTTGTTCGACTTCGAGATCACGGCGGCGACGTCCGATCCCGCGACTCCGATGCCTGGCGTAACGACCATTTCCGTTGCACCTACGGACGCGTCCAAGGTCAACGACATCGTTGCGAACTTTGGGGAGATTGCATTCAACAAGGGCCATCTTGCCAAGATCGACGATTCGAACCCGACTGGCGCCAAGACCTATACCTACACGGTGAAGGAGGTCGCGCCTCCCACCGGTGCCATCGACAAGCTCCGCTACTCCAAGGCCGAGTACCAGGTGGCCGTTACGGTAAAGGCCGTGCTGAATGACGCCGGCAAGTACTCCGGACTCACCACCTCCACCAAGGTCACGCAGGTGAAGGACGACATGGGCAACACCGTTAATAAGGTCATCGGCACCGCCGCAGCGCCCGACGCCATCCCCACCTCTACCTTCACCAACGTGAAAGTTCTCACGGACCTCCCGCTCACCGGCGCGGGTTGGACCGAAAACTCCATGCTCCTCGTGGGCGCCGGTCTCATGCTTCTGGGCGGCATCGCTGCGGGAGCATATTGGATCGCTACGAAGCGCCGTCAGGACGATTCGTCCGATGGCGCAGGTAGATAGATGTTTATGAATGTCGGGCTTATTTCTGAAAGGGGAATCATGAACCGATTCGTACAAAAGCTGATCGCCGGCGCCGTCGCCGTAGCGATCGCCGTAACCGGCCTGGTGGGCGGCGCGTCTGTGGCCAAGGCTGCGGATCCCACCACGGGCACCATCACCATCAGCAATGCCTCCGGCGACACTGTGACGCATACGCTTGACGGTTGGAAGCTTGCATCGTTGAAGAACGTTGCCTCCGCCGATGGTAAGCTCACGTTCTTCATCGACACCAATGACGCCCTTGTGGGCGTGATCGAGGGCTCGATGACCGAGGCTCAGAGCGAAGCGTACAAGGCAGACGCTAACTACTACACTAAGGATGGCAAGGACAACAACCCGATCGGCTGGCTTGTTGCCAACAGCTTCAAGAACAGTACTCCCGAGAATTCCGATCCGTGGGGTGGAGATTCGTCAGCGCTGCGCACGTTCGCGACGAATCTTTCGAAGAAGCTCGCCGAGGCCGGCGCGCCTGCTGCTACTAAGGCTGGTTTCCAGAGCAGCGCTGATGGCTTTTCCAACACCTGCGACCAGGGCCTGTGGCTCTTGAAGGATGTTTCTGCCGACCCTACGACGCAGTCCATCCCCATAATCGTCGCTACCAAGCTTGCCGGCTATTCCACGGAAACTGTCAACTGGGGCAGCGTCACGCTGAAGATGAACGTGCCGACCGTTGACAAGAAGATCACCGGTTCCGCTACCGGCGCTGTTGCAAACGATGGCTCCAACGCCGACGCCCGCATCGGTGACGTGGTCAACTACGAGCTCAGCTCCGTTATTCCGACCTACACCGGCTACGACATCACCAAGCCTCCCCGTGTGTTCAAGCTCATCGATACCGCATCCAAGGGTCTGTCGGTTGACGAGAGCTCTGTGAAGTCCGTTAAACTCACCAAGGGCACAACTACTGTTACCCTGACCGATAAAGACTATGCCGTTTCTTCTGACTCCTATGCCCTTGTCGAGGGTCAGGAAGGCTACGACGCCGAGTATGCTGGCGGTAAGGTGACCACCATCGACCTGTCCAACTACGTTAACAAGGCAGCTGGCTCTACCTCCTCTACTAGCGGCATTCTCGAGGGCGCAACTGTAACCGTCGAGTTTGAGGCTACTGTTAACAGCAATGCTGTCAAGGCTGGCGTTGGTAACCCCAACTCCGTTGAGCTTGAGTACTCTTGCACTCCTAATAACGTGTCCACCAAGATTCATGGCCCCAAGGTTCCTCGCGTTTACACCTACGAGTTCGGCATCCTGAAGACCGACATGGCCGGCAACGCCATCAAGTCCACCGATGCTCTTAAGGGCGCACAGTTCGTCATCGCACGCGTGAACGACGGTTCTGCTGAGACCTTCATGGCCAAGGATGCCTCTTCCGGCGCTTGGTCTGACCTTGGTGCAATAAAGCCGGCCGTTGACGCTACCACCGGTGTGTTCACCACCGATGCTAACGGCAAGATCGCCATGTCCGGTCTGCCTGCTGGCACCTACCACGTCTACGAGATCAAGGCTCCGACCGGTTATACCAACATCGGCCTGCCTGACTTTACCTTCGCTATTGGTGCTACCTTCTCTGGGACGCCTGAAACGGCAACCGTGTCTTACAGCAAGAAAACCGGCGATGATCGTATCTCCGTTTGGACCAGCGATGGCCAGGCTACGGTTAAGAACGCCAAGAACCTCACCGAGCTGCCCTTGACCGGTGACTTGGGCATCAAGGTTTTCGTCACCGTGGGTGTGCTGCTCATGGCTGCTGGTGCCGCCTTCGCCCTGAGTGCACGTATGCGCGCTTAATTCCCTAGCTTGATGACGCGGCGAGCGGGCGATCGTCGTCTCCTATCAGCGCCTGCGCGCCGCGTTCTCATCTTCCCTTTCGCCGCACCCCGTCGCGCTTGGACACGCGGCGGGGTCGGTGCTTTGACCGTGCCCTCGCACCCACACCCCTGGAGGTGAACCACATGGAGGCAATCAAGCCCGTATCGACGATGCGCACGCCGAGCGGCGGTTTGAACCCGGCTTCCCCCAGCCGACGTAAACCGCCCCTCGTCCTGCGCCTGCTTTCCCTTCTGTGCTTTGTCGCCGGCTTTGTTATCGTGGCCACGCCCCTCGCCCTGCGCGCCATGTCCCAGGCCGAGCAGACGGCCGCAGTTACCGCGGCCGCCAACACGGTTGATGGCTGGCCCTATCCGAAGGCGGAGGAGGCCCTCGCGGCCGCGCGCGCCTACAACGAGCAGTTGGCCGCCGGCGGTCAGGACGTTATCGGCGAGGTCGTGGATCCGTTCGGTAGCACCTCCGGCGCCTCCACCGCCTCTGGCTCTGAGGATTCCATCGCCTCGCAAGATACAACCTACCAGGGGCTTCTTAACGCGGGATCGGGCCTTATGTGCTCGGTGCGCATTCCCAAGATCGACGTGAACCTGCCCGTGTACCACGGCACCTCTACCGAGGTGCTCGCTGCGGGCGCCGGCCACCTATATGGAACATCGCTGCCCGTGGGCGGCGCGAGCACGCACGCCGTGCTTACCGGCCACCGCGGCGTGCCAGGCTCGCTCCTGTTCACGCGCCTGGACGAACTGCAGGTTGGCGACTCGTTTTACATCGAGGTGATGGGCGAGGAACTGGGTTACAAGATCGACCGCATAGACGTGATTACGCCCGACGACGATTCCAAGTTGCGCGTGACCGCCGGCGAGGACCGCGTGACGCTCATGACCTGCACGCCCTACGGCGTGAACTCGCACCGCCTGCTCGTATCGGGCGTGCGTGCGGAGATTCCGAATGAGGTGCCCGTGCCCGAGGACGCGCAGGGCATCAACACCACCGCGGTGGCGCTGGGCGTTTTGGGCGCGCTGCTGGCGATTGTTGTGGGTCTCGTTGCGGCCGGGCACGTGCGCAAGAAGCGGCGCGCGGCGCAGCGTGCTGCCGTTGCCGCCGCGGTGACGCTGGACGCCGGCGCGGCTGCTGGCGAAGGCGGAAACGGGTGGACCGCGGGAGCCTCCAGGCCTGCGGCCCCCTTCTCCTCCTCTGCTTCAGCCTCCTCGGCTTCCCCCGATTCCGATGCTGATTCTCCCGAGTATCGCGGGCGACACCTGCGCTAGCGCCCGCGTTGGTGCTCAATATCGCTCGAAGTGTAGCGCCTTCGCTCGCTTCCTGGTCATTTGCCAGAACCGCGGCGCGATCCCGAACATGCCGTACGACGCGATGGTCGAGCTGCCCGCCTACATCGGCAAGAACGGCCCCGAGGTCATCTCGCGCGACAACATCCAGCTGTTCCAGCAGGGCCTCATGATGCAGCAGCTCAACTCCGAGAAGCTCGTGGTCGAGGCGTTCATCGAGGGTTCGTATGAGAAGGCGCTCAAGGCGTTCACGCTCAACAAGACCGTGCCGTTCATGACGGTTGCCAAGGAGATTCTCGACGACATGATCGAGGCCAACAAGGATTTCTGGCCTGAGCTTAAGTAACGAGGCCTTCGACGGCCCGACTGCGAACGGTTCGCAGCGGCCTCTGAGGTCCATAGGCTCCCCCTGGGATTCATCCAGGGGGAGCCTCTCAGAAGCGCCCCGAGGGGCGCTTCTTGTGTATATGGAGGCAAAGGGGATATGCAGTCTTCATATACGGCCTCCTTTTAGGAGGGTCGATTTCTCCGGTTGATTTCTGATCTCAGCTGAACACATTGAGCGGATAGGCCGTTCCCGCAGTTAGCCGAAAGCCTCCGGGGTCCCTCCCGGGCCCCGGGGCGGCATTTTCCTAGTTGAAGGAACGATGGAGATGTGTTTCGATGGGTCCGGTGGCCATGCTCCGCCCTCCGCCCGGCACCTCTTCCAAGGGAACCGACGAGGGCGCTGGCGCCCAGTATGTCTAAGAGAACGGCTCTTTGGGCAATACTGCTTATGATTTTACGACTGATAATAAGGGCGAAAACAGCGTCAAAGGCCTCGATGCCGGCACCTACACGGTCGAGGAGACCCATACGCTCCCCGGCTATAACACCGTGCTCAAATTCACGTTCACCATTACTGCCACGAGTCTTAATCAGAACGAGGGCGAGAATACGTTGACGGTGACCACATCCAAGAATGGCTCTGGTCTCGTCACCAATTCCTCTTCTGGTGGCGGCACCGTTACCCTTACCGTCAAGAACAAGAAAGGCTCCGACCTCCCGCTGACCGGTCTTAACGGCGTGACCTTCACTTGGATCGCTGGCAGCGCAGTGCATTGCATCGGCGTGGCACACCTCATCCGCAGCCGTAAGCAGGCTGAGGAGTCCGAGCAGGAATAACGCTCGCTCACCCATCCCTTTGGCAGGTGGGATGTGATGGCCATGAGACATGCGGACACTTTTCTCGTCCATCCACGTTCTTGCTTTGCCATTCTCTTTTCGGGGCAGACTCCGCACTGGAGTTTGCCCCGTTCTTTTTGGACAACACAGGCAGCCTCCACTGCCGATGGATCAAGCGTATGAATATCGAACAGATGTTTGCAAATATTGCGTTTACCAGCTGTAAGTGCGAGTGCTCGCAGTAAAATACCCTTGCGACGCATCCCGTGCGCGGGCGGCCGACGACTCGATCGGAGGTCCCCAAATGCTGAAATTCCTTAACGCGCTCGCCGCCCTCGCGGCGGTGGGCACGTTCGTCATCGCGTTTCTTGACTCGTATGAGGTTCGGTTTAAGGTCCGTAGGCGCACGCGCGGTGCGGACGGTAGAAGGCATTTGCGCCGCAACAAGCGCAAATAAGAATGCCCGGGGTTAGAGGCCCGGGCATTTAACAACACCGGAAACTGGTCGCCCGCGCTCCAAAGTACTTACGCGGGGTGCGTCGTTTCCTGTAGCTATTGTATCCCGAATCGCCCCGCCGATCCGGGACATTTTGAAAACGCAAACACGTCGGGCAAACCCGGACAATGCGGCCAGGCTCCGCTGGATGAGGGATCGTGTTTATAACTATCGAACAGATGTTTGCAATTATTGCGTTTACCAGCTGTGGGTGCATACGCTCGCAGTAAAATGGCTTTGCGCCGCAACAAGCGCAAATAAGAATGCCCGGGGGTCGGATCCCGGGCATTTAACAAAAGCTGAAAACTAGGCCGCCCGCGCTCTCGTACACTTACGCGGGGTGCGTCGTTTTCTATTGATATTGTATCCCGAATCGCCCCGCCGATCCGGGACATTTTGAAAACTCAAATGCTGGCTTATCCTCGACTGGACGGTGCAGTCTAGCGGCGTTGTCCGGCGCGGAAGCTTGCTAATCGGCTATTATTTGTTTAGACAACTTGAGTTGTAGAGGAGTGACCGGCGATGGTGCAGGGCGCCAAACATATGAAGAGCAATAACGCCGCGGCCAACGGCGGCTCAAGCCCTCAGCCCAAACCTCAACCAAAGCCCAAGCGCCGCCGCAAGCGACTGCCGCGCTGGGCCGACCGGCTCATCACCATCGTCATCATCCTTATTGGCGTGGGCCTTATGACCTGGCCGTGGATCTTGGACCGGCTCGAGGCCTCGGGCGTGTTCAACCAGATCAGCACCGTGTCCAGCACCGTGGACGCGCTGTCTGCCGAGGAGCGCGAGCGCATCCTGCTCCAGGCGCGCTCCTTTAACGAGCAGCTGGCGGGCGAGGCCACCGAGCTCCCCGCCGACCAGATCGAGCCCTACGCTCAGCAACTCATCTTTGACCGCGACCCCATGATGAGCTGGGTCGAAATCCCCTCCATCGATGTGCGCATGCCCATTTACCACGGCACGAGCGAGGAAGTCCTCATGGCGGGCGTCGGCCACCTGGAGGGCACGAGCCTGCCGGTGGGCGGCACCTCGACGCATTGCGTGCTTACCGCGCACTCGGGTATGCGCAACCTGAGCATGTTCGACGACATTCACTCGCTGGAGCCCGGCGACCTGGTGCTGCTGCACACCATGAACAAGACGCTCGCCTATAAGATGGTGGACTCCGAGGTGGTGCTGCCCGAGGAGATGGAGTCGCTGACCATTGAGCCCGGCGCCGACAAGCTGACGCTCGTCACCTGCACGCCCTACGGCGTGAACGACCATCGCCTGCTGGTGCATTGCGTGCGCACCAAGTACAGCAAGAAGGACGTCGACACGCAAAAGTCGCTGGCCGGCCGCCACTGGGGCAAGCGCGAGTTTGCCGTGCTCATCGTGGTCGTAGCCATTGTGCTGTTGCTGCTGGACATCGTGATCCACGCGGTCCGCAAGCGCCGCAAGGCCAAGGCCTCGGCATAAGACATTCTCCAGAACCACCACAATGGGGACAGGCGCCTTTGTGGTGGCCGGGGCTTCCAAACCATCACAACATTCGATGAAAATCGCGATTTTGACGATAAACGTCGAATGTTGTGATGGTTTTTGTTGTGAGCTATGCGGTTTTCGCCGCAGAGCTGCCGGACCGCGTTCGCCGCCCTCGTTACGTTTTCGCTGCATTTGAGTAAAGCGCCTGCTCCAAGCGGCGTTGCCTTGTATACTAGAACGGTTTAACTGTTATGCGGAAGGGAGCGCCTATGGCACTCAGCGAGAAAGACGTGCGCGGCATCGCCGAGTACGCAAAGATCGCACTGACCGATGACGAGCTCACCCAGATGACGTCCTACATGAACGATGCCGTCCAGATGCTCGAGCCCGTCTTGCAATATGACTTGCCCGACGTGGAGCCTACGTTCCATCCCATCGGAAGCCTGTCCAACGTGATGGGCGATGACCTGCGCGAGCCCGAGCGCGACCTGCCGCTCGACGTTGCGCTGGAAAACGCTGGCAGCGTGCGCGACCGCTACTTCCGCGTGCCGTCCATTTTGGGAGAGGGGGAGAGCGAGTAATGACGCAGAGCTTCGATTCCCTTACCGCCGCTCAGATCGCCGCGGGCGTTGCCGCCGGCGACTTTACCGCTACCGAGGTGGCCAAGGCCTCTCTTGCCGCCATCGAGGCGCGCGAGGGCGGGGTCCAGGCATTCCTGCAGGTGGCGCCCGAGCTTGCGCTCGAGGCCGCCGCGCGCGTGGATGCCGACCGTGCCGCAGGCAAGCCGCTGCCCCCGCTCGCGGGCGTGCCGCTGGCCATTAAGGACAACATGAACCTCGTGGGCACGCGCACCACCTGCGCTTCCCGCATGCTCGAGAACTACCAGAGTGTCTACACCGCCACCTGCGTCCAGCGCATGCTCGATGCCGGCTGTCTGCCCATGGGCAAGGCCAACATGGACGAGTTTGCCTTTGGCAGCTCCACCGAGAGCTCGGCGTTCCACCGCACCAACAACCCCTGGGATACCGAGCGCGTGCCCGGCGGCTCCTCGGGCGGCTCCGCTGCCGCCGTCGCCGCGGGCGAGGTCGCGCTCTCGCTGGGCTCGGACACCGGCGGCTCCATTCGCCAGCCGGCGTCACTGTGCGGCGTGGTGGGCTTTAAGCCCACGTATGGCGCCGTGAGCCGTTACGGCGTGGTTGCCTTTGGCTCGTCGCTCGACCAGGTGGGCCCCTTTGGCCGCACGGTCGAGGATGTCGCGCTGGCAATGAACGCGCTTACCGGCGCGGGCCACGATCCGTACGATTGCACCAGCCAGGATTGCGCCGTCGACTTTACCGAGCATCTCAACGACAGCATCGAGGGCAAGCGCGTGGGCATCATTCCCGCGTTTATGGAGGCTGAGGGCCTGACGCCCGAGGTCAAGGCCGCTGTTCAGCGCGCCGCTCAGGAGCTGCAGAACCAGGGCGCCGAGCTGGTCGAGGTCGACCTGCCGCACCTGGACGCCGCCATCGCCGCCTACTACGTTATCGGCCCGGCCGAGGCGTTCTCCAACCTGGCCCGCTTCGACGGCATTCGCTACGGCTATCAGGAGGAGGGCTGCGCCAACCTGTCCGACCAGAGCTCGCTTTCGCGCGCCCACGGTTTTGGTGCCGAGGCCAAGCGCCGTCAGATGCTCGGCGCCTACTTGCTGAGCTCGGGCGTGTACGACAAGTACTACTACGCTGCGCAAAAGGCCCGCACGCTCATCACGCAGGACTACGACGCCGCGTATGCCAAGGTGGACACCATCCTCATGCCCGCCTCGCCGCGCACGGCCTTTAAGTTTGGCGAGATCAGCGACCCCACGCAGATGTACCTCTCCGACCTGTACACCATCTCGCTCAACATTTGCGGCAACGGTGGTATCTCGGTGCCGCTGGGCCTGGGCGAGGATACTCAGCTGCCCGTTTCTGCCCAGCTGGTGGGACCGGCGTTTAAGGACCGTCAGCTGCTCACGTTTGCCCGCGCCCTGGAGCGCGGCTTTGCCGATGCCGCCACGGGTGCGCCCGCGCTTTCCGTCGCGCCCGATTTTGCCGGGAAGGGAGGCGAGCTGTAATGAAGGAGCTTTCCGAGGTCCTGCAGGATTGGGAGGCCGTGATCGGCCTGGAGATCCATACCGAGCTCACCGCACTCGATACCAAGATGTTCTGCAACTGTAAGCTCAGCCACGATGACGAGCCCAACGCCAACGTGTGCCCGGTGTGCCTTGGCCTGCCCGGCGCCCTGCCGGTGCCCAACAAGCGCGCCATCGAGAGCATCGTCAAGGCCGGTCTCGCCACCAACTGCGAGATTCAGCGCCACTCGATGTTCTACCGCAAACACTACTTCTATCCCGATATGGCCAAGAACTTCCAGACCACGCAGGGTCCGGTCGCCTTTGCCATGTACGGTCACCTGGATCTGGACGTGACCGGTCGCGGTGCCGCCGAGCGCCCCGACTGCGCGTTTGGCGAGGCCGAGGCCCAGAGCCTGGCGAGCGCCTCGGCCAACGCCGAGGGCCTGGCCACGTCCATGACGTCGACCATGCGCGAGGGCAATCAGCGCGCCGGCCACCTGGCCAGCTATGACGCGTCTAACCTGCAGATGCCCGAGCGTCGCGAGGACGGTTCCTACACGGTGCCTATTCGCATCCTGCGCATCCACATGGAGGAGGACGCCGCCAAGATGGTGCACGTAGGCGGTGCCGAGGGGCGCATTACCGCCGCGGCCGAGTCGCTCGTCGACTACAACCGCTGCGGCACGCCTTTGATTGAGCTCGTGACTGAGCCCGACTTGCGCACGCCCGAGGAAGCGCGCCTGTTTATGGAGAAGCTCCGTCGCATCTTTGTGACGCTGGGCATTTCGGACTGCTCCATGGAGAAGGGTTCCATGCGCTGCGACGGCAACGTGTCGCTGCGTCGCCGCGGCGAGACCAAGCTGGGCACCAAAACCGAGCTCAAGAACCTCAACTCGTTTAAGAGTCTGCATGACGGCCTTGCCTACGAGATTTGCCGCCAGGCCGAGGTGCTCGAGGAGGGCGGCATTATCTATCAGGAGACCCGCCACTGGGAGCCCAGCCGCAAGCGCACCGTGGTCATGCGTGTCAAGGAGACGGCCGACGACTATCGTCTGTTCCCCGACCCCGATCTGGCGCCGTTCGATCTGGACGACGAGTTCATCGACCGCTGCCGTGGCGAGATTCCCGAGCTGCCCGATGCCAAGCGCGCCCGTTTTGAGGCCGACTTTGGAATTAAGGCGGCCGATGCCGAGCAGATTGCCGGCGACCCCGAGTTTGCCGAGTTCTTTGAGGCCGCCGCTGCCGGTATGGCTGGCAAGGAGGCCCAGACGGTCGCAAATCTGCTGGTCAACGAGATGATCGCCTACCTTAAGGGCGCGGGCGTCTCGCTGACCGAGTCCGGCATCGCGCCGGCTCAGGTGGCGGCACTCGCCAAGCTGCTGGCGACCGATGCCATCAGCTCCAACCAGGCGCACGAGGTCTTTGAGGCCATGGCCCAGACCGGCGACGATCCCAACAAGATCGTCGACGAGCGCGGTATGCGTCAGGTGAGCGATGCCGGTGCGCTGCAGCCGATCGTGGACGAGGTGCTGGCAAACTGTGCCGAGCAGGCGCAACAGTACCGCGACGGCAACCAGAAGGTTATCGGCTTTTTGGTGGGTCAGTGCATGAAGGCGAGCCGTGGCAAGGGCAATCCGAAGCTCTTCAACGAGTTGCTGAGAACGTCGCTCTCGTAAGCGGGAACCGAGGGGCCGGGCGCAGGGCCTTGCCTCTCAATTTCGGACAGTCCTGACTCACGACGGAGGCGCCACTGGCGCCTCCTGTTCGTGCGGAACTCATTGAGAGGCAAGGCCCTGCGCCCGGCCCCTCGGTTCCGTGACGACTCGGCCGTTCGGGTCAGGTAGGCTGAATGGAATTGAGTGAATGGGCGCGCCGTTGGCACGCCCATTGTTTTTTGAGGGGAACTCATTTTGAGCAAGCACCCGCCCTGCCGGGGCTCCCGGGTTCTGTGACGACTCGGCCGTTCGGGTCAGGTGGGCTGAATGGAATTTGGTGAATGAGGGCGCCGTTGGTGCCCTCATTTTTGTGCGGGTGACAAAGAGACTGTCCCCTTGGTCACATCGCGCCTCAAGATTTCCAAAAAGTTAACCTTTGTTGACCTTAATAGTTAGATAAACTAAACTATTTTCCAAAAGTGTGCTCGAGCAAACTTGTTTACTCGGGTGCTGAGGCACCGTGCCGCGTCCAATGCGGCAAAAGGGAGAAGCAACATGAAGAAGTCGACGTTTAACACCCTGCTTGTCGGTGGCGGTTTTCTGCTTGGTACGGCCGGCATCAAGCTGCTCACCAGCGCTCCGGTAAAGAATGCCTGCGTGCAGGGCATCGCGTGCGGCATGCGCGTCAAGAACTGCTACCAGGACATGGTCGAGCAGGCCAAGGCTAATGTCGACGACATGGTTGCCGAGGCGGCATACATCACCCAGAGCGAGGCCGCTGCTGACGAGGCAGCCGAGTAACGCCCCCAGGCACAAACTATGAGATTCTCGATTATTAGCGAGATCCCCGGCAGGACCCGTCTTCAATTGGCGGGTCCTGTGCCAGAGAGCGATCTCGATGCACTTCTTAAGCTCAGCGGCGATATCGACGGCGTGCGCAAGGTGCGCGTGTATGGCCGCATTGGCCAGATGGCGCTGGAATACGACGAGCCGCGCCGCGCGAGCGTGCTCGACGCCTTGGGTGCGCTCGATGCCCAGGCCATTGCCGACGCAAAGACGGGTTACGTGATGCAGCTTGAGCCACGCAAGCACAAGCTTGTCATGGATCTGGCGACACTTATCGGCGCCCACTACGCGCGCCGCTGGTTCTTGCCGACGCCTCTGCGTGCGGTGTTTGTCGTGGCCGGTTACATGGCATTTTTGCGCGCTGCCCTTCATGAGCTGGCTCAGCCGCGCCTGACCGTTCCCGTGCTCGACGCTTCGGCCATCGGCATTTCGTTCGTCAAGCGTGATGCCGACACCGCGGGTCAGACGATGTTCCTGCTCAACGTGGGCGAGCTGCTTGAGGACTACACCCGCGCCATGAGCGAAAACGAGCTCATCAACTCGCTGCTCGATGTGCCCGACAAGGCGCAAAAGGTCGTCGGCGACACTGAGGTAAGCGTTGCCGCGACCGAGCTTGAGCCCGGCGATCTGGTCGCCGTGCGCACCGGCATGTCTATCTGCATCGACGGCGTGGTCGAGCGGGGGAGCGCTATGGTCAACCAGGCGACCCTGACCGGCGAGCCGCTGGCCGTCGAGCGCAGCGCGGGCGACGACGTGTTCGCCGGCACCGTCGTGGAAGACGGCAGCATCTTGGTGCGCGTGCGCGCCAACACGGCGCAGACCAAGCTGCGCTCGATTGTCTCGCTCGTGCAGACGGCCGACTCGCTCAAGTCCGAGGGTCAGTCGCATATGGAGGACCTTGCCAACAAGATCGTCCCGTGGAACTTCCTGCTCGCGGGCCTGGTTGCGCTTACCACCCGCAGCCTCATCAAGACCTCGGCGGCACTGATGGTCGACTATTCGTGCGCACTCAAGCTCACGGGTTCCGTTGCCGTCATGACCGCCATGAGCGATGCTGCCAAGATGGGGGTGATGGTGAAGGGCGCCAAGTACTTTGAGTCGTTTGCCAAGGCCGATACCATTGTCTTTGACAAGACCGGTACGCTGACCGAGGCCCAGCCGCGCCTAGCTTGCGTGCTCACGACCGACGACTGGAGCGAGGATGAGGTCCTGCGCCTTTCCGCTTGCTTGGAGGAGCATTTCCCGCATCCGGTGGCGCGTGCCGTGGTCAACGCCGCCCGCGAGCGCGGGCTCGAGCACCGCGAGCGCCATGCTGCCGTCGAGTACATCGTGGCACACGGCATCGCTTCGTCCATCGAAGGACGTCGCGCGATTATCGGCTCGGCACACTTTGTGTTTGAGGATGAGGGCGCGCAGCTCGAGTCCGACATAAAGGAGCGCATCGAGTCCCAGATGCAGGGCCTGTCGCCGCTGTATCTGGCGGTCGACGGCACCGTTGTGGGCGTGCTCGGTATCGAGGACCCGCTTAAGCCCGGGGTCCGCGAGGCCATCGCCGACTTGCACGCGTTGGGCGTTAAGCACGTGGTCATGCTCACGGGCGACTCGGAGCGCACGGCCGAGCGCATTGCTCGCGAGGCAGGTGTCGACGAGTTTAAGGCCGAGCTGCTGCCCGAGGACAAGTACGCGTATGTGGAGCGCATTAAGTGCGAGGGGCGCCACGTTGCCATGGTGGGCGACGGCGTCAACGACTCACCGGCGCTGGGTCTGGCCGATGTGGGTCTGGCCATGGGCGGTGGAAGCGACATCGCCAAGGAGGTCGCCGATATCATCCTGACCGATACGGATCTGGCCGCAATCGTGCGCCTGCGCCGCATGAGTCAGGGGCTTATCGACCGTCTGTCGAGTTCGTATTCCAAGGTGATGCTCACCAACTCGGCGCTGTTGGCATTGGGTATTACCGGCGCGATTACCCCGCAGGCATCGTCACTGCTGCACAACGGCTCGACGATCGCCTACAGCCTGAGCAACGCGAAGGCTTACCTGCATTAGCGTTTTCGATTGAGTATATGGCCTGCATTCGGGCGGCACCGCAGCCGCCAGAGTGCAGGCCTTCTTTTGTTTGACGAGAGGCTAGCTCGGATATATGCTTGTGCTAGCAATGCTAGTAAATGCTGAAGGTGAGGTTGAAATGGCTACCGTTGGCAGCATGGCGCAGGTGAACGTTCGCGTAGATCGCCAGGTCAAGAACCGTGCCGAGGAAGCGCTGCAGCTTTCGGGCAGGTCACTGCCCGAGCTCATCAAAAAGGTCGTGGCCAAGGTCGCACAGGGTGGCGGGCAGTGCGAGGAAGTGCTTGCGGCCGTCGACGACCGGCAGCAGACCGTCGCGCCCGATACGCCGTTCGCCGCGTCGTGGGCAGCGGCAGACCGGCTTTATGCAGATTTGGGCATCGCTACGTCGTCCGTGTTCGACGATCGCGATTGGGACGCAATCTATTCCGAAGCCATGGACGAGCGCTATCGCCAAAAGGGGATGATCCTGTGAGCGGATCTCCCCTCAAAATAATGGTGGACGCCAACGTATGGGTTGATTCGTTTTGCGTCGACCATGCCGAGTCGCTTGCCGCGCGTGCGTTTATTGGGCAGGCGGCGGAGACGGGGGCATTGCTGTTCTTTCCGGTGCATATCGCCAAGGACGTGCTGTACGTTGTCCAACATGAGCTGAAGCGTAGCGTTCTTGCCAGCGGGGGAGCGCTCGACGAGGCTTCTGCCCGCGCGATTGGCGATGCGGCACTGGCATTTGTTCGGAACATGACCGAAAACGCCACAGCCGTGGGCGCTGATGCATCCGATCTGTGGCTAGCCGACAAATATCTGACGCTCCATCGCGATTACGAGGACAACTTGGTACTCGCCGCATGCAAACGCGCCCAGGTTGATTACTTGGTAACTAACGATCGCAAGCTGCTCGAACATGCCGATCTTGCAGCAAAGACACCTCGTCAAATGATGCCGATTCTGGCTTTGGTCGAACGCGGCGGCGCGGCTATCGGTTGACGCGAACTGTTTGCGGGCCTCTTGGACGACGATGCGCCAAGGGGCCCGCGTCTGCTATTTACAAAAGCTCGGCCTTGATGGCGGGACTTTCTGCGAGCTTTTCGGCGGCCTTTTCGTCGGAGCTGTCGAGTGCTGCCAGACTGCGGTAGACCCACTCATTGACCTGGGTGTTCTTGACGCCTGCGGTCTGCATAAGGGCGCCTACCTCGCGGATTGCTGCGAACAGATCGGCTTTGGGACCCGCGAGCTCGACCTCGATGCCGTGGTAGGCGGCCACGCCGCAGTTCTCACTCACGTGGTCGATAAAGCCCTCGACGGTCTCAAGCTGCTGGGCGAGAGCTGCATCATCGTCAGCGTCCAGCGCAACAAGGGCGTTCGAAACCGTGAGGGCTGGATGTCCGCAGGGGACAAAGCCTTCGATGACATCCATAGCTTCGGTAATGGTTGAGCCCAGGCCTGCGAGGGCATCGACGAGTTGCTGCTTGGTATCCATAACGGTCCTTTCGACGGGTCAATTTTGCTTGGCGAAAATATACGTGACGCGATCGGTAGCAAAAGTGCGAAGTGCGGCGCACGTTGGGGTCTTCACAGCTCGTGCATAGAACAGCTGCCTGCTTTCAGAACGTGGTAAGATAACTCATCACAAGCGGGGCTCGCCCCGTATGTTCCTTGAAAAGTCGACGGTTATCGGGTGTTTGTAGGCCCGATACCATCCAGACTTTCCCGACATTCGGGGGCGACTGGTTTCGACACGATAGCTCTGAGAGAGGAAGCAAGCCGAGGTCTCCTCGCCTCGTTAAACAGGGGTACCGTCAAATTGAATTGACAACAACTCTTCTTTTGAGCCTATGGCTCTCGCTGCTTAATTTATAGCGGCGCGTCAACCCGGTGATTTCCCCGTCACCGGCGCGACGTCATTTTAGGGGAATGCTCCCGCGCACGTAATCGGTATGGCGCGGGCTAAGACCGAACCGGTTGGGATGCCGCGAGCGTGTCGCTGCGCGCAAAGCGTCCGAGACTAAACCAGCGACTGAGCTTGGAGATGCCAATCAGGGGGCTTTCGTGGACCGGAGTTCGATTCTCCGCGCCTCCACCATAAGCAACAGGCAGGTAGATACTCATATCTACCTGCCTTTTTATTTCTGGTCCGCACCGCGGAGAATCGAACTCTGTGCAGGGCGCGAGCGTAAAGAAAACGCCTCAGTGACGCAGAGTGGGACGTGCTTTCCCAATGGCGGCCCAGGCGGAAAGTTCATCCCGGAATCCGCGCTCAGAACGGGACGCGCTTTCCCAGCGGCGGTCCAAGCGGAAAGCGCATCCCGGAATCTCGCTTCAAACTGGGACACACTTTCCGCTTCACTTGCCGCCTCAAAAAACCTGCGCTCTCGCCATCCCAAAACTGGGTAGAAGAAAGCCAAAACGCAATCGCAGGAGGTCGATATGACTGCAGAAGATAAGGCAAAGAACGCCGGAAAGGTCGCGCTCGTTTTGGAGGGCGGTAGTTTTCGCGGGCAGTTTACCGCGGGCGTGCTCGACGTTCTCATGGAGGCTGGCGTCGAGATTCCGGCTGTCTACGGTGTATCGGCCGGCGCCCTCAACGGCGTGAACTACAAGTCGCACCAGATCGGCCGTGCCAACCGCATCAACCTGGCTTTCTGCAACGACAACCGCTTCATGGGCGCCGCGTCGTTTGCGTCTACGGGCTCTATTGTGGGTTACGACTTTATTTTCAACGATGTCCAGGACCGCCTGGATCCCTTTGACAACGAGACGTTCGACGCGAGTCCCATCGAGATGTACGCCGTTGCGACGGACATGCTGTTCGGAACCGCCGCGTACCTCCCGGTCAAAAGCGCCGTACTTGATCTCGATGCCGTGCGCGCATCGACCTCGTTGCCGCTGGTGACGCCGCCGGTCGAGATTGACGGGCACAAATACGTCGACGGCGGCGTGGCCGATTCGGTCCCCATCGAGCACGTGCTGGAGGAGGCGGGCTTCGATCGCGCGGTCGTCATCGTCACGCAGGACCGTTCGTACGAGAAAAAGCCCTACGAGTTTTTGCCGGCCGCGCGTGCGCGTTATGCCGACTACCCCTATCTGCTCGAGGCTATCGAGACGCGCCACGACCGCTATAACATCCAGCGCATGCATCTGTGGAAGTATGAGCGCGAGGGCCGTGCGCTGGTCGTTGCTCCGCAAAAGCTGGTCGAGGTCGGCCATGTCGAGCACGATTCGGCAAAGCTTTTGGACCTGTATATCCAGGGCCGTCAGGAGGCAAAGCGCCTGCTCGCGGAAATCCAAGAGTTCGTTGAGCGCTAGCGACGGCGAACCTTCAAAAAATGACAACAGCTAAAGAGCTGGAAAATCACGGCTCGTGGATGACATGTGCAGAAACTCTGGTCGGAGCCAAAATACCTGTTGACTCGTACGGCGAGCGGGGTAATATGGACGGGTTACTTGCAGAGCCCCGTGAATCTCTGTAACAACACGTACTGTACATGGAGGAGTCTAAGTGATTTCGAAATCGACTCACTACGCCAAGCAGGGCGAGGTCCAGCGCAACTGGGTTCTCGTCGACGCCGATGGTGCTGTCCTGGGCCGTCTTGCCACCCAGATCGCAATGATCCTGCGCGGTAAGAACAAGCCCCAGTTCACGCCCAACAGCGACTGCGGCGACTTCGTTGTCGTCATCAACGCCGATAAGGTCCAGCTTACCGGTAACAAGGCCGACACGAAGACCTATTATCGCCACAGCGGCTACAACGGCGGCCTCAAGGCTGAGAGCTTCCGCCAGGCTATGGAGAAGCACCCGGAGAAGGTCATCGAGCGCGCCGTTCGCGGTATGCTGCCCAAGACCACCCTCGGCCGTGCCCAGATGACCAAGCTTAAGGTCTACGCTGGTGCCGAGCATCCGCATGCTGCCCAGAACCCCACGAAGATTGAGCTGGAGGCTTAAAGATGGCTGAGAACACCGTTGTCTACCAGGGTACCGGCCGTCGTAAGAACGCCGTCGCCCGCGTCCGTCTCGTCCCCGGCACCGGCAAGGTGACCATCAACAAGCGTGACGCCGAGCAGTATTTCGGCCGTCATCAGCTCGTTGAGAACGCCCTTGCTCCCTTCAAGGTGACCGACACCGCCGGTCAGTTCGACGTTATCGCTCTGTGCGATGGCGGCGGCATCTCCGGTCAGTCCGGCGCTCTGCGCCTGGGCATCGCTCGCGCTCTTCTGAACGCTGGCGACTACCGTGCTGACCTCAAGAAGGCCGGTTTCCTTACGCGCGATGCTCGCGTGGTCGAGCGCAAGAAGTACGGCCTCAAGAAGGCCCGCCGCGCTCCCCAGTTCTCCAAGCGCTAAGGTTTTATCTCCTTTCGAGATACAATGTACAAGCGGGGCCTGCCGATTCCTCGGCGGGTCCCGCTTTTCTTTTTCGACTAGGGTGGGCGGTTGCATATCGCCTGCTAGGGAAGGAGCGATCCTATGCCCCAGAACATCTTCGGTACCGACGGCGTCCGTGGCGTCGCCAACGCCGATCTTTCGTGCGACCTCGCGTTTCGCCTGGGCCGCGCGGCGACCAAGTTCCTTGGTCCGGACATCTGCATCGGCCGTGACACGCGCCTTTCGGGCACCATGCTCGAGAGCGCTCTGACTGCCGGCATTATGGCCGAGGGCGGCCGTCCGCATTGCTGCGGCGTCATCCCCACGCCTGCCGTGGCGCTGCTCACCGTTCAGAACGAGCTCGACGGCGGCATCGTCATCTCTGCTTCGCATAATCCGCCGGAGTTCAACGGCATCAAGTTCTTTAGCCGCAAGGGCATGAAGCTTCCTGATGCTGTCGAGGAAGAGATCAGCGCCTGGGTCATGTCCGAGGAAGCCATGGCTGCCGACACGCTGCCGACCGGCGCCGGCGTGGGCCACATTATCAAGATGAAGGATGCTCGCAAGGCATATGTCGACCACGCCATCGATACGCTTGATGGCCTGAGACTCGACGGCCTGGTCGTTGCCGTCGACTGCGGCCATGGCGCTTCTTGCCAGACCACGCCCGCCGCGCTGCAGCGCCTGGGCGCCACGGTCCATGCCATCAACACCGATTATTGCGGCACCGACATCAATGTCGAGTGTGGCTCTACGCACCTCGAGCCCCTGCGCGAGCTCGTGCTGCGCACCCATGCTGACATTGGTCTGGCCCACGACGGCGACGCCGACCGCGTGCTGTTCGTGGACAGCGAGGGCAACGAGATCGACGGTGACTACATCCTGGCTATCTGCGGTTCCGACCTCGCCGCTCGTGGCAAGCTCGCCAACTCCGAGATCGTTTCGACCGTCATGTGCAACCTGGGCTTCTCCATCGCTATGAAGGAGCAGGGCTTCGAGATGGTTCAGACCGCCGTGGGCGACCGCTACGTTCTGGAGCGCATGCTCGCGGATGGCGCCGTCATCGGCGGTGAACAGTCCGGCCACATCATCTTCCTGGAGCATAACACCACCGGTGACGGCCTGGTGACGGCTCTGCAGCTGCTGGCCGTGCTCAAGCGCACCGGTCGTACCCTCACCGACCTTGCCGGCATCATGAAGAAGTACCCGCAGGTACTCGTCAACGTGCATTCCGACAACAAGGCCGGTCTGGACGATTGCCAGCCTATCTGGGATGCCGTCGCTGCTGCCGAGAAGGAGCTTGACGGTCGCGGCCGCATTCTGGTGCGCCCGAGCGGTACCGAGCCGCTGGTCCGCGTGATGGCCGAGGCCGAGACGCACGAGCTGACCCAGCGCGTTGTCGACGACATCGTCGAGGTTGTCAAGCGCGAACTTCCCTAATGGTCAAAAACCGGTGCCAAGTGGTAAACTGTTAAGGTTATTTTGATTGATTGGTATGTCCGAGGGGGAGCATGTTCACTAAAGTCCTAAGGTCTTTTGGTATGCGTGGTCGAGTCCTTACGCTGGATGCTCCCATCTCGGGCGACGTCATTCCGCTTTCCGAGGTAAACGACCAGACGTTTGCCACCGGCCTTTTGGGCCAGGGCGTGGCGATCCGGCCCACCGGAACGCGCGTGATTGCACCGGCTGACGCCAAGGTCGAGGCCATTTTTCCCACGGGACACGCTGTTGCGCTTAACACGGTCGATGGTCTGGACGTGCTCATCCACGTTGGTTTGGACACTGTTCAGCTCGAGGGCAAGCACTTTACCGTACATGCGCAAGTGGGTGACATCGTCCATAAGGGCGATGTACTCATTGAGTTCGATCGCGAGGCAATTGCTGCCGAGGGCTACGATGTGACGGTTCCCATCTTGGTGTGCAACTCCGTTGAGTTCTCGAGCATCAAGGGTTCCGTTGGCGTGCATGTCGAAGAGATGGACCAGCTCATCGTTGCTCGCGAGCGCTAGCAAGTGCACGTGGCCATTAGCCTACAATTCAAACACGTTTACGGAGGGCGCCCTTGAAAGAGGACGCCCTCCGTGGCAAGATGAGATTTGTCCGAAGCTAAACAGCTTTGGGTCACCGTGGACGGGCAGGGGCCTCGACGCGGCTAGACACGAGACACATACATTACGCGACCTCGCCCTGGTGGCCGCACACGTTGGTTGCGGCCGACGCGGGCCGCGGGCAAGTGCTTGTAAGGGAGCCTTGCCTCTCTTGTACGAGAAAGGACGCGTAATGAAGATCATTAAAGCTAAAGACTACGAGGATATGAGCCGCAAGGCCGCCAATATCATCTCGGCCCAGGTTATCCTCAAGCCCGACTGTGTACTGGGCCTTGCCACCGGCTCCACCCCGATCGGTGCCTACAAGCAGCTCGCTGCTTGGTACGAGAAGGGCGACGTCGACTTTGCCGAGGTCAGCACCTACAACCTGGACGAGTATCGCGGCCTTTCGCACGACGATCCCCAGAGCTATCACTACTTCATGCGTGAGAACTTCTTCGATCACATCAACATCGACCTGAACAACACGCATGTGCCCGACGGTTCCAACCCCGACGCCGCCGCTGCCTGCTCTGAGTACGACAAGATCGTCGCCGACGCCGGTTACCCGGATCTGCAGCTGCTCGGCATTGGCAACAACGGCCACATCGGCTTCAACGAGCCCGATGACCACTTCTCCAAGGGTACGCACTGCGTCGACCTCACCGAGAGCACCATTCAGGCCAACAGCCGCCTGTTCGACAGCATCGACGATGTTCCCCGTCAGGCCTACACCATGGGCACTCAGACCATCATGTATGCCCGCATGATCCTGGTTGTCGCCAACGGCGAGGCCAAGGCTCAGGCCGTGCATGATATGTGCTATGGTCCGGTTACGCCCGAGTGCCCGGCTTCGATCCTGCAGCTGCACACCAACTGCGTTGTCGTTGCCGACGAGGCCGCCCTTTCGCTCTGCGAGTAGCGCGAATCCTGCAGCTCGACATAGCCTTGCCTAAGGCCTCCGCTTTGCGGGGGCCTTTTTGCTATCCCTTTTTGCCCACTTGACCAAAATCTTGCCGCAAGCTTGACGAACGCCAGATGTCCAACAGCTTGATTCATTCCATACCAGATTCTATGCAAAAATGCCACTAGAAGGTCGTAGACGGTAGCGGGTGCTAGGCGAGTTGAATGACATGGCTGAACCTTGTTCATCTGCGTTACACTGCCGCTTAGATGGGACAAGCTGACAAGCTCATTTACCTGCTTAAAGACCGATTAGTCGGGGGATTAATAACAATCGGCCCTCGCTGTACAAAAACTTGCCGCTTGCGTACCAAAAGACAACCTAAAACACAAGGTCGCTCTATTCATAGCGCGGCTTGTATGGTCTTGCGGCTACAGTGTCCATACGGTCGAGTTGAGGAGCGGGCATGGTAAACGATTTGAGCGGTATAGACGACCTCGAGCTGATGCCGCTGGGCGGAGGCTATATGGTGCGACGCGAACGCTTGATGAATGAGCTTATCGCCAAGGGCCGAAAGGCCGGCATCGTGGTGCTTTATGCGCCCGACGGGTTTGGGAAGACCTCGGTGCTGCTGCAGTACACCCATGAGGTTAAATGCGACCCGACGCGAGGCCCCGTGCGGATTATCGAGGCCGATCGCGCCATTGGGCGCGAGGTGTTTATGCAGCTCGAGGTGGTTACCGAAGAACTCAAAGACAAACCGCACTCCCTTATCGCGATTGATAATGTGCCAAACCTCGATCAGCACGATACCGAAGACCTCATCGACAGGATTCGCGGCCTGCGCGCTATGGGGGTAGGGGTCTTTATCTCCTGCCGTCCTTCAAATCGTCAGCTGATTCATGGGCTGGGCGATTCGGTTAAGATCAATGCGCAGATGCTCAAGGTGCATGCCTATGAGTATTCGGCGTGGGCATCGGCGTTTTCGATCAGCACATCGCTCGACTTTTATCAGCTCACGCAGGGCGTGCCCGAGCTCGTTTCGGCATTGCAGACGGGTCCGTATGGCCAAGGTGACGTAGCCGGTCTGCTCGAAAACGAGATTGTCAACGTATATGGCGCGGCACTTGTCGATCTGGCTTCGCTCGACAATAATGCGCTGTTTTGCGTGGCATGCCTCATGGTTTTGATGGGCGAGGGCAATATCGCAGAACTCGAGGCTTGTGGGGTGAGGCTGTCGATGGTCGACCAGTCCTACTTTGTACGCGACTACCCGATCTTTGGCTTGGATCCCGCCGAGCGGAGTTTTACGTGTCTGGGCACGGAGGATAACGGACGCCTGCGTTTGCGTAAGTTGGTGGCCGAGGTTCGCCCCGAACTTGTTCCGAGGGCGGCCCGGATTTTGCTTAAGGCGGGCCGATGCGATGCGGCGATGGACCTGGCGAACGCCTTTTTGGACCGTGAAGCGGTCCTTGAACTTGCTGGGCAGTATGGGGTCGATCTTGCTCTGACGGGGCACGGGGCCGATATCTGCCGAGCAGCGCTGGGCACGATCGATGCTGACGATCCGGCTCCAGAGCCAACGCCTGCCGAGGCGCTTGGCGTATATCTGGCAGCGGTCAGCGTGTCCAATACAAAGCTCGCTCGCTATATGGCATCGGTTATCGAGCGCGGGGGCGAACGGGCGGTCTGCGAAATAGATCCTGTTTCATGGAGGGTGGCCCAGACACTGACGGCTGTTTGCTATGGGGACAACGGGCTTGGGCTTCCTGCGAACCTGGCCGTGCCAGAAATCGAGACATCCCATACCGCACTCGATATGCTGTCTGCGCATATCGAGGTCAAGCGATGCCTGACCGAGCGGGGAGATGACGGCGGCGTCCTACAGCAGCTCAAAACGAGCAAGGCCTACGACTGCGAGCTCGACATCGCGGGGATTGTTATACGGGCCGATAGCATGCTGGTGGAGCTCTTTGACGGGTCGTTTGCGGGAACCGACGAGCGCGACGACGAAATGACGGTGGTGCGGGAGGCGCTCGACGTACGTGGACTTAAGGCGATGGCTATCTGGGTGCGCATGGTGTTGGCGGCACGGCGGCTCCTTTCCGGCTTGCCGGTAACCGACGATGCGGCGTTCAACGAGCTCGATCGTTTTGCCGTGCGCATGCGCGACAACCAGATTCAGCTGTTTGGCCTGTTGCTAGAAGGCTGGCAGTCGCTGGCAGAGGGACGGCCGGTTAATGCAAAGTTCCGTGCGGTCCAAGTGCTCAAACTTGCCGAGGAGTCGATTGCGTACATGCGCGATAACGCATTGCTGCTGGAGCGTGCGGCATATCTGCGTAACACCTCAATGGTTTCGGTTCGCGAGGAAGCGGAGCTACTCGATATAAGCCAGACGCAGGTTGGTGGCGCAGAAGCCTGGATGGTGGCGCTGCATTTGGCCTGTGCGGGCCGAGACAGCGACCTTGCGGCCTGGATGTCCATGAATCGCGCGGGGATTCTAGAGCCATCGTATCGGCTCTTTGCGCGCCTTGCCATGCATTGTCTGGGCGAGCCGGCGGCCAGGATACGCAAGAAGCTTCCCGTGCGCGAGCTATCGCGGTACTCGCTGCGCGATGATCTGGAAGGGGAGGGCGAGCGCCTGTTCCAGGCCGGCGAGGTTGAAGCCGTTGATACCATCGACCATATCGAGATTCGCATGTTTGGTGCGTTTCGCGCCGAGCGCGACGGGTTTCCCATCACGGACAAAATGTGGCGGCGCAAGAAGGCGGCGACACTTGCCGAGCGGCTTGCGCTGGGCATGGATGCGCTCGTCGATCGTGAGACGCTGGCCATGGAGCTGTGGCCCCATGCCGAGTTCAATAGCGCCCGCAACAACCTGTACTCGACGATATCGCGCTTGCGGTCGGCTTTGGGACCGACGCCGGATGGCAAGTCGTGTGTGCTCATCCAAAATGAATGCATTGGACTCAACGGCGACTACGTCAAGACCGATGTACGGCTGTTTGACCAGATAAGCCGCGAGGTTTTGGGAAATCGCACGGGTGCGCGCGGGCCCCATTTAGTTGAACTGTGCCTTAAGATTGAGCAGCTTTATGCCGGACCGCTGTATGTTCCCAATGGCTGTAATCCCACCTACTTTTTGCGTATGCGACGCATTATGCAGTCAAAGTACATCGATTGCATGATTAAGGGGGCCAATGCCGCTCTAGAAGAAAACGATCTGCAGTCGGCGATTTGGCTGGCGGAGTCGGGGCTTCGGCAGGAAACGGCGCGCGAGGATATGGTGCGCTGCGCCATGCGCGTCTACAGTGCGGCGGGGCGGCGGCGCGATATCGTCGAGCTATACAGCGGGCATATGCACCATCTGAGGGAGCAGGTCAATGGCGTGCCCGAGCCCGAGACGCGGCGTCTATACGAGCGCTTGGTGGAGGGACGGCTCAATCGCGTGCTGGTCGAGCGATAAAAAAACGGGCGCCCGAAGTACTTGGGCACCCGTAAGCTTGCTACGTGTTGGCTCGCCGGACCATTGGCTCTTAGACGAGCTTGATCTTCTCGATGTCCTTGCGCGAGGACTCGCGATACAGCGAGAACTTGCGGCCGATGACCTGGACGACCTCGGCGTGGCAGCGCTCAGCGAGCTCTTCGGCGGCCTCGCGGGCGGAAAGACTGGAGCCATCGAGCACGGAGCACTTAACGAGCTCGTGCTTCTCCAGGTAGGCGACCGTCTGCTCGACGGTGCCCTCGTTGACATCGGACTTACCGATAATGATGGCGGGGTTGAGGTGATGGGCCATGCTGCGAAGCTGCTTGACCTGGGCTCCTGTCAGTGCCATGGGTTCTCGCTTTCTATGTATGGGGCGCCCCACGATGGGGCCTTAATCTACGTGAGCTGTCCCACGATAGCGCAGGAACGGCGCGGTGTGGAGCGCGTTTGCCCAGTTCAAAAAGAATGCGGATGCCGAGTGAGTGGGCGGCGTGGGCTGCGAACAGGCTATGAGCTGGGCGCAGAGACCGGCTCCCATGCAATAAACGCCCAGCGAACCTTGCGGACATGATCGAGCATATAGCGCCCCTGCGGCACGCCCTTGGAGCCCGGCTCACCGGCATGGGGGTTCTCAATCATGTGCTGAGCGATATAGTCGCGCAGGCGGTCGATTTTATCCTCGTTGCCATGCTCGAGCATACGGGAGAAGTCCGTCACGCCTGCCTCGAGGCTATCGAAGGTATCGCGACGAGGCGATTCAAAGTACGTAACCTGCGGCAGGGCACCCATCTGAATGAGGATATTAAAAGCATACACAAAGCCATTACTGCAGGTAACCGAGGCGCCGATAGCGTTCATCAAGTGCAGGTCATAGCGCGGGCTGGAGTTGGCGACCATCGTGACAGCACAACACCGACGAGCCGTACGATCAAGCTTGGCAAGCGCGCCTTTTAGGTTGGTCGTCGTAACCGACCGACTGGCAAAGGCAACATCTACAGCCTTGGCAACCGGCCCAACCAGATCCCAATCGTCATCCCAAGCAAGCTCAAGCGGTGTAATAAGATCCTCGAGCCCGTAATACTCAATGCCGGCATCAAGGGTGCCCAACATGGCAGGAGAGAAGTCGGCAGCAATCACGGAATGCCCAGCCTGAGCAAGCGGAATAGCAATCGACCCAGCCCCACACCCCATATCGAGCACCGACTCGCCGGGCTCAAGCGCCAACAGCTTTATAAAATCCTGAGCATACGGAGCAGTTTCCAGTGGACGAAAATGCCGAGCTCGCTTATCCCACTCAAAAGAATCATCAGCCCGCCGCCGAGCAGCTTGCAGACGCATCCATTCGCCATTCCAATCCGCAGCAAGCAGCTCAGATTGAATTACACTATCAGCCACGGGCTATCCCCCTCACAACAAAAAAGCGACTCCCCCCAAAAGAAGAGCCGCAACCAGCATATATCAGAAAAAGAACCGTTCCAACGCCAAACCGCCGCACCAGCCAAGTGGTGCAGGAGCGAAGCAACTGCAACCGGGATAGAACCCAACTGAGGTCCCGTTGTGCGGGAGCCCCGGGGAGGGCAAATATATAAGGTCGATCGCGAGTTCCGCACGAGCCGGAGAGCACTTAATGTGCTCTCCGTGCGAGTCAGGACTGTCCGAGCAGGCGACCTTATATATTTGCCCTCCCCGGGGCTCCTCGCCCGAACCCCTCAGCTAGTTCTTCAGCGAGTTCAGCGGTGCCGGGAAGCGTCCGCCACGGTGGGCAAGCACGGTGCCGGCGTTGGGGTTCACCGGCATGATGGGCGCACGGCCGAACAGGCCACCGTACTCGACGCAGTCGCCCACGCCCTTGCCGATGGCGGGAATCACGCGGACGGCCGTGGTCTTGTTGTTGATGACGCCGATGGCCATCTCGTCGGCGATGATGCCGGCGATGGTCTCGACCGGAGTGTCGCCGGGGATGGCGATCATGTCCAGGCCAACGGAGCACACGCAGGTCATGGCCTCGAGCTTCTCGAGCGAAAGCGCACCGGCCTCGACGGCGGCGATCATGCCGGCGTCCTCGGACACGGGGATGAAAGCGCCCGAGAGACCGCCCACGCTGGAACTGGCCATGACGCCGCCCTTCTTGACGGCATCGTTGAGCATGGCGAGCGCGCAGGTCGTGCCGGGGCCACCGCAGGTGCCCACGCCGATGATCTCGAGGATGCGCGCGACGGAGTCGCCGATGGCAGGCGTGGGGGCCAGCGACAGGTCGACGATGCCCTTCTCGACACCCAGACGATGGGCGGCCTCGCGGCTCATGAGCTCGCCGGCGCGGGTGATCTTAAAGGCGGTCTGCTTGATCTTCTCGGCAACCTCCATCATCGATGCGGAGTCGGGCAGCGTCTCCAGGGCTGCGGCCATAACGCCGGGGCCCGAGACGCCTACGTTGATGACGGCGTCGGCCTCGCCACCGCCGTGGACGGCGCCCGCCATAAACGGGGAGTCCTCGACCATGTTGGCAAAGCAGACAAACTTGGAGGCGCCGACGGAATCCTGGTCGGCCGTGAGTTTAGCGGCATCGATGATGGTCTGGGCGGCCATGAGCACGGCGTCCATGTTGATGCCGGCGCGCAGGCTGGCGACGTTGACGCTGGAGCAGACGCGGCTCGTGGTAGCGAGCGCCTGGGGGATGGACTGGATGACGCGGCGGTCGGCGTTGCCGATGCCCTTCTGGACGAGTGCGGAGAAGCCGCCCAGGTAATCGATGCCGAGCGTCTCGGCCGCGCGGTCGAGGGCATGCGCGATGGGGGTGAGGTCCTCATCCTTGCAGCACGCGGCGATCTGCGCCACCGGGGTGACGGAAACGCGCTTGTTGACGATGGGGATACCGTACTCGCGCTCGAGGTTCTCGGCGGTCTCGACCAGGTGCTCAGCCGTGTGCGTCACGTGGTCGTAGATCTTCGTGCACATGCGGTCGAGGTTCTCGTCACCGCAACCCATGAGCGAAACACCCATGGTGATGGTTCTGATGTCGAGGTTCTGCTCCTCAACCATGCCGCGGGTTTCCGCGATTTCTGCGGGCGTGATCGCCATCCTTGCGCTCCTATCTGCCAAAACGAGCATAGTCTTGTCTATTCTAACGTGCCGCACGTGCCAAGTGGCGCATGCGGCACGTTTTGGTGCTCGGTTGTTTCCGTTGTGTTACTGCCCAAAGACCTCTTCGGCGATGCGCGCGCTTTCGGCGGCGTCTTTGGCGTAGTAGTCCGCGCCGATCTGTTTGGCGTATTCGGGGGTGAGTACGGCGCCGCCTACGATGATCTTGACGCCCGGCACCTCGGCATGAAGCAGCTTGATGGTCTCTTCCATGGCCACGACGGTGGTAGTCATAAGCGCCGAGAGGCCGACGAGCTTGATGTCACGCTCCCGTACGGTCTTGAGCACCTCTTGCGGGTCGACGTCGCGGCCTAGGTCAAAGACGGTATAACCGTAGTTATCGAGCAGCATCTTGACGATGTTCTTACCGATGTCGTGGATGTCGCCTTTAACGGTGGCCACGCAGATCTTGCCCTTGTCGGCGATCTCGCCGGCGGGCATCAGGCGCTTGATGGTGTCGAAGCCCACGCGCGCGGCCTCGGCCGAGGCCATAAGCTGCGGCAAGAAGAACTTGCCCTGGTCAAAGAGGACGCCAACCTCGTCGAGGGCGGGGATAAAGTGATTGTTGATGAGGTCCATGGCGTCGTGATCTGCCAGCAGACGCTCGGTCTCGGCCGCGATTTCGCCCTTGCGGCCCGAGACGACCATGTGGCGGATGGGGTCGTCATCGGCGCTTGCGGTGGTGCTTGCGGCAGGCGTGGCATCGCTCGATGCCGACTGAGCGGCCGCCGGGTTGGCGGCAATCTTGTACGGGTCGGTCCAGCCGGCGTAGCGCTCGATGTATCCGGTCGAGCCCTCGTCCTCAACGCTCAGCACGCGATAGCTGTAGACGGTGTCCATAAAGCGCTTGGAACCCGGGTTCATGATGGGGGCGTCCAGGCCCGCACCAAAGGCGGCGGCCAAAAAGACCGAGCCCAGCAGCGGGCGGGCAGGCAGGCCAAAGCTGATGTTCGACACGCCGAGCGCGCATTTGACGCCCAGACGCTCCTTGCACAGGGACATGGCGCGCAGGATCTGTTCGGCCTGGCGCTGGTTGGTCGAGGCGGTCATGACCAGGCAGTCGATGAGGATGCGGTCCGGGCCGATGCCGTAACGGGCGGCCTCGGCCACGATGCGCTCGGCGATGGCGAAGCGGGCCTCGGCGGTATCGGGGATGCCGCCCTCGTCGAGCGTAAGGCCGACGACGTTGGTGCCGTAGTGGGCCACCAGCGGAAGGATCTCATCCATGATCTGTTGTTTGCCATTGACCGAGTTGATGATGGGCTTGCCGGCGTAGCGGCGCACGGCGGCCTCGACGGCTGCGGGGTCGGTGGAGTCGATCTGCAGCGGCAGCAGCGTGGAGCCCTGGAGCTGCTCGGTGGCCTGCTGGATGACCTTGACCTCGTCGATCTCGGGCAGGCCCACGTTGACGTCCAGGATGTCGGCGCCCTGCTCCTGCTGGCTGATGCCCTGGCTCACGACGTAGTCCAGGTCGCCGTCGCGCAGGGCCTGCTGCAGGCGCTTTTTGCCGGTGGGGTTGATGCGCTCGCCGATGACGGCGATCTTGTGGCCGTCGCAGGGAAGGTCCACCACGGTCTGGGCGCTCGTGACCGACATACTGGGCTTGCGGCGGCGCGGACTGGGCGTGTGGTTGTCGATAAGCGTGCGCAGGGCCGCCATATGCGCGGGCGTGGTGCCGCAGCAGCCGCCCACGACGCTCACACCGTCGGCGATCATGCCGGCGACGGCCTCGGCGTACTCGGGGGCTTGGATGTCAAAGACGGTATTGCCGTCGTCGTCCACGCGGGGCAGTCCCGCATTGGCCTGCACCATAACGGGCTTGTCGGTGACGGTGAGCATACGCGCGGCGAGTCCTCGGAGCTCGGCCGGGCCCTGGCTGCAGTTGATGCCCAGGACGTCGGCGCCGATGGCGTCGAGGGTGATGGCGGCGACCTCGGGGCTCGTGCCCAAGAAGGTGCGACCGTCTTCCTCAAAGGTCATGGTGGCAAAGACGGGCAGGTCGGAATTCTCGCGGCAGGCGAGGACGGCGGCCTTGATCTCGGCAAGGTCGGTCATGGTCTCGATAATAAAGAGGTCCACACCCGCATCGACGCCGGCGCGCACCTCCTCGGCAAAGAGGTCATAGGCCTCGTCGAAGCTGAGGGTACCCAAGGGGCGCAGCAGGGCGCCGATGGGGCCGATATCGCCGGCAACGTAGCGGGCGCCGGCCTCGCGGGCGCAGGTGACTGCCGCGGCAAAGACGTCTGCCACGGTGGCGGCGCCGTCGAGCTTGTGGGCGTTGGCGCCAAAGGTGTTGGCGGTGATCACGTCGCAGCCGGCCTCGACGTATTGGCGCTGAATGTCGGTAATGACCTGGGGCTCCTCAAAGTTGAGCAGCTCGGGCAGGGCGCCGGCCTTCATGCCGGACGCCTGCAGCATGGTGCCCATGCCGCCGTCAAACAGCAGGTGTCCCGTGCCCTCGATGGCGGCACGCAGGCGGTCATCCTTAATGCGAAGGTCGTCGATCGTGCGCGTCTTGTATGCAGCGCCATTACGGCGTGCGGCATCAACGGGTGCCGCCAGCGCGGCGCCGTCCAGATCATGAGTGATAAGCGGAGTAAACATCGATGGCTCCTAATGGCTGGAATAGCAGGTGGTGTGGGCGGCGCGGAAGCGGCAGTGCTCGCGCATGCGGCAGATATTGCAGGTGGGGCGGCTCTGGGCGTCGTGGACTTCGCCGTCGAACAGACCAATCACAGCGGTCACGCTCTTGGTGGGCATGAGCAGGCTGGTGGGGGTGACGGTAAGTCCAATGAGGCGCGTGGCATTGAGTGCATCCACGATCGAGCGCTGGGCAGAGAGCGGGCAGTCGCCATAGCCGGGACTGAAGCGCCAGTTGCCGGCGAGCCCGTGTGCAGCGGCTGCAGCCTTGACCCGCTGGTCCATCTGCTCGACGGCGGCCTCCACATAGGCAGAGCATGCGGCGTCGAGCACGGCGCCTTCCAGGGGTTGCTGGGCTCCCGTGGTGCGCAGACGGCGTTCGGCAGACATCCCGAGGGTGCAGGCCATGAGCGCCGCCAGGCGGGCGTCTTTGAGATGTCGATAGATATCACGACCCCGCAGCTCAACATTGGTGCCAACCAAGCGGATGCAGGGCTCGCCCTGCTCGTCGACGCCCGTGGCATCGACGGCAAACACGCGTCGCACGCCGCGGGGCTCGATATCCAGCTCTAGGCGCTCGACTACAAGCTCAATTCGTCGTGACAGCTCGGGCTCAATCTGCTGGCCGCCGTAGCCCAGATACCGCAGCATCTCGGCACGGTCGACACGAGGGTGGTGGGCAGCGTCGATACGGTAAAGCGCCGGCGACGCAAGGTCGGCCGGCACTTCAACAACGGTTGTATCGACGTGCGGTTTTTCCATTACCCCAGGCGCTCCATAATGGTCGCGGCGATTGCAGGACGGTTCATAGTGTACAGGTGCAGACCGTCGGCACCGTGCTCCTTAAGGTCGCAAAGCTGACGAGCAGCATAATCTACACCGGCTGCCTGCAGGCTCTCGGGGTCGTTCTCGTACTTGGCGAGGATCTTGATGACGGGGGAGGGCAGCGACGCGCCGCACATAAAGACCATGCGGCTGATCTGCGACTTGCCCATAAACGGCATGATGCCCGCGGTAATGGGCACGGTGATGCCGGCCTTGTCGGCAAGCTCGCGGAAGCGATAGAAGCACTCGTTATCAAAGAAGAGCTGTGTCACAAAGAAGCTCGCGCCGGCGTCTTGCTTTTGCTTGAGGTGCTCGACCGAGAGGTTGAGATCCTCGCAGGCAATGTGGCCTTCGGGGTAGGCTGCGGCGCCCACGCAAAAGCCGGCGTCGACGAGCTCGGGGATGAGGTCGCGGGCGTAGGCGTAGTCGGAGGCAGGCTTGTCGTCCTCGGTCGCGCCGGCGGGCAGGTCGCCGCGCAGGGCTAGCACGTTTTCCACGCCGGCAGTGCGATACTCGTCAATCTTGGCGGCGATGTCGGCGTGGGTGCGGCCCACGCAGGTGAGATGCGCTACCGAGGGCGTATCGAATTCGCTCGAAATCATATGCGCGATGGGGGCGGTGGTGGCACCGTTACCCGAGCCGCCGGCCGAGCAGGTGACCGAGACAAAGCTCGGCGAAAGCTTACACAGATTGCCTGCCACCTCGCGAGCCGTGTCGAGGGTAAGCTCGCCCTTGGGCGGGAACATCTCAAACGAAACGGGTGCGGTGCCCTGGGATGCTGCCTGCTTAAAAACCTCGTCGACGCGCATATCGTGCTCCTTTAGATACTTAATAGTGTGATGTGTAGTAAGGATTCTACAGCACCACTGTGTTACGGTGGAGTTTCACTCGCTATTTGGGGATACCAATCGAAAATGCTTTGCTATCGGCATTTCTTATAACAGAGCGGTCAATCTAGGATGGGGCTATAAAGACTGGTATCTTATACGAAATACCAGTTAATAGAGCCCCATCCCAAATTGACTACCCTTAAACTATGGGGAGAGGTCTGCAATTTATACAGTTGATTGGCCATTAAGGGCGGCAGCGCCGCTGTGATGCGGTAACCTCATTGATTGGTTTCGCGACAGCAACATAACGGTAATGTCGCGGAAACACGGCGAGTCTAAGCTATGACTCGTTCGTTAGTAATCAACACCGCTTCTCACGCGGTGCCGATACGAAGGGAGTTCCGTATGGCCGATCTTACTGACCGCTTCGGGACCATGGTGTTCTCTGAGGAAGTCATGAAGGACTACCTCCCCAAGGACATTTGGAAGCGCCTTGCTGCAACCCTCGAGGACGGTGAGCCGCTCGACCTGGATGTGGCCAACGCCGTTGCCCACGCCATGAAGGTCTGGGCCATCTCCAAGGGCGCGACGCACTACGCGCACTGGTTCCAGCCGCTTTCGGGCATTACTTCCGAGAAGCACGACAGCTTCCTCGAGCCCAACCACGACGGCACCGCCATTACCAAGTTTACGGGCAAGAACCTCATCCAGGGCGAGCCTGACGCCTCCAGCTTCCCCAACGGCGGCCTGCGCGCCACCTTCGAGGCCCGTGGCTACACCGCTTGGGATCCTACCAGCCCCGCCTTCATTAAGGACGATGTCCTGTGCATCCCCACGGCTTTCTGCTCCTACACGGGCGAGGCCCTGGACAAGAAGACCCCGCTGCTGCGCTCCATGACCGCGCTCTCGCGTGAGTCCAAGCGCGTTTTGGCGCTGTTTGGTAAGACCCCCAAGAAGGTCGTTCCTTCCGTGGGCGATGAGCAGGAGTACTTCCTGATCAAGAAAGACGCTTACCGCAAGCGCAGGGACCTGGTCATCACCGGCCGCACCCTCTTTGGCGCTGCCCCCTGCAAGGGCCAGGAGCTCGAGGAGCACTACTTTGGCGCTATCCGCCCCACCGTCTCGGCCTATATGAAGGACCTGGACGATGAGCTGTGGGCGCTTGGCATTCCCGCCAAGACCAAGCACAACGAGGTCGCTCCCTGCCAGCATGAGCTCGCCCCTGTCTATGGCGAGGTCAACGAGGCCATCGACCAGAACCTGGTCATGATGGAGAAGATGAAGCTCATCGCCTCCCGTCACGACTTGGTCTGCCTGCTGCACGAGAAGCCCTTCGAGGGCATCAACGGTTCGGGCAAGCACAACAACTGGTCGCTTGGCACCGAGTCCGAGAATCTGCTCGATCCGGGCGACACTCCGCTCGACAACCTGCAGTTCATCGTCTTCCTCACCGCGGTGATCGAGGCCGTCGATAACTATCAGGAGCTCCTGCGTGCCTCCGTTGCCTCGGCCGGCAACGACCATCGTCTGGGCGCCAACGAGGCTCCTCCGGCGATTATGTCCATCTTCCTGGGCGACCAGCTTACCGAGGTCGTCGAGAAGATCATCGATGGCAAGGCTTCCGTCCATGCCACGCGCGGCGTGCTCGACCTGGGCGCCGATACCCTGCCCAAGCTGATGCAGGACAACACCGACCGCAACCGCACCTCCCCGTTCGCCTTCACCGGCAACAAGTTCGAGTTCCGTGCCTGCGGCTCCGAGCAGAACGTCTCCGACTCCAACCTGGTGCTCGATGCCGCCGTGGCCAAGTCGCTCAAGTCCTTCGCCGACGCACTCGAGGGTACGCCCGAGGATAAGTTCCAGGACGCCGCGCTCGAGTACTGCAAGAAGGTGCTGACCGATCACCAGCGCATCCTGTTCTCCGGCGACGGTTACTCCGACGAGTGGCCCATCGAGGCCGAGAAGCGCGGCCTTGCCAACAACAAGACCACGGCCGACGCCCTGCCCGCCTTTGTTTCCGATAAGGCCATTGCGCTCTTTGAGGAGACGGGTGTCCTGACCAAGGCCGAGGCCCAGTGCCGTTACGACTGCAAGCTCGAGAAGTACAACAAGCTCATGAACATCGAGGCTACCACGATGGTTCGCGAGGCGCGTCGTACCTATCGCCCGGTCATTACCGCCTACGCCACCAAGGTCGCTAAGGGCCTCGAGACTATTCGTGCCGCCGGTGCTGAGGCCGCCATGCAGTGCGAGCAGAACACGCTCAACAAGCTCTGCAACGGCATCACCGCCATCAACGACTCCATCAAGGCGCTCGACGCCGTGCATCAGAAGGCCGAGGCCCTCGATGGCCAGGAGCAGGCCAATGTGTATGCACACGAGGTCGTTCCCGCTATGGATACGCTGCGCGCCGCCGTGGACGCCATGGAGGAGATCGTGGCCGCCGACTACTGGCCGGTCCCGACCTACGACGACATCCTGTTCTACGTGTAGAACGTAACTGACATATCGTCACGGTATTGAGCCGGGGTCCGCATCGCGCGGGCCCCGGCTTTTTGTTTGCGAAGGACGCTTTGGAGTCCGTTTTGCAACTGATTCACCCACGCAATAAGGGGTCGTGGGCAAAAAACGTCAAATATGAGTACTGTCACAAGTCCCGTAGCATTATCTTTTTGCAAAATATGCAGTGTTACGCAACATATGTCCAAGTACTCAGCTGATAAGCGCCTTTAATTCTTCCGCCGTAGGACCCCTGGCGTCTAAATCGCCTTCTGATGGCATGAAATCGCTGTTACTAAATTGGTAATATTACTCATATTTGCTATTTTTTGCCCACGGGCCTTGCGATGATGCCGGGATTCGCACCCTGTCGGGTTCGAATCCCGGCATATCGGTAGCAAAAAGCCCGTCACCGCGAGGGCAACGGGCTTCTCAGTTTAAATGGTGCCCCCAGCGGGATTCGAACCCGCGATATCCACCTTGAAAGGGTGGCGTCCTTGGCCGCTAGACGATGGGGACAGCGGGAAAGAGTATAGCAGACTTTTTTGCCGGCGCGTATATCGTTGGCAAACTGGAAAACCACCACAAAGGAGTAGGCTTCTATTCCGATTTTCAAATATCTCAATCTGTAACATCTGGGCGGGCAAATCGGCTCTATCTGTTACAGATCGAGACAAAAGGCAGGCGTCGGGACGAACATCTCATTCTGTAACAGCAAGACGACTTTTAACGGTCTAAATGTTACAGATTGAGACAAACCGCTGGGGCGGGTCAAAACCACCACAAAGGTGCCTGTCCCCTTTGTGGTGGTGGGGCGTTAGGAGAGGAGCTTCATGGCGGCGTCGTGGGCGGCGTGCTCGTAGGTGTCGTCGAGGGACTTGAGCGGCAGCAGGGCTGTGGCCTGTGCATCGCCGCGGCGCTCGAGGGCGTGCGCGATGAGCCAGTCGGCGAGCTCGGGGTTCTTGGGCAGCGCCGGGCCGTGCAGGTACGTGCCGATGACGCCCTTGTAGATCAGACCCTCAAAGCCATCGTCACCGTTGTTGCCGGTGCCCGTGACGACGGACGTTCCGAGCGGCGTGGCATCTGCGTCGAGCAGAGTGCGGCCGCCGTGGTTCTCGAATCCCACAAAGGGCTCGGGTGCCAGGTCGGTCTTGACGGCGACGTTGCCGATCAGACGGTCGGAGCCGCGCACGGTCTCGGCGGCAATGATGCCCATGCCCTCAATGCGATTTTCGCCCATATAGTACGAACGGCCGAGCAGCTGATAGCTGCCGCAGATGGCGAGCAGCGAGCCGCCGTCCTCAACATAGGCCGCAACCTTGTCTTTTTGAGCGAGCAGCTCGTGTGCCACAGCCAACTGATCGCGGTCGGAGCCGCCGCCCATCATGACGATATCGGCATCATGCAGATCGAGCGACTCGCCCATACGGACCTCGTCCACGCGCACGGGAATGCCGCGCCAGGCGCAGCGGCGCTCGAGAGCGATGACGTTGCCGCCGTCGCCGTAGAGGTTGAGGGCATCGGGGTACAGATAGACGATGCGCAGCGGGCGCGAAAGCTCGGTCGGCGCGACGCCGACGGGGACAGCGCTCCCATCGGCGCGTGTTACGGCGCAGGAGGCAACCGAGCTCGCATCGGTATCCTTAAGCCCGTCGAGCTCCTTGACCAGCGGCGGAAAGGCCGTGTAGTTGGCGACGGCGTAGAAAGTGTCGCCAGCCTCCTCGTCTGCCACGGCGCCGATTGCCTGCTCGATATTCGAGATGATGGCGGCGTCGATGCCGGCGTACTTGAGGCGCACCTGCATGTCGTGCGCGCGCGTGCCGCCAGCAAAGGCGACAAGCCCCGTTGTGTCGGCGATGCGCTCAAAGTCGACGTCGTAAATCCACGATACATCGTGGCCGTCGGCATCGTTGTCGTTGAGGAAGAAAGCGCAGAGCCTGCCACCTGCTGTTTTAATGGACTGGATCTGGCGATCGAAGCCTACGGGATTCTTGGCCAGGTTTGCCTCGACGGTACGGCCGGCGATCTCCCAGCGGCCCATACGCCCGCCGGCGGGGATGTAGGCATCGAGCGTGGGCTGCAGATGCGCCGCGTCCACGCCCAGCTCGTGGGCGGCGAAGAAGGCTGCGGCTACGTTGTAAACCATATATAGGCCGTTGTAGCGTGTGGCGATGTGTACGGCAGCCGCGTCGGGCGCAGACCCAAAGACCAGGTCAAAGCCGTAGCCGTCGCAGCCGAGCTCCACGCCCGTCACGCGACGGACAAGCCCGGGGCGGGCCCAGCCGCACGAGGGGCAATGGTATGCGCCAAGCTGTCCGTACTGCACATAGTCGTACTCCAACGGCGCGTTGCACTGTGAGCAAAAACGCGAGTCGCTAATGCGGTCGGATTCGGTGTCGGTGGCGCCGTCGATGCCAAAGGCGATGCTTGCATTGGGAACGCGCGCGGCGATTGCGGCACACAGCGGGTCGTCTGCGTTGTAGATGAGCGTCGTTGCCGGTGAAAGCTCCAGCGCGTGGGCGATGACGTCCTGGGTGTGGTCGATCTCGCCGTAACGGTCCAGCTGGTCGCGGAACAGGTTGAGCAGCACAAAGTACGTCGGCTTGAGCTTGGGCAGAACGCGTACGGTGTAGAGCTCGTCGCACTCAAAAACGCCCACGCGTTTGTCGCTGCTGGTGTGCTTAAGGCCGCCGCGGGCCTCGAGCAGAGCGCCCACCACACCAGGCTCCATATTGTTGCCGGCACGGTTGCACACCACGGTAGCGCCGCTGGCAGCAACGGCGTCGGCGATGAGGTTGGAGGTTGTGGTCTTGCCGTTGGTGCCGGTGATCACCACGCTGCGGTCGACTAGGCTTGCGAGGTCGCTTAGCAGCTCGGGGTCGATCTTCATGGCGATACGGCCGGGAAGCACGCCACCCTGGCGTTTGAAGACAGAGCGCAGTCCCCAGCGGGCGATATCGCTCGAGGTGCAGGCGAGAGATGAGCGGAGGTTCATGAAGCCGTTCCTAACATAGATGACATGGTCGGGGCGATCGCGTCGCTAAAAGCCGTAGCGGCGCGCAAATTCCTGGGCAAGCTGCGACACGTCTTCGCAGGCATTGGCCCAGGGGGCAAAGTCGGGGGTGTCCGAGATAATGCCGTCCGCTTCCCAAACGGCCTGGTGCGAAAGATCCCACGGATCGCGTGGCTCGGGTCGGCAGGGAAGATACGGCGTCTGGTACATGGGGTTCAGCAAGAAGAACGCGCCGCCCTCGCAACGGTTGGCGAACTCACGCAGCGCGCGCGTCGCCGGGCGCATCTTGTTTGTTTTGAACAGCAGAATCGTGCGGGCGAGCAGGTACCAAGGAGAGTTTTCGAGTGCGTCTGCCCCCATCTGCTCCTCGAGCTGGTGAGCCAGGGCAAAAAAACCGTCCTGGTCTTCCAAGCGGGCGAGGGCAAGCAACACGGTGCCGGCGGCCCGGGTGGGATAGCCCTCCGCCTTAAGGACACGGCGAGAATAGTTGGCGGCGGCGCGGTAACGAGCGCTCGCCATACACAGCTGCGAGATGGCCTCGAGCGTGTGGAGCCACCCGATAAGAGCCGGCTCGCTCACGGTAAGGTCTGCTGCGGTGACACCGTCGGCCAAAACATTATTGGCCCAGTAGTGCGGGGCCTCCATATCAAACCCGGGCACGCTCTGTTGCAGGTAGTCGGCCGTACTCGCCTCGAGCTTCATCAAGTCGCCCAGGCAGGCATCGACGGGCGTGTCCGCCAGGATGATGGCGAGCAACTGGGCATCGAGGACATGCGCATCGACGCGAACAATCTTGAGCAGCTCATCGCGCATGTCGTCGAACAAGCGGTTGCGCGTCTGCTCAAACTCCTCGTCGCTGCCCATGTCCTCGATGCGATGGAGCTCGTCGAGTAGGTGACGATGAACGCCGGCATAGGACAGCAGCGCCTGGGCATGCTCGGTCTGCGCATACTTATGAGGGTTGACGCTCACGTCGTTATGGACAAGCTCGCGTGCTGCATCGGTGAGTTCGGGGTGCGACGCAAGGTAGGCGCGCTCCAGGTAGGCGGGGAGGTAGACGCTTGGATCCATTAGAGGTCTCCTCCCTTAAACGGCAGGCCCTGCTCGGCCGCCCGCAGGATGCGCTCGTCGATCTGGGAACGCACGATATCGTTGGTGGCGACCCAGGCGGCAAAGCTGGCGTTGTCGGGGGCGCCCAGGCCCTCCTGCAGTACCGGCGTCGCCTCGGACAGCGCGAGGACAAGCTCGTCGGTGGAGCCCGCACCCACGTTGACGCGGGCATAGACGCCATCGGGAAACTCGGTTTGGAAGTAGAGCGCCTCGGCTGCGTGTGGACACGAGCGCGCAAGGATGCGCAAGTATTGCTCGGCGCCCTCGTAGTCCAGCTCGCGCCAGGCAGCGCTCATCAGCGCGATGAGCGTCCATGGGTCCAAGTCGCGCTCCGCGTCCTTGGGACGACGGCGCAGCGGCGTGTTGGCGAGATAGGGGACGGAGTGGGCAGAGCGAAAGCGTTTGAGCTCCTCGGCGGGGTATTCGAGCTTTGCCATGGCGAGCATCGCGGTGTGGCGGACGCCGGCAGGATCGTTGGGGGCAAAGTCGAGGCTGCGGTTTGCGGCTTCGAGCGACATGCGGTAGCGGCCGCTAATGAGGGCGCGCGATGCCAAGGCGGCAAGCCAGCGCAGGTAGGGGCGGCGCATAAGGTCGCCAGCGGCCTCGCGCTCGTAGGGGTCCTGCGCCGAGGCGATCTTGAGCGCCAGGTCGTGCTCCACCTCGTCGCACTTGGACACCAGATACTGCACGTATTCCTCGTTGGATTCGGCGGTGAGGGCGGTCAGCATGCGCTGGGCATCCCAGTTGGCCGGATCGAGCGCGGCTGCCTCGCGGAGCATGTTCTCGGCAGCTGCCTCTTCTTGCTCTGCCTGGGTATCGTCAGGGATAAAGGGAATGCGGTAGTCGACAGCCTCGACCACCTTGGCAATGAGGTGCCCGGCGCGGTCGCGGTCGTGCACGATGAGCGGTGCGGGGTTGCGGGTGAATTGTTCCATCAGACGCTCTACGGCGGCACCGTCGGTGAGCGGGATATTGTCGCGGCGCAAGGCCTCAAGAACGAGGCGATGGCAATCCTCTTGAATGGGATCGAATGCCATGGGGCCTCCTTTGCTGCGGTTAGGGTTCAAATGTTTCTATATAAGGTTCTAGTTTACCCGCATGTGGCACACCGGGGGTGCCGCACTTGGACTTGCACCTTTGCACCACGAAGACGGATGTCGCACAAATGTCGGCACCTTGGACGACCGAGTGGTATCACGGTGCCGCAAACGGTCGATTTTTGGCGGCGAACGGTGCATATTTTGGAGGGGCACGGTCCTGCCCGGGATATGTAGTCAACCTTGATAAAACGTTTGCCCAGCTTGGGAGTATGAATGCCGCACAAGGGTCTTCAGGGATAGAAAAAACGTTTCATCATTGGCGGCTTTAGGTGAATAACTGACCAACCAGAACGGTAAAATAGTGTTTGTCTGAGCGTTGAGACGTTTAGACATCGCGCATTGTCATCGCCGGCAACGCGCAAACCGGTCCTAACGGAGCCAATTGGGTGCTCCGTTATATACGCAAGTCTAAGAGGGGCTTGTTTAGGAGGCACAGTATGGGACGTTTTACCAATCCTCGCGATCTGTACTTTGGTGAGGGCGCTCGCCACGAGGTGAAGAACCTCAAGGGTAAGAAGGCCATCATCGTTTCTGGCGGCAGCTCTATGCGCCGCGGCGGGTTCCTGCAGGACGTTGAGGCCGACCTCAAAGAGGCCGGCATGGAGGTCAAGCTGTTCGAGGGCGTCGAGTCCGATCCCTCCATCGAGACCGTCATGAAGGGCGCAGCCGCTATGCGCGACTTCGAGCCCGACTGGATTGTTGCTATCGGCGGCGGTTCGCCCATCGATGCTGCTAAGGCCATGTGGGTCTTCTACGAGTATCCCGAGGAGTCCTTCGACAACATTATCCAGCCGTTCAGCTTCCCCGAGCTGCGTCAGAAGGCTCACTTCTGCGCCATTTCCTCTACCTCCGGCACTGCTACCGAGGTCACCGCATTCTCCGTCATCACGGATTACGAAAAGGGCATCAAGTACCCGCTGGCCGACTTCAACATCACCCCTGATGTCGCCATCGTCGACCCCGAGCTCACCTACACCATGCCCGCCAAGCTGTGCGCTCACACCGGCATGGATGCTCTGACCCACTGCATGGAGGCCTACGTTTCCACCTGCGCCTCTATGTTCACCGACGCCAACGCTCTGCACGGCATCCGCGAGATCGTCGAGTGGCTGCCCAAGTCCTATGCTGGCGACCATGAGGCCCGTCAGCACATGCACGAGGCTCAGTGCATCGCCGGTATCGCCTTCTCCTCGGGCCTGCTCGGCATCGTTCACTCCATGGCTCACAAGACCGGTGCTGCCTTCGAGAACGGCCACATCATCCACGGTGCCGCTAACGCCATGTACCTGGGCAAGGTCATCCAGTGGAACTCCAAGGATCCCCGTGCTGCCGAGCGTTACGCTTACGTGGCCAAGGAGATCCTGCACCTTCCCGGCGAGACCAACGAGGAGCTCATCGCTGCGCTCGTCCAGAAGATCCGCGACCTCAACGACCAGCTCAACATTCCGCAGTCCATCAAGGATTACGCGAATGGTGGCGTGAAGGTCGACGCCGAGAACCCGCAGATGGTTTCCGAGGAGGAGTTCCTCGCCAAGCTGCCCGAGATTGCCGCGAACGCCGAGCAGGACGCCTGCACGCCCGAGAACCCGCGTGAGACCAAGGCTGCCGACTTCGAGAAGATCCTCAAGGCCTGCTACTACGACACCGACATCGATTTCTAATCGACTCTTGTTATCGTAACGAGGGGCTCCGCACGTATCTGTACGGAGCCCCTTTCTTTTTTCTTTTAGAGAATGGGATAGTTATGGCTGCAATTTTCAATAGCCCCAGCAAGTACATCCAGGGTCCGGACGAGCTCGCCAAGCTCGGCTCCTATGTCGAGCCGCTCGGCGCTAAGGCCCTCGTCATCGTGACGCCTTCGGGCAAGAAGCGCGTCGGTGCCAAGATCGAGGGCGGCTTTGCCGAGGCCAAGGCCGAGCTGCTGTTTGAGGACTTTAACGGCGAGTGCTCCAAGGGCGAGGTCGATCGCCTGGTTGCGCTCGCCCGCGACAACGGTTGCGACATCATCGTCGGCGTCGGTGGCGGCAAGATCCTCGACACCGCCAAGGCCGTCGCCTATTACCTGGAGTCCCCGGTTATCATTTGCCCCACCATTGCTTCGACCGATGCACCGTGCTCGGCACTTTCGGTGCTCTATACCGACGACGGCCAGTTCGATAAATATCTCTTCCTTAAGGCAAACCCCAACATTGTCCTGATGGATACGACGGTTATCGCGGCGAGCCCAGTGCGCCTGACGGTTTCCGGTATGGGCGATGCGCTCGCAACCTACTTTGAGGCCCAGGCGACGCACGATGCCGACGGCGGCACCTGCGCCGGCGGTAAGGGCGGAATGGCCGGCCTGGCGCTCGCCAAGCTCTGCTATGAGACGCTCATGGCCGATGGCGTCAAGGCCAAGGTTGCGCTGGAGAAGGGTGCGCTCACGCCTGCCGTCGAGCACATCATCGAGGCCAATACGCTGCTTTCGGGTATTGGCTTTGAGAGCTCGGGCCTTGCCGCTGCTCATGCCATCCACAATGGTCTGACGATGCTGCCCGAGTGCCACAGCATGTATCACGGCGAGAAGGTCGCCTTCGGCACCATCGTCCAGCTGGTACTCGAGGATGCCCCGACCGAGAAGCTCGAGGAAGTCTTGGGCTTCTGCATTGAGCTGGGCCTGCCGGTCACGATGAAGGAACTTGGCGTTGCCGAGGTTACGCGCGAGAAGGCCATGATTGTTGCCGAGGCCGCGTGCGCGCCCGAGGACACCATGTGCAACATGCCGTTTGAGGTGACGCCCGAGATGGTCGCAAACGCCATCCTGGGTGCCGACGCACTGGGCCACTACTATCTCATGGATGAGTAAATCAAGCTAAGGAAGGGGCAAAGCCAGCAGATGGCTTTGCCCCTTTTTGCTATGGCGCAAAGGGGTCAGGTTACTTTGCACCAATCGTTGTTTGATGAAGGGCGGATTCTCGTATGGCGCTTCCTATGGTTTACGGCGGTCCCGGTCGGTATGTTCAGGGGCCGGGCGAACTCTCGCGTCAGGGCAGGTATTTGTCATGGTTGGGCTGCGCTGCTTACGTCTTGTTTGACCAGGGCACCGAGGATCGGCTGTGCAGGCAGATCGTCGATGGATTTCTGGACGATGATCTAAGCGAGCCGTTCTTTAAGATTTACAACGGTCCGTGTACGGAAGATGCCGTTGTCGAAATGGCCAAGGAAGCCCGGGCCGAGTATTGCGACATGGTGGTGGGCATTGGCGGCGGCAAGATGCTCGATATCGCCAAGGCCGTTGCGTTTTATGCTGAGCTGCCGTTGTGCGTATGCCCCACGGCGGCTTCGATGGACGGTCCGTGCAGCGAGATTTCCGATGCCGATCTGCAGGGTGTTGCAAATGCGGTCTTTAGAAACGAGCGTAACATGGCCAACGAGCAGACCAAGGTGACCAAACAGAAGCTCGTGCAGCTCATGTGCGAGGCATAGTTTGGCGCTTGATTGACCTTGTGCAATCGAGGCGGCGATAGGCATAGGCTATTTGCCGCAAAGATGCGCCGCGTGTAATTTGCCCGAGGCGTGGGCCGATAGCGTATCATTATCACTTGCTTGTTTGCACTGCTCAGGGAGGGGCCGCGCATGGCGCAGGAACACGATCTGTTTGATGACATTATCGAGATCAGCAAGGGTTTCGACTTTCTTAAAAACCCGCTTGGCGGTGTGACCGATGCACTCGATCCGTCGGCGCCGCAGTGGAATCCTGCCGACTACAAGGAGCGTCCGCGCGGCAACACCATTCCGTGCTTGACCTGCAAAAACGAGAAGAGCGGTTGCACCGCGTGTATGGACGTGTGCCCGGTCAACGCTATCGAGGTCGAGGAAGACGCCATCGAGATCCTCGACTCCTGTCGCAAGTGCGGCCTGTGCGCCGCCGCCTGTCCGACCGAGGCGATCATCTCGCCGCGCCTGGCGCCCAAAAATCTGTATGACGATATCGTCTCTGCTGCTACGAGCCACGAGACCGCCTACGTCACCTGCACGCGCGCCCTTAAGCGCATGCCGCGCGAAAACGAGGTCGTCGTCGCCTGTGTGGGCGATATTACGGCCGAGACCTGGTTCTCGGTGCTGGCCGACTATCCCAACGTGAGCGTGTACCTGCCGTTGGGCGTGTGCGATAAATGCCGCAACACCGGCGGTGAGGGCATTCTGGGCGAGGCGATTGCGAAGGCCGAGGAGTGGTCTGGCACGGGTATGGGCCTTGAGGTCGACCCCAAGAGCCTCAAGTGCCATAAGCTTCGCGAGTACGAGCGCAAAGAGTACATGGAAAAGATCGCCCGTACAACGGGCCTGACGGTGACCAAGCTCAATCCGGCGACGGCGGCGCTGGCCTCGGTGACGCAGAAGTTGAAGGCCCACCGTCACCAGATTACGCAGCTGGAGCGCACGCTCAACACCATGTGCGGCACCACGACGACCAAGCGTCGCCGTACGCTTACGCACGGGCGCCAGCTGGTACTCTCGACGCTGCAAAACCATCCCGAGCTTGCCCAGAACATGCAGGTGAGCACGCCGGAGTGCGATTTTGACAAGTGCACGTCGTGCGGCGAGTGCGTCAATGCGTGCCCCACATCTGCCTGCGACCTGGTGGGAAGCGGCCGCTTTGCGTTGGAGTCCACGTATTGTTTAGGCTGCGGCGCCTGTGTCAAGGTTTGTCCCGAACATGCGCTCAAGCTTGTTGAGCACGATGCGTCCAACTTGGTCGTCGTCGACCCCGAGGCCGAGGAAAAGGCCGCTCAGAAGGCGAAGGCTCATGAAGAAGCTGAGAAGGTCAAGGCTGAGGCAAAGGAAAAGCTCAACAAGATGCTCGACCAAGTGGAAAAGCTCGCGGACTAGCTAAAAGAGCGTAAATGATGGCCGGTGGGACAGGTACTGCCCCACCGGCCAAAAAAGTTGCGGTGGAATAGTTCCTGTTTTGCCCTTAAGCTGACCATTCTAGGAACTATTCCACCGCAACTAATAGATGGTTAGTTCATGCTGCTTTGGTGGCCGGTTCGACCGGTGCCGTTGCGCGTCACGGTTTCATGGAGCAAAAAGAACCCGGGGACCTGCTTTGTCTCGGTGTATTCCATAAGGATGCCATCGGCGTTGTAGGTCTGCCCGCGTACAACAGCGAGTGCGTTAAAGTCGTCGAGATCGAGCACGCGCGCATCCTCGGGCGTGGGATGCTCAATCGTTACATCGCGTTTGCCCGTGGCAATCTTAATGCCAAGATCTTCTTCGAGGTAACGATAAATCGAATCGTTGGCAATCTCGGGTGTCAGTCCCGGTACCTGTGAGCTTAGGTAATAGGAGTCGTCGGAGCACACGGCATGTCCGTTTGCATAACGGATGCGTTTGATGCGTGTGAGCTCGCAGCCTTCGGGAAACCCGGTAATCCTGGAGAGTGCCTTGCTGCAGACGAGGAGCTCAAAGACGGTGGTGACCGTTTTGAGCTCAAAGCCTCGATTGACCGCGATTTCCTTAAAGGTCTCGAGTCCGCCGCCACCACGATTCTTCTCGTCACTGATGTTGCGAATGACACGCATACCCTTGCCTTGCTGGGGGAGCACGTAACCATCTGCCGCAAGCATCGAGATGGCGCGTCGGACCGTCATGCGCGAACAGTCAAACAGCTGCGTGAGCTCAGTCTCCGAAGGCAGATAGCTCTGATAGGCGTATGTGCCGTCGTCAATCGACTGCTTCACGTTGTCATAAATAGTTTGGAAGATGGCTCGCGCCATGACGGTCTCCTAGAGCTGAGTGCGCGAGCGGTGGATGAGGACCGCTCGCGCAGGTGTCGATCGATTTACTTGCTGGGGTCGATTATATATTTACCCATGGCACGCAGAGCTGGGTCTGACAGGATGGCGCCGAGTTCGTCGAGGGAAGCCACCTTGGCGACCATTGAGGATACGTCGAGCCTGCCCGAGTCGATGAGCTCGAGCGCGCGACGCTGCGTATAAGGGTTGATGTAGGACGAGGTAAGCACAAGCTCCTTCTGGAAGACCTCGAAGGGCTTGACGGTGATTGTCTCATCGGGCTTGGTGAGGCCGAACATCATGACCGTAGCCTTGTGGCCGGCGATCTGGATGGCCTGCTCGATGGTGACGGGCTTACCGACACATTCGATTACAACGTCGACGTTGCCGACGCCCTCCTGCTTCAGGCGGGCCGGGACGTCCTCGTGGATGGAATCAATTGCCAGGTCGGCGCCGAGTTTGAGCGCAACCTCGCGCTTGCCTTCGACGGGCTCGAGCAAGACAACCTTGGTGGCGCCGGCGTTTTTAGCAAGCTGCATCATGAGCAGACCGATCATGCCACCGCCGATAACGACAACTGTGCTGCCGGGCTTGATGTTGCACATATCGATGCCGTGCAGGCAGCAGGCGACGGGCTCGGTCATAGCACCCTGCTCAAAGCTGGTGTGATCGCCCAACTTGTAGACTTGCTGCATATCGACGGAGCAGTACTCGGCAAAGCCGCCGTTAACGGTGGTGCCGTAACCGGTCATATGCTCGCAGTAGTGGTTGATTCCGTCGCGGCAGGGTTCGCAGCAGCCGCAGGGATGGTTTGGGTCGATGCACACGCGATCGCCCGGTTTAAAGCCAGCGACGTCGCTGCCCACGGCCTCGACAACGCCCGCAAACTCATGACCAAGGATCGTGGGCGGGGTAACGTCGGCTGCACCCTTGTCGCCTTCATAGATATGAACGTCGGTACCGCAGACGCCGCAAGCTTTGACGTTGATCAGAACGTCGCGCCTGCCCACGGCCGGCTTTGCCGATTCCTCGACTCTGAGGTCGTGCTTTCCATAGAAGACCGCGCTTTTCATGGTGACTCCTTAACGTGGCGGTGGATGTTGTAATGAAGTATAGGCATGTCTATAGATATAGACAAGCACATCTAGACAAGTAGAAAAGAAATTTAAAATGCAGCCATCAGCTATGTCAGATTTATCAGGCGAAATACTGGACGTATACCGTTTACGGCCAATAATCAACCGTTTACCGACCGTAGTATTAATGCTAACTTGTATAGATAAGTGATGCGATAAAACGTAAGTGCAAGAAGTCAGGGAAGCGGGCCCACCCGTCCTATTGCACGAGGTACACGCAAACGGCGCGTCTGCGGTCTCGAGTGAAGCCAAAACCGCAGCGCTCCGAATGAAGAGAGGGGGATTCCCCATCATGATGCAAAAGATACAACGTTTCGGCGGTGCAATGTACACGCCTGCAATTCTTTTCGCATTTTCCGGAATCGTCGTCGGCCTGGGTACGTTGTTTACCACCGAGGCGATCTTTGGCGAGATGGCCACAGCGGGTCATCTTTGGTTTGATTGCTGGAATGTGCTGCTCCAGGGTGGTTGGACGCTCTTTAACCAGATGCCGTTGCTGTTTTGCGTAGCGTTGCCAATCTCGCTCGCGAACAAGCAGAACGCTCGCTGCTGCATGGAGGCTTTGGCCATCTACCTTACCTTCAACTACTTTGTAAGCACAATCTTGGGGCAGTGGGGCCCTGTCTTTGGGGTCGACTACTCTGTCGAGGCGGGCAGCGGTACTGGTCTTGCCACTATCGCAAGCATCAAAACGCTTGATATGGGCATCATGGGCGCACTTATCATTTCTGGTATCGCCACGATGCTTCACAACAAGTACTTCGACACCGAACTTCCTGAGTGGCTGGGCGTGTTCTCGGGCTCCGTGTTCATCTATATGATCGGTTTCTTCGTTATGGTTCCGGTCGCTCTTATCGCCTGCCTGGTATGGCCGCATGTTCAGGCTGCTATCGCCGCCTTCCAGGGATTCATCCTTTCCGCCGGTACGTTTGGCGTGGGTGTCTTTGCTTTCTTCGAGCGCGTGCTGATTCCTACGGGCCTGCACCACTTTATCTATACGCCGTTCTATTACGATAACGCGGCGGTCAACGGCGGCATCTTTGCTGCTTGGGCCAACATCCTGCCCCAACTGGCTGCCGATCCGAGCATTGCTCTTAAGGATGCCGCACCCTGGGCTGCCTATACCTGCCCTGGTTGGACTAAAGTCTTCGGCTCGCTTGGCGTCGCCATTGCGTTTTATATGACCGCCAAACCCGAGCGCAAGCAGCGCGTCAAGGCTCTGCTGATCCCGGTCACCCTTACCGCTATGCTTTGCGGTATTACCGAGCCGCTTGACTTCACCTTCCTGTTCGTCGCGCCCGGCCTGTTCGTCGTCCACTGCGTGCTCGGAGCGCTCGGCTGCATGGCTCAAAACCTCCTTGGCGTCGTGGGCATCTTCGACGGCGGCATCATCTCGATGCTCTCGTGGGACTGGCTGCCCCTTTGGGCCGCACACGGTCTGCAGTACGCCATCTCCATCCTTGTCGGTCTGTGCTTTACCGCTCTTTGGGTCGTGGTCTTCCGTTTCCTGATCGTCAAGTTCGACTTTAAGACCCCCGGTCGCGAGGATGACGATGTTGAGGTCGAGCTCAAGTCCAAGGCCGACTACAAGCAAAAGCAGGGCGGTGCTGCTGCTAGCAAATCGGTCGCCCAGAGTAAAGATGATGAGCGCTTGGTGCTTGCCGAGAACATCCTCGATCTACTCGGTGGCACGGATAACATCATCGATGTAACTAACTGCGCCACCCGTCTGCGCGTTAACGTCAAGGACAAGGGCGCCGTTGCACCCGAGGCTTCCTTCAAGGCAATCGGTACGCATGGCTTGGTGGTCCAGGGCCAGTCAATCCAGGTCATCATCGGCCTTACCGTCCCGCAGGTTCGCGAGAAGTTCGAGAGTCTTCTGTAAACCATCGTCCATCGAAACAATCGGCCTTGCAGAGCCGGTATGCACCGCAAGGCCGATTCTAGAGATAAAAACTCCACTTCTAGGTAACAATTCCAAACCGTGCAGGCCGCGTACGGGGATGGATTGAGCAAGCGGCCAGAATGAGGAGGACATCATGTCCAAGAAAAACTATGCCGTGACCATTGCCGGCGGTGGCTCTACCTTCACCCCGGGCATCGCTCTGATGCTGCTTGAGGAGCGCGACCGCTTCCCGGTCAACAAGGTGACCTTCTACGACAACAACGCCGAGCGCCAGGAGATCGTGGCAAAGGCCTGCGAGATCTACTTCCACGAGAACGCCCCCGAGGTTGAGTTTAGCTACACCACCGACCCCGAGACTGCATTCACCGGGACCGACTTCGTCCTTGCTCACATCCGCGTCGGCCTGTACGCCATGCGTGAGCTCGACGAGAAGATTCCTCTCAAGTACGGCTGCGTTGGCCAAGAGACCTGCGGTGCCGGCGGTATCGCCTACGGCATGCGCTCCATCGGCGGTGTCATCGAGATCCTCGACTACATGGAGAAGTACAGCCCCAACGCCTGGATGCTCAACTACTCCAACCCCGCGGCCATCGTCGCCGAGGCCTGCCGCGTGCTGCGCCCCAACAGCCGCATCATCAACATCTGCGACATGCCGATCGACCTCATGGATAAGATGAGCCGTATGTGTGGCATCAAGGATCGTCGCGAGCTGCAGTACAGCTACTACGGCCTCAACCACTTTGGCTGGTGGAGCAAAATCTACGACAAGGACGGCAACGACCTCATGCCGCAGATTAAGGAGCACATGGCTAAGAACGGCTACCTGGACGGCATCGAGCACGAGGCCGGTAAGGAGCAGCATGTCGAGGAGAGCTGGATTCACACCTTCGGCAAGGCCAAGGATGTCTATGCTGTCGATCCCGAGACGATTCCCAATACCTACCTCAAGTATTACCTGTACCCGGACTGTGTCGTCGAGACGTCTGACCCCAACTACACTCGCGCCAATGAGGTTATGGACGGCCGCGAGAAGAAGGTCTTCGGCGCTTGCCGCGACATCATCGCCAAGGGTACGGCTAAAGACGGCGGCTTTGAGCCAGATGTACATGCCAACTACATCGTCGACCTTGCCTGCGCACTGGCCGAGAATACGCTTGAGCGCTTCCTGCTGATCGTCCCCAACGATGGCGCTGTGCCCAACTTCGACCCGACGGCCATGGTCGAGGTGCCTTGCATCGTCGGTTCCAACGGCTTTGAGAAGATCTGCCAGGGCCCGATTCCGCAGTTCCAGAAGGGCCTGATGGAGCAGCAGGTTTCCGTCGAGAAGCTCGTTGTCCAGGCTTGGGTCGAGGGCAGCTACCAGAAGCTCTGGCAGGCACTCACGCTCTCCAAGACCATTCCTTCGGCGAGCGTTGCCAAGCAGATTCTGGACGAGCTCATCGAGGCCAACAAGGATTTCTGGCCCGAGCTTAAGTAAGGACTGCCGTCTCGAACTCTCACGCATCTCTGCTTCATTTGCGCCGCCGCTGTATCCGGATTCGCCCGGATGCTGCGGCGGCGCTATACTTATGCAGTTTGAAGTACCTGTACCAAAAGGAGCTGTCGTGTCCCTTTCCATCGGTATCGTGGGCCTGCCCAACGTGGGCAAGTCGACGCTGTTCACCGCGCTTACCAAAAAGACCGGCCTTGCCGCCAACTACCCGTTTGCCACGATCGACCCCAACGTGGGCATCGTCGATGTGCCCGATAGCCGCCTGCAAAAGCTCGCCGACATCGTCAACCCGGGCCGCATTGTGCCGGCTACGGTCGAGTTCGTCGACATCGCGGGTCTGGTGAAGGGTGCCAACGAGGGCGAGGGCCTGGGCAACCAGTTCTTGGCAAACATCCGCGAGACCGATGCCATCTGCGAGGTCGTACGCTACTTTAAGGACCCCAACGTCATGCGTGAGGTGGGCCGCACGGGCGAGTTCGTCGATCCCGCCGGCGATGCCGACACCATCATGACCGAGCTCATCCTGGCCGATATGGGCACGCTCGAGAAGCAGCTGCCCAAACTCGAGAAGGAGGCCAAGCGCGACAAGGAGCTCATGCCCAAGTTCGAGGTCGCCAAACGCCTGCTTGCCTGGCTCAACGAGGGCAAGCGCGCCGCGTCCATGGAGATGACCGACGAGGAGCGTGCCGCCGCCAAGGGCCTGTTCCTGCTCACTATGAAGCCCATCCTGTATGTGGCCAACGTGGACGAGGATATGCTCAACGAGGACCTGGCGCCCATCGATGGCGTCAAGCCGCTGCCCATCTGCGCCAAGATTGAGGCCGAACTCTCCGAGCTCGATCCCGAGGACGCTGCCGACTACCTGGAGAGCCTGGGCCTGGAGCAGCCCGGCCTGGACGTGCTCGCGCAGGCCGCCTATAAGCTGCTCGGTCTGCAGTCGTTCTTTACGGCCGGCGAGATGGAGGTCAAGGCCTGGACGGTGCGTCAGGGCGCGACCGCCCCGCAGGCCGCCGGCGTCATCCACACCGACTTTGAGCGCGGCTTTATTAAGGCCGAGGTCATTGGCTATGACGACTACATCGAGCTCGGTGGCGAGCAGGGCGCCAAGGCTGCCGGCAAGCTGCGTATTGAGGGCAAGGACTATGTCATGGCCGATGGCGACGTCGTGCACTTCCGCTTTAACGTGTAAGGGCGACGCGTATGTTTAAATATGGCAAAAAAGCTGGCTACATGGGTATTGCGCTGCTCGTACTTGCGGTGATTCCGCTGGTGGTCGCAGCGTGTGTTATCCCCAACATTGGTCCCGAGGTGGCAACGAAGTTTAACGCAGCCGGCGAGGTGACGCGCTGGGGCAAGAGCTACGAGTTGCTGGCGCTGCCAGTGCTCAACCTGCTGCTGAGCGTGGCGACGTACTTTACGGCGGGACGCCAGGCTAAAAACAATGATGACTCCGACGCCATGGCGCGCATCGTGTGCGAGCGCTACTTGCGCAACGGCTGCATCACGGGCGTGTTCCTCAACGTAATCAACGTCTACTTTATGTACTCGGCGATTACCGGAACGGGCTTTGGCTTTGGTTTCTAGCTTGTCCTTTTAGGCAACGAGCCTGCACGCATATTCAATGGCTGCTGCGAGGCCGCCGCTCGATCGTGGTTTAAAGACCATGTCAGCGGCGGTCTCGTTTTCGTATCCGGCGCCGCGAAGGGCGAGTGCGATACCGGCTTCCAGGAGAAGAGGCAGACCGCGCTGGCTGGTTGCGATTACGGCAGCCTGATTGAGTGAGCAGCTGTGCGCTTGGCATCGGATGGCAAGTTCACCTTGCGCCGGGCAAGGGACCAGAACGGCGGCGACGCGACTTGATAGCAATGCAAATGCTGTGCGCTCATCGGGCGAAAGGCATTCTGCTTCAACGACGACGAGCTTGGGCGGTGCGCTGTTTGTGCGAGGCGTGGCTCGGTACATGCGGACCGAAGAACCCGACATAGAAAACTCCTGTGTATTCGGCAAAACGTAAACTATAGTTTACGTTTATGTTCGGCTCCATTTCAAACTCGGCTGCATGGACGAACGTGCGAAACAGATTCTTGGCAGGCGGGTCGAAGAGACACGCAGGGACCTTGGTATCTCCAAGGTTGATTTTTGTGTGGCGACAGGAATCAGTCGACCCTACCTCGACCGAATCGAAGATGGGACGGCAAATTTCACGCTCAAGGTTCTATTTAAGATCGCGCCCGCACTCGGCATGACGGTGTCAGAGCTTCTCGAGGGTATCGAATAGGGCGTTCCCCGCTGCTAATTGACGCTCTTTGGGCGGGTCCCCCTGGTTGCGATGTGCAAAATCGCGAGTATTCAGCACCTGTTCAGCCGTAGATGGTAGCTCGGGCGGCTGGCTTTGCTTTTTTGACAGTAGTTAATCCACACGCTAAATAAAAATGTGGAATAAATATTTACCAGACGCCTCTTTTGTCTAAAAGTTCGTCTAATAATCGGTCGATTCTATGCCTCCGGCGGAGAAATTGCAGAATACTCCGATTTTTGCACGGCCCGAGGGGGACCACCTGTCGTTTGAGGCTGCGATAAGTGGAACTGCCTTAGGGATTACGCCATCGGGATGCGGTCGTGGTTGACTTGGCTGTAGAACAGGCGCTGAATCTCTGCCGCATCACGTGACTGGCCGAGTGCCCACATGGTTTTGGCCACGAGCGTCTCGGTTGTCATATCGTCGCCGCGCAAAATACCCGGATGATCAGCGTAGGCGCGGCCGACCTCATAAACACCTAGGTCAAGGCCTTCCTCGGGGACCTGCGTGGTCATAACGACAGTGCGGCCCGAATCGACCCAGCGGAAAATTGCCTCCTGGAACGACTCACCGGACTCGCCAAACTCGGGGATACCGCCAATGCCAAAGGTCTCCAGGATTACAGCATCGTAGCTATTGGCAAGGGCATCGAGGATGCCCGGGTTTACGCCGGGCGTGAGCTTAAGGACAAACACGCGCGGGTCGATGCTGTCGTAGAAACGCACCGGGTTTTCGCCCTGATGCGTGCCGTGAAGCCCGTTGCGCACAATGCGGTCGTTGCGGATGTAGGCAATGGGCGGATAGTTGACGCTAATGAACGCGTTAAAGCTCATGGTGCGCTGCTTGCGGGCGCGCGTGCCGGCAATGGCTACGCCGCCAAACACGATGGAAACGTCGTGCGAGTGCTCGTCGAGCGCATAGAGCAGGCTCTGGTACAGGTTGAGCTTGGCGTCGGTAAAGGGGTTGCCCATGGGCTTTTGCGAGCCGGTGAGCACGATGGGCTTGGGGCTGTCCTGAATCAGGTAGGAAAGCGCTGCTGCGGTGTAGCTCATGGTGTCGGTGCCGTGCAGAATCACGAAGCCGTCGTGGTCGTCATAGCCTTCGACGATGACGTCGCGGATGCGCATCCAGTCGCTCGGGCGCATGTTGGTGCTGTCGATGTTCATGGGCTGCACGACGTCGAGCTCGCAGAGGCCCGAGATCTCGGGGACGCTCTGGGCGAGTTCCTCACCGGTCAGGGCGGGGGAGAGGCCGTTGCCGTCCTCGGTCGATGCGATGGTGCCGCCCGTGGCGATGAGAAGGATGCGCTTCATGCTGGTATTCCTATCGTATTTGCCGCCGCAGAGGCGGAGTCGTTCGGCAGTATTGTGGCACAGGGCGTCCAATGTTCAAACGTATTACATCATCTGTAGCGTTTGGTAACACTTCAATTGCCGTCAAATAGGGGCCCAGGTCGTGCGTTTGCCGTGCGCTGATGGCTGCGAGGGACGAGAAACCCCATATAACGTGTACACTATGAAAGTTATTTTTGTTTATTCACGCGGGTGGGCACCGGCTCCCCGCCAACAAGAGGGGGAAACCATGGATCAAAAGGCTTCCGCAAAGGTCCTCGTACTCGACTTTGGTGCGCAGTACGGTCAGCTCATTGCCCGTCGCGTCCGCGACCTCAACGTGTATTCCGAGATTGTGCCCTGCGACATCTCGGCCGACGAGATTCGCGAGATGAACGCCTCTGCGCTCATCCTTTCCGGCGGCCCGGCTTCCGTGTACGCCGAGGACGCTCCGTCCATCGATCCCGCCATCTTTGACCTGGGCCTTCCCGTCCTGGGCTTTTGCTACGGCCATCAGATCACGGCCGTGACGCTCGGCGGCAAGGTCGGCCATTCCGAGGTAGGCGAGTACGGCCGCGCCACCATCACGCGCACGGCAGGCGCCAAGCTCTTTAACTCCACGCCCATGGAGCAGACCGTGTGGATGAGCCATCGCGATGCCGTTTCCGAGGTGCCCGAGGGCTTTACCGTTACCGCCAGCACCGACGTGTGCCCGGTCGCTGCCATGGAGTGCGTCGAGCGCAAGATTTTCACCACGCAGTTCCACCCCGAGGTCAAGCACTCCGAGTACGGTCAGCAGCTGCTGAGCAACTTCCTGTTTGAGATCTGCGGCCTGGAGCCCAACTGGAGCATGGACAACCTGGTCGAGACCATGACGGCCGAGTTCCGCGAGAAGGTCGGCAACGACCGCGTGATTCTGGCCCTGTCCGGCGGCGTCGACTCCTCCGTCGTGGCTGCGCTGGGCGCCCGCGCCGTAGGCAAGCAGATGACCTGCGTGTTCATCAACCACGGTCTGCTGCGCAAGGGCGAGCCCGAGCAGGTGGAGGAGGTCTTCACCAAGCAGTTTGACGTCGACTTTATCCACGTCCACGCCGAGGACCGTTATGCCGAGCTTCTGGCCGGCGTGACCGAGCCCGAGGAGAAGCGCCGCATCATCGGTACGCAGTTCTGGAAAGAGTTCTTCGCCGTGGCGCAGCAGCTCGAGACCGATGGCAAGCCGGTCAAGTACCTGGCTCAGGGCACCATCTACCCCGACATCATCGAGTCTGGCGCTCGCAAGACGGGCGGCAAGACGGCCACCATCAAGAGCCATCACAACCTGATCCCGTTCCCCGAGGGCGTGCACTTCGACCTCATTGAGCCGCTCGATCACTTCTTTAAGGACGAGGTCCGCGCGCTTGGTCTGGCACTGGGTCTGCCGGGTCACATCGTGTTCCGCCAGCCTTTCCCGGGCCCGGGTCTTGCCATCCGCATCATCGGTGCGGTCGACAGGGAGAAGCTCGAGATCCTCAAGAACGCCGACGCTATCGTGCGCGAGGAGCTCGATGCCTACAACCAGCGTCTGTTTGAGCAGACCGGCGAGCGCAACTCCGAGCATAGCTGCTGGCAGTATTTCGCGGTCCTGCCCGACATCAAGTCCGTCGGCGTTATGGGTGACGAGCGCACCTACCAGCGCCCGATCATCCTGCGTGCCGTCGAGTCCAGCGATGCCATGACCGCCGACTGGGCCAAGCTGCCCTACGACGTGCTGGCCCGCATCTCCGGCCGCATCGTTGCCGAGGTCCCCGGCGCCAACCGCGTGTGCTACGACATCACGTCCAAGCCGCCCGCGACCATCGAGTGGGAGTAG